>ERZ827423.96-NODE-96-length-114476-cov-6.845448_pt1 | contig 114476 bp, 89 predicted proteins | sample MGYA00519775_ERZ827423 | MGnify/ENA primary metagenome ERZ827423 (study PRJEB31778, sample SAMEA3449296) | human gut metagenome | biome: human gut; feature: human-associated habitat; material: faeces | place: United Kingdom | collected 2010/2012 ... | reverse complement strand
AGAGCAAAGGACTGAAAATCCTTGTGTCCCCGGTTCGATTCCTGGTGGCACCACTTTGAAGAAAAGCAGCTAAGTCGCACGCTTAGCTGTTTTTTCTTTTTGCGGCTTTGCCGCAGGGTTGTTGCCGCTGTCGCGGCGGGTTGTGGGTTAGGGGGGATGGCGGTGACGTGCGGTTAGGGATGGGGGTGAAAATGTGTTGCTGATTGCAAATGTTTGTTATGGGGTTAGGGGGGATGGCGGAAATGTAGTAAATTCGTACGACTTTACGAACCTGATATGAGGATAAGTACCATAATATTATTGTGCGCTTTCGTGGCGGCGGCTTTCCAACCGGCGTTTGGCGGCAATTTAGTGATTATGCACACTAACGACACCCATGGCAACATCGTGCCGGAGAGACGGAAGGACCGTGGCGGCGTGGAGCGACGTAAGGTGCTGATTGACAGCATACGCGGGGCGGAACGCAACACTTTGCTGGTCGACGCGGGCGACGATGTGCAGGGATTCCTGTATTTCACGCTGTATAAGGGCGAGGTGGAGTACGGGGCGATGAACCGCATGGGATATGATTTCACTGTGCCGGGCAACCACGAGTTCGACAACGGCCTGCAGGCTCTTGCGGACAATTACCGCCGTCTGGATGCCGTGAAGTTGTGTGCCAATTATGATTTCTCGGCTACTCCCGTGGCCGGCCTGACCCAGGAATATGCCATAAGGGAATATGAGGGCAAGCGCATCGCGCTGATAGGCGTGGGCTGCCAGCCGAAGGGGATGATTGCCCCGGAGTGCTATGAAGGGATGGTATATAGCGACGCTGTGAGCGTGGCCGACAGCATCGCCGGGATGCTGAAGGACCGGGGAATGGCGGATTATGCTATTGTGGTGTCGCATCTTGGCTATGAGGTCGACCGTCCGGAATTGCCGTCGGACAGCATACTCGCTGTGACGAGCCGTAACGTGGATTTGATAATCGGCGGGCATACGCATACGGTGATTGACCCGTCGGCGGCCGATTGCCCGAAGTATGTTTTCAAGAACAGGGACGGCCGGGACGTGATGATAGCCCAGACAGGGAAGTGGGGCGAGTACCTTGGCAAGATAACGTTGGACTTGGATAATCTTCAGGCTTTGCCGGAGTATGAGCTTCTGCCTGTCGACAGCCGCTATGACGGCCGCTATGACGCGGGTTTCTCGGAGTGGCTCCGGGGGTATACCGACGGCGTGGAGCAGCTGAAGCGCGAGGTGATAGGCCGCTCGGCGGCTGCATACGGGGCTGGGGAGATGAACCCGCTGTCGAACTGGGTGGCGGATGCGGTGTATGACATAGCCGCCGGTCTGACTGAAAGGAAAATAGATTTGGCGATAATCAACAAGGGCGGCATACGCCAGCCGTTGCCTGAGGGCGACGTTTCGATGGGGCTTGTGCTGACGATGCTTCCGTTTACCAACAGCGTGGTGGTGATGGAGATAGACGGCCGGTCGCTTCAGGAGGGGCTGGACGTGATGGCCGGCCGCGGGGGCGACGCTGTCAGCCGCCATGTGTCGGCCGGTATGAAAGGCGGCCGGGCGGTGGACGTGAGGATTGGCGGCAAGCCGTTGGAGCCTGACAGGAAATATCTGGTGGCCACAATCGACTATCTTGCCAACGGAGGCGACAATATGGCATCGTTCGCCACGGGCGGAAAGGTGGTGGCCCGCAGTGAGGAGCAATTGAAAACTGACATAATTAACCATATCAAACAATTGACCGCTTCGGGCAAGGCGATAGAGCCTGACACGACGGTCAGGATGAAAAAAATCGATTAGGCATGAAGAAACGTGTATTAACAGCCTCGTTACTTTTATTGGCCGCGGCGCAGGCGGTAATGCCGCAGCGCGCGGTTTCGGCCGGATATAACGATCCGGCGGCTTCGCAATGGGCCGACAGCGTGTTCAACAGCATGGACGCGGAGCGGCGTGTAGGGCAACTGATAGCCCAAGTGGTCGACCCACGGAACCTGAACGCCGCGAAATCAACGGTGAAGAGATTGGTCGAAAACTACAATATAGGTTTCATATATTTTTCGGAAGGGACGCTGGAAAACCACGCGGAACTGGCCAATTACGCCAATGCGGTCTCGCAACTGCCGGTAATGGTAGGGCTTGACGGCGAGTGGGGACTGTCGATGCGTATGGACGACACCCCGCGTTTCCCGAAAAACATGACTCTCGGAGCGATACAGGACGACCGTCTGCTGTACGACTACGGCAAGGAGATGGCGGCGGAATGCCGGATGGCCGGGGTGAACCTGAATTTCGCGCCGGCGGTGGACGTGAACAGCAATCCGTCGAACCCGGTAATCGGGACGCGCTCGTTCGGCGAAGACCCGCACAATGTGGCCCGGAAGGCCGTGGCATACGCCAAAGGCTTGGAGGACAACGGCGTGCTTTCGTCGGCAAAGCATTTCCCGGGGCATGGCGACACCGACAAGGACTCGCACAAGACGCTGCCGGTGGTGAACCGTTCGCTCATCGAGCTGCAATCGACCGAGCTTGTCCCTTTCAGGAGCTATATACGCGCCGGGCTGTCGGGCGTGATGGTGGGTCATCTCAACGTACCCGCGCTGAAGACCGGCGACCGTCCCACCTCGCTTTGCGAGCAGGTGGCTACCAAGCTGCTTAAGGACGATATGGGATTCAAGGGGCTGGTTTTCACTGACGCGTTGCAGATGCGCGGGGCGCACATGGACGGCAAGACTAACGGAATGCCGGCGATGATGGCCGGTGCCGACGTGCTTCTTGAGCCGTACAAGGTAGGCGAGAGCTACGAAGCCATGGTTGCCGCATACAAGAAAGGCGGCAAGGTGAAGGAAAGAATTGACGAGTCGTGCAAGAAGATATTGCGTTATAAATATGCGGCTGGGCTTGACGCGTATGAGCCTGTGAATATAGAAGGGCTTGGCGGAAGAATCAACTCCGCTGCGGCCGAGGTGGTGAACCGCAGGTTGTTTGCCGCCGCCATCACGGTGCTTAAAAACGATGCCGACATACTGCCTTTGAAGGGGCTGGACAAGGAGGTGAGCGTAGTGAGCCTCGGCGCGCCTGCCGGCAACCGCTTTTCGGAGACTTGCCGCCTGTATACCGACGTGAAGCGTTACGCGATGAACACCGACAATTCGTCGGAGGTGACGGAAGCGGTGAAGGGTTCGTCGAAAGTGATAGTGGCCGTTTTCAAGAACGATTTGACCACGGCGATGAACCTCGACCGCATAATCCTCGACTGCGGAGCGGAGAAGGTAGTCCCGGTGTTCTTCGTGACACCATACGCCTTGACGAAGTACAGCGGCTCGATTTCGCTTTGCAACACGGCGGTGCTTGCCTATGAGAAAGAGCCGTTGGCCCAGGAATATGCTGCACAGGCTGTTTTCGGCGGCATAACGGTCTCGGGGCGTATCCCGGTTACGGTTGAAGGCGTTGCCAAGTGCGGCGACGGCGTGACGATACACGCTTCGCGTCTCGGGTACGGCATCCCGGAGGAAGTTGGGTTCGACGGACGGCTTATGGCCGGCATCGACTCGCTCGCCAATCTGGGAGTGGAGAAAGGTGCGTTTCCGGGCTGTCAGGTGCTTGTGGCGCATAACGGAAAAATCGTGGTGAACAAGAATTACGGTTTTACGGATTTGACAAAAGATTATAAGGTGGACGGCAACACGATATACGACCTTGCCTCGGTGTCGAAGGCCACTGGTACGCTTTCCGGGATAATGAAGGCAGTGGACGAAGGCCTGATGTCGGTGGACGCGAAGCTCGGCACATATACGAAGGCTCTTGCCGGGACACCGAAGGGCGATTTGCTGATACGCGACCTGCTTTACCACGAGACCGGCATGCCGGCGGCGTTGAACGTGTACCAGATAATGACCGACTCGACGAGCTATGACGGCGCTCTTGTCGTAGGCAAGAAGCAACCGGGCTACAGCCGCTATGCCGGAGGCGGATATATCAACGACTCGGCCAAGATACGCCGCGACATCACTTCGGCAAAGAAGACGAAGGATTTCGACTACCAGATAGGGAAGCACCTGTATGTGGGGAAAATCACATACGACACGATAATGAACATCATCCATAACCAGCCGTTGCGCGCCGACAGGGATTACCTGTATAGCTGCCTGAATTTCTGCATGCTTGCGGAGGCGGAACAGAACGTCACGGGGATGAGGCACGACCGGTGGGTTTATGACAAGATTTTCCACCGCTTGGGCGCGTACCGTTCGGTTTACCGTCCTCTCGACTATTACCCGGCATCGGAGATAGCGGCTACGGAATATGACGGCTATCTGCGCGAATGCACGGTGAAAGGCAGCGTCCACGACGAGACGGCGGCTTTCTCGGGCGGCATACAGGGCAACGCCGGATTTTTCTCGAACGCCAACGATTTGGCGAAGCTGTGCGGCATGTGGCTGAACGGCGGCATGTACGGCGGCGAGCAGATTTTGTCGGAGAAGACGGTGAAGCTGTTCACGGAGTCGAAGAGCCCGAACTCGTTCCGCGGTTTGGGATTCGACAAGCCGAACACGGAAAATCCCGAATATTCGTCGGTTTGCGAGGAGGCCGACCCGTCGGTCTACGGCCATACGGGCTTCACCGGCACGAGTTTCTGGGTCGACCCGAAGAACGATTTGATTTACATCTTCCTTTGCAACCGTGTTTGCCCGACGCGCAACAACCGGGCATTCGGCGAGGTCGGCGCACGCTTCAAGATATTCAGCGTCATCTACGATTCGCTGCATCATTGAGTGGCGGCTTGCGCCGCAAGGTTATAGGTTATGAGGTTAACGGTTATGCGAGGCCGCACTTGTTGCACTGTTGTTTCAAGCGCGGCCTCCACGAGGCCGATTCCTTTGTCAGCCACTTGCCCACCGCCAAGGCGGCGGGCAAGTGGCTGTTTTCATCGGCGGCAACGCATTGAGAGTTGAGTGTTTAGGGTTGAGTGCTAATTTTCTCTCAACGCTCAACCCTAAACACTCAACTCTCAACACTCCTCACTCGACACTATGCGCGGCATCTATAATGCCGATTTTAAAGTGGATGTGCTACCGCAAGCTGCTCTCCGCTTGCATGCGGTTAACTGTACGCAGCCTTTTCAAGGCTGTATTACAACATGTTTACTCTCAATTCTTATCCCGACGCGTATAAATTGGATGCGGTGTTACCCCTGTCTGCTCTCCGCTTGCGTGGTGTTGTCGGGTACTGCCCGAAGCATATACACTTCCGACTCAAATCATCCGGGAATATCGAAATCTTATGATTTCGATACGGGATGTATATGTGCATTGGCGGAAGAATAAAATCAAAAGGGGGAAATGTAGCCTGTAGAGTACATTTCTGAAAAATAAAAAGGATATTCTTATGAATAGTGACTTATTTAACATTCGACAGGCTGAAGATAAAAGCCAACTATAAATATCTGTTGGAACGGCAAATTCAGTTCAACCAAAGGTATAATCCCGACAATGGGGACTTGATAGGACAATATTACTCATCAGAAAATGATAAACTTGTACCTTTCAACTTATTCATTGCTGTAAGCAAGCCCAAGCAAACATTAACCTTGGAGTTTTCGAGTAAGATTTTGGGAGAAGATTATCCCAAACTTATATCAAAGTACACTATTAGGCAATGTCTTGAGAATATCAATAAGTTAGGTATTTGTCGGATAGATGTGGACGGCATACTGCAAACGGGATGTATAACCTCAGCAGATGTAACCAAGGATGTACATGCAACACTTTCTGACGAAACCCTGCAAGCATTGTCAATATGGGTAAAGAATTACAGACGCTACAAATGGGATTATTACGATAGTGAAGGTATAAACTTCATTAGAGACGTTAAATCTTCCAAGTGTAAAGAGTGCATCCGTATCTATCGCAAAGAGAAAGAAATAATCAAGCCTAAGAATAAGGACTTTCTTTCTATACTCCCTAACAAATGGGAGGTCGTAAAGCAATTCAATGGTGTAACAAGGTTTGAGGTAAAACTTGAAACTATTGGTAAAGTTAGAAGTTACCTTAACCTCAAAGACACTTATATCAATGATGTGTTGAATGCAGAAGCCAATCCAATATTGACTATGTACGACCGAATATTTGGCCACACTTCAGACGTACCCGAAATTCAAGCAGACACCTTTGATGATTTTGCTATGCAGAAGATATTGAATGCATACCACGGAGATATAAAAACAATCGAGATGACTTTGAAACCTCTCTATGCTTCCCGTTCAGGATTTGACAAGAGAATGACTAAAATCCGTCAGACTTGGGAAAAGATGCTGAATAGTACAAGTGGTGGAATCAACTATGTAAATTCGGTGAGAAATCTTTTGGTTTGACTAACTGTAGCAAAATGAGAACTGTATCAAAATAATCTTTCAACGGACTTTGATACAATATCTTTTATGTATCAGCATAATCTAAAAGGTTATCTTGATTCAAAGATACGACAATCAAAAGTTGATACCTGTAAAGTGTCTGTTTTTGATTGTTTGTTTCTATAGAATGAAAGCGGCTTTGATTCGTTCCTTATAATAGAAAATATCAATGCTGCAAATATTTTCAGAAAAATCTGCATGTATAACGCATTTTTTTGTATCTTTGGCGCGTCATTAGCCTTATAAGGCTTTAGGCAGACATAGTATTGGAAGCGTTTGGCTTCATTCCGTTTGTGGTGAACCTCGGAAATTCAACGTATAATCGGAATGGCAGAGAAACGCTCCCTCTTGGTTGGTTTCTACCTGCATTTGTGCATTTAGATAACTCCAAGAGCGTGAGCCGTTATGTTGTTATCTACTTACAAGGCAGTCAAGAACCTACCGAAAGATAGCAAGTTAATTAGGCTCACGCTTTCTCTATATGCCTATAGAATTTAAATAATTTACAGGATTTCTTTTGAGCCCAGGAAACCGCAAAAAAAAATATAATGAAAAAATGTTCTTTTGACATCTGGTATTTCTTAGGCATTGACAAAAAAGGGAATACAGACGGAAATTCAATGACAACTCAACAGAGAGTTGATGAAGCCTTATTGCTTTTGGTAGACAAGTCAGACTATATCGAACTGACTCTTACTGATGGTAAAACAAAAACCAAATGTTATTCAGCAGAAGATATTACAAAGATTATTGCTGAATACAATTCAGAACACGCACACGGAGGGGAATAACTATGGCTGGCAAATGTCCTCACTGTGGCCATGATTTAGACCCGATGGCTAAGAGATGTTATAATTGTGGTTTTGAAAGAAATTATGATTTTGGCAATTTGGGATGTGCAGGCGGATGTTTTGCAATTGCAGGAGGTCTATTGGCGGGATTTTCAGTAATTTGTTTCGCGGGCCGTAATTTCATATTAAGTGGTGTATTGTTTGTCCTAACAATATTATGCTTTGTGTTAGCAGTCAAAAAAGGATAATTTATAATATCACTGTTTGATATTTATCTCTTTAAATCCTATCTTGATAATATTTACAGTTATTAAGGTAGGATTTTTATTATGTCAAAAAGGAATACATTGTTTCGTTCTGAGGAGGCATAAGCAGTTTCAAGAGTATCCCAATGAAGCACTAAGATAGTAAATCATATAAAGACCTTTTTCAGGCTAAATATGTATATCATTCCCTATAATAAACAAGGATGGGTTTATGAATAACAAAGTGGACACCCTAAAAAATACGAAACATCTGTTGCTATAACAGTAGATGATTCGTAGACCCATTGGCTGCATATTAACAAATATTATCTCTATAAATTAGGAATTAGCTGATTTGGGCAGTATATTTGCAACCGTAAAGCATCAAGAGTACTTGGAAGTACACCAACCGAGCTTTGAATATTGTAGCCACGGTGGTAAAGTGATGCGGATTGTCTAATAATCAAAAATAAACAATATGGATGACCGTAACATTATTGGTGGCAGTCGCCACAACACTTTTAATCATTCACTTTTCGGGAACATTGTTTTGGGTCGTACTGAGATGTATGATGCAAACAAACTGAATTGTTGGCCTTTCTGTAAGGCTACAGACGTTAGAGATGGAATCACTCTCTGTTTAGGGAATCTATGCAAAGGCTATTCTTTCGCCTTAAACGGACATATCTTTCGCACGAGTGAAGCAGCCTACCTTTGTGGGGAGTTCTCTTCAAATACAGCCCTAAATGAAGCCATACAGCGTGATTTGCAGGCAGAGCCTAATGCTTTTCTTGCCAAAAAAGTTATCAAACGCAGAAATGCAGAGCATATCAGGCAGGATTGGGAAGATGTCCGTCTGCAATGGATGCTTTATGTGGTTTGGCATAAGTGCATAGGCAATGCAGACTTCAGAAATTTGCTCCTTTCCATTCCTGACGATGCTGTTATCATTGAAGACAGCACAGCCAATTACGGAGCTACCTGTATGATATGGGGAGCAAAGAACAAGGAACTAAGGAAAGCACGTAGGGCAAGGAAGAAAGAACTGTGTGCTGCATATCCTACGATGAAGAAGAAGGATTTGAATCTGCTTATAGCAGAGGAATGTGGCAAAATAACGGATGTCGGTTGTTTTGTTGGAGAGAACAATATGGGCAAAATTTTGATGTTGTGCAAAATTGCCTTGCGGAACAACACTGTTCCTCCCATTGACTATGAATTGTTGAGGGAAAAGAAAATCTATCTGTTCGGTGAATTATTGACTTTCGACAAGGAGGACAGGTTATGAGAATAGAAACTTTCAAAATCAATACGCTATACAGAGGAATTGCATTGGAGGGAAATTGCAGGATTATCCCTTATTCCACTTACTCTATTACAATGGAAAAGCCATGCAAAGGGCTATCCAAATCTGCTTATTTCCGTAATGGCTTTACAATGGAAAACATTATGGGTAGGGCGGAGTTTGAGCTTGGCAGGCTTTACGAACAACATCAGAGCATACTATATGATTACGACAGGTATAAGAAGTTATGGACTGAATGGAAACAGTACAATTCACAGTTGCAAGCGTCTATAGAAGAGTCCATTGCATTGAAAGAAGAGGCTGACGCTGAAACTTTAGCTTTCCTTGACTTCCATATCGAAATGCTGAAAAGGGATGGCATAGAACGCTTCTATGAGTTAATAGAAAAATACGATATAAAGCCTCTATCGCTTTCCCCATCTGTATTGGAAACATCCATAAGGCTTATAGACGAAGAATTCAATCACCGATAAAGACGAAATGAAGAACGGCAAAGAACCCTTATTCCCCAAGGGAAATAAGTACGAATGTATAAACAGGGCTGATTGTTGGGCTTCGGCTATGTTGAAGGGAGCAATGGGCGCAAACGGGCTTAGCATTAAATATGACCGTAATAAAACCCTCATTTCCTGTATGGATAATTCTACTGATTTTCAGGCAAAAGAAAATGAAAGAGGAGGCTTTATCATATTCCCCACAGAAGTCGATAGCTTGAAGCAATCCGATAGTGCCATAATCAATTGGGCAAAGCAAAATTTCAAAAGCGCAGATGGGAATCGCATCATCGGGTGGGCAATAGGAAAGTACTTGAACGGCAGATACAAAGACAAGGATGGAAATTTATTTGGCAGAGAAAGCCTATCCGTTATCATAGTCGGTGGTTCATCGGACGTGTTGATAAAGAGGGCAGAATGTCTATGTGAATCAATTATGCAAGCGGCCTTTTTGCTCAAGGATATTTCGTCTGATAGGATATGGTTGGTCAAATCTAACAAGTAAATTATTACAAATGAAAACGAACAAGATAGTATTACACATACCCCATTCATCAATAAACGGAATTTTTGATAAAGAAATAGGGAAATGGCCACGAAACGCTTTTTTTGTAAATACGTGTGTAAAAGAACATACGGATTGGTTTACTGATATGCTTTTTCACACAGGTGATAATGCTATCAAGGAAATTATCTTTCCTTATTCAAGGTTTGTTTGTGACGTTGAAAGACTTGAAGATGATGAACTTAATAGAATAGGTCAAGGCATTGTGTATACAGAATACAACGGATACAAGCGAGGTGCATTATCAGAAGAAGAATATGATAAAATAGTACAGTTACGAGAGGAATATTTGATGAGGTTAAAATCTCATATTACTGAAAATTCAATTTTAATTGATTGTCATTCTTTTTCTAATAGAACTATGGAGGATACCCCAGATATTTGTATAGGATATAACAATGATGAATCATATAGTGGTTTGATAGTAAACGAAATTGCAAACAACTTTGAAAAAAGTGGTTATTCGGTTAAATTCAATTTTCCATATGCCAATTCATTATATCCTAAAATGCCTTTTGCATATAAATCAGTTATGATTGAAGTCAATAAGCGTATATACATGGATGAAGATACAATTACATTAAATACAAATCCAAGACAATGGATGAGATGGTATGGCTGCCTGGAACGGATTTATCGCAAACTCTTGTTCCCCATCTATTGAAATTAAATAATTCAATAACAAATAAATACATATTGATATGAGAGTATTATTGAAGAAAAGCACGGAAGATATGAATTGGGGAGGTGATGATTATGATGTAATCACGCTCAATCCCATAAGCAAGGCTTTGACCGATTGCTATCTGCCTCAGTGGTCGCCTTCACCGTTAAAAGCGATGCTGTTAAAGCGATTAGGAACAGTAAAACGAATGTATCTTCATCTAAGAGTGGATTGTGAGAAAGATAGTTCCGTTGTGAAGTCCATCTCCTTAAAATGTGCCCTGTTAGACGATGTGGAACGAATGTATGATGACAACAAGGTTGATTGGGACAGGATTCAGAAATGTTTGATGGAATATTTTCAAAGCATTGGTTACAAGAATATGCAGTGTACGGGTGATGAAGATATTGTAAACTTTGTGCAAAGGTTGGAACAGGATGTTCCATTGGCCAAAGTTTATTTTGAAATCGATGAAAACAAAAGCTATGAGTAGGAAAGTGTTTCTCAAACGCAGTACGGAAGATTTGTGTTATGTCTGTGATTACAATGACTACGAATATGTGGAATTGAACGACATAAGCACGGCACTGACCCGAAGCTTTTGGTCGCAATGGTCACCTACACCTTTGAAGTCGATGCTTATCAGACGGTTTGGAAGTCTCAGAAATATGTATCTCAAATTGGATGTAGCTTGTGAACGAAATTCTATGATAGTTAAGTTTATTTCTTTGAAATGCGCTCTGAGGGACGGGGATGACAGGTCTTGGATTGTCGGTTGCATTGACGAAATGGATTGGGAGGCCATTCAGGAATGTGCGGAAGAATACTTCCAAAGCATTGGCTTTAACAAGATAGAATGTACGGAAGATGAGGATATTGTAAATTTTATCCTTCGTTTGGAGCAGGATGTACCGTTGGTCAAAGAGTATTTTCGAGTGCTCTATAAGTACAATGAAGAGATAGCGCGCATTGGCTACTTTGGTGAGAATGACAAGTATGAAGTATATGTAAAGACAGACGATGAGATGTCAATTCCTCATTTCCACATAAGGGATAGCGAGACAAAGGGTGAACGCTTCGAGACGTGCATAAGCATAGAGACAAACTGCTATTGTCTGCACGGTACATACAAGGATTTGCTTACCCCTGAACAGCAAGTCCTTTTAACTGACTATATGATAAGTTTCTCTCCCTATAACCTTTACAGATTTCCTTTCACACGCAATTACGAGCGGATTGCGGAGGCTTGGAATATGAACAATGACGGAAACCAAGTCATATTGAAATATGACGATGGGGATGATGTGATAATACCTGATTATGCGCACATAAAATGACAGAAATAGTACGATACAATGCAATCAGACAGTTTGCTGTATTAGATGTTTCAAACAAATGGAGCGATGCCTACAAGCAATCTGTTGTACAGACATTGGCAGGTAGTCATATCCCGTTTGTTTTTGTCTTTTGTCTGAACAGGATATCATTGCTTCTGCTCAACATTGACAGAAAGACATTGTGTTACTATATCTCCAAATGTGGGATAATTGCCTTTGCATTCTACAAACTTAGAGAGAACGATGAAGCGATATGTGAACATTGGACGTTGAAAGACAAGGAATTGCCCTATCATATAAGGAAGAATCCTTTTGTCCTTATAAGTAGTCAGGAACAAGGAACAGAACTTTATATGCCTTATATTGAAACAGCAAACATGATTATTGCTGATAATCTTGAGGCTATGATACAGAATTTGCATACAAGTGCAGATGAAATTCTTAAGTTGGCTGATGAGGGTGTAGGAATCACGCCTTGGTATTATCGCCAAAGACTTTATAAAAACTTATTCGGATTATCAATAGAAACAAAACGGCAATAAATATGGATATGGAAAAAAGCAATACGATAGTAAACGGAATAAAACTGCAAGACGGGCGTATCATACAAGGCTATCCCATACAGCAGGATGCAGTGATGGAAGAGGCTAAGGAAACTCCCGTATTAGACAAAACAGGTGGATATTTCAGCATTAAAAAGAAACCTGCAAAGCCCAAGCCTACAGATGAGGAAGAGAGATACTTGCAGAAACTATTTACGGATAATACTTTTCTTATATTGGCCAATCGTGAAAGGATTCTGAGTGACAGCAGGATGTTGCTTGCGCCTGTTACAGTTAGAAACGGTTTGGCTTACTCTGGAACATTTCAGACAGCTACGTTGGGCGTTTATATAGAATGGTGGATGAACGCACCTTATTCAGTCCTATTTGATGAAAAAGATGACGCAATGTCTTTGATATGGTATTTGTCAGGCAGTCCGCTCAGTGGTGGAAACCTTTGCTCAATGGTTACTGAAGATGGTAAGACAGAAACAGTGAGAGTTCCTTTTTTCAGAAAGTTATGGCCGAAATTTACAGATATATTGGCAGACTATCACGACGCGAAAGAATGTTATCAAGCCTATACGTTGCCTGAAACCATAGATATATTGAAGAATGAAACTACAAGAGAGTTCTATACGGAAAGCATAAAGGAGTTTCGTTATCAAGCCAAAGTCAATTTACTTAATGCACAACTAAGAGATTGGGAGCAAAACTATGAAAGTCTAAGGGAAAAATGTGACAAGTATGAAAAAGAATGGCATTTCGCCCTTTTCCAACTGAAAAAGGAGGAAATAGTAGCTTTCTACAAAGAGTACAACCTCAGAAAAGAAAACCTTCAAAACAGAAAAGAAGAGCTTGCTAAAGAGAATCGGGAACTGAAAAGAAAATTACGGCACAAAGAGTTGACAAACAAGGAGTATCAACCCCTGTTAAGCGCAAATAAGAAAGAAATAGAACAGTTGAAATGGAAATTGGATGAGTATGCTAACGAATCTATCTCCACGCTGGTTCCAAAGTTGGCAGAAGGGGCGATAGGATTGTCTTTTGGAGATTTGGATAAAATCTTATCTGAAATTGCTGAGTTTGTAAAATCCTCATCCTTATAGAAACGAAATAGAACGTCATTACACGAATGATATATATTCAACTTCTTGTATAACATATAATTCAAAATCAGATGAGCATATTAGAAATTTATTTACTTGGTGTAGTTGCAGCAGCTGTGCATATTATTTGGTTTGAGTATCAGTTCGACCACAACAAACAGCTATCAAACGTTACAAAGAAAGAGTGGCTTCAAGATGCTGCTATCTCTTTATTCTCGTGGGTAGCTTTTGTCTTGGCCATCATTATTACCATTTGGCGATTTAATGGTGGCAAGCCGAAGAATAGTTAGAAAAGAGAGACCTGAGTATATCGTATTTTTCTGCCACTTCCAACTTTGGTATGGAAGTGGCTCACTATTTATGCTTTTTCGCCTTACGGAATACAAAGAAGTATGAGTGGTACTTACGGGCAAAATGTTGTTTTTCTCCCTTGGTGGTGAGTATTTTAGTTCTAGAAACTAAAATGAAAGTGTCATATAAAACAAATCCTATTTCATTCGCTGTGTTCTGAACAAAATTGCCGACCCAATGCTGACTGCTGCCAAATACAAAATCCATAGTTTTCATAAAGGTTTTAATAGACAAGTTTATTGCCAAGCCAGAGATAGTTTTTTTGGTTCTATCGGAATTGCCTATTATAGGTATCAACTATCCCAGAAAATTCAAGATAAAATTAATATTGCTGAAGAATATACTAAAAATGAAATTGACAATCGGTTCAAAATATTAGAAGCTGAAAGTATTGAAGAATGGACTAATCAATATAAAGAAATGATGAATGATTTGGGAATAAGTAAATACACCAAAGGAAGTATTAAGGAATTCTTTAAGAAATTAGACCTAAAGGTCTCAACATTTGTTATTGATACAATAAAAAGGAAACTAACCGAAATGTAAATATTCAACACGTGTGGGGAAAATGTGGGGAAAAATTAGATAACTATAAAGGCTAAGTAATGAATTATCAATTACTTAGCCTTTTTTCTCGTACCCAGACCCGGGATCGAACCGGGATGGATTTTACTCCACTGGTGTTTGAGACCAGCGCGTCTACCAATTCCGCCATCTGGGCATTAGCGTCCACGTAATTGGCTTTTGCGTTTGCAAAGGTACGCCGAAAGTTTTTTCCGTGCAAGTTTTTCGGGAAATTTTTGCTAAAAATCTTGTGAGGTTTGGCTATTAGCCCGAAATGAGCTAACTTTGCCCCCTGAAAACAGGCCTCTGTAGTTCAACGGATAGAATGGAAGTTTCCTAAACTTTAGATCCGAGTTCGATTCTCGGCGGAGGTACAAATCCCTTTTTACCCATAACCTTTAACCTTTTAACCCCCATTAACCTGTTTCAATGGCTAATTCCAATTTCATCGATTATGTGAAGATTTTTTGCCGTTCAGGCAAAGGTGGCGCGGGCTCGTGCCATTTCCACCGTGCAAAGTACGTGCCGAAAGGCGGTCCCGACGGAGGTAACGGCGGACGGGGAGGGCATATCATCCTGCGCGGCAACCGTAACCTGTGGACGCTTCTCCATCTGAAGTACCAGCGACATGTGTTTGCCGGCGACGGACAGGCCGGGTCGGAAGGTCGCAGTTCGGGCAAGGACGGCGAGGACAGGGTGATTGAGGTGCCGTGCGGCACGGCTGTCTATGATGCCGATTCCGGAAAATTCCTTTGCGAGGTGACCGACGACGGGCAGGAGGTGAAGCTCCTGCGCGGCGGCCGCGGCGGGTTGGGCAACTGGAACTTCAAGTCGCCCACGAACCGTACGCCGCGCTATGCGCAGCCCGGCGAGCCGGCGATAGAGAAGTCGGTGGTGCTTGAGCTGAAGCTGCTTGCCGATGTGGGTCTTGTGGGATTCCCGAACGCCGGGAAGTCGACTCTGCTGTCGTCGATTTCGGCGGCGAAGCCTAAGATTGCCGATTATCCTTTCACTACGCTCGAACCGAATCTCGGCATCGTGAGCTACCGCGGCGACCGCTCGTTTGTCATGGCCGACATTCCCGGCATCATCGAGGGGGCGAGCGAGGGGAAGGGGCTCGGGTTGCGTTTCCTGCGGCATATAGAGCGCAACGCGGTGCTTCTGTTCATGATTCCTGCCGACGCGGGCGACATCCGCCGGGAATATTCGATATTGCTCGGCGAGCTGGAGCGTTTCAACCCCGACCTTGTGAACAAGGGCCGTGTGCTGGCCATTACCAAATGCGACATGCTCGACGACGAGCTTATCGACGAGATGCGCCACAGCGAGCTGCCCGACGGTGTGGAGACGGTTTTCATATCTTCTGTGACGGGCATGGGGCTTACGGAGCTGAAAGATGTGTTGTGGCGGACAATCAACGACGAGGACAACCGCATCCCGGCGCGTATCACCCACCGCGACCTTGACGTGAACCACCGTGTCGACGAGGAGGATTCTTTTGTGATAGAGCAGGAATCCGGCGGCGAGGAGGAAGCGTGGGATGTGGAATGGCCTGAGGAATATTGGGCTGACGATTTCAAGGATGAAGATTGAGCGGCTGTCTTTCCGTGACAACGGCTCCGCTTTCGCTTTTACCGCGGGGCGCGGCGGCGTTGATGCCAATGACCCTTATTCCGGTTTCAACTGTTGCGGCTATGTAGGCGACAGTCCCCGGCATGTAGCCTCTTGCCGGGAGGAATTGTGCCGCGGGATAGGGCTGCCGGCGGGGCGGCTGATTACCGCGCGGCAGGTGCATGGCACGGATGTGGTTGTTGTCGGTTCTCCGGATTGTGTGCCCGGCGAGGCGGATGCTTTGGTGACGAGGTTGGAGGATGTCGCTGTCGGCGTTTTTACGGCCGACTGTGTCCCGATGCTTTTCTACGACAAGAAGGCTGGCGTTGTCGGCGCTGCCCATGCCGGCTGGAAGGGGACGATGAACGGCATAGCCAAGAATGTGGTGGCGGCGATGTCGGGGCTTGGCGCTTCGGCCGGCGGGATTCAGGTGGTTTTCGGGCCCTCGATATGCCAAGGATGCTTCGAGGTGGGCGACGAGGTGGTGGAGCAGTTCGGCGAGCGGGGATTGCCGCTTGGCGATATCGTTGTCAGGAATAAAGCCACGGGCAAGGCGCACATCGACCTTGTGGCTGCCAACGTATATTGGCTGCGTGAGTGCGGAGTGATGGAAGGGAATATGGTGCGTTCAGGCTTGTGTACACGGTGCAATCCCTCGCGGTTTTTCTCGGCGCGTGTGCTTGGCACGGCTTCAGGCCGCAACCTTACGGCCGTCGTGCTGAAACCGTAAGGGGGAATTTAACGTCAGTTCGATAAGGAAATTTAAAGGCTTGCTCTGTCAATGCATCATTATACAGTCTTATAAACCTCGCATATAGCGCAAACGTCACGGTGCGCAGCCTTGATAAGGCTGGTGTGCCTACCGCTCCACTCCGACGGCTGAAGCCACCAGTTAACTGTGCGAAGCCTCTTTGAGGCTTTTGTCTGTCAAGCAAATACTTATATCTTATCCTTTGGCTTGTGAAAAAATATTCTTTATATCGAACTGTTGGTATCCGCTGAAAAATCAGGGAGTAGTTGCATTGTGTTCATTCAAAGAGGCTTAATATGCCTCTGTGTGGAGACGGTTTGTCTTTGGGAAAAGAGAGACTCGTGGAGGTCGCACTTTAAAGTTCAGAGTTGAAAGTTTAGAGTTGAGAGAGTTGCATACTCTCAACATTCAACACTCTACTCTCAACTCTTACAGACCTCCACGAGGCCGATTTCTTTGTCAGCCACCTGACCACCGCCAAGGCGGCGGGTTACTCGGCAACAGCCCCCCCCACGGGGCTGGCTTCATCGGCGGTGGCGCATTACACTCCATAAACCGAATCCCTTGATTTTTTAGCGGACAGCAATAATAAAAAATACAGGCTGTGGCACGATGCCACAGCCTGTATTAAACGTTTTGCGCGGAACTTCCTTAGTTCTGCTCTTCTGCCGGTACTTCAACAGGGTTGATGTTGATGTACTTGCGGCCTTTCCTTTCGGAGAAAGCCACTGTACCGTCGATGAGCGCGTACAATGTGTGGTCACGGCCCATTCCTACGTTGACGCCCGGATGGTGCACTGTGCCGCGCTGGCGCTTGATGATATTGCCGGCTTTTGCATATTGACCACCGAACAATTTGATGCCCAATCGTTTGCTTTCTGACTCACGACCGTTCTTCGAACTACCTACACCTTTTTTATGTGCCATTTCTTTCCGTTTTTAGTGGTTATGCAACTACGTCTTTAATCACAATCTGGGTGAAATACTGGCGGTGACCGTTCCAACGGCGATAGCCTTTGCGGCGTTTCTTCTTGAAGACGATTACCTTGTCACCTTTCACGAGGGGACGTTTAACCTCGCAAACTACTTTTGCCCCTTCCACGGTAGGAGCGCCGATTTTTACGGCACCGTCGGCATCCACAAGGAGAACTTTGTCGAAATCAACTTTGTCGCCTTCTTTCACGTTCTCGCCGAGATAGTGGACATACAGGAATTTTCCGGCTTCTGCCTTGAACTGCTGTCCCTGAATTTCTACAATTGCGTACATTGTTTTAGATAGAAATTTACAAATTAACCCGTGAGGCGGACGCGCCGCTTCGCACGTCTCTTTTCGAGCCTATTCGGAATAAGCGCACAAAAGTACGGAATATTTTCCATCTGTGCAACATCCCGCGCTGTTTTGTTCCGGAAAAATGATATTCGGCTTGGCCGTCGGGTGGATTTTTACGTGTCCGGGAACTTTTCGGGCACGGTTTTTGCTTTGATAAATCGGAAGATAGCAAATTATTGGCTACCTTTGCACCCGGAATGATTGAACACGGAAAAACGAACTAAAAAACAGAATAATATGGGTAAAAAAGCATTGTTGATGATTCTCGACGGCTGGGGAATCGGAAACCACACGAAAAGCGACGTGATTTACAGCACTCCTACTCCTTACTGGGATTCTTTGTTGGCGAAATATCCGCATTCGCAGCTTCAGGCGAGCGGCGAGAATGTGGGTCTGCCCGACGGACAGATGGGCAACTCCGAGGTGGGCCACCTGAATATCGGCGCGGGGCGTGTCCTCTATCAGGACCTTGTGAAAATCAACAAGTCGATTGCCGACAAGTCGATTCTCAAGAACAAGGAAATCGTTTCGGCCTTCACATACGCAAAGGAGAGCGGAAAGGCCATCCATTTCATGGGGCTGACTTCCGACGGAGGCGTACACAGCTCGCTGGAGCATCTGTTCGCTTTGTGCGACATCGCGAAGGAATACGGCTTGCAGAAGGTTTATCTCCACTGCTTTATGGACGGCCGCGACACCGACCCGAAGAGCGGCAAAGGATTCATCGAGCAGGTAGAGGCTCATTGCAAGCAGTCGGCCGGCGTGATTGCCTCCATCGTGGGACGTTTCTACGCCATGGACCGCGACAAGCGTTGGAACCGCGTGAAGGAGGCTTATGATTTGCTCGTGGAGGGCAAGGGCAAGCAGGCAGACGATATGGTTAAGGCCATGCAGGAATCCTACGACGAGGATGTGACCGATGAGTTCATCAAGCCGATCAACAATTCCACTGTCGACGGTACTATCAAGGAGGGCGACGCAGTAATCTTCTTCAACTACCGCAACGACCGCGCGAAGGAGCTTACCATCGCTTTGACGCAGAAGGACATGCCGGAAGAGGGGATGAAGACAATCCCGGGATTGCAGTACTACTGCATGACTCCTTACGACGCTTCGTTCAAGGGCGTGCATATCCTTTTCGACAAGGAAAACGTGCAGGACACTCTTGGCGAATACCTTTCGCGCAACGGCAAGAAGCAGCTCCACATAGCGGAGACCGAGAAATATGCCCACGTTACGTTCTTCTTCAACGGCGGGCGCGAGGCTCCGTTCGAGGGCGAGGACCGCATACTCGTGCCGTCGCCGAAGGTTGCCACCTACGACCTGAAGCCGGAGATGAGCGCATACGAGGTGAAGGACAAGCTCGTGGAGGCCATCGGTACGGAGAAATACGATTTCATCGTAGTGAACTACGCCAACGGCGACATGGTGGGACACACCGGCGTGTACGAGGCTATCGAGAAGGCTGTGGTTACAATCGATAATTGCGTAAGGGATACCGTGGAGGCTGCCAAGGCTCACGGTTATGAGGTGATAATCATAGCCGACCACGGAAACGCCGACAACGCCATCAATGCCGACGGCACGCCCAATACGGCTCACTCGCTCAACCCGGTGCCGTGTGTCTACGTGACGGAAAAGACCGGCGTGGAAATCCACAATGGTATCCTTGCCGACGTAGCTCCGACAATTCTTAAGATTATGGGCATGGAGCAGCCATCCGACATGACAGGCAAGGCGTTGTTCTAAGCGCCGGGGGGCTTGAAAAGCCTGTGATAAAAAAGATTGGCGGGAAGTTTTGCTTCCCGCCAATCTTTTTTATTAATCTCAGGTGAGCTATTTCACTTCCCACGTCTCTCCTGCAAGAATCATCTCGCGGAGGGTGTGGTAAGGCTTTTTGTCTTCAACCTCGTGGGTCTGGCGGTCGACTTCCTCGTCGTAGACGGGAGCGTCGACATCACGTATCACCCCGATGGCCAATGGCATAGTGTGTCCGTCCATCATCGCAAGCTGCTGGTGGAGGAGATTGCTTTGGCAATGAGCGTCGTGGGTGAGCACGTCGTCAATAGTGTAGCCGTCCTGTCCTACCACGACCGCTTTCAGTCCGAAGCCGTCCTGCACGATGCCTTTCTCCTTTTCTTTTCCGAAAAGCATTTTCTCGCCATGTACAAGGTGGATTGTGTGGTCGGCACGAAGCTCTCTGTCGGAAACGAAGCTGTAGATTCCCTGATTGAAAATCACGCAGTTCTGAAGCATCTCGACGACCGATGTGCCTTTATGGCGTGCAGCCGCAACCATCACTTCCTGCGAAGTCTTGAGCTCAACGTCGAGGCTGCGCGCGAAGAACGTCCCACGCGCGCCGAACACCAGCTCGGCCGGAATGAACGGGTCCTCGGTAGTGCCGTAAGGCGACGACTTGGAGACGAAACCGCGCTCGGAAGTAGGGGAGTACTGCCCCTTTGTCAACCCATAGATGCGGTTGTTGAGCAGCACCATGTTGATGTTGACGTTACGCCGCACGGCGTGGATGAAGTGGTTGCCTCCGATGGCCAGACCGTCGCCGTCGCCCGAAATCTGCCATACGGTCATTTCCGGGTTGGCCACCTTGAATCCGGTAGCCACGGCCGCCGCGCGTCCGTGGATGGTGTGGAATCCGTAGGTGTTCATATAATACGGCAGACGCGAGCTGCAGCCGATGCCTGAAATCACGGCAGTCTTCTCGGGCGGCACGCCTATTTCGGCCATGGCCTTGTGAAGCACGTTAAGGATGGCGTGGTCGCCGCAGCCGGGACACCAACGCACGTATTGGTCGCTCTTATAGTCGGATGCTTGATATTTCTGTTCTTCCATAGCTTTAACCCTCCATTACTTTTTTGACACCATCGATTATTTCCTGAACGAGGAACGGCTGTCCCTGCACCTTGTTGATACGGCTGATCTTGACATCCGGGAATTTGGCCTGAAGGTAGTCGGCAAATTGTCCGGAGTTCAGTTCGGCAACAATGACATTCTTGTAGCGTGCGAGAGTCTCGCCGGTGTTCTTAGGCAGCGGGTTGATATAGCGGAAATGCGCCATAGCCACTTTCTTGCCTTCTGCGCGCAAAGCGTCGACAGCCTCGTGGATGTGTCCGAAAGTTCCGCCCCATCCTACTACGAGCGTGTCGGCATCCTCGTCGCCGTAAGGGTCCTTGCCGGGAATCTCGTTGGCTATATAGTCGATTTTTGCCTGACGGCAGCGTACCATCTTCTCGTGGTTTACGGGGTCGGTGGAAATGGCACCAGTGACGGAGTCCTTTTCCAATCCGCCGATGCGGTGCATCAGTCCCGGAGTGCCCGGTATTGCCCAGTAGCGCGCGAAAGTCTCGTCGCGGTCGTAAGGATGCCATCCTTCGCGGCGGTCTTCCGGCACGAAGCGCGGCTTGATTTCCGGGTATTCATCGTCGTCGGGCAGGCGGAATGCCGAAGAGCCGTTGGCGATGAAAGCGTCGGTGAGCAGGATGACAGGGGTCATGTGCTCGATGGCGATACGTGCGGCCTCGAAAGCCATCTGGAAGCAGTCGGTAGGCGATGCCGCGGCGAGGACTACAAGCGGGCATTCGCCGTTGCGCCCGTAGAGAGCCTGACGCAAGTCGGTCTGCTCGGTCTTCGTCGGAAGCCCGGTAGACGGTCCTCCGCGCTGCACGTCGATAACCACTAAAGGCAGCTCGGCCATGACGGCCAGTCCCAGTCCCTCGCTCTTCAGAGCCAGTCCCGGGCCGGAAGTGGTGGTCACGGCAAGGTCGCCGGCAAACGAAGCGCCGATAGCCGAACAGATGCCGGCAATCTCGTCTTCCATCTGGCAAGCCTTCACACCCAAGTCCTTGCGTTTGGCAAGCTCGTGGAGAATGTCGGTAGCCGGAGTAATCGGGTAGCTTCCGAGGAACAGCGGCCGCCCCGACTTTTCGGATGCGTAGATAAGTCCCCACGCCGTGGCTGTGTTGCCGTTGACGTCGGTATAAACGCCCGGCTTCGCCTCGCTCGGCTCGATGCGGTAGGTGGAGACGGAGGCGTGTATGTTGTGGCCGTAGTCGTAGCCCGCGCAAATCACCTTGGCGTTGGCCTCGTAGATGGCAGGCTTCTTGGCAAACTTATTCTTAAGCAGGTGCAAGGCCGGTTTCAACGGACGGTCGAACAGCCAGCACACCAGACCGAGCGCGAACATGTTCTTGCAGCGGAGCATCGATTTCATGTCCAGCCCTGAATCGGCAAGCGCCGATTTCACCATCGTGGAGATGGGCACTTCCACAACCTGAGCGTCCAGCCCGATTTCCTTGTAAGGGTCGTTGGTCGTGTAAAGCGCTTTTTTCAAGTCCTGCTCGCGGAAAGAGTCGATGTCGACAATCGCCACACCGCCTTTCTTGAGGAAGCAGGCATGGCGTTTCAAAGCCGCGGGGTTCATGGCCACAAGCACGTCGGCCTCGTCGCCCGGCGTATGCACGCCTTTACCTATGTGGACTTGAAACCCGGAGACACCGCTGAGGGTGCCTTGCGGGGCGCGGATTTCCGCCGGATAGTCGGGGAAAGTGGAAATCTGGTCGCCCACTCCGGCAGAGACGTTCGAGAAAATGTTGCCCGCAAGCTGCATTCCGTCCCCGGAGTCGCCGGAGAAACGCACTACAACATTTTCAAGAGTTTTTACATTGGCTTTTTCTAACATAAATCTTTAATTTAAGATTGTTTTATGCCTGTTTGTACTGTCGTGCAAAGTTAGGCTTTTTCCGACAAAACAAACAATCTATTCAGAAAATTTGTTACCGATTCCAAATTTTTCACACGCCGCTTCCTCCCACCGCAAAAACATTCAGCAGATTGCCGCAAAAACACGCAACGGATTGCCACAAAAACATGCAACAGATTTTGCAAATCGGTGAAAAACAAGTGATTGAAAAAACACTTGTCTGCTAAAAAAGATGAGGAATTAAGGACTTAATTTTATGCGAGTTAGGGATAAGTAGGCGGGAAATGTTACGGAGTTGAAGGCATGGATAAGTCCCTGCTTGCTGCAGTCTCCATGAAGTTCTTCCGCTCTGCGGTTAACTGTCCCGCAATTTGCGGCACAAGTGCAAACTTCTGACTCCCCGCTTCTGGCTTTGTGCCATGGGAAAATATGTTGTGAAACATAGGGGCGGGCTTTTGCGGTTATGCGGAAAAGCCGTAATTTTGAAAATTAAATCCGACCGAATCATGAAATTGGTGAAATTACCCGGCAACTACCTCCCGAGACGGCTTACATTCTACCTCGCGATGGAGGAGTATGTGGCCCGCGAAATGCCAGCGGGACACGACTATTTCTTCACGTGGCAGTCGGAGCCTACGGTGATAGCCGGGCGCAACCAATTGATTGAGGCTGAAGCCGACACGGAATATTGCCGCCGTAACGGCATCGCCGTGGTGCGCCGCAAAAGCGGAGGAGGCTGCGTTTATTCCGACATGGGCAACTTGATGCTGTCGTGTGTCACCGACGGCGGGCAGGTGGGGTTTGTTTTCGACCGCTATCTGCGCCGCATAGCCCTTGCCTTGTCGAAGAAAGGCATTGCCGCGCAAGTGTCGGGAAGGAACGACATCACGGTGGAAGGGCGGAAAGTGTCGGGAAACGCGTTCCTGCAATTGCCGGGCGGGCGGTGCATAATCCACGGCACACTGCTGTGCGAGACCGACCTCGGCCGGATGGAGCGCGCCCTCACGCCCGCGACCGGCAAGCTGGAAAGCAAGGGGGTGGCATCTGTGCGCAGCCGTGTGGCCAATCTGAAAGATATTGCCGGGACGGGGACGGAGGAAATGCGCCTGTGGATGGAGCGCGAGATGTGCGACGGCGAGACGCTTCTCGGCGATGATGCCGTAGGGTGCATAAAGGAAATCGAGAAAACCTACCTCGACCCGCTTTTCGTAGGCGGGAAGAATCCGCCGTTCACGATAACCCGCCGTGTGAGGACGGCCGGCGGGGAAGTCTGCCTTAAAGCCGATGTCAGGAACGGCATAATAAAATCCGTGTCGCTCACCGGCGACTTCCTGTCATGCGGCGACCCTTCCGTAGCGGTAGGCAAAGCCCTTGCCGGACGCCGTTTTTCGGAAGAGGAAGCCAGAAAATCGCTGGAGGGCATAGATATGCGGCAATATATCTCCGGGCTTACGACGGAGAAATTCATAGAGACATTATTCAAACCTTGAAATAAGAATCAAAATATGGAAAACTTGCAAAAGACCTGCCTTTACGACCGCCACGTGGCGGCAAACGCCAAGATGAGCCCCTTCGGCGGGTTCATGATGCCTATCGAATATACCGGCATAATAGCCGAGCACAATGCCGTCAGGCATGCAGCCGGGATGTTCGACGTTTCGCACATGGGTGAAATTTTCGTCACCGGGGCTGATGCGGAGAAATTCGTGAACCACATATTCACGAACGACGCTTCCGCCCTGACTCCGGGGAAGATACAGTACGGCATGATGCTGTATCCCGACGGCGGCACGGTCGACGACCTGCTGGTCTATCGTATGGATGGCGGGCGGTGGCTGCTCGTGGTGAACGCCGCTAACATAGCGAAAGACTATGGGTGGATTGTGGAAAACGCCAAAGGCTACGACGTGGCGCTCGACAACGCTTCGGAACGCTGGGCGCAGATAGCGTTGCAGGGCCCTGATTCCGAACGCATTGCCGGAGAAACTCTCGGTCTCGACTTGTCAGATCTTGCATTCTACACTTTTAAGGAGACAACGTGGGATGGCATGCCGTTGATAGTTAGCCGCACGGGATATACCGGAGAGGACGGCTTCGAGTTCTATGCAGCCCCCGAATCGATAATCAAGATGTGGGACAAGCTGGCCGCCGCAGGAGTTACGCTCTGCGGATTAGGATGCCGCGACACGCTGCGCTTCGAAGTAGGCCTTCCGCTCTACGGCCACGAGCTGAGCGCGGAAATATCGCCGGTGGAGGGCGGCTTGGGAATGTTTGTCAAGACCGACAAAGCGGAATTCATCGGCAAGGAAGCCATCGTAAGGCAAAAGACGGAGGGAATCACAAAGAAAGTGGTAGGCATAGAACTTGCAGACAAGGCCATACCCCGCGCCGGCTACGACGTTGAGGCCGACGGAAAGGCGATTGGCAAGGTCACTACCGGCTACCAGTCGATTTCCACCGGAAAGAGCGTGTGCATGGCGTTGATTGACAAGCAATACGCCACAATCGGCCAACCGGTAGAAATCAGAATCCGGAAAAAAGCGTTCAAAGGGACGGTATGCAAAAAACGTTTCTACGACAAGAATTACAAGAAATAATTACAAATTACAAACCTCATAAAATAAAACAATCATGGCAAAGACAATCGAAGGATTATACTACAGCGAATCTCACGAGTGGGTGAAGATTGAAGGCGAATACGGATATGTAGGCATCACCGACTACGCGCAGCAGGCGATGGGCAACATCGTGTATGTCGACATGCCGGAAGAAGGCGACGAGTTCGGCGCGGGCGAGGAGTTCGGCGCGGTGGAGAGCGTGAAAGCCGCCAGCGACCTTATTTCGCCGGTTTCGGGCGTTGTGGAGGAAATCAACGAGGCCTTGGAGGACCAGCCGGAGCTAATCAACAAGGACGCATACGGGGCGTGGATAATGAAAGTGAAACTCAGCGACCCGGCAGAGACAGAATCGCTTATGGACGCAGCGGCATACGCCGGTTTTTGTGAAAAAGAAGAACACTGACGACATGAGCTACCCATACTTTCCGCATACCGGCGACGACATCGCCGGCATGCTCGGACGGATAGGCGCGAAGTCGCTTGACGACCTTTATGCCGATGTCCCTTCCGAAGTGCTTTACAACGGCGATTACGACCTTCCCGACGCTATGCCGGAAATGGAGGTGCGCCGTTATTTCGACAGTCTTGACAGGAAGAACCGCCGCTTGACAGTGTTCGGCGGCTGCGGAGCCTACGACCACTACAGCCCGGCCGTGATACCGGCGTTGATAAGCCGCGCGGAATTCCTTACGGCATATACGCCTTATCAGGCCGAAATATCGCAAGGCACGCTGCGCTACATCTTCGAGTTCCAGACAATGATGGCCGAGCTTACCGGAATGGACTGCGCCAACGCCTCGATGTACGACGGCGCTACCTCGGCCGCCGAGGCCATGCTTATGGCAAAGGCCGCCACAAGGAAGAAGAACCGTGTGCTCGTGTCGGGGGCGATGCCCGGCAACGTTATTGAAGTGGTGGCTACCTATATGAAGTACCACGGAGTGGAAATGACAGTCACCCCATTGGACAACGGAGCCACCGACATTGCGGCAATCGTGAAAGAGTTGCAGGTCGGCGACGTGGCCGGAGCGCTTGTGCCGGGCGTGAACAGATACGGAATCATAGAGGACCTGACGGGGCTTGCCGATGCCGTACACGGCACGAAAGCCCTGCTGGCAGTATACAGCGACCCTTCGGCGCTCGCGGTGCTTAAAACTCCGGGCGAATGGGGAGCCGACATAGCGTGCGGCGACGCGCAGACACTCGGCATACCGCTCAATTTCGGCGGCCCATACGTGGGTTTCCTCGCTTGCAGGAAAGAATTGGTGCGCAAGCTGCCGGGACGCATTGTGGGAGCCACTACCGACATCGACGGCCGGCGCGCGTTCGTGCTTACGCTGCAAGCCCGCGAGCAGCACATCCGCCGGGAGAAAGCCACAAGCAACATCTGCTCTAACCAGTCGCTTATGGCATTGTATGTGACGGTATATCTTTCGCTTATGGGCAAAGAAGGGATGAAGAGGGTGAACGACCTGTCGTATGGCGGAGCCCATTACCTTCATAAACAACTGCTCGCTACCGGGAAATTCAGCGAGGCTTTCGGCGGACGGCCGTTCCTGAAAGAATTCACCTTGCGAACTCCGCTACCGGCCGGGAAACTGCACGCCGCGCTTGCCGACGGCGGCTATCTGGCGGCAATGCCGATGGGCGGCGATTTGGTTTCGTTCTGCGTCACTGAGAAACGCACCCGCGAGGAAATCGACAGTATGGTTGAACTGATTAAGAAAATCGAGCTATGAAATATTACGACAAACTGATATTCGAGCTGTCGCAACCGGGGCGTTGCGGCTATTCGCTGCCCGAAAACCGGTGGGAGGAGACTTGCGAAGGGCTGCCAGCCGCATTGCGGCGCGGTGGAGAGGCACGTCTGCCGGAAGTGAGCGAGCCCGACGTGGTGCGCCATTATACCAACCTCTCGAACATGAATTTCGGGGTTGACACCGGATTCTACCCGTTAGGAAGCTGCACGATGAAATATAACCCGAAAATCAACGAGGAAATAGCGTCGATGCCGGGATTCGCGTGCCTGCATCCACTACAACCGGAGCAGACGGCGCAGGGGGCGTTGCAACTCTACCACGACCTCGGCAAGGCGCTCTCGGCAATCACCGGGATGGCGGAGTTCACCCTCAATCCGTTCGCCGGGGCGCACGGCGAGCTTACCGGGCTGATGATAATGCGCCAGTACCACCTGCAACGCGGCGATCTGAAGCGCACCCGCGTGATTGTCCCCGACAGCGCGCACGGCACCAACCCGGCGAGCGCGGCGGTATGCGGTCTGGAGGTCGTAGTGGTGAAGTCGAAGGCTGACGGTACAATCGACACCGACGAGCTTGCCGCATTGCTCGACGACACCATAGCCGGAATAATGATGACCAACCCTAACACGCTCGGACTGTTCGAGAAAGAGATATTGAAGATAGCGGAGATGGTACACGGTTGCGGAGGCCTGCTCTACTACGACGGCGCTAATTTCAACCCGCTGCTCGGCAAGGTGCGCCCCGGCGACATGGGCTTCGACATACTGCACCTGAACCTTCACAAGACGTTCTCCACGCCTCACGGAGGCGGAGGGCCGGGTTCTGGCCCGGTGGGAGTGGCCGCGCGGCTTGCGGAACTGTTGCCTTATCCGCGCGTGACGTTCGACGGCAGCCGCTACCACGTCGTCGGCGACAACGGCAAGTCGGCGGGGCGCGTCTCTGGATTTGCGGGTAATTTCACCGTATTGCTGAAAGCCTGCGCCTACATCCTGTCGCTCGGCAAACAGAACATCAAGCTGGCCGGAGCGTTGGCCACACTCAACGCCAATTACATAAAGGAAAGCCTGAAAGACTGTTACAAGCTGCCGATAGACACGCTTTGCAAGCACGAATTCGTGTTCGACGGCCTTGCCGACAAGTCGACCGGCATCACGACGCTCGACGTGGCGAAACGGTTGCTCGATTACGGATTCCATGCTCCGACGGTGTATTTCCCACTGCTATTCCACCAGTCGATAATGATAGAGCCGACGGAAACGGAATCGAAAGAGACGCTCGACGCTTTCATAGCCGTGATGAGGAAGATAGCGGAAGAAGCGGTGTCCGAGCCCGACACTTTGCGCGAAGCCCCGCACAGCACGCCTGTTCGCCGTCTGGACGAGACAACGGCCGCGAAGAATCCGGTATTGACTTACTTTGAAATGTGATTGAAATGCATACACCACTATTGATAATAGGAGCAGGGCCGGGCGGCTACGAGACCGCCCTCCTTGCCGCCCGGCGCGGTATGGAAACAACCGTCATCGAGGCCGCTGAAGTGGGCGGCACTTGCCTGAACGCGGGCTGCATCCCCACAAAAGCCCTTTGCCGCAGCGCGGAAATCGCGGAAGAATTCTCGAAAGCCGGACAATTCGGGTTTACCGCCGAAGGCTGGAAGATGGACTTTCAGGCAGTGATGCGGCGCAAAAACGAGGTTGTCTGCCAGTTGCGCGGCGGGGTGGAGACTTTGCTGGACAACCCGAAAACACGTCTCGTAAGGGGCAAGGCACGGTTTACGGACGCGCATACGGTAGAAGCCGGCGGGGAGACTTTTACGGCCGAAAACATAATAATAGCTACCGGTTCCGTACCGGCGGCGCTCCCCATCTCAGGCAATGACCTGCCGGGGGTGCTGACATCCACCGGGCTGCTCGACATCGAGGAGGTGCCACGTCGGCTGTGCGTGATAGGGGCCGGGGTGATAGGCTTGGAGCTGGCGTCGGTGTTCTCGGCGTTCGGCAGTGAGGTTACGGTGCTGGAATATGCCAAGGAAGTGCTACCGAGGTTTGACACCGACATCGCCAAACGTCTGCGCCAAGCCCTTGGCAAGCGCGGCATAGAAATAGCGACACAGGCGGAAGTGACCGGTATAACCGCCGGCAACGGGACATTGGCCGTGGCGTATACCCGGAAAGGGAAGGAATGCTCTGCGGAAGCCGACAAGGTGCTGATGGCCGTAGGGCGCAGGCCTAATCTCGGCTCTTTGAATCTTGACGAAATCGGCATAGCCTACACAAAGAAAGGCATCACGGTGGACGGAGAAATGCGTACCAACATACCGCATATCTACGCGATAGGCGACATCAACGGCATCAATATGCTTGCCCACGTGGCTACGGCACAAGGAGTGAGGGCGTTGAACGCCATTTGCGGCGAAATTGACCGGATGCGGCTTGACGTAGTGCCCTCCGCCGTGTTCACGATGCCGGAAGCCGCCACCGTAGGGCTGACCGAGGACGACTGCAAGGAGCGCGGCATCGGCTTCAACGTGACTAAATCATTCTTCCGGGCAAACGGAAAGGCTGTGTGCATGGGAGAGACGGAAGGGTTATGCAAACTTGTCAGCGATTCGGATGGCAAGCTGATAGGCTGCCACATTCTGGGGGCGCATTCGGCCGACCTCGTACAGGAAGCCGCGGCACTGATTACAGCCGGAGCGGCCATCGACGACCTGAAGCGCACAATCCACGCCCATCCCACACTTTCGGAAGTGGTACACGCTGCCGCGGAATGACATCAGTCTCTTAAACAGGACAATGGTACGACTTTCTTCAATCCAATCTGTAGAAAGTTATGCATCAATAGTCCCATACTGGCATAATCGGTGAAGTTGCCAAGCAGCACTAAATCACGTAATTACAAAACCATTTCCTGTTTTTGAGGTGATTTGCTTCCTTTTTTTGAGGTAAATCACATCCTGTTTTTGAGGTGATTTGCTTCCTTTTTTTGAGGTAAATCACTTCCTTTTTTTGAGGCAAATCACTTCCTGTTTTTGAGGTAAATCACTTCCTGTTTTTGAGGTGGATTGGTCTGTGTCGTGGCATCAGCGAGGCTGGAGATATTCCGTATTGCGGCTGAAGTCGCCGGTTAAGGGTTATTGGTTATGGAGTGCGACCGCTATGCGGCCGGAGTGCTGGGTGATGTTGTTCCCCAAGCTGCGCTCCGCTCGCATGGGGTCTTCTGAAGTGTTGCAGCTACGCTGCAAGTTAAGGTATGGGCTATGAGTTATGTGGTGCGGCCGCTGTGCGGTTTTTGTATGACAGTTTCCCGTCCGCCGTCGTACTTCTTGATGGAGGGATTAAAAAATCTGAAAACGTCGCGGATACGGAAAAAATTGCGTAACTTTGCAAATTATAGTCAATTAACAGGATATGTCGAGAGTTTACAGATTGTTCGTGGCAGTTGCGGTATGCGCTGCCGCTGGGTTTGCAGCCGTAGCGGAAATTCCCGCCGGGTATTACGACGGAATAGAGGGCTTGACTACTTCGGCTCTTAAGACCAAATTGCACGAGATAATACGCAACCACAGCACCAACAGCTATAACGGGTTGTTTTCAAAGTCGTTCATTTATACTGATGTGCGTGAAGACGGTACGTGGTGGGACATGTATTCCGACATAGACAGGTATGTGCGCGTCAACGGCCGAGTGGACTGGGACGGCATGAACCGTGAGCACAGTTTCCCGAAAAGCTGGTGGGGAGGGGCTACAAATGTCCCGGAATACACTGATTTGAACCATCTCTATCCGGCCGACGGCGACGCGAATATGAAAAAAAGCAATTACCCCCTCGGGGAGGTTGACCCGTCGGGAGTGACTTTCGACAATGGAGTGAGTACGGTAGGGCGGCCTGTGAGCGGGCAAGGCGGCGGTGCGACGCGCGTCTTCGAGCCGGCCGACGAGTATAAAGGAGATTTCGCCCGCACTTATTTCTATATGGTGACGTGCTATCAGGACGATACTTGGAAATACCAGTATATGGCTGCGCAAGGAGCATATCCCACGCTGCAAGGCTGGGCGATTGACCTGCTGCTGGAATGGCACCGCGAAGACCCGGTGTCGCAGAAGGAGATAGACCGCAACGACGCGGTGTTCGGCCTTCAAAGCAACCGCAACCCATTCATCGACTTTCCGGAGATAGCGGAATACATCTGGGGCGACATGAAAGGCCAGCCGTTCGTGTCGGGCGAACTGCCGCCGATAGGCGAGGGAGTGCTGGTCACTCCGCAGAACAATTCGACGGTGGATTTCGGCAGCGTAGTGAAAGGGAAAACCAGTACGGTTACATTGCCGATAAAAGGCACTGTCACGGCCGACTTGTCGCTCACGGTGACAGGAACCAGCGATTTTTCGATACTACCTGTCAAGAGCGTCGACTGGAGGGAAATCAACAGCAACGAAGGCTACAATCTTGAAATTAAGTACACTCCGAAATCCATCGGCGCCAGCGAGGCGATGTTGCTGCTTTTCGACGGTGGCCTTCAAGGTGTGACAAGCTACAGCATAACGCTCCGCGGCAACGCAGTGGAAATGCCGGTGTTCGACCGTCCGGTAGCCACTGAAGCTACCAATCTGTCGCCGGCAGGGTTCAGGGCAAACTGGATTACGCCGTCGAATCCTGAAGTAATCGACTATTACGTTGTGAATTTCTCGGAATACGTCAACGGCTCGCGCCGCGACTTCTCGCTTTCGACCGATGACGATACCCCATATCTTGATTTCAACGAGGCCGTGAGCGGGGCCAACTACAGCTACACCGTGCAGTCGGTGCGCTATGGCGAAAAGTCGCAGGAATCGAACGTCGTCAACGTGTCGCTCTCCGCTGGAATCTCGGAGCTGAATGGCGGTGGAAAAGGGTTCTCGGCATTCTCCACCGGGGGAGGCGTCAAGATAGAATGCAATGCGCGGCATACAGGGATAAAAGTGTGCAACCTGCAAGGAGTCAACGTTATAACCATTCCGGAACTCGACGGCGCAACGACAGTGGCTCTGCAACCGGGGGCATATCTTATCTACAGTGACCAATGCCGCCGTCCGGTTAAAGTGATGGCAGGTTTTTGACCGCGTTTTTTTGAGAAGAAACAAAAAAAGTAGTATCTTTGTATGCTTTATTGCGATGCGCCGCGGCCACATCACGGCCGCGGCATTCTACCGCAAAAAAGATAAATAACAGATTATGGCAGAACAAGAAAATTATAGTGCGAGCAACATTCAGGTGCTCGAAGGTTTGGAAGCTGTGCGCAAACGCCCGGCAATGTATATAGGGGACACCGGTCCCAAAGGTTTGCACCATCTGGTTTATGAAGTAGTAGACAATTCAATCGACGAGGCTCTCGCCGGATATGCCACACACATAGAAGTGACAATCGGGGAAGACAATTCAATCACGGTTGTCGACAACGGCCGCGGTATTCCGGTGGACAAGCACGAGAAACTTCACAAATCGGCGTTGGAGGTTGTGATGACAGTGCTGCATGCAGGCGGTAAGTTCGACAAAGGCTCATATAAAGTGTCGGGAGGATTGCACGGCGTGGGCGTGTCGTGCGTGAACGCGCTTTCTTCTTACCTGCGCGCCGAAGTGCGCCGCGACGGGCATGTCTATATGCAGGAATATGCCTATGGGCATCCGAAAGGCCCTGTCGAGAAAATAGGCGACACCGACGAGACCGGCACGAAGGTGATGTTCAAGCCCGACCCCACCATCTTTACGGAAACCACGGTCTATAACTACGACACTCTTGCCAAACGGTTGCGCTACCTTGCGTTCCTTAACGCCGGGATACACCTGACACTCACCGATATGCGCGAGAAAGACGCGGAAGGCAACCCTAAGAGGGAAGTGTTCCATTCGGAAGAGGGATTGAAGGAATTCGTGCGCTACATCGACGCCAATAAAGAGCATCTGATAGACGACATCATATACATCAGCACCGAGCGTCAGGGAATACCTGTGGAGGTGGCGCTGACTTATAACACTTCGTTCAACGAAAATGTATTCTCGTTTGTCAACAATATCGACACGGTAGAGGGCGGTACGCATGTCACAGGCTTCCGCCGCGGACTGACCTCCACTCTGAAAAAATATGCGGAGGACGCAAAAATGCTCGAAAAACTGAAAATCGACATTTCGAGCGACGATTTCCGCCAAGGTCTTACTGCCGTGATTTCCGTGAAAGTGATGGAGCCGCAGTTCGAGGGCCAGACAAAGACGAAATTAGGCAATAACGAAGTAATCGGAGCTGTGCAGACAGCCGTAAGCGAGACTCTGAAGAACTACTTGGAGGAGCATCCCCGCCAAGCCAAGACCATCGTCGACAAGGTGGTGCTCGCCGCTACAGCCCGCCATGCGGCCGAGAAAGCCCGCCAGCAGGTGCAGCGCAAGTCGCCGCTTTCGGGCGGAGGGCTTCCGGGCAAGCTGACCGACTGTTCGTCGCGTGTGGCCGAGGATTGCGAGCTGTTCCTCGTCGAGGGTGACTCGGCAGGCGGTTCGGCAAAACAGGGCCGCGACCCGAAATACCAGGCCATCCTTCCGTTGCGCGGTAAAATACTCAACGTGGAGAAGGCGATGGAGCACAAAGTGTTCGACAGTCAAGAGATTACCAACATATTCAAGGCATTAGGCGTTACAATCGGCACGCCGGAAGACAGCACAGCGCCCAACATCAGCAAGCTGCGCTACCACAAAATCATCATCATGACCGATGCCGATGTCGACGGAGCGCACATATCGACGCTGCTGATGACATTGTTCTTCCGCCGTATGCGCCCGATAATCGAAAATGGCTACCTCTACCTTGCCACTCCGCCGCTTTACAAATGCAGCCGCGGCGACAAGGAACGTTATTGCTGGGACGACAAGCAATTGAACGACGCGATAATGGAACTTGGCAAAGGCGACGAGAAAAACGTGAAAGTGCAACGCTATAAAGGTCTTGGAGAGATGAACGCCGAGCAGCTTTGGGAAACTACCATGGATCCGGAAAACCGCATCCTGAAACAGGTTACGATGTCGGATGTGGCCGACTGCGACCGCATATTCTCGATGCTGATGGGCGAGGACGTGGCGCCGCGCCGCGAGTTCATCGAGACCAACGCCCTGCGTGCAGCCATCGACGCTTAGCTGTGGTGCGGACGGTGTCGTCCGCAGGTTGCAGGTTATTGGTTAAAGGTTAAAAGGTCAGGGGTTACCGTCGTGTAGCCCCTGATTTTTATTATTGGTGTCTGCTAAATATGTGGGTGTTTGGGTTAAATAGGACTATATTTTGCCGGTGACGGCATAATTGAGTATTTTTGCTATCGGAGAAAACCGAAGAAGGCATGGGCGACGTGATGACACCGGAGCAGCGGCATAAGTGCATGGCAAGAATCCGCAGCAAGAACACCAAACCGGAAATAATGGTGCGGAAATACCTGTTTGCCCGCGGTTTCCGCTACCGCAAGAACGTGCGGCGGCTGCCGGGAACGCCTGACATTGTGCTCAGGAAATACCGCACGGTGATATTCGTGAACGGTTGTTTCTGGCACGGACACGAGGGATGCCGCTACAGCCATCTGCCGAAATCGAACGTGGAGTTCTGGCGCAACAAGATAGAGCGTAACAAGAAGCGCGACCTGAGGGAACGCGTCGAATTGCGCCGTATGGGGTGGCACGTCATTCAAGTGTGGGAATGCCAATTGAAGCCGAAAGAGAGGGAAATGACACTGCGGAGCATCGAACAGGCATTGTATGAAATCTACCTGCAGGACCGCGCACCGCGCAAACCTTATGCCTGTCCTGCAGCCGACGCGCCGGCATGCGCTGCCGAGCCTGAAACGGAATACGGTCGCAAATAATACGCCTGTTACACTCAATATACATCGAATAGGAGATAGGTGGTGCAGAGCTGCATCACCCCAAGCTGCGCTCCGCTTGCATGGGGTTAAAGCTGTGCCGCCGCTTTGCGGCTTTTGCGGTGCGGTGATGTTTTTTGATTTGGACGGTTCTTTTTAGTGTAAATTGATTGGGAAATAGTATTATTTATTATAACTTTGTAAAGTTGCCGGAATAAACCATAAAAATCTCGTATCTTATGAAAAAGAAATTATTTTTTGTAATGTTACCGTTAGTCGCTTCGTTTCTGCTGTCGGGATGTTGGAATTTGAATTTCGATTTTGACAGAGAGGAGGAAGAGATAGCCGGTTTCAACAAAAAGTTTGCCGAGGAGCTTGAAGAACACGGATATATCAGATCCGCCGAAAAAATAAGCCCCGCAGAGGTTGCGGGGATTGAAGAGCTCGATTTGAGTGGTGGTGACTTTTTTGGAGGATGGCTGAAGTCTTTGAAGGGAATTGAATTTTTTACTAACCTGAGGGTACTGCGTTGTGACTCGCAGAAGCTTGAAAAATTGGATTTGAGCAAGAATACTGCTTTGGAAGAGGTGTCGATTGCCAACAATAACTTGACAGAGCTGAAAATAAATAACTGTCAGTCGCTGCGGGTGCTTGTTTGCAGGAACAATGGGCTTGTGGCCAGTGAAGAGAATCCCTTGGGATTGGATTTGAGCGGTAATCCGGAACTTGTGACGCTTGATTGCAGTTCTAATAAGTTGGAAGATCTGGATGTAGGGAATTGCGGAAAGTTGGACACTCTGTATTGCGAAGAAAACAACTTGCATTCTTTAGACCTCAAAAAGAATGGGCGGTTGAGGTTGTTGTCGTGTGGATACGGAAACAGTATCAAAGAATTGGATTTGAGCGGGAATACTGAATTGGTGGCGGTTGACTGTTCCAATAGCGGCTTGAAGGAATTGAATGTCGGGACGTGCAGTAAATTAGAGGAATTGAATTGTGAATCGACGGAGTTGGAAGTGCTTGATCTTAGCAACAATGTCGCCTTGAAAGAATTGCGATGCTCTGAATGCAATCTGAAAAGTCTTGTTCTCGGTAAAAATATGCAATTATTGGAGCTTTATTGCAGCGATAACAATCTGACCGAATTGGACGTCAGCGGAAATCTTCGATTGGTGAGTATAAACTGCGGGGAGAATCGGCTGACTGCTTTGGATGTGAGTGGAAATGCGGAATTGCAGTTTGTGAGCTGCGAGGAAAACCAGTTGACATCTTTGGATATAAGTAAAAATGCAGAATTACTGGGTATAAACTGCGGGAAAAATCGGCTGACTTCTTTAGATGTGAGTGAAAATGCGGAATTGCAGACACTGTCGTGTGAAGAAAACAATATCGAGGATATTGTTTTCGGGGAAGATTCAAATTTGGGTTTTCTTGCTTGTTCCGGCAATAAGATGCGCAGTTTGACCGGCATGCCGTCGTTAGTGTGGCTTGAATGTGCGGACAACGGAATGGAAAGCCTTGACATCAGCGGTTGTAGGAATCTTGTGATTTTAGATTGTTCGGGAAACAGGCTTGCACTGCTGGACACAGGCAACTGCCCGGAGTTATACACTCTTTTGTGCAAAGATAACCTTCTTGCAAGTCTCGATATTAGCGGGAATACAAAGCTGTCGAAATTTAATTGCGAGTTGAATCCCGGAGAAAACAATGTGATGAGAATCAAGGCATGGTTTGACAGTGTGAATATTCCATGGGGCTTTGAGGGGACGACCGGACAGTATTATTACAATGGTGCTGCCGTGCGGGTGGAATATTGGTGTGAATAAAGGGTATCATTGTTGATTCTATGGGAGTGAGGGGGATTTAAGGTTATTTTTCAAACTAATAGCTGAATAATTGGAATATTCTGCCTATTTTTGTGGGGTACGAAAAACGAGATTTATGATTCCTGCTGTTAAAGAGATACCAAGAATATCAGTAAATATGCTAATATCAATATTCCAGAAGGAGAAAAGCGACGCTTTCATACCGGGCTGCATGATAATATCGCGGACTGCTGACCGCGGCGCAGAATCGGAAAAGATACACCAGTTGTCGCATCCGTTCAGCCTTGACGCATTCGTGTTCATGCTTTGCGAGTCGGGCGAGTTTGTAGTCACGACCAATTCCAACGACATACATCTGAAGCGTCACGATTTGTTCGTCAATTTTCCGGGTCAGGTGATACATGTGGATGTCCCGGAGAGTTGCAAGGAGCCGGTGACGGTGCATATAGCGGTGATGGATCTCGCGTTTATCCATGAGATGAACCTTGACATAAAGCCGGTGGCACAGAAGTTGCTGGAGCTGAGGTCGTCGCAGATGATGGAGCTTACGGAAAAGGGCTTTTCGGAGCTTAATAACCTGATAAAGTCGATAACTGAAGAAATAAACAACAATGAGCCGGACAATGCCACGAACGACATTCTCCGCAGCCTGATAACGGCAATATTTTTCAAGATAGGGCGTGTGGTTGACCAGAAGGCGACCGACAATCAGGGTGACAAGGAGGTGTTCGACAAAAACATACGCTATTTCAAGGAATTTATGGTGCTTCTCGGTCAGCATTTCCGTAAGGAACGCTCGGTGGGGTTCTATGCTGACAAGATGCATCTCTCGGCGAAGTATTTCACTACTCTTATCAAGCGGGCGAGCGGGCAGACGGCTGCCGACTGGATTAATAATTATGTGATACTTGAGGCGAAGAATCTGCTGAAGTATTCTACGATGAACATACAGGAGATTTCGTATAGCCTGAATTTCCCGAACCAGTCGTTTTTCGGGAAGTATTTCAAGCATCATACGGGGATGACTCCGAGCGAATACAAGAAAAGGAAGTAGATTATTGCAGCTTTGCTGCAAGGTTATGGGTTATATGGTTATAGGGTGCGACCGCTATGCTGCCGCACTCGTTGCACAGTCGTTTCAAGCACGACTTCTACGAGACCGATGTCTTTGCCCTTTGCCTACCTACGGTCAAGGCCGTAGGTTACACGGCGACAGCCCCTCACGGGGCTGGCATCGTCGCTTCACTGATTAACCTCATAATCTTATGACCTTATAACCTCATAACCTTGTATGTGGTTATTTGAGGTCGAAGCCGATGTCGCGGCGGAAGTATTTGCCTTCGAAGTCGATTTTGGATATTGCGTCGAACGATTTTTCCAATGCTTCTTCTTTTGTATCTCCGTAGGAGCTTGCGGCTATGACTCGTCCGCCCGATGTGACGATTCCTTCCGGTGTGCGCTTTGTCCCGGCGTGGAAGAGTATCGAGCCGTCGACTTTTTCCAGTCCGGTTATGAGTTTTCCTTTTTCGTAGCTGCCGGGGTAGCCTTTCGACACCATCATTACCGTGACGGCGTATCCCGGGGCGATTTCGAGCTTGCGCTCGGCCAGATTTCCGGAAGCCACGCCTTCGAGGAGGTCGACAAGGTCGCCGTCGGTACGGAGCATCACCACTTCTGTCTCCGGGTCGCCCATGCGCACGTTGTACTCTATGACCATCGGTTCGCCTTTGACGTTGATTAGCCCGAGGAAGATGAATCCCTTGTAGGTGAGGCGCTCTTCTTTCAATCCTTCGAGTGTCGGCAGTATTATTCGTTTGGTGACTTTTTGCATGAACTCGCCGTCGGCAAAGCTTACCGGCGACACTGCTCCCATTCCGCCCGTGTTGAGTCCGGTGTCGCCTTCACCGATGCGCTTGTAGTCCTTGGCTATTGGCAGGATTTTGTAGGAATTGCCGTCGGTGAGGACGAATACGGAGCATTCTATTCCCGAGAGGAATTCCTCGATTACCACCGTGGCCGACGATTTGCCGAACATCCCGCCGAGCATTTCTTTCAGTTTTTCTTCAGCTTCTTCCAGCGTGGGAAGAATCAGCACTCCTTTCCCGGCCGCCAGACCGTCGGCTTTTAGCACGTAGGGGGCTTCGAGCGAGCGTAGGAACGCCACTCCTTCAGCGTAGTTGCCGGCATCGACGCTCATATAGCGCGCCGTGGGTATGCCGTGCCGCATCATGAATCCTTTGGCGAAGTCCTTGCTGCCTTCGAGCTGCGCGGCCGCTTTCGACGGGCCGATTACCGGCACCGCGTTCAGTTCTGGGTCGTTGGCAAAGAAGTCGTAGATTCCGGCCACGAGCGGGTCCTCGTTGCCTGCCACTACCATAGTAACGCCGTTGGCTTTGACGAAATCCTTGATTGCCGGAAAATCCATCGGCGACAGCGCTACGTTCTCGCCGTACTGGCTTGTCCCGCCGTTGCCGGGCGCTATGAAGAGTTTCTCCAACTTTTTGCTTTGTCTCATTTTCCAAGCGAGGGCCGATTCCCGGCCGCCCGAACCGAGCAGCAATATTCTTTGACTCATGATGGGTAAAATATTTTTTATGATATGATTAATCTGTTATTTCTTCGTCTTCTTTTTTATGGCGGTGGCGCATAGTCACCTCCCCTTGCGGGATTTCCGACTCGTCGAAGAGCCGCGGCTTGCGGAACCGCACGGCGCGGTTGACCTTGGCATCGTCGAATACAGGCTCCGGCCGCTGGGCGGGTTTCTCGCTGCGCATCCGTTCGGAGTAGGGCTTGTGGTATTTTTCCTCCAGCGCGTTCTTTGGCTTTTCGCGGCGCACACCACGCCGGTCGCGCTCGTACCGGTCGTCTTTCGCTTTAAACCGGCGCGGGAACCTGTCGTCCTGATTTTTCCATTCAGGCTTGCGCTCGTAATCCCTTTCCCTGCGCGGACGGCGTTCGCCGAATGACGATTTTTCGCGCGGGCGGCGTGCCTCTTTGTCGGCCGGTTTGCGTTTGGCGTCGTCCTCCGGCTTGCTTTTCAGCCGGTTGCCCTCCTTGACAAAGTCGTCGTATCGTCCGCCGAAAATTACATATTCACGGAACTCGCATTCGATAGCCCCGTTGAGGACAGGTATCTTTTGCGACGCTTTCAGTCCTATCTTGTCGAAATATTCGTTTTTTTCGCCGATGACCCAAGCGTGATAGCCTTTGAACACGTTTTTCAGCCGGTTGCCCAACGCTTCGTAGAGGGCTTCCAAGTTTTCGTCGTTCAGCCGCTCTCCGTAGGGCGGGTTTGTGATGAGCATACCGTTTTCGGGGGCTTCCTCATAGTCTTGGACGGGCATCACTTTGAGGTCGATGTACCGTCCTACCCGCGCGCTTCTTATGTTCTTGGCGGAGATGGCTATTGCCTTGGCCGATATGTCGGAGCCGTAAATCTTGTATTCGAAGTCGCGCTCCTGCGAGTCGTCGTTATAGATTTCGTCGAGTATCTCGGGCTCGTAGTCTTTCCATTTCTCGAAAGCGAACGACTGGCGGTAGATACCCGGGTTGATGTTTGCGGCGATAAGTGCAGCCTCGATGAGGAAAGTCCCGGAACCGCACATAGGGTCGATGAGGTTGCATTGTCCGTGCCATCCGGCTTTCATAATCAGTCCTGCGGCAAGCACCTCGTTGATAGGCGCGTCGGTCTGCGCCACGCGGTACCCGCGCTTGTAGAGCGGCTCTCCGGAGCTGTCGAGTGAGATTATGACGTCGTTTCCGGCGATATGTACGTTGAGCAGCAAGTCGGCGTTGACGAGCCTGATAGAAGGCCGGCGGTTGTATTTTTCCGTGAAATAGTCTGCGATAGCGTCCTTTACGCGGTATGTCACGAATTTGGAATGCCGGAAAGTGTCGCTATAGACAGTGGAGTCGATGGAAAAGGTCTGGTCGGGGGTAATCAGTTTGTCCCAGTCGAACTGCTTTGCCGCTTCGTATAGCTGGTCGGTGTCGTCGGCCTTGAAAGTGAGGAATGGTTTCAGTATCCGGAGAGCGGTACGGCAGCAGAAATTCGCCTTGTACATTATTGTCTTGTCGCCTCTGAACGCCACCATCCTGCGCCCGGGCTCCACATCTTCCGCTCCAATGTTAACCAATTCACCGGCAAGCACGTCCTCAAGTCCCTGAAACGTTTTTGCCACTAAATCCATCTTTTCTTTCATGCCTTGTCTTCTTGCTTAAATCTTAAAATATTATTGGCTTTAGCCTGAACTAACTTTTCGTTTTCCGCCACATTCTCCGTGACCCAAATGTTACCGCCGATTACCGCGTTGTTGCCGATTGTTATGCGCCCGAGAACCGAAGTGTTGGAATAGATTACCACGTTGTCGCCGATAATCGGGTGGCGCGGTATCCCTTTGACGGGGTTGTTGTTCTCGTCGTAGGTGAAGCTTTTCGCGCCGAGCGTCACTCCTTGGTAGAGCTTAACGTTGTTGCCGATGATTGCGGTAGCTCCGATAACCACTCCCGTGCCGTGGTCGATGGCGAAATATTCACCAATGGTAGCTCCCGGATGAATGTCGATTCCCGTCTCCGAGTGGGCCATCTCGCTTATCATGCGCGGGATGACGGGCACGCCGAGGGTGAGCAGCGCGTGGGCTATGCGGTAATTGCTTATCGCCTTTATTGCCGGATAGCAGTAGATTACTTCCTCACGGCTTTCTGCCGCCGGGTCGCCGCGGTAGACGGCGCATACGTCGGTATGCAGCACTCTCCTGATTTCCGGAAGCCGGGAGATGAAGCCCATGGCGATGTCGTCGGCATTTTTAGCGATTGCGTTGTGGTCGATTCCCTTGCAGTTGCATTCCTTCAAGGCCAATCCTGCCGCAATCTGGTTGCACAGGAGCGAGTAGAGCCTTTCGCAGCGCAGCCCGGTGATGTATTCGAGGTTGTAGGAATTGACATCGTCGTTGCCGAAGAATCCCGGGAAGAGTATTTCGCGGCACAGCCCGATGATTTCCTTGATGGCCGGTTGCGACGGCAACGGCTCACCGTTCCAGCGCATGTGGCACAGGTCGTAGAACGACCGGCTGCCTGACAGTTCTGCCACTGTCGCTTTCAGCTTGTCTTCGTGTCGGTAGGTCTTGTTCATCGGAATGCTGCTTTTACGTTGCAAAGGTACGACTATATGAGGGTATTTAAAAGAGCTTAGTCAGTTTTTTTATTGCGGCTGTCGCCGCAGGTTATGGGTTATGAGGTTATGGGTTATGGGGTGCGACCACTATGCGGCCGTCGGGTGGTGTGGTGGTGTGACCCCAAGCTGCGCTCCGCTTACTTGGGGTTTTCTGGAGTGTCGCCGCTTTGCGGCTTTATTGCGGCTGTCGCCGCAGGTTATAGGTTATGGGTTAGGGGGTGCGGCTTGCGCCGCGGGCCAGGGTGAGGCAGGCGGATTTGCCGAATATGGTGCCGGGCTTGACGGTGCCTTTGATTTCCAGTCTTATGGTGCGCGAATAGGGCGCTATGACGCGGTGGACGAGCGGCGCGCCTACGGTGCCTGCGGCTTTGAGCGTCGAGATGAGGTTGCCGCAGCAGGAGCGTCCGTTTTCGCTGTATGCCGAAAGGCTGATTTCCATATTGTCGCCCACGACGTTCCATAGCACTCCGCCCAGCCTCCGTCCGCCCCCGGTTTCTACCGCCCTTGTGCGCAGCACTACGGCGATGTTGTCGCCGGATTCGTTTTCCAATGAGCGGAATGAGCTGTCGGCCAACAGGGCGGTGTCCTGCAGCCTTACGAGCTTTCCGTTGCCCGGATTGCGGCGGTAGAAAGTGCCTCCGCTTTCGACCGTGATGATTTCGCCTCCGCATTCTGCCCAGATTTCGTCGTAGCGGCAGGAATATCCTAACGTGCAATCGCCGCCGGCGCAAAAGATTCCTGTCGGTTTTACTTTTGTTGTCCTTAGCCTGCAAATTTCTCCGGTGGAGTCGGCGAACGCTATTCCGTCGGCTATGGGGACTACGGCTTCCTGCCTTAGGGCGGAGCGTCGTGAGAGCAGGTTGGCACCGGTACACTTGCCTTTCGTGTCGAACGAGAGCAGGTAGATGCCTTCGGCGGCGAAAAGGCAGAGCGAGTGCCTTCCCAATTGCCAAGAAGAGCCGAGTCCGAGAGACGGCGCGAGCGCGACGATGCCCCTGTTGCCCGCCTTTTCGCAGCGCTCCCAAACCAGCGGGTTGCCGGGCGCGGCGGCAAGCAAATCGCAGGGACGGTAGTCCTCGAATTGTTCGCCGGGATAGCCGGATTCTCCGGTTGAAGGCTGCAATTCCAACCCTTCGGGGCAGACGGCATAAGCCATGTCGCCACCAGCGTTTCTCTGCATAGGAACTGTTACGGAATATTTTTTGCCACCGGCGACAATTGCCATGCTGGCCTGCACGGCGCGGCTGTCAGGGTAGGTAACCAGTCCGTTGAGCCGCAGCGACCATACGTCGGACAGGGTGGTGCGCGATATGGTGCGGATGCCGGATTGGGTGGCGATTTTTACGGCTACGGTGACGCTTGCGGGACTTTTGACGATGCTTCCGGGCGAGAGCATTGCCTGATAGCGCGGCGGTTCCGGCTGTTTTACGCTGATTTGTCCGGCAAAGCAGCGGTCGGCCACCGTGGCCGTCACTTTGGCAGAGAAAGGAGGCATCGTAGGGGTGTAGGCCGCCTCCTGTTTACCGGGGTTGAAGTCGATGGCATAAGTGTCGGCCGACATGTCGCCGCCGGAGCCGTCGGAGGCGGGCGTGACGCCTTGCGCGGCGACTGTCCCTCCGATTAACTCCTCGATGCCTGAGATTGTAGCGATGAGGCGGAAACCCCTTGTCTCCGCCAGTTGGCGGCATGCCGCTTCCTGATTTTGCCCTGTCGTACTTATTCTGAGAAAATACTGCGGCTCGCCTTGCTGTGACTGTTCGCAGCGGAATGTTGCCTGCCCGGCGGTATCGTCCTGCCAGACGGCGGCATAAATCTCGACGGCTTTCACCAAGTTGCGCCAAGCGCCTATCCCCGGAGAGAGGAGAGTGAGCGACAGTTTCCAAGCGTTCTGGCGCATGACGGTTCTTTCCACTCTGAATTCCCCGGAGTTCTCCATCGTTACATCGGCGACTGTTTCCGGATGTGAGACTGTGCCTACGACGGTGGCATCGGGCGACCAAATCATCGTGCCGTCCCAAAGCCTCAAAGCCGTGCGTATGGCGGCCGGGCTTGTCAGCATGAAGCCCTGCCGGGCTTGCAGTTGAAGGTTTTCCATCGCTTTCACGGCTTGTTTCTCCATCGCGGCGAGGTCGGCCGATTGCAGCGAGCCGCCCCATCCGGAGTAAGTGCCGCTGAGCCGCCGTCCGGCGATTTCTGCCGACAATTCCACTTTTTCCGCAGTGCCGAACGCCATCACCGGGAATTGCGGCGCACCTCCGAGAAAAGAATATGTTCCGTCGGAATAGTGCAGGTAGGACAAGCCGTCGGTTGTGGAGATTACGACGAAGTCGCCGGTCGAGGCGAAGGCTGTGACCGGGCTGCCGAGGGTGGCTATGGTTTCGCCGGTGGCGGTGAATGTCCCGTCGGCGGCGTAGCCAAGGAGAATGAGCGCGCCGTCGCGCTCCGAGAAATAGTAGGTTCTTCCTTGCCGCCGGTCGTAGCCTACGAGGCGGTCGCCGCCGGGCAGCACGGCAATGGGCAGGGGGTTGCCTACGGCGGCTACGGAGTCTTTGCCGTAGGCGCGGAGGTTGACGGCTTCGGCTTCCGCGGCGTCGCCTTGCCGCAGTGTCTGTAATGGTATTTGTATTTCTTTCATGGCTTTTTTCCGCAAATTTAGCCGGGCAGAGTGGCGGGGCAGGGAGGAAAAGAGGCATTGCAGCTTTGCTGCAGGTTACAGGTTATGAGGTTATGAGGTTATGAGGTAACTGTAAGAGCCGCAAGCAGAGGGAGACACTTGTGTTAGAGTCTGCGCCTTTTTCTTTTTAAAGGGTAATTAGAATACATAGGAGATAGTAGAAAAGTTCTTAAGTAGGTATCCTGTTACTCAATTAATGAGTACAACTTAAACCTATCTACTGAATACACACGGTTTGCTTTAGATTTTTTTTCTAATAAAATTTTCCCATATATTCAACTTACTTACTATTTATAGTAAATGATATTAATAATACAATGAATGAGTTGACAAGGCGAAAAATCAGCCTCAAAATGAGGGGTAGGAAAAAGAGTGCCACACATAGGGAACACATAAGGCAAGCACTTAAAGGAAAGAAGAAAAGCAAGGAACACAAAGAACATATAAGCGAAGCAATGAAGAATGCAAATAAGAATCCCTACTATCGTTTATAATAGTAGGGTAAATCACATTCAACTATAGTGCCAGATGGTCAAGACCGCTGGTGCCGGACAATTCCCTGCCATAATACGCTTCCCCCCTTGACAAGTGGGTGCTCCAAACTACTGTTTTCATCCGTCCACCGGGAGGTGCTGAAAGGCTTCCCTTCGAGAACCAACGGCTTTTCGCCTTTCTCGAATGTCACCACGCGCTCCATCTGAGAATAAGAATAGAAACCCAAAATGCGGATTTCGCCGAATGCGCTTTCTCCTATCTCCTCCACCGTACCCGGAATTTCAATTGAACTCGCGCCAATGCCATAGAAAGCATAAGGCTTTATCACCTTCACGTCATCAGAAATGCGGAACGTATAGAACTTGTTATTAAAATCGACAACTGTCTATTCGAATATATGATTCCCTGCAAATGTGATATTTTCATACATATTTTTCATAGTGATTTTGGTAACATCCTTATAGGCCAATTGCAACGGATTGGCATCGCCGTTGGCAAAATCGATGTCGCACCAGTCGGCCATACTTCCCCCGTATGCAATCTTGCACCCGCTTTGATATTGTGCCCAAGAGCCGGCAAAAGCGTCTTTACCGATAGTCTTGACAGTGGCAGGGATGCTAATCTCTCTCAGCCCTGTTCCCTGAAAGGCGTTTTCAACAATCGACACTACCGTATAGGTGTCGTCACCGTGTGTCAACGTACTGGGGATTATTATACTGTCCTCGCCGCCGGGAACCTCGAAACCGACCACTTCCACCTCGCCCTCGTTTTCCGATGTGGAAATGATACGGAAAACCAAGTCGTTGTACTCACTTCTTTCGCCCACTTCCAAATTGGTTGCCCACCCGGAGGCAGAGGCGAGCGTAGCCGCCAATAGCAGTAAAAATTTTTTCTTCATTTGATTTTTGTTATTTAGGTTTTTAGTTTGCGCGGACAAAAATAGCCATAGCGGATTTTTTGACTCAGGGAAGCGGGCGAGTTGTTCTCTCATTTTGTCATTTGCTTCTCTCATTTTGTCATTTCTACGTCAGTCGGGGAATAAAATAGGACAACTTTCAATGCGCAGCCTCTACCAAGGGTGTTTCATTTTGATGAAATTTATGGTAACTTTACGGCTGCAAAATTCAATGGCGATGAAGAAACTGTTTTTATTATCTTTTGTGTTGTTTGCTGTGGCGTTGAATGTGAATGCCGCCGACATATTGCCCGACTCCGTGTTGAGGCGGATGGCTGCGAAGATGCTGATGGTGGGGTTCAAAGGCGACAGTGTGACCGACGGCAGCGATGCCGCGCGCTATGTGCGCGACCTGAAGGTAGGCGGCATAATACTGTTCGACGTAGACCTTACCGGAACTGCCAAAATAGGTTCGAGAAACATAACGTCGAAAGAGCGGCTGACGAAGATGACAGCCGACCTGCGCCGCTATGCCGGCGGCGATTTGCTTATCGCCGTCGACCAAGAGGGCGGGATGGTGCGCCGTCTGCGCCCGGAATACGGCTACAGCCCGACTGTCAGCCAAGAATATCTCGGAACAGTCAACTGCCGCGACACCACTATGAAATATGCCGGGAGAATGGCGCGGGAGATGCGGGAATCGGGGGTGAACGTGAACCTCGCTCCGCTCATCGACGTGAACGTGAATCCGGAATGCCCGGTGATAGGGGCGTTGCACAGGAGCTACTCCGCGGATACGGCCGTGGTGGCGGACAACGCCGGCTGGAGCATCGAAGCGCACCACCGCAACGGCGTGCTTTGCGCGGTGAAGCATTTCCCCGGGCACGGCAGCTCGGCATCAGACTCGCATTACGGATTGACCGACGTGACCGACACGTGGCAGAGCTACGAGCTTGCGCCGTTCCGCGGCCTGATAGCCGCCGGGAAGGCGGATATGGTGATGACCGCGCATATTTTCCAACGCCGTCTTGACCCTGACTATCCCGCAACGCTGTCGAAAAAGATAATCGACGGAGTGCTGCGGGGGCAATTAGGATTCGACGGCGTGGTGCTTACCGACGACATGTATATGCAGGGCATAATCGACAATTACGACGTGGAGGATGCCATAGTGCTTGCCATCAATGCCGGGGCTGATATCCTTGTAATGGGCAACAACATATCAACCGGCTACGAGCCGGAGCGTCCTTTCCGCATAGTCGACATGATTGTGCGCGCCGTGAAGGACGGACGTATCGGCCAGCAGCGGCTCGTCGAGTCGAACCGCCGGATAGACAGGCTGATGGAGAAGTTAGGGAGCCGCTGAATCAATTTCATAGCACTTCAGGCGGGGTTGCGGGCGTGGACGCGCTGCGTATGCGCCATTCCTTGGGATAGCAGTTGTTGGCGCGGTTGCCGAGGTTCTTTATCCAGCCGAGCGGATAGCCGCGGTATGTGACAAGGCAGTAGCCGCGCGGGGCATCAGCATCCGGAGTGATGGCTTCTCCGCGGAGGTAGGCTATGGCTGTATTGTAATCGGTCTCGATTTCAGGAAATTCCCCACGGTTAATGATTGTACTTATGGCCAGAGCGTGCTGCGGAATCAGGTCCTTACCTTTGACAGTTGCCACAGGGATGCCGCACAGCAGCGTATTGGCGTTCTGCCTTATGGCTTCCATCTTCTGCGCCATGGCTACGGGGCGCGCCGTTACTTCCGTACCGTCAGCAGTAAGCACTGTCCCGGAATCCTCCCTGACGAAGCTCCGGCATTGCTTAGGCACGGGCAGTATCTTCCCTTTCTTCGCCTTGACAGTGCAGCCCTGATATTGCCCCGGCTTGCGCAGCACGGCGATGAACAGCCCCTCGCCGCGTGTGCGGTGCTGCATGAAGCGGTAGCAATGCGCTGTGGTGCCGATTCCCGGCGAGATGTTCCAGTCCGGGTTTACGGCTATATCTACTGTCCCGGCTCCGTATTCTTCGATTATGTGGTTGATTATCTCCTCGTTTTCCTGACGGTTGAAGGTGCAGGTGCTGTAGATGAGGTAGCCGCCGGGCCGCAGCGCGTCCCAGATGTCGGCTATGATTTCCCGCTGGCGGGCGGCGCATTGCGCCACGAGCGACGGCGACCATTGCCGTACGGCTTCCTCGTCCTTGCGGAACATCCCTTCGCCGGAGCAGGGCATATCGGTGGCCACGATGTCGAAGAATCCGCGCAACCGGCCGAGGCGGCGTGGGGTGTCGTTGGTGACCACGCAGTTGGCCCGTCCCCATTTCACGGCGTTCTCGCGCAGTATTTGCGCCCGCTGGCTGTCGATTTCGTTGCTTACTATCAATGAGTCGTCTGTCAGCGCGTCGAGCGCGGCCGTCGTCTTTCCTCCGGGGGCGGCGCAGAGGTCGAGGTAGGTCACGGCTTTGTCTCCGGCTATCTGCTTCAGCACGTGGGTGATGAACATCGACGATGCGTCCTGCACGTAGTATGCCCCGGCGTGGAGCAGGGGGTCGAAAGTGAATTGCGGACGCTTGTCGAGATAGAAGCCGTTGCCGCACCACGGCACGCTGCCGCCCGTCGGTTGAAGCCGGCATTTCGCGTTGTTGACACGTATGGAAACGGCCGGGGCATCGCCCAGCGACTCAATCAGTTTCTGCGCTTCGCAGCTGCCAAGCATGCCGGTTAGCTGTCCGATAAAAGCTTTGTCCATACCGCAAAGGTACGTTTATTTCGCGAACATATTCACCTGCTGGAACAGTGAAAAGGTGAAAAATGCGCCGATTATCACGCAGAGTATCACTAAAAGCGCGTTCAGCACTTTTGCCGACGGCTTGGAGCCGCGCAGCATCTTGCTCTGTATGTATTCGCGGAAGAATATGTAGAGTGCGGGCACTACGCTGCACGCCAAGATGTAGTCCTCCGGGATTCCGAAGAAATATATTTTGGAGAAACTTATCAGCGCCCAGTGGCATAGGAACATCGAGAGCACGATGTTGACCCTCTCGGAAAACGCGAGCATCAGCCCGATTGTGAACACGGCGACTGAGCAGGGCATCACCGGCGATGTCATCATCGGGAAGCCTCGGCCGAGAAGCAGGGATGCCACGGGATAGACAAACGGCATGGCGAAAAGCACTATCGCGAATTTGTTGTGCTTGCCGGTGCATTCGAGCGAGGCGTGCTTGATGAGCAGGTCGTAGATCCATATTCCGCCCATTATGGCCCAGAACAGCGCGTACATCTCGTTGTAGTCGCGTCCGGCGCAATATATCAGATAATACACTCCGGCAATCCAGAAGTTCAACGCCGCCATGAACAGCTTCATCGCCACTTTCACCCTGTGCGAGGGACGGCGGTACAGCATCACTGTCAGTAATATTGCCACCGCGACAATCAAAATCTGCAAATGCCACGTGGAGGAATTGTATGAGGCTATTGTTTCCCAGAATATTTTCATAGAAGTATGAGTTTAAGATTGTTTGATGTTCCGGCGTGTCATCGAGAACGCGCGTTTCTTGAAGATGAATATCGGCAACGTGGCACCCGCGGCAAGGAATACTATCACGCTCGTGGCCACCGTAGCGTTGAGGAAGAATGCCTGCATGTACTGCAACCCTCCGTCGTGGTCGCCGAGCGACTGCATGAACATGATCAGCGAGAATACAGTCTTGTAGGCATACGTTCCCGGTATCATCGGCAACAATGCAGGGATGTAGAGGCAGGTCATCGGCACGTGTACCCCTTTCCCGAGCCAGAGACTGCCCATACCTATCGTGAACGACGCGGCCAGCGATGCCGTGGCTATGTCGAGTCCGGCGAAGTGCATCAGGCAGTAGCGCAGGGCGTGTCCTATGGCGGCGAGCAGTGCTATCCGCGGAAAAGCGCGCATCGGCGGGTCGGAAATCGCGCCGAACCCCATGGCCGCTATGGCGGCGAACAATCCGTCGGAAATTATGTCAACAGCAATCATAGCAGACTATCTTTTACCATTATCAATGTCATCGACAGCCCTACGGCAATGCACACTATGAGCGACATTGCATTGACAAGGCGGCTGAAACCTATCAGCACGTGGCCGTCGAGTATGTCGATTATTCCGTTGATGAGCGGCACGCCCGGTACGAGGAAGAGCGGGCTGGTGGCAAGGCATATATGTGCCGTACAGTCGAAGCTTAGCGCGGCAGAGGCGCAAAGCGAGGCAATGAAGGCCGACAAAATGAAGATGATGAAATGGTTCACCTTGTGGGCCTGCATCCTCTGCTTTGCGGCGAATCCCACCAACGTTGAGGTGAACACGATGCTCATAGCCGTCCAGTCGCCTCCGAAAAGGCGACAGAATGAGGCGTTGGCAAGCCCTACGGTGAGCAGCACGAAAATAGGGTCTATCGAGGGCTTGGAAATGAGCCGCTCGTAGCGGGCGCGAATCTCGTCGAGCGGAAGATGCTCGTCCACGGCTTCCCAGCTCAACGCGCTCAGGTCGGAATTGCGCTCGAAGCTGATTGGCAGGGCGGGAATGCCTACTACTCTCGTGATGTTCTCCCCGGTGCTGTCGTCGTGGGCTGTCATCACGATGCTTTTCTGAAAGGCGGATAGTTGTATGTCTATTCCCTGCGATTTGCCTATGCGCCGGGAGTTGCGTATCACGCGCGAAGTATGCACTCCCGACCCTAAGAGATAGGTGGCATACTCGGCGACGAAATCGGCGATTTGTGTTAATTCAGTACTTGTTTTCATTTTCAGGGTGCAAAGGTACTAATTATTTCAATACGCACCGATGCACCCTGAGTGTTTTTAATAATACAGTACTGTGCGGGTGACGAAGCGGTAGGCCTTTCCGTCGCGGTAAACCACCATTTCCGTCCAGTTGCCCTGCGGGTCGGCCTTGACGTATTTGTAGTCGTATGTTCCCACGCCGTCAACCGCGAGTTTCGTGAGGCGGCCTTCGTTGTCGTAGGTGTATGTGCGCACGTCGGTATAGCCGTCCATCTCGTTTTCAACAGATGTTTTCAGCACTTTTCCGGCCGCGTCGCGGATAGTGTAGTCCGCGCCGTTCTCGCCGTATTCCGTGACAGTGCCGTCGGCGTTCTTTTTCACGTTTTTAGCCGTTGCCGGATATTCGGCCGTGTAGGGGTCGCTTCCCTCGTAGTAGGTAGTGGTCTTTGTGTTCGCGAGATTGCCGGCCGCGTCGTAGGTGAACACGCTTTCCGAGAACAGTTTTCCGCTGTCGTAGCGTTTTTCGGTCGTTACCTTGCCGCCGGAATGTGTGTAAACGAATTTCGACTTTATTCCGTCGACTGTCGATTCCACAGAAGCCAGCGAGCCGTCGGCTGCATATTGGCGTGTCTCGGCGTTCGGGATGATGCCGAAATCGTCGTACGACAGGTCGGTTGACAGACCCTTGATTATCTCGCCGCTTCTCCACATTGTGGTGTATATCGACACGGCTGTTTTCTTCACGTTGCCTTTCAGCCCGTCGGTAGCCGCGGTCTGCACGCCGGAAAGCTGTGCCTGCGCCGCTGCGGAGCAGCACAGTGCAAGGGCTATTGCTATTGTCTTGAAAATGCTTTTTTTCATCGTAATTGAGTTTGTAAATCGTGTTGTAAATTCAAAGTCATGATGCGCAGCTGACTTGTTATAGGTTATAGGTTATTGGTTAGGGGTTATTGGTTAGCCTGTGACCCTTAATCTATAACCTGCCACGACTCTGGCACAGAACCCCTCCGTCCAGTTGGGACACCTCCCCTATTAACTGCGCTGCGCTCCGTGAACAGGGGAGGACACTTTGTAGAGCGGCTTTTGTCGGATGACGCGGCTTTTGTCGGATGACCCTTAACCTATGACCTGTGGCGAAGCCACAATGACCTGTAGCGGCAGCTACAATAATCTGTCACTTGCCGCTGTAGAATTCGTTGCGCATATTGTCGTATTCCTCTTGGCTGAGGAATTTCAGCTCTGCAAACTTGCTGAAATCGTTGTTGTAGATGTCGAAAGTGATTATCCCGCCTTTTTCGCTGCACAATTCCCCGGCTTTCACGGTCTGTCCCGGCTGGTAGTCTGCTTCAAGTTTTCCGCTGTCGTTAGTGCGGAACGGATTCAGATGCCCGAAAATGATAGGTGTGTCGTCAGAAGTCAGTGCCACATAGTGCAGGGGAGCGTCAGTGAGGGCTTCTTCTCCGGCGGCGCACTCACTCTTGTTTTGTCTTACCACAAAGTCCTTTTTAGCCTCTACCTTGACACGTATGTTGTAATATCCGGCATTGAAGAGCTTTACATATTCATACACTTTCGCTTCTTTCACCTTGAATGCCTCATACGGGTCGCCTGAGAAATCCACATCGTTGCCAACGGCTTTCGGGCCTTCTTCGGCGGCGCGCTCGAAGCATTCTTTTTCGTAATCCTTGAACTCTTGCATTTTGCTTCTGATGCCGTCGTAGTCGCGTGAGTTGCGGGTCTCTTCCACGAGTTTTTTCCTGTCGGCGTTGAGCTTCGACAGAATGACAGGAGCTTCACCCAATGTGCTGTTGCTGCCTGAGCCGCAACCTGATACTACTACCGACACTGCAAATGCCAATGCCGCGATTTTCAATAAGTTTCTTTTCATTGTTATTAGTTTATTAGTTAGTAATAAGTTTTTTGTGTTGTTTTAAATCCAATGCCCTCCAATAGGCCGGCATTCTTGATTGTCTCCCTCTGTTTGCGGAGCCTGCCGGAGCAAATAGGGGGAGTGGCACGGAGTGCCGAGGGGGTTGGAGCTGTCGGCTCTGGTTATAGGTTATTGGTTAGCCTGTGACCCTTAATCTATAACCTGCCACGACACTGGCACAGAACCCCTCCGTCCCGTTGGGACACCTCCCCTATTAACTGCGCTCCGCTCCGTGAACAGGGGAGGACACTTTGTAGCTCTGCTTTTTTGTGGCTGTCGCCGCGGGTTATTTCCGCTGTGGCGCAGCCACACGCTATAGCGCGAATTTCACTGCCTTGGCTTCGCCTCCGGCTATGGCTTTCACCACATATACGCCTCCCGGGTAGCCCGCGCAGTCGATTTCGGCCTGCGGGTCGGAGGTGCGGACTATTTCCATCACCTGCCCCTGCATAGACACTATGTAGAGCGTGGCCTCGTCGCCGTCGTTCCATCCCGACAGCATCAGGTTGCCGCCGTTGTTGACCACGCGCAACTGCCACTCGCCGTCGTTGTAGTCGCGAAGCTCCGTTACGCCTCCGGCTCCCTCCTCGCAAACGATGGTAGCCTCAGCCGTCAGTCCCGAGCCGTCGATTGCCGTGGCGCGTACCACCACGTTGCCCGAACCCTCGCCTGTGGCTGTCAGCAAGCCGTTGGCGTCGATGGTAGCCAATCCGTCGCCTTCAACAATTTCCCACGCCACGCGGTTGAACGTTGCCGACAGCGGCTGCATTTCCGTGAACAGGTGCAACGCGCCTTGCCCGTAGGTCAGTCTCATTTCCGGCTCTACGGAAAGTATCTGCATGCTTGTTGCATAGGTAGCAGCTATGGCCTCGCTCGTCGACACCACATTAGAGCTTACCGCCACGCTTGCCCTGCCCGCTGCTTTTGCGCGCTGCATCTCGGCTGCGGTCGGTGTGAACGTAACGGCGTAGAACATTTCGCCCTGTGGAGCGTTCATATCCGTATAGTTCTGCTGGCTTCCCGCTATCTGCGTCAGCTCCGTCAGATTGTCGGCCGACGGCCCGCGCATGATGGTGTAGTAGTCCACCTCCATACCCTCGTAGCTGTTCCACATCAGGTTGTAGCCTCCTGCGGCAGCCAAGTTAATCATCACGTGGAGCGGCTTGTGCGGGTCGCTCGCGTAGCTCTTCTGTCCGTTATCGGCCGCAAGGTTGATTATGTAGCGTTCCGACTTCACTGCCGGGTCGGATTCCGGGTCGGTGAACGCTCCTTCCGACAGGTCGGCTTCTCCGATTACCGAGTATTTCTCCACGCGGTTGGTTTCCTTGCTTATCACAACCTTGCCCACCTGCTGCGGCATGCCAGCTGTGTTCCAGCTTACGGTGTAATGCCCGGCAGCGTCGGCTGTGACGCCCGCTATCTCCGCCAACGGCATCGTTTCCGCCACAACAGCCTCGCGACGGCAGGTGTTGCCCTGAATATCGTCCTCGACATACGACTCTATGGTGTATGTCCCTGTTTCCGCAAAGGTGATTACCGCAATCTCATCGCCGCGCTTCCACTCTATCGTCACGCGCTCGTCGTCGCAGCGGAAGCCGCTTTCGCGGGAGTTGTCGAGCATAGCCTCCGGCACTTCCACCTCAATGGGCGCGCCGGCAAGCGGATTCTCAGGAAGCGTGAAATCGACGTTATACAGGTCGACTACGGTTATTGCCGTGTTGATTGCTATCCCGCCAGCGGTAAGCACGATGTTCTTCACACCCGGCTCGTCCCACTTAGCCGTTATCTCGCCGTTGCCATTGTCGGCAACCAATGTCCCGCCGTCGAGGTCGTAGCTGAACGACGAGGCTTGCGTCCCCACGTATTTCAGCGTGGTTTCCGCTCCTTTGGCCACCTTGTCGGCAGCATCGACATATCCGGCGGCATTGATTGCCACTTCCACCGGCGCTGTCATCGGCGAATGCTCGTTGAAAGCGTCGATTGCCTGTATCTGCACCTCGTAGGTCTGTCCGGCCTCCAAGAATTCCGAGGGCACGGTCATACGTGTGGATTTCTTATACATATAGCTCGGCACTACGGCAGCCTCGTCGGAAAGCGCGTTCATCGGCGAGATTACGAAACTGTTCTCCCCGGTCGCGCCTTTCTTCTTCACGCTCACGTTGTACTGCATCTGTACTGCCGGGGTGTGGTCGTCCTTCGCGTCGCTCCACGTTATCAGCATGCCGTCGGCTGTCTGCTTCGCCATTACGCCCGACGGACGCTCCGGAGCTTGATTGTCGCTTCTGCCCAAAGTCTTGTTGTAACCGCCGATTTGCGGATATGCGCCGTCGCTAAGGGCGATGAATGGCGATGCGTCGTTGCTAACGCCGTTGGTACGGCAAAGCTCCGCCTTGAAATCCGGCTGCATCAGCAAGATTGCGTATGAGGGCATAGCGTCGGTGCCTGCCGGGTCTTCCGCCTTTATCGGGATGTCGGGATAGCCGTTGTTGTCGAAGTCGTAAAGCCTGAAATAGTCGTCTTTACTGCTAAGCAGCGAGAAATTATAGTCGCCGACAAGCGGTATCCGCACCTCTTCCTTGCACGGCCATTCGCTTTCCGGCTTTCCGGGAATCACGCGGATAAAATTCTCGCCCGATTTGCGGTAGAACAAATCTAAATAGCCGTCGCTGTTGAGGTCGCCGAACAGTGCCGGGAAATTATACGAATCAAAACTTACCTCGAACATCGGCTTCTCGTCCTCGAACGAGAAATCGCCTGTCTGATCTTTAAGCAAAGCGTACATCGTCCATATGTCGTTGTCACTGTCGCGTTTCGACGCTATCGCGTCGATAAAGCCGTCGCGGTTTATGTCGTGATAATATTCAGCGTCCAGCCGAACTGTCTTTTCCGGATTTTCCTTGTCGGGAATCTCGAAAGATTCCACTTGCGTGAACGTGAGGTTGTCGCCTCCGTTCAGATAGCTTGGGTTGGCCGTGTGACTTGTGTCATAGAACCATTCCGGATAGCCGTCGTTGTTCATGTCGCCGAGCAGCAATCCTCGCGGTATATTTCTGTCTGCGTTTATCATCATAAGCTCTTTTGTGCTGTTCTCGAAGCTGAAATCGTCGAAGCCGCTGTTGATAAACACGTTGCCTTTTTCCTCGTCGGACATGAAATCCAAATAGCCGTCCTTGTTGAAGTCGAGGATGCCGTATGGAGTCGTGCTCAAATCCGTATTGAACAATTTGCCGACTTTTGTGAATGTCCCGTCGCCATCGTTCGACCACATCCCTTTATGTGCTGATGCAGCAAATGAAGAAACAATGGCATCCACATATCCGTCGCCATTGAAGTCGGCGAAACCTGCGTGATCCCAATCATAATAAATATCCTCAGGCACAAAATCATAGCTGCTGCCTATGCTGAACATCAGCACATCGACGGTCTTCGTGTCGGCGGTCAGCGTGCTGCCGTCGGCGAGGGTAATGGTCAGTCCTATCTCGCGCTCGCCGTAGCTGCTGAACGTCACATCGATGCGGTTGCCTTCTTCGCTGATTACAGTGCCGTCGGCAATGTCCCATTTGTAGGTCGCGCCGTCGATTTTGCGTGCCGCAAGCTGCAAGGTGTCGGCGGTGGTCATCTCCGAATGGCTGATGGAGAAGTCGGCCGCGGCTTTTTTGTGCTGATAGACAGCATCGTCCGACCATGCTCCTCCCAATCCTCCGGCATCGACGGCCTGTACCGCTATGTAGTATGTGCCTTCAGCCATTGCCGATGGGTTGAAAATGTTGTAGAGGTTGCGCCCCATATTGCCTTCTTCCAGCGTGCGGCGACGTCCGTCGGCAAGCGAGTTGGTGGCAAGAATGTCGGCCTTTCCGGGAGCCGTACCGATGCGCAGCTCGTAGGTGAGGTCGCAGGTCGAAGTCTCGGCATCGCTTCCCTCCTCCCACGTTATGCGCAGCTTGCCGGAAGCCTCGTCGTAGTAGGCCACCGGCGCCGCCATCTTCTCCGGCGCGGTGTTCTTGCGGTCGCCGAAATTCAGGATTTTACCTATTTCGTTTCCACGGGAATAAAAATATTCCACAAAGCCGTCGTTGTCCATATCCCCGGTAACGTAGCCATAGGCATTGCTGCCTGAACCTGGATAGAGATACGAATCGTGCAGCACTTCCGCCTCCGTCACTTTGAGGTTGCCGTCGCAGCCCAGCAGCACGGTCTGTCTATTGCCTCCGTCGGTAGCGATGAATTCATACAAGCCATCGGCATTTACGTCGTTGCAGCCGACAAATTCATATTCTTCGGTAAACGAATTTTCTTTCCTTGTGAATTTGCCGCCGCCATCGTTGCGGAAAAATGCGATGAAACTGTAAGTGTTGTTGCCGCCCTCGTTATCCACGGTAAGTGCAACGTCAATGTCGCCGTCGTGGTCGAAATCCTTGCACCACACGTTGCTCACGCTGCTGTTCTCGATAAGCAACTGCTGCGAATACGAACCATCCGACTGGTAAATCATCAGGTAAACCTTGCTCTCGTCGTCGTCAAACAGCACATAGTCGAGTACACCGTCGTCGTTGAGGTCGCACTGGTGGATTTCGCCTTTCTCGGGGCTTGTGTAGTAGTCGTTGCCACCTATGTTATACAATATGCCGCCCACGTTGTTGTCGACAAGGTCGGGTATGCCGTCCTTGTTCAAGTCGGCGGCAAGGGTTATATTGATGTATGAATCCGGTATTGAACTGCCGTTAATCATCCAACCGTCGCTGAGCGAGGGGATATTGTCGCCCCAGTTGCCCGACAGTTCGTAGGTGGCGTTGTAGACATCCTCACGGTTGGTTGTAAACCGCAGCTTAGTTTTCAGATAGTCGCCGTCGGTCTGACGGTAATTGATGAAAAGGTCTGCATCTTCTGCCGTAAGAATGTCGGTCAGGCCGTTGTTGTCGGCATCGAGCAGCAGATAGCCTTCCGGGAGTTCCGCCTTATTGAATCCGTCGGTTTCAGGGTCGTATTTAAATGCCGATTTAGTATTTATGAACACTGTCGGCACTCCGGAATTATCGGAATTCAAAGCCCGGTAAATGCCTTTGATTCTATAATTATCATCGACGGGTTCAGCCATGCCGAGCGGCTGAAGCTCGTTGTTGTAATATCCTCCGCCGCTCGTTACGAACGACAGGCGGCCGTCGCCGTCGAAATCATACCATGTGGTGTTGGCCAACGACATTCTCGTGGGGTATGTTACCGTTCTCAAAGCCGCGCCCTCAATCTTGCCCGGGCGTGCTGTCCCGACGAGGCTGTATGTCTCAACGCCATCCCCGACAAAAAGAGTGCCTATTGATGCCATGTTCAGCTCATAAGCAATATTCTCTGAGATGTCAAGCCGCCCTATTTTTGCATTCTGAAGGACATGCGCGGAGGTAGTGCTGTTAACTTTGAACCGTTCCAAAGCGCAATTCGCGAAGGCATAGTCGGCCACGCCGTCAAACTCCTCATTTGCCACTTCTATCTCATCGGCGATGTCGAACCGTCCGCCTACGTTGGTCACCTTGTCAGTCAGCGTGGCTTTTTTTATAGAATAATATTCCCAATACGTGTCATCAGAAAACCGTGTCAATATAGCTTTCTGACAGTCGAACACCAAATTGTCGACAGATGTCGGGCCTTGGTCTTCTTCTCTTGAATTGATGCCCAAATTCAGCGTGCAGCCATATCCTTTGATAGTCAACGTGCCGAGTTCTATATTCTGTATTCTGATGGCAGTTTCGGCAGATGATGTTTCCACTTCTTCAATCAATGGTGACTGCGAGCTTAAATAAGCAAATGTCACAGAAGATGGGAGCTCGAGCTTCTTTACGGCCGGAGCAACAAAACCCGGTATAGGATAATCTGCAAGTCCAGATATGCGGGAACCTCCGGCTGAACCGACAATTGTCACGGTATATGTATTTCCGTTGCGGACAAATTGCTCCGGTATTTGCACTTCTTCGCTGCTGCCTGTATATTCCAAGGCTGTGGCTGTACTTCTGCTTAAGGAATATATGATCCCGTCTATCTCAACGTTTGCCGCTGCCGGCAAAGCGGAGCCTAATATGAAAATCAGGCTTACGAACCATTTTAATTTTAAGTTTTTCATACCTATATGTTTTATTATTAATAATTCATTCTTCGACAGAACAACTGCTCTGTAGATGCCGTGCCTGTGGCTTGGTTGCTTCAAGCGCGACCTCTACGAGGCCGGTGCTTTGCCGCTCTATGACCCACGGCTTCAGCCGTGGGTTACGCATCAACAGCCTCTACGAGGCTGTACTGCACTGCTGTCTGCTCTCCTGCGCCGTCGCCCGCCTCCTATGAGGCCTGCATCCTTGATTATCTCCCTCTGTTTGCGGAGCAAATAGGGGGAGTGGCACGGAGTGCCGAGGGGGTTGATACCTGCGGCCTCTGCCGCTATAACCTATAACCCTTAACCTCTAACCTGCAGCGCAAGCTGCAATAACCTGTAACCTGTGGCGGAGCCACAATAAAGAACCCCTCCGGGTCTTCGACCCACTTCCCCTATTAACTCCGCTCCGCTTCGTGAACAGGGGAGGACACTTTTCTGCTGCTTCAAATTTAGAAATAAAAGATTGTGTGTAACAAGTTTTAAACCTTAAAAAATCTTTTTGCGCTAAAAAACTACGGTTTTCCGTAGGATGTCAGTGGCCGCAGCATCGCTTTAACCATAGTTAAATTTGCGGCGGAGGCGAAATTTTTTGGAGGAAATTAAAACTTTTCCAAAAATTAGTTGCATATTTGCACCGCAGACTATTGTTGTTGTTGTTATCATACCTTATGATTCCTGCCCCTCGGTCGTAGAGAGGGTGACACGTGTTCATATATATGATTGATAATACCAATAAATCTGAAAAAACTTGAGTGAGAAAAAATTAGTGAGTATTAATACCAAGTAAAACTAAAATCAATTTTAATGAAGAGTTTTTGCTTAAAACCGAATCGCAGGGCGCTTCTTACGCTGCTTATGGCGTGCTGTCTCGTGCTTCCTGCATTCGCGCAGACGTTGACCGTACAAGGTACTGTGGTCGACGCCAAGACTGGCGAGCCTATCATAGGCGCCAATGTGATTGCCAAAGGTACTGCTGCCGGAGCGGCGACAGACTTTGACGGAAAATTCCAGTTGTCAGTATCGAAAGATGCCGTGCTTACCGTTTCCTACATCGGCTACGAGTCGCAGGAAGTGGCTGTCAACGGACAGACCAAGCTGACTGTCCGCCTCAAGGAGAACAGCGTGATGCTCGAAGAGGTGGTGGCCATCGGTTACGGTACGGTGAAGAAAGAGGACGCTACCGGTTCGGTGGCTATGGTTAAGCCCGACGAGATAGAGGCGGGCTTGGCTACATCGGCACAGGACCTGCTGGTCGGCAAATCGCCGGGTGTGGTTGTCACATCGGGCGGCGGTGACCCGCAGGCGGGAGCTACAATCCGTATCCGCGGCGGCTCGTCGCTGAACGCCTCGAACGACCCGCTTATCGTCATCGACGGTGTGCCCATCGACAATACCGGAGTGCAAGGTATGTCGAACCCGCTGGCAATGGTCAGCCCGGACAACATCGAGAACATGTCAATCCTGAAAGATGCCTCGGCGACCGCCATCTACGGTTCGCGCGCGTCGAACGGTGTCATCATCATCACCACCAAGAAGGGACAGGCCGGCAAGCCGCAGGTCAACTTCTCGGCAAACATGTATATCAACAAGGCGCGCAACACTTGGGACGTGCTCGACGCAGCAACCTACCGCACGATGCTTACCAACTACTGGGGAGCGGAATCTGCGGCAGTCGCAGCTATGGGCAACGCCAACACCAACTGGCAGGATGAAGTGCTCCGCACTACAATCTCCCATGACTACAACCTGAGCGTAGGCGGTACCGTAGGTTTCCTGCCCTACCGCGTTTCGGCAAGCTTCACGCAGAACAACGGTATCGTGAAGGGCTCGCGGATGAACCGTGTGACCGCCGGCATCAACCTCACGCCGAAGTTCTTCGACGACCATCTGAGCGTGCAGTTGAACGCAAAGGGATACTACTTCCACAACAACTTCACCGACGGCGGTGGCGCTGTTGGCGCAGCTGTGGCTTTCGACCCGACACATCCGGTGTATGCCGACTACAAAGTTGCCGACGGTTCTGTCGGTAAGCCTTTCGGCGGCTATTTCGTATGGACTGGCACTAACGATGCCGGAGAAACAATCTATAACATCAACTCTACGCAAAACCCGGTTTCAATCGTCAACGACCGCGACAACTATGCCGACGTGCAACGTTCTAACGGCAATTTGCAGTTGGACTATGCCGTTCACGGTTTGGAAGACCTCCATTTCAACCTCAATTTGGGTTACGACTGGTCGCGCTCGCGCGAGCATAACAACATCGCGGGCAACACCCCGACGGCGTGGAACAGCTACGACCGCTACGGTGCTCCGATGTCGCTGTTCACCTATCAATTGAAGCAGAACACTCTGCTCGATTTTTATGCGAACTATAAGAAAGACATCGACGCTATCGACTCGAACATCGACGTCACTCTCGGTTATTCTTGGCAGCACTTCAAGAACCGCGGCTGGAACGACAACGGTATCTACGCAGGTCTCGCCTACAACGGCTTGACGATTAATCAGGATGGGCAGTATGTAGTAACTCCGAACACGGAAAGCGAAGGCAATGTCGGCAAGACTTACCAGAATATGGCAATCGTTCCTTGGATAAACGAGTTGCAGCTCATTTCGTTCTTCGGACGTTTGAACTACTCGTTGAAAGACACCTATTTGCTTACTTTCACTCTCCGCGACGACGCTTCATCGCGTTTCAGCAAGGACAACCGCTGGGGATTGTTCCCGTCGGTGGCTTTGGCATGGAAAATCAACAATATGAGCTTCTTCGAGGGAGCGCGCGACGTGATGAACGAGTTTAAGTTGCGTATGGGCTGGGGTGTTACCGGTCAGCAGGATTTGGGCGACCTCTACTTCCCATATCTTGCAATCTACAACTTGGCTACGCAACCTTCCTACTATCCTTGGGTGAACGAGAACGGCGAGGTTGAATACCGTCCGACCCTCTATCCGGGAGCGTACAACGAAGACCTGAAGTGGGAGGAGACCACGACTTGGAACGTAGGTGTGGACATGGCGTTCCTCAACAACCGAATCACGGCTTCTTTGGACTGGTATCTGCGTGACACCGAGGACTTGCTTTCTACAGTGACTATTCCGCCGGGCTCGGCTACTTCAAATGAGATGAGCCGCAACATCGGCTCGATGCGCAACATCGGTGTTGAATTCGCAATCGAGGCACGCCCGGTAGTGACCAAAGACTTTACTTGGACAATCGGCTACAATGTGGCATGGAACAAGAACGAGATAACCGAGCTCAACAACTCCGACGACCCGAACGCGGTAGTAGAGGTTGGAGGCATCTCCGGCGGTACGGGTAACCGCGTACAGGTACACAAGGTGGGCTATCCGGCTTATTCATACTATATGTACGAGCAGGTATATGACGCCAATGGGCTTCCTATAGAGGGCGAGTACGTCGATCAGGACGGCGACGGAGTGATTACTCCTAACGACCGCGTGGTCCGTTATCAGAAAGACCCGAAAGTCACGATGACGATGAACAACACCTTCAATTGGAAGAACTGGGATTTCGGATTCGTATTGCGCGCGAACTTCGGGGCTAAGGTTTACAACAACGTGCTTTCCCAGCGCAACGTGCTAAACCGCACCTATCGGAACAACAACCTTTCGAATATGGTTGTGAACGACTTCTATTTCGACGGAAGCACGGGTGCCGACCTCTATCACAGCGACTACTATTTGCGCAACGGCAACTTCCTGCGCTGCGACAACATCACCCTCGGCTACACTTGGGACAACTTGCTGAAGAACCAGTTGCGCCTGCGACTCTATGCTGCCGTTCAGAATCCGTTCGTAATCACGAAGTACAACGGACTTGACCCGGAAGTGTTCGGCGGTATCGACAACAATGTGTATCCGCGTCCTACTACCTATTCAATCGGTTTAGTAGCAACATTCTAACCTAACAAATTTAATATTCGGAAATTATGAAAAGTATAAATAAGATATTTGTAGCGGGAGCGGTGGCACTCAGCCTCGGATTGGGGGCTACGTCGTGTGTCGACGATTTGAACGTGACGCCGGAATACCCTACGGCAAAGACTTGGGAAGACGTGATGAACGACCCTGACCAGTATCTTCCGCAAGCGTTCTCTAAATGTTATTCCTGCCTTGCCGTTTCCGGCCAGTCGGGCGAGGGTTCTACCGACCTTAGCGGTGTGGATGCCGGTAAGAGTAATTATCTGCGCGCCATGTTCCAATTGAACGAGAAGACTACTGACGAGTGCGCATGGATATGGACAGAGGATGGTATCGAGAATATGGTGCGCGGCACTTGGAACAGCGGTAACTCGTATATCTACGGCGCATACTCGCGCCTCTACGTGAACATTGCAATCTGCAACGACTTTCTCCGCCAGTTGGCACAGACCGGCGTTGATATGCAGGCACAGAAAACAGCTTACAACTGCGCCGCGCAGTATGCGCTTGAAGTACGCGCAATCCGCGCCTTGCTTTATTGGAATGTACTCGACAATTTCGGTAACGGAGGATGGGTTGACGAGACGGTGGACTATGGTACTCCGGCCGAACCGATACTTCGCGCCGACCTTTACGACAAGTTGGTGGCAGAGTTGCAGGACATTATCGCCAAATGGCCGGCCGAGAACGCCGACCACGTGGCTTACGGCCGTGTGGGCTTGGACGGCGTGAAGATGCTTCTTGCCAAGGTTTATCTTAATGCCGGGGTTTACACCAACGGTGCAAAGACCGCTTACAACGAATGCGCCGCGCTTTGCAATGAAATCGTGGCCAACCATCAGGGCGGCGGTTTCCAAGGCTCCGGTTTGGCAAACCATTATCTTGCATTGTTTGCCGGCAATAACGACCGTTACGCTCCGGGCGGAAGCGCGGCAGCGGAAAACGAGATTCTGTGGAACGTTCCGTTCGACGGGATTTACGTACAGTCGTACGGCGGCTCGCATTATCTGATTGCCGCGGCTGTAATCAATGCCAATATGGCTGATAACGGCTATACGATGAGTTGCAACGATTATGGGTTGAACGACCAGTGGGGATGTATGCACGCCCGCCAGCAGTTCTCCGAGAAATTCGACAATGCAGGCAATGATGTGCGTGACGATTTCTGGAGCAAGGATGCAGAAGGGTTTAAAAAGGAAAATACCGAGTATTCTGCTTTCAACAACGGTTATGCGGCTATCAAGTTCACTAACCTTAACACAAAGGATGACGGTACATTCTACTTGAAGGATGCTACGAAAGGCACTGTGATTTCTAACATAGCCGATGAGTCGAAGCCCTATAACGCAAGCGGGCAATTCGAGGTTCACCCGAATACCGATGTTCCTATCTTCCGTTTGGCCGACACTTATCTGATGCTTGCTGAATGCTATTTGAGAGGAGCGAACAACGTTACGGCGGCAGATGCCTTGAAATATGTGAACTATGTGCGCGAACGCGCCGGTGCAGCTGCTTGGCCGTCGTCGATGCTCACTTACGACAATCTGCTCGACGAGCGCGCGCGTGAGCTTTACTGGGAGCTTCACCGCCGCAGCGACCTTATCCGCTACGGCAAGTTCGTGAGCGGTTACAATTGGGCTTGGAAAGGCTATGTGCTCGAAGGCACTGACTTGAATCCTAACTTTACGGTATTCCCGATTCCTGCCAACGTGATTGCGGCTCAGCCGGAATTCGCGGCGATACAGAACCCGGGTTATTAATCGAACGACTTAAAATTTAGAAATCTATGAAACTGAAATATTTATTGATGGCGGTTGCCGGTCTGGGGCTGTTCTCGTCGTGCGAGTCCGACGAGCCTTCGGTGGCCATCGCAGAGTACAAGAAGCCGACAGAATTTGTGCTCAACACTCCGCAATTCGCCAACGGAGTATATGATTTGGTAAATGCGGAGACCGTAAACCTGACATTCTCGCAGCCCGACTACGGCTATGCGGCGGCTTGCGATTATACAATCGAGGTGGCTAAGAGCGAAGCCTTCGCAGAAGGTGAGGTGGGTACAGTGTCGACTGTTTTCCATGTGTGTGACGTTCAGATCGATGCCAACGAGTTTGCCGTTGCCGTATGTACCGCATTCGGCTGGGAAACCCAAGAGGAAATCGATGCTGCCCTTGCCACAACAGGCGGGACGGTGCCGGTGTATGTGCGTGTGAAATCAAAATTGACAAACACTGTGGTTGCCGACAGCGAAATCACGTCAAACACGATAGTAATCACGGCGATTCCTTATTTCGCTCTTCTTCCGGTGGTAATGCCTGAGAATGTATTTATGATTGGCAGCTTCTGCGGAGGCGACTGGGCTAAGGCGGCTAAGATGGCCAAAGTGTTCAACACCGACAATATGTTCTGGTGTATACGCTATGTCGACACGGCGGCTAACGGAGGCTGGTTCAAGTTCAACACCAACAACAGTTGGGACGGCAACCAAGTAGGGTTCGACGATGCAGTCCATACTTACAACTCTCGTGTTGACGGATTGACTGTATCGGGAGCTGACGACGGCAGCGGCGGCATGAACATCGTTGTCGACAAGGCTGGATGGTACATCTTCGGTGTCACTATCGCAATCGACGGACGCGACTATGTTTACACTGTAGATGTCATGCCGGCTGAAATCTATATCTATGGCGACTGCGCAGGCGGCGTATGGGCCAACGACCCGGCTTGGATGTTCACCGTTCCGGAAACAGCCGACGGCGTGTTCACATCACCGGCTCTTGCAGGCTCGGGAGAAGTGCGTATGTGCATCAACCCGAATCCGCAATGGGGTGGCGACTGGTGGGCACACGAGTTCACCCTGAAAGGCGGCACGGAGATATACTACCGTGACAAGGATATGCCTAATAATTGGGCAGAGACTTACGGTGACGAATATTCTCTGAAAGGAGCTCCGGGCAATGTGATTACCCTTGATTTCAACAACGGTACAGGCGAAATAAAATAGAACCTTAAAACGGCCGATGGCGGGCGGCTACGGAAGCCGCCCTGCCGGAAGCTAAAAAAACGAATACTAACGATATGAAAAAATTAGGAATATTTTTGATGTCGGCCGCGGCTCTCGGTTTCACCGCCTGCGACGACTACGAGGAAGTTGCCCCGCAAAGCAACCCGCAGCAGACCATCATGTCGGTCGACGGACTGGAGGTTGCTTTGACTGACGCAATGAAGTCGGCAATCGACCTCGGCACAATGGAGGGCGACTCCATAGAGATGATTACAACGACGGCCACCCCGGAACTCAACGAGGGCGTTTATTTCAACTACAACGTGGAGATAGCGGCCGACGAGGCTTTCACCCAAGTGCAGAATTTTGCCCTTTCCGACGAGGGCAAGCTCTACAAGGGCGACCTTGACAACGCTTTCCGCACAATGTTCGGCAAGACTCCGAACACCCGCACTATGTACTTCCGCTTCGTGCCTTATATGACCGACGGCACGTCGAGGGTGCTATTCAAGAAAGACACTTACCTTGCGGCCACTTCGGTTAAGGTCACTCCGGTGAACCTCGGCATTGTGGTCGAGGACGCTTATTATATCGTCACCGACACTTGGTTCAGCGAGGGATGGGAGAATACTCTCATTCAGATGGAGCACAGTGATGCCGACGTGTACGATGATGCCCAATTCACGGCAACGATTGATGTTCCGGACGACGGCTTCTACATCATGGCGGCTTCCGACGTGCAGAAAGCACTTGCCGACCCGGGCAACGAGTTCACATACACTTTCAACCCGTTTGTCGACGAAAAGGGCAGTATGTGGTACGAAGGCGACTTGCAGTATGGCACGGGCACTCCGTTCTCCATCACTACGGAAAACAAGTTCCGCGTGACGATAGACATGCTGGAGCGTACGTACGAGCTGACCGAGTTGATTCCGACGCTGTATATCATCGGCGACTTCTGCGGATGGGACTGGAACAATGCCACAGAGATGGTGCCGGGCTACGACAATGTGGGCGATACCGGCAAGTTCTGGAGCGTGGTTTATATCGGTTCGGAATCGGGCAAGGGCGTTAAGTTCAACGGCGCGCGCGAATGGGACGGCAACGAGTTCGGTTACGGCGGCGCTACCCTTGTGTCGACCGTTGACGGCGTTTCCTTCGTTGACGACGGCGGCAACATCGGTGTAAGCAAGTCGGGATGGTACATAATCGGCGTGGAGAAGGTGGCCAACGGCACATCCTACGATTATACCGTAAACTTGTTCCCGGCCAATGTATATGTATATGGCGACTGTACCGGCGGGTTGTGGGAAGACCGTGCTGAATGGCTGTTCACTGTTCCTGCTACTGCCGACGGCGAGTTTGTATCGCCGGCGCTTGCGGCCGACGGCGCGCTCCGTCTGTGCGTTCACCCGATGAATGCTGACGGCACTGCATGGATAGGCGACTGGTGGAAGTCGGAATTCATATTCTATGATGGAAAGATTGCCTATCGCGGCAAGGGCGGCGATCAGGCTGCCGTACAGGCACAGGCAGGACAGCAGGTTTACCTGAACTTCACTACCGGCGATGCCCGCGCGGAATAATAGGAATTGTTTAGCATTACGATAAAGAGACGTGTCCCGTCGAGGGGCGCGTCTTTTTTTTTTAATATGCCTTTCCGTGAAGCGGGCTTGCCTTTGGGGATAAGAGAGCCTCGTGGAGGTCGCGCTTGAAGCAATTATGCTATGGGTGCGACCTCCACGAGGCCGATTCCTTTGTCCGCTACCTACCCACGGCCAAGGCCGCGGGTTACTCGGCAACAGCCCCCACGGGGCTGGCTTCATCGTCGGCTGCGCACCGATGCCTTGATACCGTGCGCTACCCAATAGGGTCGATGGCTCTCCACCGCTTTCATCTTTCAACGCTTGTCCTTTGCTCTCAAATGGTCTGCGAGGTCTCCTCGGCGCCGAGTACGGACAGGTAGCTTTTTAAAGATGATATTTCGTTCTCTATGACAAGCCGCTGGAACGGCGCAGGGTCGGTGTGCGAGGCTTCCAAAGCGTCGTAGTATGCGCGTCGTGCCTCGTCATTCCCTTTCAGGTTTACAATCGTGTAGCCGTGGCGCAGCAGGTACAAGTTCATCAGCAGGCGTGATGTGCGTCCGTTTCCGTCGATAAAAGGGTGTATGCGCACCAATGCTTCGTGCAGGTATGCGGCAATTAATACAGGATGTGCGTTGGCGGTTTCCATTTCGCGGAAATGAGCCATGAACGCTTCCATTTGCTCCGCAAGCTGGTAGGGCTGTGGCGGCGTGTGGCTGCTTCCGCTTATCCTTACAGGCACGGAGCGGTAACGTCCGGCATTCTCGCGGTTGATGCCGTGCAGCACGAGCGCATGTATTTCCTTGATAGTGGTTTCTGCTATTTCAACGTCGCTTTTTGCAAAGTCCCGTATGTAGTCTATGGCTTCGGCGTGGTTGATGGCTTCCAAGTGTTCGCGCATGGATTTTCCGGCGATTGTCACGCCCTCGTTCACTACAAGCTCCGTTTCCTGTAGGGTGAGCGTATTGCCCTCAATGCGGTTGCTTTCGTAGGTGTATTCGATATTGTAGGCTTCCTCTATCTTTTTAAGAGCCTCGGCAGGCAGGGGGCGCAGGTTTGCGAGCCGTGTTTTCAGGGAGTCGCATTCTTGCAGGAGCGCAATTGTATCAGCCTTTACGTTCATTGTTGAATCCATACGGGTAATTGTTCGCATCTTAGTGCAAAGATAGCGAAAGTCGAGGGTAAAACAACCAAACTTGATTGGAATTGTTTTACCGAGACGCATCCTGTCTTATCCAAAGATAACGAAAGGCGGGAGAAAAACAAAAATAAAAGCGGCTGGAAATCATTTGATTCCCAACCGCTTTGTGTACCCGGAGCGGGACTTGAACCCGCACAGCTGCAATAGCCAAAGGATTTTAAGTCCTTCGTGTCTACCATTCCACCATCCGGGCAGCTATTTTCAGAGCTGTGCGCTTGGTGAAAAAGCGTGGCAAAGTTAACTCTTCCGCTACGTTCTTGCAAGTATTTGTGCCCCAATTTTTTCTAAATTCAAAGGCATTGTGCAAAAACAATGGAAACAGGGTAGATTAGATATGTTATAGATGTTGTATTGGCTGCATTTGTAGATGTCTATTGTTGGCTTTGGATAGTATCATCCTTTAAAAACGAAATTTCTGTGATAAGATAGATAAAACTTTCTTTCGTTGTCAATAGGTAGCAGTTGGATAAAGTCATCGTTTTTGATTCCTATCCGTTTTTGGTTCTGCGGCGAAAGCCAATTTGATATTTTAACACGCCGTTCGTCTGTAAAAGTAATGAAACCGCGGTCAAATAATTTATCATACAGAGGAGATAATATAAATCCATTTTTTGGATCAAGCCGTTCTTTATTGCTTGCAACAGCCCAAGGCTTTATATGGCTTGCTATTAACAGGCGTTCATCATTAATCATCGTTATCGGGCAGAATGGACATTCATTTAATAATTTATCTCGGTATAAACCTTGACCAATGCGTGCTTGCCTTAGTTCATTGTCTTTCCTTTCTTCTTTTTTCTTTTTTGCATCTGTGATTTTCTCATCTTTTTTCCCATACCTGAACACAGTTGCGGAGGCTTTGTCTGAAATGGCATCAAAATCGGCAAACAGTTTCCAATAATAGATGGATGAGCCTTCTTTGTCAGAAAGTTCCATAGCCGAGATATAGCTTACTAAAGGTAAAGACAATTCGCGAATCAGATTATAGCCTTCATCGGAAGAATTGACATATCCGCGTGGCCCTTCTATCTGTACTTGATCGTGTATGTTAAACTCAATCACATCATTGAGATGCTTAATTTTCTCCATCCTAATTCTCCACAAATCGGCAAATTCATCTTTATGCGTATCGGTGCTTTTATAATGTTGTATGATAACTGTTTGTATGATGTGTCTCTTATTCTCATATTAATTTGTTCATATTGGTCATTATTCCAGCGATAATTTATACTTTTGTGTTATACAAATATATATGCAAAAAAGAAACTGGACACGGGAAGAACTTATTGTCGCATTCAATTTGTACTGTAAGATACCTTTCAGTAAGATAAATTACCGTTTGCCGCAGGTTCAAGAACTTGCGGCACTGCTTGACCGCACGCCTTCTGCAGTGGCTTGGAAACTCGTGAACTTTGCCAGTCTTGACCCAAAACTAAGTGCAAGAAATATAACAGGTGCGGCAAATACAAGCAAATTAGACAAACAAGTGTTTAATGAGTTTTACAACAATTGGAATGAATTGGTTGTGGAAAGTGAGCTGCAATTGGAAAAGATATGCACACGAAACAAAAATATAAGATTTGACGGCAAAATTGGCAAGGATATAGAAGTTGTTGTCAAGGAACGTGTCAATCAGACGTTTTTCCGTAAAGCCGTTCTTGCAACGTATGAGAATAAATGCTGCATAACAGGAATATCCATAAATGAACTTCTTAGGGCAAGCCACATTATTCCGTGGAGCAGAAATGAGAGTACAAGGTTGAACCCAGAAAATGGGCTTTGTCTTAACAGTTTGCATGATCAAGCGTTTGACCAAGGGTTGATTACGCTTGACGAAGAATATCGTGTCGTGCTGTCGAAACGCATTACATCGTGTTTCACAGATGAGTTCATTCTACGGACATTTAAGCCTTATGAACATAAAACAATATTTATTCCCAAACGTTTCGCACCGAATCAAGATTTTTTGGAGTATCATAGGAAAAATATATTTAAAAGATAGATGGAAAAGGAAGGAATAATGTTTGCAATATATAATTGCCGAACCAACACCCATATCGGGAATGTAAGAGCCATATCAGAAAAGGACGCTATTTCAAAATATGCAAAAGAAGCTAATGTATACAGTGTCAATAGGTATAAAGCGATAAAGGCTGTAAAGAAACTGCATTATTAATATTATATCCATATCAGAAAAGTTTACCGACCATAGAAAAAGCTTGGCAAGGGGCTCCGCCTACGAACAAGTCTACTTCGCCCTTATAAGGTGTGGCATTAAAGTTGTGGATATCTGTGTGCCATTGTTCTTCTGTAATATTGTAATTTGCGAAATAAGATTGTTTGCATTTTGGGTCAATATCGCCGGCGAATACAATTTTGAAGTTTAATCCTAAGCGGCAGAACGCATGTTCAATAGCACCTATGCCACTGAAAGATGTAGCTAATCTGATTGTTCTTTCAGGATGTAAAAAAGTTTTATTGGCCCAAGGTTCTTGTGCTAAATTATTTGGGGTGTTTTGGATTTGTTGTCTGACAGTTTCTTTTAAATCGTCAGACAACAAATCATTCATGTTTTCTTCAGCAAATAAATTTTTTATTATTCCTGTGTTATTCATTTTAAAAATTTTGCATACGCAAAAATACTAAATCTTTGTGAAAATATAGAGTGGTGATATTCTGTTGATAGTTATTTTTTTGTGGGTTGACAACAATTGACAACAATTTCGTGTTTATTTTGTTGATATTAATAGTATGATTAATTTTGTAAAAAAATCGGGTATGAAGAAATTGATAATGTTTTCGCTTATGGCGGCTATTTCGTTGGCTGCCTGTTCTCAGGAAAAGCAGTCCGCTGCAAGCCAGCCTTCCGGGGAGACGGCTGCCGCTGCCGTGAGCGATTATAAGCCTGTGGAGATGAATACGCAGATGTTCATCGACCGGGTGGTGGATTTTAAAAACGCTAAGGAGTGGGATTATAAAGGCGACAAGCCTGCGGTGATAGACTTTTACGCCACTTGGTGCGGCCCGTGCAAGAAACTGTCGCCGATACTCGACGAGTTGTCGTCGGAGTACGCCGGGAATGTGCTGTTTTATAAGGTTGACGTTGACCGCGAGCAGGAGCTTGCCGGCGCGTTCGGCATACAGTCGATTCCGATGGTGCTGCTTATCCCGAAGGAAGGCAAGCCTTACGTCGTGCAGGGCTTGCGCCCTAAAGCGGAATTGAAAGAAGCGATAGATTCGGTGTTGCTAAAGTAGGATTGCCGATGGGAGGAGGAATTTCATCTGAAGTATTGCAGGCCAAGCAGCGGTTCAGCATAATAGGCAATTCGCCGTCGCTCATAGCGGCTGTGGAGCGTGCCTTGCAGGTGGCTCCTATTGATTTGTCGGTGCTTATCAACGGCGAGAGCGGTGCCGGAAAGGAATTTTTCCCTAAGATAATCCACGCCTACAGCTCGCGCAAGCACAACAAATACATAGCCGTGAATTGCGGCGCGATACCTGAAGGCACGATAGATTCCGAGCTGTTCGGCCACGAGAAGGGCGCGTTTACCGGGGCGATTTCTTCCCGGAAGGGCTATTTCGAGGAAGCCGACGGCGGGACAATATTTCTCGACGAGGTGGCGGAATTGCCGCTGACCACACAGGCGCGCCTGCTGAGGGTCCTCGAGTCGGGCGAGTTCATAAAGGTAGGCTCGTCGACAGTGCAGAAGACCAACATCCGGGTGGTGGCTGCCACGAACGTGGACATGCGCCGCGCCGTGGAGGAATGTCGTTTCCGTGAAGACTTGTACTACCGCCTTTCGACGGTGTATATCGCCGTGCCGCCGTTGCGCGACCGCGGCAACGACATATTGCTGCTTACACGCAAGTTCAGCAACGATTTCATCGAGAAGTACCGCACGCCGCCAGTGGAGTTCGACGAATCGGCCAAGGCGGCACTGCTTGCGTACCGCTGGCCGGGGAATGTAAGGCAACTGAAGAACGTGATAGAGCAAATCTCGCTTTTCGACGCCGGCAAGACGGTTACGGCCGGCGACATAAAATATTATCTGCCTGATTCAGGCAGCGACTATGCCCCGGTGCGCCAGCAGTCGGCGCAATTGCCCCATACCTACGAGCAGGAGCGTGAAATGCTGTTCAAGCTGATTTTCGAGCTGAAAAAAGAAGTGACCGGGCTTAGGGAAGAAATCGACAGCCTGAAGAAGCACGACGAGCCGGCGGTAGGCTCGATAAAAGAGTTGCAGAAAGAAATCTCGTCGGTGCTTCCGGCCATATACAATAAGGATTTCGCTTCCGGCGGGATGCACCGGATTTTCCCGGAAGAGGCGGAAGAACAGGATGCTCAGGGGACGCGCACCCTCGAAGACACGGAGAAGGAGACCATACGCAAGGCTCTGGAGCGCAACGGGGGCAAGCGCAAGAAGACGGCCGACGAGCTTAAAATATCGGAGAGGACACTTTACAGGAAAATCAAGGAATACGGATTGGACAGCCTATGACAAGAAAGATAGTTTCGATAATCATATTGCTGCTGATTATGCAGGCATGCAGAATCAGCTATACGTTCAACGGGGCGGCAATCGACTATAATGTCTACAAGACGCTGCGCATCGGCAATTTCCCGATACGCGCGCCGATGGTCTATGCGCCGTTGCAGCCTATGTTCGAGAACAAGCTGACGGACACCTACACCAAGCAGACCCGCCTGCAGATTATCGACAGTTCGAACACCGACCTTTCGGTGGAGGGCGAGATAACCGGCTACAACCTTACGCCGCAGGCCGTCAACGAGGACGCGTACGCGTCGCAGACCCGCCTTACCATCACGGTGCGCGTGAAGTACACCGACCATAAGAACCCGAACAACAGCGTGGACCAGTCGTTCTCGGCATTCCGCGATTTCGACTCCTCGCAGATGCTTACGAGCGTTCAGGACGAGTTGTGCGAGGAGATTACCGACGAGCTTGTGATGCTCATATTCAACGCTACGGCAGGAAATTGGTAGGCGATATGGAGAAAAGCGGCAGGGCAAGGGAGTTTGACAGCGTTATTGCGGCTGATGACGGCCGGATTGCGAGGGAATTGGCAGACGGCATAATGTCGGATTATCCGTATTTCGTGCCTGCCATAGCGGCCGCATTGCGTAATTGCGGCGATTATACGCCGGAGGAACGCTCGCGGATAGTGTCTCTTGCCGCGGCCAACATTGCCGACCGCACGGCTTTGGGCGACCTTGCCGGCCCGGAAAGCGGGAAATTCAGGGATTTTTATCCCGAACCCGAGGCAAAGGGCAGGTCGACGATGGATGCCATATCGCATTTCTTAGACACGTTCGGCAATGACGACGAGGACGAGATAAAGGCGTTGGAACAGAAAATCTTCAATCCTGTGCCCGACTATGCGCAGCTACTTGAGAAAGAGGAGCGGGAGAATATGCCGGGCGAGGAAGAGCTTGAAGGGCAGGGCTTGGATGACAAGGAACTGCGCATCAACCGTTTCATAGCATTGAGCAGAAAATTGGAAGGGCATTTCCCGCCTCCGGAAGGAGAAACAGACACCATAGCCGATGAAATAGCTGACGCGCCGTCGCCAAAGACTCCGGAAGAGCAGGCCGACAATTCTTTGCTGTCGGAAAGTCTTGCCAAAATCTATATACGCCAGCACCGTTATGAGAAAGCGTTGGAAATTATTATGTCGTTAAGTTTGAATTTTCCGGAAAAAAGTATTTACTTTGCAGACCAAATCCGGTTTCTAAGGAAACTGATTGTGAACGAGAAATATAAAAACAAAAAATAACAATAGACAGACATGTTTTCAGCATTAATCATTCTAATATTGATTGCCTCTGTTCTGATGATAGGCATCGTATTGATACAGAAGTCGAAAGGTGGCGGTTTGGCATCTAATTTCGCAAGCTCTAACCAGATTATGGGTGTGCGCAAAACCAACAGTTTCGTGGAAAAAGCGACGTGGACGCTTGCAATAGTAATTTGTGTGTTGAGTATCATCTCATCGTTCTTCGCTCCTAAACTGGTGGTTAACTCGCGTGTTCAGGCCACTCCGCAAGAGCAGACGGCCGCACCTTACCAGACGGCTGCGCCTGCCGCTCAGGAGACACCTGCCCAGACTGGCACTCCGGCTCCTGCCGCACCGGCACAGAAGTAGGCGCATAGAATTGTCAAAAATTAATAAAAAGCGGATTCCTTTCTATAAGCGAATCCGCTTTTTGTGTATCTTTGGATAGGACAGATAAGACAAATAGGACAGATAAGACAAATAAGACGGATATGGAGACGAACGGAAGTATTCTTTGGGCAGACGATGAAATAGATTTGCTTAAGCCCCATATATTGTTCCTCAAGCAGAAAGGATATGACGTGGCCACGGTCAACAACGGCAACGACGCTCTCGACGCGGTGGAGCGCGAGCGTTACGACCTGATAATCCTCGACGAGAACATGCCCGGGTTGAGCGGTCTGGAGACTTTGTCGCGCATAAAGCAGTTGCAGCCCGATGTGCCGGTGATAATGATAACCAAGAGCGAGGAGGAAAACATCATGAACCAGGCCATCGGCAACAAAATCGCCGACTACCTGATAAAGCCTGTGAATCCCAACCAGATACTGATGTCGCTGAAGAAGAACCTGCATTCCGGGGCGCTTGTCTCGCAAAAGGCCACTTCCGACTATCAGCAGGAATTCCGCCGCATCACGGAACAAATCAACGAGTCGTACGACATCGACGACTGGTACGGCCTGTACCGTAAATTAGTGTTCTGGGAGATGGAGCTCGCACAGACGGAGACGAATATGGACGAGCTTCTGCTGATGCAGAAAAACGAGGCTAACTCCGCCTTTTGCAAGTTCGTGCGCAAGAACTACGAGCGGTGGGTGACGACTGACGACCACCCGATGATGAGCAACGAGATTTTCAAGAAAAAGGTGTTTCCCCTGCTCGACGGCGGCAAGAAGGTGTTCTTCATACTGATAGACAATTTCAGGCTCGACCAGTGGAGGATAATCAAGCCTTTGCTTGCTGATTATTTCAATGTCGACGAGGAGCTTTATTGCAGCATCCTCCCTACGGCCACCCAATATGCGCGCAACGCCATATTCTCAGGGCTGATGCCGTCGCAGATAGAGAAGATGTTCCCCGACCTGTGGGTCGACGAGGATTCGGAGGAGGGAAAGAACGTCAACGAGTCGCCGCTTATCCAGACGCAGCTCGACCGTTACCGCAAGCGTTACAAGTTCTCTTACCACAAGGTCTACGAATCGTCGTTCGGCGAGAAGATATTGCAGAATTTCAGTTCGCTGGAGCATAATGATTTGAATGTGATTGTGTTCAACTTCATCGACATGCTTTCGCATGCCCGTACGGAATCGAAGATGATACGCGAGCTGGCTTCGAACAATGCGGCATACCGCTCGCTGACGGAATCGTGGTTCCGCCATTCGTCGGTCAGCGACCTGCTGCGCAAGATTGCCGACAGCGGCTATCCGGTGGTGCTTACCACCGACCATGGCACGATACGCGTGGACAATCCGGTGAAGGTGATAGGTGACAAGAACACCAATACAAATTTGCGCTACAAGGTGGGCAAGAATCTGAGCTACAACAACCGTCAGGTGTACGAGATACGCCGTCCAGAGCGTTTCGGCCTGCCTTCCCCCAACATCTCGTCGGCCTACATATTCGCCATGAACGGTGACTTTTTCGCGTATCCGAACAATTATAATTACTATGTGCAGTATTATAAGGACACTTTCCAGCATGGCGGCATCTCGATGGAGGAGATGCTTGTGCCGATAATCACGATGCAGCCGAAGTAAGGAAATACGAAATAATTTATTGATGTACTGTAGTTTGGTACAGCTGTGCGGTAACTTTGTACCGAGAAAGGGCAAGAGATGGAACTGATACATTTTGTCGTCAAATTTTCCCGGAGTGGAAAGCCGCAAGGTCAAATTATGGGAGTTCATATTTCGTAAATTGCCCGGAAAAGGATATTTTTGCAAATGGTAAAGAAGAGAGTGTTGTCATGAAGATATTCACACCATCGGACATACGTGAGATAGACCGGCTCAGCGCCGAGAAGGAGAGAATCACTTCCTACGACTTGATGGAACGTGCCGCGTCGGCGGTATCCTACGAGGTGATGTCGCGCTGGCTTCCGTCGCAGCGCATAGTGATTTTCGCCGGTCCGGGCAATAACGGCGGCGATGCCCTTGCCGTGGCCCGCCATCTGATAGACCAAGGCTATAAGCCCAAGATATTGCTTCTTAACACAAAAGGCCGCCTTTCAGCCGATTGCGCCAAAAACCGCCAGCGGATAACCGATTATGGCTACGACGATTTCGTGGAAGTGACGAAGTCGCTTGACATGCCGGATTTGTCGGAGTCGGATGTGATTATCGACGGCTTGTTCGGCAGCGGCTTGTCGGATTCTTTGCACGGCGGCTACATAGCGTTGGTGCGCGCGATTAACGAGTCGGGGGCTTTTGTTGTTTCGATAGACATGCCTTCCGGACTTTTCAGCGAGTTCAACAAGGGAAATCTGATAAGGAGCAATGTGGTCCATGCCAACCTTACGTTCGCATTCCAGTTCCCGCGGCTGTCGTTCTTCTTCGCGGAGAATGCGTGCGCCCTCGGCAGGTGGGAGATTCTCGACATCGGGCTCGACAGCGAGGCAATTTCCTCCACGCCGTCGAATTATTTCCTGATTGACGCGGAGGGAGTGAGGGAGGCCCTCAAACCGCGCGACCCTTTCGCTGCGAAAGACGATTACGGGCGGATGGTGCTTGTAGCCGGAAGCCTCGGAATGATGGGCGCGGCCGTGCTTTCTGCGCGTGCGGCGATGCGCGCCGGGGTGGGGGCGTTGACGGTACACGCTCCTAAATGCGGCTATATAGTGTTGCAGACAAGCGTGCCCGAAGCGATGGTCGACATGGACGACAATGACGAGTATGTTTCGTCGATTCCGCGCAAGAGCAAGATGGTGTATGCCATAGGCCCGGGTATAGGCACGGATTCCCATACGATAGACGCGCTTGAGCAGTTCCTGCGGCAGGCCTCTGCCCCGGTGGTGCTTGACGCTGACGCGTTGAATTGCATCGCGCAGCGGAGGTCGTTGCTGAACGACATACCGCGCAATTCGATAATTACACCCCACTATAAGGAGTTTGACCGTTTGTTCGGTGAACATTTCTCGGAAGAGGAGCGTTTTATGAAAGCGGTGGAAATGGCAAAGGTGTTGCGTATCGTCATAGTGATGAAGGGGCATTATACAAAAGTGATACGCCCTGACGGCAAGATTTTCATCAATATGAACGGCAATTCCGGTATGGCCACGGCAGGAAGCGGCGATGTGCTTACGGGCATAATAGCGTCGTTGCTGGCGCAGGGCTATAATTCCTGCACGGCAGCGTCGGTCGGCGTATATGTCCACGGTCTCGCCGGCGACATTGCCCGCTCTGTCAACGGGGAGGAAGGTCTTGTGGCCGGCGACATTGCCGACTGTGTCGGAAAGGCTTTTCTAAGGATACGGGAAAACGCGAAGTTGAAATAGAAAAATATGAGTGATATGAAGAAAATATGTTTTGCATTAGTTGCTGCTCTGTGTGTGCCGGGTGTTGCTATGGCGCAGGAGACGCAGAGGCTTACGGCCAATAAGCTGAACGAGTATGGGTTGATATATTCGTTGCCTGTCACGCATCTTAATGTCGAGATTGAGGCGGTCAAAACGGTCAAAAAGGCCGGCCCTTATTATAAGTATGCCAAGAAATATCTTGGAGTAGGAAATGTAGTTACCGAGGATTCCCAGACTTGGGATATAAAAGAGGTGTCAATCTCGCCGAAAGGCGTGCCTGACAAGGAAAATGAATATCTGATGAAGTTCAAGAGCGGCTCCGCTCCGTTTCTTCTTCTCGACGAGGCCGGCTTGCCGCTTGCTATAAACACCGAGGTAGAGGAATCGGTGGTGAAGCGCAAACGTAACAAGTATGCCGACAAGGATGTGTTCGAGGGGATGGACTATGCCAATGTGTTCTCGGAGGACATGGTGGCGAGCGAGTCGACCATGAAGCGCGCCGAGGCCGCAGCCCAGAAGATATTCGAGCTCCGCGAGAGCCGCAACGACCTTGTCTCGGGCAATGCTGACCAGATGCCGCCCGACGGACAGTCGCTGAAGCTGATGCTCGACGAGCTTAGCCGTCAGGAATCGGTGCTTACCGCGATGTTCATCGGCACTACGCAGACGGAGACAAAAGTGTTCCGTTACGATTATCTGCCTACCGGCGATGTGTCTAATGAAATTCTGTTGCGTGTCTCGGATTTCGACGGTATTGTGGACAAGAACGACCTTAGCGGCGAGCCGGTATATTTGTCGCTTACGGTGACTGAGAAAGGCGAGCTACCTGTCGACGAGAAGGGTGAGTCGAAGAAGTTGCCTAAGGGGGCCGTGATGTATTGTATTCCGGGAAAGGCAGAGGTTACCTTGAAGTATAAGGGGAATGTCATTGCCCATGAATCGGTGGAAGTTTCCCAGTTCGGTGTAGAGCATGGGCTTGAGCCGAAGATGTTCACCGACAAGAAATCGCCGGCATACGTGATATTCAATCCTGAAAGCGGTTCGATACGTGAAATAGGGACGATAGAAACAGTGGCAGAGTGATTCACTCTTCCACTGTCTACATTTACTTGCCTATGAAAAGATTTTTTAATCTTCTGTGATTACCGGGCCCAGTACGCGGCATGCCCCGATGTAGCGTTTCGCATAGTAAGCATCGGTTGAATGCGAGATTGTCACGCCTTCCGAGCAGCTTGAATGGATGAACGAAAATTCGCCTGTCTCGGGGTTTACTTTTGTCACAATGCCGACGTGTCCTATCCTTTTGGATACTTTAGAGCCGGAAAAGAACACTAAATCGCCTTTCTTCAGGTCGCGGCAATCGTCGATTGCCGTTTCTTTTGAATACTGCGAGCGCGAAGAGCGCGGAAGTGTGATGTCGAGTTTTTTGAATATGTAAGAGGTGAAGCCGGAGCAGTCGAATCCGCGGGTGGGGCTCATGGTGCCGTAGCGGTAGGGTGTGCCTATGTATTCCATCGCGCTATTGACAATGTCCTTGCCTGTGGCTGTTGTTATATTGCCTTTGATGACAGTCTGCGCGATTGCGCTTCCGGCTGCCGCCAAGAGTATTGCCAATATCGTGATTGCTTTCCTCATACGCTTTTTGTTTTGACTTTACAAATATAGCAAAAAACGCGATGCCGGCAATGGCGGCGCGGCTTGTCAAAGCCCGCGGTTAAGTTCTTTTAGCGACTTGCTCGGAAGTTTTAACTAAAATGAGGTGACAGTGGTTTTAGCGATGTTTTTTCTTCCGGTTGAACGACTTCTTTACCGCCCGGCTCTTGAACTGTTCTGCCGTAGAGCCGTTGAACACTACATACAGCCCCGGATAGATATGCTCGCGGTAGATACGCTCCAATTCCGGAAGCATGCGCCTGTCGAGCATCCCGCTGCGGATTACGAACAGCGTGTGGGTTGCCGTTTGCGCTATTTCGTGGGTGTCGGCTATCATATTGATTGGCGGAGCGTCCAAGAATATGTAGTCGTAATGCGGTTTAAGCCCGCCGATGAGCTCGCCGAGTCTTCCGTTTTGCAGCAATTCCGTTGGGTCGGTAGGTATTTTCCCGGATGGAATGATGTCCAATCCTTGCGCGATGCGGTCTTTCAGAACTATCTTTTGTATGTCGGTTGTGCCGTATAGGTAGCTTGTCAGTCCTGTCCGCGGCTTGCCTACATATTCACTCATCGAGGCGCGGCGTATGTCGGCATCGATAAGCAGCACTTTTTTTCCGCCGGCGGCTATGCTTACGGCGAGGTTGAACAGGAAGAACGTCTTGCCGCTGTTGGGGTTGAAAGAGGTCAGCAAGGTGACGGGTGTATCCTTGGTGTTTGCTGTCACTTTGTCGAAATTGTAGCGGAAAACTCTTATTGATTCGGTGAAGATGCTTTCTTTGTTGACAAGCAGTTTCGGCGTTTTCTCGGCTTTTGCCTCGGTGTGCAGCAGGTTGTTGAACCGCTCCCTGAGGGTGATGCGCCCCATTTGCGGTATCTGCCCGATTACGCTGAACGAGAAGAAGCGGAAGTCGGAGATGTCGGTTATGTTGTAGTCGAGCGAATTGCTTGACAGCGCGGCAATGAACGGTATACCTACCAATCCGAGGAACAAGGCCACCAGCATTACGGACTTGGTGTCGGGCGAGTCGGGCTCGTCGTCGCCGTATGCCGACATTACCGTGCGTACCGGCTGCACGTTGAGTCCTGCGGCTATGTCGTTCTCCTCGTTCTTGCCGATGAGATACATCATTACCGCTTCTTCCGACATCAGGCGGCGTTGCAAAGCCCTCCATTCTTTTTCCGATTCTGACAATCCGGCGGCTTCTGACTGTATTTCGTCATAACGCCGTTCGATGGCATCGAGCTTGATCCCTGTCTGTTGCCTGTATTGCGACAGTGACGTTATTATGTTGGCTTTCATCCGTTCCAGCTCTTTTTCACGGCTGAGTATTTCGGAATTCTTGTTTCCGTAGTCGCCCGACAGTGCGGCGTATTCGAGGACGCGCTCGTTGTAGCCGGCTATTTGCCTGCGTATTGCCATGCTGTCGATGCTGCTGTCGACGGGTATCATCCCGAATTTGCCGTTTCCTTCCGTCTTTAGCTTGTCGAGGATGAAGCCTGTCACTTCGTAAGCTATCGACGCTTCGACGGCTGCCGTTCCGTAGAGCGCCTTCTCGTTGTAGTGTTTGGCAGCATCTATCATGGGGGCGGTCATTTTCTTGCTTTCCATCAGTTGTTGTAGCCGGGATTCAGTGTCGCGCAGCTTCTTCGTTATGGTGTCGAGCATCTGTGTAGCCGTCTTTTTCGACATTGCCGCCACTTCGTTTTTGTGGCGGTTCCAGACGGTGGTGTATGCTATCGGGATGTAGTTGAGTATGTCGTTGGCCCGGTCGGGCGAATAGTCGGAGTAGGTGGTCTCGATGATTGTAGCGTAACGGTCTGTGTTGCCTTGGCTCACGGCTGTCTGCATCTTCGGTATGTAGACCGGCTTGGCAGTATACAGAAATTCGATGGCTCCGTTTTCCCATTCGCTGAAATAAGCTGTTGCCGTCACGGTTATTTTTCCGGCCGGAGTTCCGGCGGTTTGGCCGGGAGCAATGGTAATGTCGTCGGTGTCTACGGATTTCTCGTTTATCGAGAAATCGTAAAGGGCCAGCCCGTTGTCTTTTTTCTTAATCCTGAAAGAAAGGTAGTCGATTTCTGAATTTTCTATATCGTCGGGGAGTATTACTTCTACGGGATTGTCGCGGTAGAGCGGCGTTTTGCGCCATAATGCGTTGATTTCACTGTACTCGTAGTTCAGTTTCAAGTCGTCGACTATCTCGTCCCATACGACGTAGGAGTTGACCAAGTGCTTTTCGTTGTCGAAGCTGATGCTTTGGTTGAGGATGCCGATGTCGCTGAATATCAGCAGGTCGGATGTGGTAGGGATGCCGTGCGCGCTGAATTTCATCGTGATTTGCGATGTGCGTGTCCAGCTTTTCGGCGTGTAGTACAGGTAGGCTATGCCGGCCGCCGAGCAAATGACCGTTGACCATATTATGAATCGCCAATGCCGTCTTGCCCACTGCAGGAAAAACGCCAAGTCGATTTTTTTCATATATGAATTGTCAGCAGGACTGTTCATTACGACACCACATTTAAAGAATCACATTCTATACCTGAATAAAATTTGCCGCGGTATGGCAGTTCCGCTGCCGTCAGTCGAGGATATTGGCAATCATCACGCCTACCGAGCAGAGCAATGAAGCGACCGATACCCAGAGGCTTACCGATTTCAGGCTGTTCTGGTTGAGCGTCGACTGCCCTGCCTTGACCTTGTTGGGCTGGACGTAGACTATGTCGTTCTGCTTCAGGTAGTAGGCCGGCGACTCGAAAATGTCTTTCGAGCGCAGGTCGAGCTTGTAGGTGTGGCGCTGGTTGTTTTGCTCGCGTATCACGTACACCTCGTCGCGCAGACCGTAGATGGTCAGGTCCTTGGCCATCGCGATGGCCTCGAGGATTGTGACTTTGTCGCCGTTGATTTTATAGGTGCCGGGGCTGTTGACTTCGCCGAGAATCGACACTTTGAAATTCATGAATTCCACTGTCACGACAGCGTCTTTCAGCATATTGCGCGATTTCAGTTCCGACTTGATTCTCTCCTGCAATTGCCAACGGCTCAGCCCGGCCGCATGCACCTTGCCGATTACGGGGAAGTTGATGTCCCCCTCGTTGTCCACCACATACCCTTGCAGGTAGTAGCCGCTGGCATTGTCGGAGGGCACACCGGCGCGGTAGCTGTTGACCGGCAGGTTGAACATTGCCGCGAGTTGCGGATCCTTGCTCGACACGACAATCGACATCATATCCTTCGGTTGTATCATAATCGACTGTTCCGGCGATATCTTTTGCGGTTTTCCCGTCTCCACATCCTGAATGTAGAGAATCTCTTTCGACGTGTTGCACGAAGCCAACGCCAAAAGCATGCAACTTATGATGATAAAATTACGCATATCCTGTTCGAATTATTTTGCAAAGATAATGCAAATATAGAGCAGAGACAAACGAAAACGAAGTTTTCAAGTTTGGCTATGCCAAGATGCAGCTTATCTTTGAATATGCGATGCAAATATTCATGTCGCGCGGAATTTACGGCTGCTTCCTGTTTGAAATGAATCTTTTCAGCAGGAATGTCAGGAAATAGGGGAAAGTGTAGAATTTTCCGTTAAATCCTACATTCTTGTAGCCAAGTTTTATGCCATACCGTATGTCAGGGTATTTGCCGTCCTTTAGCAATTGGTTGAGGGAGGCTGTGGCTCCGTCCGTCGCTTTTACTTCGACCGGGATTAGCGAGTCGGCATCTCTCAGGAAGAAATCCATTTCGACGGAAGGCTTGTCGCTGTGGTAATAAAAAAGGTTATATCCTTGCTTGGACAGCATGTCTCCGACGATATTTTCGTAGATGGCTCCCTTGTAGGTGCCGAGATTCTTGTTGACCCTCAAATCTTCCTGCGCTTCTTCGTCGAGCGACGCTATAAGCAGTCCGGTATCCTTGAAGTAGATTTTGTACAATTTCGGGTCATAGTTGCCCTTCAGAGGCAATTCCGGGTAATTCAGGCAGTGGCAAAGGTTGATTATTCCCGCATCTGCCAGCCATTCCACGCAGCCGATGTAGTCGCGGTTTCTGGCGTTGCGTGCTATCTTCGTGATTTGAAACCGTTTGTTCTCTTTTGCCAAGAATGCGGATATGTGGTTGTAGATGGCTTTCACTTTCGCCTTGTCGAGTCCCTCCACATATTTTGTAATGTCCTCCTCGTAGTCGAGCAGCAGTTGACGCTGCAGCGCCAACGTTCCGCTGAAATTCCTGTTTTTGATGTAAGTGTTTACGACTTCGGGCATTCCTCCGACAGTCACATAGTCGCGGAAAAGCCCGAACAGCACATCCGCCTCCAACTGGCTGAAAGGCCGCAGTTCCCTCATATGGGCGTAAAGGCCGTCGACGAAATCATCGGAATAACCTTTAGCCCAAAGAAATTCCTCGAAATCCATGGACTGCATTTCGTAGTCCTCTTTGTAGCCAACGCTGTTCGACTCTATCTCCTTGTAATTGATTCCCATCAGCGAGCCGGAGCATATCACGTCATAGCGTCCGTCCAATTTGAAAAACTTCAACGCAGTGGCGCAGTTGGGGCATGCCTGCAGCTCGTCGAAGAAGAAAAGGGTGTCGCCGGCGGTGAAAGAGAAGTCGGGGTTGAGCAGCGATATGTTTTTCAGTATGCCGTCCACTTCGAAGCCGTCGGCAAAGATGCTCTTGTATTTTGGCTGTTCCACGAAGTTGATTTCCACCACGCTCCGGTAGTTGTTGCGGGCGAACCATTCTATCGAGCGCGTTTTCCCTATTTGCCGCGCTCCTTTCACTATCAGCGGTTTCCTTTCCGGATTGTTTTTCCACTCCATCAGGAAAGAATCTATTTTTCTTTTCAGCAATTTCTCCATAACTTGTTGTGATTGTGTTGCAAAGATACTGATTTTCACAAAATCCGCTGAAAAATCGCTGTGAAATTTCACATAACCCACTCGTAAAAAAGCCTGAAATTTCACATAATCCGTGATTTCAGCGCGGTTTCAAAAGCATCATCGCGTGTCTCGGTGAATGGGAGATGCTGTATAACCCCAATTTTAATTGCACCGAATTCGGTGCAATTAAAAATATAGTGCGGGCGGAAAAAGCAGGGCGGGACAGCCTACGCCGCCCCGCCCCAGCCAACCTTAATCAAACTATGATAGAATCATTGGTTCGCTATTTTTATGCGCAACTTTTTAAAGAAATAGTTTGGCATAAAAACGAATAAGAACATAATCAATGATTTTATACGGTTATAGTGTAGAACTGTGCGGTATACCTGTATGTTATATTTTACCAGATTGAATTTGTTTCTTGACAATGAATCCTTTCTAATTATGTAATAGGCTAATGTGTCGGTTATTCCGTATGCTTGAGGGCATTTTTTGAGTAATAGTATTTTCATAGCCCAGTCTTGCCTTTTTCTTAATGTAGGCATAAAAATCTTCCCTATTTTTGTGGTATCGTAAATCAGAGTGAGAAAGCCGATATAGTCATTTTTTATTATGTCACGGTATGTGACTTGCTTTTTTGCAATGACGATATTTAAATTGTTTCCGTTTTCATCACATTCCAAATATGATGAATAACAGATGTCAATACCCTTGGATGCCATAAAATGCAGTTGTGTTGAAAGTTTTTCCGGTTTCCACAGGTCATCGCTGTCGCAAAAGGCGATAAACCGTCCTTGGGCTTCTTTGATGGCTTTATTTCTTGCTTCCCCTGCTCCTTTATTTATATTGTTTTTGAAAATTTTAATGCGGGTATCTTTTTTTGCATATTCTGACAAAATGGCCATTGTGTCGTCTGTTGAACAGTCATCGGTAATGAGCAATTCCCAATTGGAATATTCTTGAGCCATTATGGAATCGATGGATGCGGACACGTGGTCATACGCATTATATGTAGACATTATAATTGAAACCAGCCCATAATCGGCATATACTCTATTTTGTTCAGTCATAGTTTTTCAATTAAATTTGTCTTTGATTATTTCCCAAGCAAATTCTGGACTGTATTTTTTGCTTTCTTTTATCGCATTTTGTTTCATCTGCGCTAAAACTTCGGGATTATTATACAGGAAATCGATTTTTTCTTTAAACTCAGGAAGATTGTCGGTAAAAGGTATTATAAATCCGCAATATCCATCGTTTACGAGTTCCTCAGAATATTTCCATTTTGATGCAATTACAGGAAGTCCTGATATGTATGCGTCAATAATGGAGCCTGGTATCCCTTCTCCTGTATAATGTGTCGGTAAAATAAGAATATCGTATTGTGATAATGTCTGGTGTATTTCTTCAGGTTGTAAGGCTCCTTTGTATGACATGAATTGGAATTGTTCTATCCCTTTTTTGAAAAAATCAGTATCATCAGAATTTATTTGTCCATAAAAATCAATGCTGATTTGGCTTTTTGTATATTCTGTTTTTAGATAATCACTTAATTTGAATATAGTATCAATTCCTTTTATTTTGGCAATGCGAGCCATAAAAACTAACTTCAATTTTCCAACTTCGTAGTGATCCACAGGCTTATAGTTGGTGAATCTGAAGTTAGGGAAATAAGTTAGATTATTGAAGTGATATTTGTCTAGTAATCGTTGTTGTAGTATCAATGATTCTGGATAGATACTATCTATTCTTCGCAACATAGCCCGATGCATTGGTTTTGTTGACAAATATTCAGGAAGCCATCCTCCAATTATGAAGTATAGGATTTTGAATCTGAACACTAGTGACAATAAGAACAGTACCGGGAAAATGTATTTCAAATTGCCATGGGCGGGCAAATATACGAGTGTATGGCATTTTGCCAGTTTCTTTAACAATCCAAATACAGATAGCTTGTCGTATTGGAAGCATTCTGTGTCAAAGTAAGATACATTGCCGCATTTGCTTGATATTAGCTGGTGTAAATTACGGGTTTTTACGGTTTGCCCGTCAAGCTTCCCTGATTTGAATCCAAAATAACCTAATACTAATATGTTTTTTCCCATTTGTGTCTTATTAATGTAGACATTAAATCTTCATAGCTTTTGGCGCAAGTTTCCATATCATATTTTGCGAACGAGGCTGACGAGTTGCGCTTCATTTCGGTCTTTTCTTCATCTGTTAGGTTGAGGAAGCGAAGTATGGCCGCCTCGATTTCTTCTTGAGAAGTGCCGGTGGAGAGAATGCCGTTTTTACCGTCCTCAATCATATTGACTATGCCTCCCACAGGTGTGCAAATCGGGATTGCTCCTACCGAGAAGCACTCTATTAAGGTGATGGGCATTCCCTCGTAGATTGAAGACAGGCAGAAAGCGTCGGCGGCTTTCATATAGTCGCGCGGGTTGGTGCGTGTGCCTATCAGATGCAGTTGCTTGCAATTAAGTGCTTGCATTTGCGGAGTTATAGGGCTGTCGTCGTTTCTTCCGATTATGGTTAAATCGATGTGGCAGCCTTTTTTGTTGAGGCTGTCAACCGCTTTTGCCAATGTTAACTGATTCTTTGCTGGGTGTATTCTTGCAATGTTTACGATTGTGGTTGATTCGTGACTTGTCCTTAACGTTGCTATTTCTTCTTTGGCTTCAGCGAGTTTTGAGGTCTCAGCATACGCCGGGCGGCCGTTGTAAATCATCGGTGGAGTGATGTCGTAGAAGTCGATAAATGAGTGCCGGGATTCTTCGGAGATAGTCACTGGTGTAACTCTTTTGGTGCGGAATGCGAATTTCCTGCACCATCTACTTAATCGTTCTCCTGCTTCTTTTCGTGCATCGTTGTGTACGGTGTGGATGAATTTTGCCTTTGATGGGAGCGTAAATGCAAGCAGACAATAGATTATTGCCCGTAGGTGAGTATGTACTACGTCAGGTCTTTTTCTGCGTATTAGTCGCCATAATTGGAAAAGTAGTTTGAAGTCTATTCCTGATGGTTTGTCCATACAGATTACTTTTACTTCCGGATTGATTTCCTTTGCGAAAAACCCTGTGCGGTCGATGCTGTGCAGCACTACGAGCGTTACGTCATGCCGTTTTGCCAGTTTGTTGCACAAGTCGACTGTAAACCGTTCCGCTCCTCCTTGGCTTAATTGCGGGATTATTTCTAAGATTTTCATTTTATGGCAAGATAAACGAAGTGTAGGAAAACAAGCATTGCGTAGGCTACGGCTCGTATTTTGCTTGTATCTAACCGTAGCGAATTTTTAACCACTATGTATGCAACAAAAATCAGTGGGTATACGGCAAGCAGCCGCCTTGTGTTTATTTCACCTGTGGTGCATACAAGAAGGTATAGAATGCTGATATAGAAGAAAAGTAAGATTCTGTAATCCCATTTTTTCCGGTATTTCCACCACCATACGAATGTTGATAGAACTATCGGAATCCAATATAGAGGGGTGAAGCATTCTACGGCCATTAGCCACGTGTAGGGTACGGGCTCTGACATACGCATCCAAACAGGGAATGGCAGCAATTGTGCTAATGCTGTTTTGCTTATGGAGTTTAAAGGGAAAGGAAGCCCATCTAATTTTGCGCCTAAAGAACCTGCGCTTGCTTCTTCGAGGCTTCGTTCGGCATATCCTGTCAGTGTTTTGGTCATAGTTTCAAAGACAGCGGACGCTATTGCCGCAATAAGGACTATGGCTATGACGACAATCATCATTTTGCCGAGGATGCCGCCTTTTTTGTATAGAGAATAAGCCGGGATTGCAAAAAAGATGGTTGCAAACATTCCATTTTCTATTCGGAATGTGTAAGTGATAGCTATGATTATTAGCATCACCAATATCCTTAGTGGAAATTTGGGACGTATTGTCACGTATGCGAGTATTGTGAACAAGAAGCATATGTGTATGTCACGCATTAATTGAGCGGATAGCATAAATACCGGTGAGAATATTGCGAACAGCAGTATCTGTTTGTGCAGGTTGTGGATACCGCTGTTGAATGCAATGACAATTTTATAAATCATTACCGGTATCAGGCTTGACAGGAAAACGACGTGTGATTTTAAAAGCAGCAGGATGTCAGTTTCACCTAAGGCCTTTCCTATCTTGAACAGTATGGCGAATAAGGCGAATGCTCCTGATGCATCGCTATATTCGAATTCTGCAAAGCATCGTTCTACTATCTGCCGGTAGCTGAGACTTGATAGTGTGGATGCTTGTGTATAGAACGTAATCTGATCGCTACTTATAAAATATGATGTGAAAGGATTGCTGACGTATGAGTGGCTGATAAGCGTGTATATAAAAAACGACACAAAAGATGATAGCCAAAGTTTGCGTTGCTCTTTTTGCAAGCGATAGGATTTGTTCTTGGTTATTAATATTGCAATGATGAAATATAGTATTACAAACAGGAACATAAATTAGTTATGTGTTTTTAAGAATGATTTCATTTTAACTATAATAGAAGTTAATCTGCTTCCTAAAAGTTTTATAATGCGTTTTTTTAATATTGCCTTTTTAGGAAGCCATGATCCGGCATAATGGTGGATGGATACAGTATTGTCAGTTATTTGGAGTTTGAAATTTTGACTTATAGGGTTGAAATATTCTTTGGGGTAAATATAAATTTCTCCGACTTTTTGTATCCCATGTTTTATTTCTAATCCGTTTTTAATCAATATATCGGTTGTATATTGTACTACAGTTGTTAGGTTATATGAATTATTATTATTTATAAAATGAAGAGAGGAATAAAAATCGATGATTTGTTTATATAGGCCGAGGCCCGGATTACATCCGAGGCCGAGGCCCGGAGCGACTGCGCATTGCGCAGTCGCTCCGGAATTATAATCCCTTTCTAATCCCATAAAAGCTCCCCGCTCAATTATTTCGTCCATTGGTCGGATAATTTCAACGTCTGTGTCGAAATACAATCCTCCATATTGGTACAGAATCCAAAAACGGGCGAAATCACTCACAAAGGCATATTTTTTCGCGCTGTATGCTTCTTTTGTATATGGAATGATATTTACATCGAAATTGTCCTCGTTCCATTCTTTTATTTCGTAGTCAGGAAGGTATTTTTTCCACGAGGCGATGCATTTTTTAGCCAACGGCGGCAGCGGGTTGCGTCCGAACCAGCAATAATGGATTATTTTTGGAATCATATCGTTTCTATTTGCGGTGTAGTAGTCGTATTATTTTGTTTATTGTCTGTCTCCTTTCGTTCTGCTTTAGTCCGAGCAGGAAGATTATTGCGGATGTGCAGATTATGGATGCTGCGACAAACGCAATAAGCCCGGCAAATGTATCTTGAAATAACCGGTTTACAAAATAAATGCAGAGGAAAGAAGCGAGTGTGACCTTTATAATCGGAAACACTGTCGTCTTAAAAAATTCTTTGTAGCTGAAAGGAATGTAGGATGAGGTTATACGTATTACGGCCACTGAATAAATTAGCCGGGCGATTATCAGCGATTTAAACACGACGGTCGGTGTCGCTCCATGGTAAAGGCATATAAGGCTTGCCGGGAACGCCATCAGATAGATGGTGTCGCCGACCAAGATGTATTTTTTCAATTTCCCGATGGCCTGTATGGCTGCCCACCATGGGCATGTGAGAGTGAAGACGAGGCTGTAGCACAATATGAGGTTGACGAACTCAGGAGCGTATCCGGGAACATCTATTAGCCACAGGCTGAGGATGTATTCGCTTTTGTAGATTATTGGCAGGCATAAGAGGAGCATGAGGTAGATGGAGAACCGGGTGCTGTTGAATATGAGCTGCCTGAAGTACGTGGTGTCCCCGCTTGCGTACGATTTTACAATCTGCGGCCGTACTGCCGTGAAAAAGTTGTTGGTGAATTGGCTTACCGCTCCGTTCACCTGATTGGCTACGCCTTTGGCTGCATTTACGGCCGGTCCGAAAAATATGTTGAGCAATATGGTGGAGCCTTGGTCGTTGATGGCCCATATCAGTGTGCTGAATCCGTTCCATCCGGCGAATTTGAACATTTCTGTAAAAAGCGTCCTGTCCCAATGTGGCTTGAATCTGCATTCTGCATATTTGCGGTAGCATACGATGGCATAGAACGACTGGATGCAGACGGTGACGGCAAGCAGCAGCACGGAGTACATTTTAAGCTTGTCGAAGGGGGGGGATGCTATGGCAAACGCTATGGCGAGCTTTGCACAGGCTTCGATAATGCCGATGTAGGCATATATCTTCATATTCTCTTTCGCGATGAGCATTGAATTGAACACAATGCCGTTGAGGGTGACGAACAGGGATACGATGGTGGCCTGCATCACCCAGAATGCCGCGTCCATGCGTTCCGGGGGGATGACAAGCTTGTTGTAGAGCAGCCATAGCCCGATAATCTCGGCTGCGATTAGCACCACGATGGAGATTATGAAATAAATCAGCAGACTGAGATTGAACACGTGGTTTGTCCCTTCCGCATCGTTTTCTCCGAGCTTGAAGTTCAGGAAACGCTGTGTGGCGTTCGACAGCGAGGACGAGAAGAAGGCGAACATGGTGACCATTCCGCCCACCACGTTGTAGATGCCGAAATCCACGATGCCGAGCGAGTCGAGGATGACCCGCGACGTGTAGAGGGCTACCAGCATAGTTATCAGCATCCTGAAGTACAGGAATACGGTGTTTTTGGCTATGCGGCGGTTGTTGGCGGCGGTATCGGTCATTATTATATTTAGGCGATTTTAAAATTTGCCAAATTCCTGTATTGTGGCGATTTAGTGAATCGTATGCCTTTCATCAGCCCTTGTATTGACCAAATAGGATATAGGAGTTTGCGTTTACTGATGCCATAGACGATATTGAAGAGTGTCTTTGTTGCAATTTTGCAGATATATGCAATTGCTGTGCAATACTTTTCTATTATTCCCTTGAGAGGGGCATAACACGTTCTGTGCCAGATGATATAGTCTGTTTGCGCCTTAACATAGACATGTCCTTTCAGGTTTTTTATGTGGCTTGATTTTGCGCTTAGATGAACGATTCCTGTATTGTAATGCACTAATACTTTGTGACCGTTAATATACAGTTTATAGTAAAATAATTGGTCATCTCCAAATGAGTATTTGAAAGTATCCATCCATAGCTCATCTTGGAAACTAATGTCTTTGAATGCAGATAATTTGCATAGAAAGCAAGCCCATGAAGCACTTTGTGATAAATAGGCATCGTGTGTCGGGTTGTTATTATAGCTATATGCTCCACTTTTGCGAATACGGAATGCCCATTTGTCAGAATGCATAGGCAATGTAAAAGCACTAAAAGCTTCTGTGAGTTTCCATTTTAAAGAACCTTGATGATTGGGATATATGTTGGGGCTGATACAGTCAGCATTGTATTCCGAGAGACTTTTGTACAACTTTTCGATCATGTCAGGAGGAAAATATAAATCGTCGTCTAAACAGAGAATATAATCTGTATCGACTTCTTCATAAGGCAAGGCGCGTTGTGCCACCATCCCCTTATTAACATAGATGTACTGCTCCGTTCCTATTGTCTCTTTGGGCAGCGGATAACCCTTTGCGATATATACGAGTATTTTTTTGGGTGGTATAGTCTGGCTTTGCAGGGATTTCAATGTGGTTAGGTATTTTTCTCCTGCGGTGCCGAGTGTGCGTATCGCTGCGCAGTATTCGAAGTTTGCCATAAGTTGTTGTCGTTTTTTATCGTTTAGCTGTTGTTGATGTGGAGGGTGCGGTTGCCCAGCTCGTGTAGCTTTCGAACTTTTTCATCATTCGTTTTGTGAAAGGTGTCTCTTCTACCTTATGGAGGTTGCGCATCGGAATGTTGATGTGGTGTGCTGCATCTATGAAGCCGTTGCTATCCGACGGCGTTACAAACGGCTGAAGCCGCGGGTTAACTGCCCGCAGCCTATATAAGGCTGTTGGTCTGTCAGTTATGCTGGCTGATGCTTTGCTCATAGTTTCATTCGAAGCGCTTTTTGAGGCTGGCGGTGCGGGTTCAGGTATTCTTCGAACATCGGGGTTGGAGGGCGGCGACGATGCGGGAGCAGACGAGGCCGTCGACGTAGGGGTTGACATCGCGCGATATGCGCTTGTTGGCTTTAGGAAGAGTCCCGAAAACAAGCATTACGGTTTTCATATTATTGTCCGATGCAGTAGTATTTGAATCCGTTTTCTTTCAATTCGTTTTTGTCGTAGATATTGCGTCCATCGATTATCAGAGGCTCTTTCATAGTCCTTTTTAGAACATTCCAGCTTGGCATACGGAATTGTTTCCATTCTGTGAGCATAAGCAGCGCGTCGGCATCGAGAGCGGCATCGTACATATCGTTGGCGTATTCGATGCTGTCGCCGATTCTCCGCTTGCATTCATCCATTGCTATTGGGTCGTAGACCTTGATAGAGCATCCGGCTTCTTGAAGCAATTTTATGGTAACGAGAGAAGTGGCCTCTCGCATATCATCGGTTTCCGGTTTAAACGCCAGTCCCCAAATGGTGATTTGTTTTCCTTTGAGCATACCACCATAATGATCGGATAATTTTTTGAATACGACAGTTTTCTGATATTCGTTTACTTCTTCGACAGCCTTGAGGACGTGCATTGTATAGCCTGCTTTTTCGGCTGTCTTGATAAGAGCTTTTACGTCTTTGGGAAAGCAAGAGCCGCCATATCCGCATCCGGGATAGAGGAATTTGCTTCCTATCCGGGTGTCGCTGCCTATGCCTTTGCGAACCATATTCACATCCGCACCGACAAGTTCGCAAAGATTTGCTATGTCGTTCATAAAACTGATTCGTGTTGCAAGCATTGAGTTAGCGGCATATTTTATCATTTCCGCGCTTGGTATGTCGGTGAAAATCACTCTGAAATTGTTAAGCAGAAAAGGGCGGTAAAGTCGGCTCATCAATTCTTTTGCTTTTTCTGATTCAATGCCGACAACTACGCGGTCGGGGCTCATAAAATCTTTTATGGCAGCACCCTCTTTCAGAAACTCCGGATTTGAAGCGACATCAAAAGGTATGTCTACACCTCTTTTCTCTAATTCATTCTGAATTGTTGCCTTGACTTTTTTTGCAGTTCCTACCGGGACTGTAGATTTTGTGACGAGCACCGTGTATTTATTGATGTTCTGTCCGAATGTGCGTGCTACGTCAAGCACATATTTTAAATCTGCACTGCCGTCTTCATCTGGTGGTGTTCCGACTGCGGAGAATACTATTTCAACATCATTGATGCAAATGGCAAGGTCTGTGGTGAATTTTAATCTGCCGGCTTCCGTGTTGCGTTTTACAAGATTGTCTAATCCTGGTTCATAAATTGGTATAATCCCTTTGTTCAGAGAATCTATTTTTTCTTTATTGATATCAACGCAAGTTACGTTTATTCCCATTTCTGCAAAACAAGTCCCGGAGACAAGCCCTACATATCCTGTTCCAACAATAGCGATATTCATATTTTGATGATTATTATGAAGTGTGATTCTTTTTGCAAATAAAACCGCCGGACACTACAAGGAGTTGGGAATCTGGCGGATGGCTTTCAGTATGGATGAAGGGATGCCCGCTTCGTTGGCCGATTGGTAGCTGCGCAGGTTGTGGCAGTCGCTTCCTACGAAGTCGTAATAGCCGCGCTTGAGCAGCTCGGCGGCTTTGTGCTGCGTGTCTTTGCTGTAGCCTCCGGCTATTGCGCCGAGATTGAGCTGGAACATTATTCCTTGACGTTTCAGCTTCTCATAATCGTCCATCTCCATGTATTTGTAGCGTTCGGGATGGGCGAGCAGCGGGTGGTAGCCTTTTGCGGCCACGCGGGTGAGTATCTCGTGGAACTCCAAGGGCGGGTTGAAGTAGCTGGTCTCTACGAGCAGCACGTCGCCGTCCATCGTGAGCATGTCGCCGGCTTCCAGCCGCTGTTCGAAGAGTGTGTCGAGCATATTCTCGGCGGCAAGGCGCAGGCGTATTCCGCCTTTGTAGGCGGCCTTAAGTTCTTCATAGCGTGCGCGCAGCCCGGCGGTGGTGTTAGGAATGTCCTCCATAATGTGCGGGGTGAGCCATATTTCGGCCACACCTGCTGATTCCATATACGATAGGGCGGCGAGGCTCTCCTCCATAGTGCGGAATCCGTCGTCCACTCCCGGAAGCAGGTGGGAGTGGTGGTCGGTGAACCCCTCTAAAAACCCGCTTTTCTGAATGTTCGTTTTGTTAAAGAGCAGCATAAGCAACCTGTTTTAACCGCAGTAATGCTGAAGGCGGTGGCACGGAGCCGGTCTTATTCCCTCACTCCGTAGCCATAGCCGTAACCGTAGCCATATCGGCTGTAGCCGTATCCGGCGTTGTGCATACTGCCGTTGATAAGTATCGACATATTAGGCAATTGCTTGTATATTTCGTCGATTTCCGGCAATGCGCGCCTGTCGAAGCGTCCTACGCGCATCACGAAGATTGTGCGGTCGACCGATTTGGCGATGATGGCCGTGTCGGCAATTATTCCGAATGGAGCGCAGTCAATCATTACGTAGTCGTAGCGTTTCTTCAACTCTTTGATTAGCACACCGAGGCGTTCGCTGAGCAGCAGCTCCGATGGGTTGGGCGGGATTACGCCTACCGGTATGATGTCGAGTCCGTCGATTCCTGAACAGTTCTTTACGATTATGGAGTCGATTTCGGATTGTCCGTTGAGATACGATGTCACTCCATTCTTCGTGCTTTCAACCAGCTTGCTGAGCGTGGCTTTACGGATGTCGAGGTCCACGAGTATCACTTTCTTGCCTTTCAGCGCCATGCTCGTGGCGATGTTGACGGTAGAGAAAGTCTTTCCGCTTCCCGGGTTGTAGGAAGTGAACATTATGGACTGGGACTCCTTGCTTCCGCTAAGCATAAAGTCGATGTTGGTGCGTATCACGCGGTATGCCTCGTTTATCATGTCGCGGCTGTGCTGCTTCACTACAATGTTTGGAGCACTTTCTTCTTTTTCTTTGCCCGACGGGAGCATCTTTTGCAGGAATCCGAAGCGTTGCGGCTTGCCGTATTGCGGCACTTCGCCGAGAATCGGCGTGCTGAGCGACTCTACGTCCTTGCGTCCCCGTATCGTAGTGTTCGTCATGTTGATGAGGAACATATATCCGTAGGGTATGGCTAAACCGAATATGAATGCAGCGAGCACTATCAGTTTCTTTTTCGGCGATATTGGCAGGCTTGAGCCCATTGCCGGTTTCAGCAAACGCGTGTTGTTGACCACGATGTTGGCCGACAGCTCGTTTTCCTCGCGTTTCTGCAGCAGGTACAGGTAGAGTTCCTCTTTCGTTTTCTGTTGTCTTTCGAAAGATGTGAGCTCGCGCACCTTGCCCGGATTCGATGTGATTTGTCCGGCAATTTTGTTTTCTTGAGCGGCCAGACGGTCAACCTGTATCTGCAACGTGCTTATGAGGTTGTCGATTGACTGCTGTATCGTGGTGCGCATCATCGCAATCTGGTTGTTGTAGTCCGACACTACCGGGTTGTGGTCGCTGCTGTTGTCGGCAAACCGCTGGCGTTCGAGCAGCAACTTGTTGTATTCGGCTATCTGTTCTTCCACGTAAGGGTTCTCTATGCCCGAATTTGCGGGAAGCAGCTCGAAGGCTTTCGATTGGTCGGTGAGATATTCGCGGATGAATTTTGCTATCGCGAGCTGGTTGTTGACTTTGAACGACGCTTCGGCATATTTGCTCGACTCTTCCGTCATCTGTGTCGTTTCAAGCTCTACGTCGAGCAGCTTGTTGTCGCTTTTGAACCGCTCCACGTCGGCATCGGCCATACCTAATTCTTTTTCTATCACCACGAGACGCTCGTTGATGAATTTGGAAGTGTTGGCGGCCGACTGGCTCATATATTCCACCCAGTCCTCATTGTAGACATCGAGAAGGGTGTTGAGCACGTCTTCCGCGCGCTTGGCCGAGGTGTCGGTAAAGCTGAAGTTGATTACGGTGGCCTTCTTGTCGGCAAGTTCCGCGCTGAGGCGGTCGAGGCAGTCCTTAGTCGCGTTTTTCACTGTGGTGTGCGACACGGTGACAGGCGAATCGTAGTTTTTCTCGAAGAATTCTGTGGGCGACACCACCATTTTCGCCACGGGCGTGTTGGCCGTGGCGTATGCCTTGACGGTGATTTCGTCGTCCAATTCCTCTATGTTGATTCTGAAGTCATAGAGCGTGAATGTCTTTCCTCCGTCGTCTGTCTTCACTTTGAATGAGAAGTATTCCACAGGATCTTCGTCGTACTCGGCTATGATGTCGTGGAAATCGACTTTCAGCGGTGTCTCGTCGTACCAGTCTATGACGCGTCCTATCCAGTTCTTCGACGAATAATTGTCACATAGCCCGAGGCGCTCCACGACCCTGTCCATCAGTATGGGCGAGCGGAAAGCCTCTATCTCGTTGAACACGTCGATTCCGGTGTTGAAAATGCCGAGGTCGGAGAATGCGGCGAGTTCGCCCATGTTGGCCATTCCCTGCTGGCTCGTGCGTATCATCACGCTCGATTCCCTCTGGTATACCGGCTGGCTCCGCAGCGCGTAGAACACGCCTAAGACCACGCAGATGAATACCGAGAGGCCTATGAAAAGCTTATGGCTGAAAGTCCAGCTTATTATGTCGCTTATTTGGATATTGTTTTGAGATTCTTGTTGTTCGATGGTGTTGTTATTGTTGTTCCCTTCCATGTCTTTTTGCCGGTTTAGTTGTTATTGTTGTTGATGATGGTTGTGATAAGTACGCCTATCGATGAAAGCAGCGAGGCTATCGACATCCATAGCGTAACGGATTTCATATTGTTTTCGTTGATTGTAGATTGCCCGGCCCGCACTTTGTTAGGCTGAACGTATACTATGTCGTTTTGTTTCAGGTAATATGCTGGCGAGTCGAACAGGGAAGTGGAGCGCAGGTCGATTTTGTAGGTAGTACGTTCGTCGCCGTCCTCGCGTATCACATACACATTGTCGCGCTGTCCATAGATTGTAAGGTCTCCGGCCATACTTATGGCTTCGAGTATGGTGACTTTGTCGCCTTCGATGCTATATGAACCCGGAGTCTTCACTTCGCCGAGGATTGAAATCTTGAAGTTCATGAACTCGACAGTGACAACCATGTCTTTCAGCAGGTTGCGGTCGCTGATTTCGTTCTTGATTTTGTCTTGGAGCTCCCAGCGGTTCATTCCCGACACTTTTATTTTGCCTATCACCGGAAAGTCGATGAATCCCTCTTCGTCGACAACATATCCCATAAGCTGCTGGGCGGTGCTTTCTCCTGCCGTTATCTCCGAGCCGCTTTGGTAGCTGACGGTCGGCAGGTTGAACATGGCCGACAGTTCAGGATTCTTACTTGTGACCACTATGGAGAGCATGTCCTTCGGCTGTATTGTGATGCCATGCTCGGAATCGACAGCATCTACGACATTTGTGTCGATATCTTGCAGATACGCCACATTTTTGGATGTGTCGCAGGATGATGCCGCCAGTAAAATTGCTGCGCATGCGCAGAGCCTGTTCAATATTTTCATTTTTCCTGTTTTTCTTCGTTGCAATTCTTGGGGTCACCGGAATTATTAGCAACCCCGGTGTTCCATATGCTGTTTTTTGAAATAAAATTGCCTTTTAAAATCACTCTATCTCAGAATGCATAAAATGCAACATAATGTTATGCAATGGCTTACGCTTTCATGCGTCCATTGGGTTCCTGTTTTGCTGGCAAAGGTAATAAATAATCTTAAATTTATAGGCTTTTATGGCCGTGAAAAATAGTTGGCGGAAGCGGTTGCCCGGTTTGGCGCGGTCAGTTGAAGGTGATTGTGCTGTCCGCCCCGATTTTCTGTTTCGCGGAGATGATATACCTGCAATTGTCGTATGCTTCCTGTACCATTGTCTCCCCGCCTATGATTTTGAAATAGTTGGAAACGGTGGATTTGCCGTTGGCCAATGCGAAATCGTGCAGGTCGACAATGCGCAGGGCATATCCGTAGAATTGCTCGAAATTTATCCCCGGCTCCGATGTCAGCGATATGTATATGACCGCCAGTTTTGCGGCTTGCAGCGGAGTCATTCCGTCGCGGGCCGATGCATAGGTGTTTTCTGCTTTCACCCTCGCCGTTTCCCATTCCCCTGCCTCTATGTGGCCGGTGATTTCGTTCAGGGCCGCGTCGGTTGTGGCGGCTGTGTTGTCGCCGGAGGCAGTGTCCTTATGGGCGCAAGAGAAAGCCGCGGCAATTAAAAAACAGAGAAGTAATGTATGTAAGCGTGGAATCAATTTCATCTTTTTATTTGCAAAATTACGAATATTCTTTATATTTTTGTACCCTTAATTTAAGGTATGATGACAGATTTCCTACCACATATAGAGCTGCCGGTGACTGATCCCACGTGGATTTTTTTCATCGTTCTGTGCATCATACTTTTTGCGCCCATAGTTTTCGGCAAGTTGAACGTCCCGCATATAATAGGTATGATTCTTGCGGGAATCCTTATCGGAGAGCATGGGTTTGACATACTTGACCGTGACAGCAGTTTCGAGCTTTTCGGCAATGTTGGCTTGTATTACATAATGTTTCTTGCAGGCTTGGAGATGAATATGGAAAACTTCAAGTCGATACGCGTCAAGGCGGTGGTGTTCGGCTTGTTGGGCTTTGTCATTCCCATGCTTCTCGGCTATTTTGCCAATATATGGATTTTGGGTTACGCTGTAGCTCCTTCGTTGCTTATGGCGGCGATGTATGCCTCGCATACGTTGGTGTCGTATCCGATAGTCACACGCTATGGCGTGATGCGCCACCGCAGTGTGAGCATCGCCGTCGGTGCCACGGCCATTACGGACAGTCTCACTCTTTTTGTGCTTGCCATAGTCGGCGGGCAATTCAAGGACGGCGGGCAGAATCCGCTTTCCCTGTTGTTGCTTGTAGGCAGGGTGGCTGTGCTTGCCGCGTTGATAATATATTTCTTCCCCCGTATCGGCAGGTGGTTTTTCCGCAAGTACAGCAATGGGGTGGTGCAGTTCATCTTTGTCCTTGCGCTGGTGTTCCTTTCCGCCGGGCTGATGAAGTTTGTCGGTATGGAGGGGATATTAGGCGCGTTTCTTGCCGGGTTGGTGCTTAACCGCCTGATACCCCATGTCTCTCCGCTGATGCATAACCTCGAATTTGTCGGCAACGCTTTGTTTGTTCCTTATTTCCTGATTGGAGTGGGGATGCTGATTGATGTCAAGGTGTTTTTCGGCAGCCTTACGGCGCTTGAGGTCGCGGCAGTGATGATTCTCGCGTCGTTGGCGGCGAAATGGGTGGCGGCATGGGTTACGCAAAAGGTGTGCAGGATGGCCTCTGTGGAGCGCAGCATGCTTTTCGGCCTGAGCACCTCAAGGGCGGCCGCTACGCTTGCTGTGGTGCTTGTAGGATATGGCATAATTTTGCCTGACGGAAGCCGTTTGCTTGGCGACGAGGTGCTGAACGGGGCCATTGCCTTGATTCTTGTGACATGCATCGTGAGTTCTTTCGTTACGGAGCGCGCCTCCCGGCGTCTCGCCCTTGATGAAAATGCCGTTCAGGACGATGAAAAAGAAGAGGATGAGAAGATACTGATTTCGGTGTCCAATCCTGAAACGGTCGAGCATCTGGTGAATCTGTCGTTATTGATAAGGGATTCGAAAGCGGCGGACAATATAATAGCGCTCAATGTGATTAACGACAGCGTCGCATCGCCGGCAAAGGCGCGTGCTGGAAAGCGTATCCTTGACAATGCCGTGCGTCTGGCAAATTCGGCCGGTGCTGTTGTAAGGCCTATAAGCCGTTATGGGCTTAACGTGGCATCGGGCATTATCCATACGCAAAAGGAGCAGGAAGCTACGGATGTGATAATAGGCCTGCACCGGAAGTCGAACCTGATGGACTCTTTTCTCGGCGGACTGTCGGAGACCTTGCTTAATGAGGTGCACCGTGAGATAATAATAGTGAAGATGCTGATGCCGTTCAATACCATACGCCGCATCGTGGTGGCCGTGCCGCCGAAGGCGGAATATGAGGCGGGCTTTTCGAAATGGGTGAGGCATATAATAAAGTTGGGCAGCACTCTCGGTTGCCATGTGTATTACCATGCCGTAGGGCAGACGGCTGCCTGCTTGCGCAGGGTGCTTTCCGGATATTCGGGCAGCGACAAGATGGATGTCGTGGATATGGACAGTTGGGACGATTTGCTGCTGCTTTCCGCCGATGTCAATTACGACCATTTGCTCATTATAGTAAGCGCGCGCCGCGGCTCTATCTCGTATACTACGGCTTTCGACAGATTGCCTTCGCAAATCAGCCATTATTTTGCGAATAACAGCCTGATGATTCTTTATCCTGACCAGTTCGGCGAGCCTACTGCGCTTCAGGCATTCTCCGATCCTATGTCCGCCCATGTCAAGTCGGTGTCGTACGCGTCTACTTTCCGCCGTTTCTTGTCGAAGATTTTCCCCGGAAAGCACTGACAGGCTACGCGGGTACGAGGGTAAGAATCAAGAGGAAGCCTTACGGAGTTGAAGTCATAGATAAGCTTATATTGGTGTCTGCTAAATATGTTGATTGAATTTATATGCGAGTTCGGGTAACCTCTTAATCCCATGACCTTAGCTGCGAGGCTCACTATGTGCCGCAGAGCGCGAGTGATTGCGGACGGATAATAAAAAAAGCCGCTGCGCACTGCGCAACGGCTTTAATCGTTGATTGTATCAGCTTATTTTACAGAATCAGCAGCTACAGTGTCAGCAGCTACAGTGTCAGCAGCTACAGTGTCAACAGCAGCTACAGTGTCAGCAGCTACAGAGTCAGTAGCAGCAGCGTTTTCTGCTTTGTTACCACAAGAGAACAAAGATGCGCTAAATACAACAGCAAGTAATAAAACTAACTTTTTCATCTTCTTTTGATTTTAATAATAAAACAATTTTTTATGCTTCAAAAACGCTACAAAGTTATATCAAAATATTTTACTACAACAATTTTGGCGAGAAAAAATTGCCTTTAGAGTAATTTTTCTGGATTTTTTTTGGTCAATAAGTCGCTTTTTTAGTGTCTTTTCAGGCGTAACTCTTTGTTGTGTAATGATTTATAAAAGGTTTAATTAATATGTTGTAAAACATGTTTTTTTGTGGCTTCCGCCTTGTAAAAAAATTGGTGTCCGTATTTTAGCGGACTCTAATAAATTAATCTGCGTGAAAGCAGGGTATACGTGCGCAGAAAGGCGAAATTAATTCACTATCAGCAGCAGTGGCATCGGGGTGTCTCCCTCTGTTTGCGGAGCAGTGAAATACCCTCACCCTGTCAGTATTCACCGCAAGGCGGTGAATAGGGCAAACCCCTCCGTCCCTTCGGGACACCTCCCCTATTAACTGCGCTCCGCTCCGTGAACAGGGGAGGACACCAGTTGTCATTACCCTGAAAGGGTGGCACTCCATAGAACCCCATGCAAGCGGAGCCGTGGCGGAGCACGGCTTGGGGTATGGCTGCCCCTCTATTCCATCGTCCGCATAGCGGTCGCGCATTGAAAGTTGAGAGGTTAGGGTTGAGTGTCAATTTTATCTCCATACTTCTTTCTCAGTACTATGCGCGGTAAGACCGATTGGGGTAAAAAAACGGAGCGTAGCGGTGTCAATCTTCCGCTACGCTCTGCCATTTATTTGTTATATCCGCTTATTTCGCGATTACGAGGTAGTAGTTTTTTTTGCCTCTTTGCACGAGCAGGTATTTGTCGTTCAGCAAGTCGGAGGTGGTAATTTCCTTGTCGAAAGCATCGAGCTTCTCTTTGTTGAGCGAGACTCCGCCGCCTTGCACCAGTTTGCGCATTTCGCCTTTTGACGCGAATACTTTGGCGTGTTCGGCAAACAGGTCTACTGCTTTTACGCCTCCGGCCAGTAAGTCGCGTGAAACCTCGAATTGCGGCACGCCCTCGAATACGGCGAGCAATGTTTCCTCGTCGATTTTATGCAAAGTGTCGGCGGCTGCGTTTCCGAACAGTATACCTGAAGCCTCTACGGCTGCATTATAGTCGTCTTCGGAGTGTACCATCACAGTGACTTCTTTAGCCAGACGTTTTTGCAATATGCGCAAATGCGGGGCTTCTTTATGTTCGGCAACGAGGCTTTCGATTTCCTCGCGCGGTATGAAAGTGAATATCTTGATGTATTTCTCGGCATCCTCGTCGCTTACGTTGAGCCAGAACTGGTAGAATTTATATGGCGATGTGTAGCGCGGGTCGAGCCAGATGTTTCCTGATTCCGTCTTGCCGAATTTGCCGCCGTCGGCTTTGGTTATGAGCGGGCAAGTCAGGGCAAAGGCCTCTCCTCCGAGTTTGCGGCGGATGAGTTCGGTTCCGGTAGTGATGTTTCCCCATTGGTCGGAGCCTCCCATTTGCAATTTGCAATTCTTTGTCTCGTAGAGATGCAGGAAGTCGTATCCCTGAAGCAGCTGGTAGGTGAATTCCGTGAACGACAGGCCGTCGCGCGCTTCTCCGTTGAGGCGGCGTTTTACGGAATCCTTAGCCATCATATAGTTTACGGTGATGTGCTTGCCTATCTCGCGGGCAAAGTCGAGGAATAGGAAATCCTTCATCCAGTCATAGTTGTTGACAAGCTCGGCGGCGTTGGGAGCGTCGGAATCGAAATCAAGGAATTTCGATAGTTGCTTTTTAATGCATTCCTGATTGTGGCGTAATGTCTCTTCGTTGAGGAGGTTGCGCTCCGCCGATTTGCCCGACGGGTCGCCAATCATGCCTGTCGCGCCTCCGACGAGGGCAATCGGCTTATGTCCGCAACGTTGGAAGTGGCGGAGAATCATCACGCTTACGAGATGGCCTATATGCAGGGAATCGGCTGTCGGGTCGATGCCCACGTAGGCCGTTGTCATTTCTTTTTGGAGCTGTTCTTCAGTGCCCGGCATCATGTCGTGCACCATGCCGCGCCATTTGAGTTCTTCTACAAAATTCATCGGTTCATTTTATTTTGTGTGCAAAGATAGTGCAAGTTGGGGGCAGAGACAAATGAAAACGGAGTTTTCAAGTTTGGCTATGCCGAAACGCAGCCTGTCTTATGCAAAGAGAGTGCAAATCATGCGTAAAGCAAAGAAGTAATTACCATTTGACGAGATGGTAGGTGTAGACTGTGCCGTCGTCTTTGGTAAGCTGCAATTGCTTGTCTTTCCCGTCTCTTCTTATGACTTTCAGCGAGCATTCCTTATCGAGATGCAATGCCTCAAGAGGCTGGTCGCTATGTTCCTTGAACACAAGGTGCAGGTATCCGCCGTTTTCTTCCCAGTTGCCGTACTTGAGGACGGTGCTGGTGGTGTTGGTGCCGGAGTTGTATGTCACGAGCACGGCTGTTACCACCGAGGATTGGAAACGGAGTATGCAGTTGCCTTCGTAGTCAGGGTCGGCTTCTCCGTCCTTGTCGATTCTTTCCACTTTCCATTGCCCGAACCATGGGCCTATGTCGCCGTTGTTGTGCGTGCATCCTGTGAATGCAAGAAAGCAGCAGATTACACCTATTATATATATAGCTTTTTTCATTTTCCGAAAATATTTAAGATTCCGTCGTATTTAAGGGCGACGAGCACTCCATAGCTGTCGCCGAGCAGGTTGCCGCGGTCCATTGCGAACTGTCCTTTGAGCGATAATCCCTTGACTTGCTTGAAGGCATACGACGCTTCGAGCATGAAAGAGGTGTCGTCGGCAGTCTTTAGCCGGGGAGAGTTGTATGTGCCTAAAGACTTGCGGTATGATACAAGGAAGCGGTAATCAAGATTGCCGATTATGTTGCCCGAAACTCCCGCGTGGAAACCGCGGATGCGGTTGTCGGCCACTTGCAGCACTCCGTTACGGTTGTAGATGGTCGACGGGATGAACGGAGTGCCTTGCGACATTCCGAAATTCATGAATGAATTGTAGCGTGAGTTGTTGTAGTAGTTGTCGCAGCCGGTGGCTTCTCCTGTCATTGCCGAGCCGGGATTGTCGGCCGGGGCCCAATGCGTCGGGCCGCTTTGGTTGGTGAAGTCGACATATTCGATTACGGCGTTGGCCACCGGCGATTTTTCGTTGCCGTTTTTGTATTCCAGCCCCCAGATGCCGTCGAATCCGTTCAGCTTGCCTATCCCGGAGCCGTCCTCGTAAGGCCATTGGAAGTAGGCTTTCAGCTCGGTGTTGTCGCGGAAGCGGTAGCGTGCCACCAAGTCCCACGAGCCGAGCGAGTTGCCGAGGTAGTATTGGGTGTCGCTGAAGTTATCGCCTTTTCCCCCGCGTGTAGGCAGGAACACGTCGATGAAGTCCTTGAATTTCACATCGTAATGCTCCTCGCTTGTCAGCTTGCCTTTATTGTAGCTGGTGTATGTGCCTCCGAACTGGGCATACATCTGCATACCTACGGTCACAGAGAACGGCTGTGAAGGCTTTGTGCGGAAATAGCAACGTTTGTAATGCGTCCACACGCCGGTGTTTATGAACTGGTTGTAATAGTTGTAGTGGTCTTCCATCCAATTGTCCTGCACGTATTTTCCATAGGAGATTTCGCCTTGTATCTGTACCCATCCGTTGGTGAAGGGGATGTCTTGAAAGTCAACGAATCCGACGCGCACTTCCGGGACAGGGCGCGCGTTGTTCGACTGGATGTAGTCGCCTATGCCGAGGCTGCTGTTGAGCAAAGGCGATGTGCGTTCTTTCATGCCTGCCATGAGGAATACCCCGCGGTATTTCACTTCGGCATAAAGTTGCTGCAACCAGATTGCCGCCGGTTTCCTTCCTGTCGGGATGAGCGATCCGGTTTGTGTGTCGTAGCGCAGGTAGTCGGCTTCGCTTGCCGCGCCGGTGGCGAAATCCGCTCCGAAAGAGTAGCTGAACCGCCGTGACAAATCGAGGTCTTTCCATGCTTTCGCACGGAAGTTGAGTGTTTTTGACTGGGTCACCACTCCGCCGTTGTTCGACATTATGTAATAAGGGGCGAGTCCGGAATCGCTTTTCCCGGCTGTCCCGAGCAATTCTCCTTCATAGTTGAGCGGCGTTTCTGCCGACAAGTTGCCTGCAAGCAGCAATGCGGGCAGAAAAAGTGTTTTTAGTAGACTGTTCATCAATTGAAGTTGTTGGTTTTTGATTTGGCATATTCTTTTATGCGGTGTATCATCTCTTGCCTGTATTCGATGAAACGCTGGTAGAATGTGCGTATGTGCCGCATTTTTTTATCCTCGTAGATGTCGGATATTGAAAAGAATATGCCGGTTTCCTCGACATCGCCGAACTCGTCGTTGATGGCCGTGCCGAACAATTTCATTTTCGGCGACAGGTTCATATATGAATTCACCAAAGGCGGGATGTTCATCCCTCTTGCCCTCACGCTGGTGTTGAGTATGCGGTAGTCGTCCTTGAAATTGTCGCCCACGAAAAGCCTCTGCATTTTCTTGACGTTTATGTTGGTTTCCAGCGGCTGGATAGGCTGTACGAGGCTTTCGCCGTCGTGGAAATATTTGTCGAGGAAATACAATATCATGTCGCGGCATTCTACCGGATAGCTCGGGTACATGGTCATCTTTCCGAAAAGGTATTTTATCTGCGGATAGACTACGGTGAGCGCGCCAAGGCCGTCCCACAGGTTGTCCAAGGCGTAGAGCGCCTTGGCTCCTGCCTTGGTCGACTGGTAGTCGACGGAGACGAAAGAGCGTCCTAATTCTATCGTGTAGGGAAGATATTCTTTGAGAAACTTGTCGGAGTACCGGAACATGTGCGACATGGCTATGTGCGGCGTGCCGTCGTTGTCGTAGCTCATGTTCTCGCCTAAAAGGAAGCGGTATCCGCCGATTATTTCCTCTGCTTCCGGATTCCACACGATAAGTTGCTGGCACGGCTCGTCCATCGTGTCGAACTCGTCGATGTCGGCGCTTTTGCCGGTGCCTCCTCCCGACGCCCGGAAGGCTATCTCCCTCAGCCGCCCTATTTCCCACATGATGTTGGGCGAATTGGCGGAGTCTACTATGTAGATTTCATTGCGCCCTTTGTTTGTCGGACGGAGAAACCGCTCCTCGGTAAGCTCCATCTTTAAAAGACTTTTGTGAACTGGCGCTATAATGTTTTCTATTTTCATTTCTTTATTTGTTTTCGGTTGACATGTCGTATACCCGGCGTTTCACCTCCTGTGCCCATTCTTTTTGCGGGCGGCTGCCGTCGAATGTGGCGTAGGGGATTGGCGTGCCTATCTTTATGCGGAATGTGGAGCCTGATTTGTCGACCATTTCCCCGGGAAGCATCACCATCTCTATGTTCAGCCTGATTCCTATGCGTTTGCGGAGATTGGCTAATTTGTAGAACCGTCCGGAATTAGTGCCTTCGAAATACACCGGCACTATGTCGCGCCGTGATTCGACGCTTTTTGTTATGAACGACTTTTTCCATTCCGTGTCGCGGATTTGTCCGTCTTTGCCTCGCCGTGAGCATAGTCCGGCGGGGAAAGTTATCAGCTGGCAATCGCTGGAGTAGGCTTGGTCGACGGCTTCCATGTCCCTGCGCGACTGGCTGCCGTGTTTGTTGATTGGCAGAAAGACATTGTTCAGCGGTTTTATAAGCATCAGTATGTCGTTGACGATGCATTTCACGTTGCCGTTGTATTTCCGCCCGAGTATCGTTATCAGGGCCATGCCGTCAAGCCCTCCCAGCGGGTGGTTGGACGCGAATATGTAGCGTTGTCCGTCGGTCAGGTTGTCAAGCCCTTCCACTTCTAATTTGATGTTGAACGAGTTGAGCACTCCTTCCGCAAAGTCGACTCCGGTTCTTCCGGAATTTTCTTTCAATACTTTGTTGAGCTCTTTTTGCCGGACAATCCGTTCCAGCCAGCGGTAGACGAAGCCGGGTATGCGTTTTGCGTAACGCGGGGCTTTTGCCTCCACCGCTTCGCGGACATCGATATGTAGCGGTCTTTCCACTTCCTGTCGCTTTTTTGCTGCAAACTTACAAAAAATCCTATATATGTCATTGTATATTGCCGGATAATAACTTTTTGCGCTTGATAAATTATTGTTATCTTCGCAAATAAAAAAGATATGGCTCCTAAATTCAGACAAGAAGAAGGATATGTTTTTAAAATTTATTCAAATGAGGAAGAACGGAAACATATACATGTCGTGAAAGCAGAGAATGAGGCTAAGTTTTGGCTTGAGCCAAAAGTGGAATTAGCGGATAATTATGGGTTTAATGGTAAAGAGATTAGTAAAATAACTCAAATCGTAGAAAAGTATGGAGACGAATTTAAGCGGCAGTTTGCAGACCACATCGGTAAGCGTCTTGATGATTAATTCTCAAGGAATGATGTTGTCTGTATTGGGAAATGATTATTTTTTGTCTTATAATCGTGTCCCATGGTTGCGTGATGCTCGTGTTGGCAGTGTGCTTAATGTGCGTATGTGCGGAAAAAACGCTATAGAGTGGCCGGAACTGGATATTGATCTTGAAATAGACAGTTTAAAGCATCCGGAACGTTATCCTTTGGTGATGAAACGCTCGGCTATGGATGTGGTGTAAGTATCCATATATTATAATTAAGGTGTGATAGGAATGGTGAAAGTAGCGATAACGTGCGACATCGACGAGGAGGAGCGCATACGCTTGCTTGTGCATTACCACGAGGCTGTGGCGGCCGCCGGGGCGGTGCCGTTGATTGTGCCTCCCTATGCCGTGGAGAAAGATTTGTCCGTATGGCTTGATTGTGTAAGGCCTGACGGGCTGATGCTGAGTGGCGGAGCCGATATCAATCCGGAAATATATGGCGAAAAGCCGGTTGCCGGTCTCGGAAGGGTATCGGTCACGCGCGATGCTTATGAATTGTCGTTGCTGAAGCTCGCTATTGGAAGGGGAATCCTTGTATTGGGCATTTGCCGCGGGTTGCAGACGATAAATGTGGCTTTCGGCGGCACGCTGGTACAGGATATGCCGTCGCAAATGGGTGCGGAATATGCCATCCACGACCAGAAGATGCCTACGTGGCAGCCTGCGCACGCGGTGGATTTCGCAGCCGGTTCTGCGGCAGGCCGGCTTTTCGGCGCAGACAGGCTGCTGACAAATTCCCACCATCACCAGTGCGTTGACAGGCCGGGACGCGGTTTGATTGTCTCCGGGCGCTCGGAGGACGGTGTTGTCGAAGCGTTGGAGACCGCGGACGGAAAAGTGATGGCTGTGCAGTTCCATCCGGAGCGTATGGTTCGCTCGGATGCCCGGATGGCGGGATTCTTTTCAAGATGGTGTGGCTCGTTGAAATGATGAAATTAGGATAGAAATTGGTTTATTGTACTTGTCGGATTGCACATATAAGGATTTTTTGTGCAGAAAAGGTGCGTTTTCTGTCAAAAAATTTTCTTGTGAACGAATAAATTGTTTACTTTGCAGGTCTAAAAGAAGAATCAATATTTATTATTAATTTTTAAAACTTAAAGTTATGTCTGAAATTTCAGAAAAAGTAAAGGCTATAATCGTAGAGAAATTGGGTGTAAACGAAAGCGAAGTTACGCCGGAAGCTACATTTGCACAAGATCTTGGTGCTGATTCTCTCGACACTGTAGAATTGATTATGGAATTCGAGAAGGAATTCGGCATTACAATTCCTGACGACAAAGCTGAAGGAATCAAGACTGTAGGCGACGCTATCGCTTATATCGAGGCTAACAAATAATTTACATCCATAGAATGGAACTTAAAAGAGTTGTAATTACAGGTCTTGGGGCAATCACACCGCTGGGCAACGACGTGGCAACGACATGGGCCAACGCCTTAAAGGGGGTGAGCGGCGCAGGGCCGATTACTCATTTTGACGCTTCGCTGTTCAAGACACAGTTCGCATGCGAAGTGAAAGGGTACAACTCTGCCGACCATTTCGACCGTAAGGAGCTGCGCAAATACGATCTTTACGCACAGTATGGCGTGGTTGCTGCCAAGGAAGCCATCAAGGATTCTGGACTTGAGGAGTATGCCGGGCTCGACCGCGACAATGTGGGCGTAATCATCGCTGCCGGAATCGGCGGTTTGCACACTTTCGAGGAAGAGGCCGGATATTATGCGATGCATCAGGAGCAGGGTCCTAAGTACAATCCGTTCTTCATTCCTAAAATGATTGCGGATATGGCTGCCGGACACGTGTCGATGATTTATGGATACCGCGGCCCTAACTATGCTACGGTTTCCGCTTGTGCTTCTTCGACCAACGCTTTGATTGATGCGTTCAACTATATCCGTCTCGGGAAAGCGGTGGCAATCGTGACCGGCGGTGCGGAAGCGGCAATCTATCCTGCGGGAGTAGGCGGTTTCAACTCTATGCACGCTTTGTCGACACGTAACGATGACCCGCAGCACGCTTCCCGCCCGTTCAGCGGCTCGCGTGACGGTTTCGTTATCGGAGAAGGAAGTGCATGTCTCGTATTCGAGGAATTGGAACACGCTCTTGCCCGCGGCGCGCATATCTATGCGGAGGTCGCAGGTGGCGGCATGTCGGCAGACGCTTACCATCTTACCGCATCCCATCCGGAAGGACTGGGCGCGAAACTGGTGATGCAGCGTACCCTTGAGGATGCAGGGATGAAGCCGGAGGACCTTGACTATATCAATGTCCACGGAACATCGACTCCTGTCGGCGACCTTTCGGAAGTGAAAGCTATCAAGGAAGTATTCGGAGAACACGCCTATAAGCTGAACATAAGTTCTACCAAGTCGATGACCGGTCACCTTCTCGGTGCGGCCGGCGCTTTGGAGGCTTTGTTCTGTGTGAAAGCCGTGACCGACGACATTATCCCTCCGACAATCAACCACGTTGAAGGTGATAATGACCCGGAAATCGACTACAACCTCAACTTTACTTTCGGCGAGGCTCAGAAGCGTACCGTAAATGCTGCATTGTCCAACACTTTCGGTTTCGGAGGCCACAATGCCAGCGTTATCGTAAAAAAGTTCAATAAGTAAGAAACGGCCACGGAAAATGTGGTTTTACGATAAAATCTTGTTCTATATAAAGCTCCTTTTTGTGAAAGAAAAGGAGCTTTATTCTTTTTTATACCGGTTTCTCGGGTTTTGCCCGCGCGATTTGAATCTCTATCGTCAGGCTCTGTGCCACCGTTCGGCGGCTGTGAATTCTCCTGAGGGGAGGGATTTCAACAATGAGCGTCTCGAGTTTCTCGGTGATGCCGTGCTCAATGCCGTGGTTGCCGGTTTGCTGTACCGTAAATTCCCGCATGCGAGGGAGGGTTTTCTCACCAACACCCGCTCGAAAATCGTGCAGCGCGACACATTGAACCGGATTGCGGACGAGTCGGGGTTGGCGAAACACGTGAAATTCTCGCGTCCTGCGCATATCCACAACTGTTTTATGGGCGGCAATGCCTTGGAAGCCGTCATCGGGGCGGTGTATCTCGACCGTGGTTATAGGTGCTGCCGCAGGTTTGTTGAGAAAAAAATAGTTAATTCTTATATTGACATACGTTCACTTTCAAGAAAAGTGATTAACTTTAAATCGAAATTATTGGAATGGTGCCAAAAACACAAATTGGAGCTTGTCTATGAGCTTGTTTCCACAAGCACCGACCCTGAGGGCTGCACAGTGTTCCACTCGTCGGTGGCTGTCGGCGGTATAGAAGCCGGGAAAGGAAAGGGCTATACGAAGAAGGAGTCGCAACAGGAGGCCGCTCGCGAGGCGTTGTCGCGCATCGGCCGGTCAGAAACATTCCGTGAAAAACTCCTTGCTATGGCGGCGGAGGTTGCCGTGGTGAAATAAAGCGAAGATTACGAAGAAGCATACTTTCTATTTTAAAATTTAAAACCTATGATTAGAAAAACTTTATTGTTGTTGGCCTTATTGACAGGCTTTGTCCAGTCGTTTGCCGCGTCGTTTACCGGCAAGCGTGACGATTTCAGGGACGAGATGATTTATTTCGTCATGACTACTCGTTTCTATGACGGCGATCCGTCGAACAACACGCAGTGTTGGGACGGAAAATCCTACAATGCCGGCGATCCCGCTTGGCGTGGTGATTTCAAAGGATTGATAGAGAAGCTTGATTATATCAAGGCTCTCGGTTTTACGGCAGTGTGGATTACTCCTGTGGTGGAGAACGGTTCGGGTTACGATTACCATGGCTACCATGCGATGAACATGAGCAAGGTGGATCACCGCTATGAATCGGAGGACGTGGATTTCCAGACGCTTATCGACGAGGCGCATGCCCGCGGAATGAAAATCATTCTCGACATTGTGCTCAACCATACCGGCAATTTCGGCGAGGAGAATCTGTGCAAGCTGTTTACCCGCGATTGGGATGCCGACCAAAGCAATATCCGCGAGTGCATGATTCCGTTCACGCAGAAGGATGGCGGGAAATTGCCGGACAATTATTCGAGCCTGCCCGACGGACAGCAGTACGACGTGCGTCTGCGCGAGATGAAAAACACCGACGGGCAAAATCACGACACCCACAACCTGTGGCATCATTTCGGACAGTTCAATTGGGACAACGAAACCCGCTGGTGGGCACAGATTGCGGGCGACTGTGTGGACCTTAACACGGAAAATCCGCAGACTTACAATTATCTTATCGACTGCTATACCAATTTCATCGAAATGGGTGTAGACGGATTCCGTATCGATACCGGAGGGCATATTCCGCGCTTGGTGTTCAACAAGGTGTTCAATCCGGCATTTACTGCCGCTGCCGAGAAGAACAAGACAAAGCGCAACGGCGGGCCGTTCTTTATGTTCACCGAGGTTTGCGCCCGCTATACGCAGATTTGGTACCGCGAGCAGCCGGCTCTCTCTGTGCCGTTCTACACTTGGAAGGAGTCGAAGGACTATGCTTGGGATGACAATCCCGGTTCTTGGGATAATCTTGAGATTTTCGAGCAGACACCGTTCACCCACGTCAACCAATTGTCGTGTCTTGAACAGTACAACGACAATCTGAATAATTCCATCGGCTCGCAGCCTACGTCCGACAATGTGTTCCTCGACGGCAACGAATACCATGCGCCTGACTATGGCAAATATTCGGGATTGAGCGTAATCGACTTCCCGATGCACCACAATTTCAAGGACATTGGCGGGGCTTGGGGCATCGCGATGAGCGGCGACAAGTATTACAACGACGCTTCCTACAATGTAGTTTATGTCGATTCTCACGACTATGCGCCCAACGGCGCGCCTGAGGACCAGCGTTTCGCGCAGGGAACCGACGCTTGGGCGGAGAATCTTGATTTGATGTTCACTTTCCGCGGCATTCCGTGCCTGTATTATGGCAGCGAGGTGGAATTCAAGAAAGGCTGCCCGATTGACAAAGGCCCGAATATCGCGTTGAGAGAGTCGGGCAGGGCTTATTTCGGAGGATACATCAAAGGCGATGTGGAAGTCAACGACTTTGCCGACTGGACGGAGGCTACAGGCAACATGAACGCCACGCTCCGCAATCCGCTCGCTTTGCATATCCAACGGCTGAGCCGCATACGCATGGCGATTCCAGCTTTGCGCAAAGGACAATATTCTACGGAGGGATGTGACGGGGCTTATGCATTCAAACGCCGTTTTACGGATGCCGCTACCGACAGCTACGTGCTTGTGACAATCTCCGGCAACGCGACTTTCACCGGCATAGAGAACGGTACATACGTGGATGCCATCACCGGCGACACGAAGACCGTTGCCAACGGCACATTGACGGCTACATGCTCGGGACGGGGTAATATGCGCGTGTATGTTCTCGATACTGACAAGACACCGGCACCGGGCAAGGTAGGCGAAGACGGCAATTGGCTTTATGCGTCGGCTCCAGCGGGGTTGGTGCAGCCGGCCTACGACGGCACGCAGGAGGAGCTCACCGACGATGAGGGCAATCCCGGCGGCAGCTCGCAAGGCGATGATTTGCAGCCTTACACCCCGTCGTTCAATGTCGGCGAATTGGCGGCTTTCTTCGAGGCTCCTGCCGACGGCTCGTACACATCGGTTTCGGCATGGGTGTGGAATGCCGCGAATAACTTTACAGGCGGCTTGTGGCCGGGCGTGAATTGCGAGCTGATGGGAACGGCCGACAATGGCAACAAGATATGGAAATGGGTTTATGACGGCGATTGGTCGGCAGACAATATGCCTGCATACATTATTTTCAACAATACTTCCAGCCCGCAAACCGAAGACCTTCCTTTCTCGAATGGCGGATACTACACGGTCGACGGCCTGCAATACACGGTAGAGCCTGTCGTGTCGGGTGTTGCCGGTGTAGGCGCTGACGGAATGAAAGTGTATTCATACGGTGGCTCGATAATAATCGAGTCGGCCAAGCCGCGCACGGTGTGGATATATGGTATCGACGGTGTCGGATTCCCGCAGCAGGTGGATGCCGGCAGGAATGTGGTTTCCGGTTTGAGCCACGGTGTCTACATTGTGGAAGGAAAGAAACTGATACTTTAATTATATTGTAGGTATTGAGGATTTGGCTCAGGAGGCGGTTCGTCTTTCTGAGCCAACTTTTTATTTATACGCGAGTTTGGAATAAGAATTAAAAGAATACCTTTTATCCCGAACTCGCACATAAGCTGCATCCCGGCAAAGCAAACCTTAGATTCAAGAACGAAGTGCAACATCAATTGACTGTCAATTGATGTTTGGGCGTTCAACAAGCAGTACAAAAAATAAAAAAGGGAGGCC
>ERZ827423.92-NODE-92-length-116151-cov-5.672633_pt1 | contig 116151 bp, 156 predicted proteins | sample MGYA00519775_ERZ827423 | MGnify/ENA primary metagenome ERZ827423 (study PRJEB31778, sample SAMEA3449296) | human gut metagenome | biome: human gut; feature: human-associated habitat; material: faeces | place: United Kingdom | collected 2010/2012 ... | reverse complement strand
AAATTAATATATTATTGCCATCCAAACCCGGAACTCTTGACAATTTATTGCCATTTAAACCCGGAACCGGTGGCAATTTTTTATTTGTTAAATTATTTGTTTTTTAATGCCATCTATTACAAAACCACAAACTATAAATTCAACACCTAAAATTAAGCTAAGTTTAAATAATGTTATTCCTATATGATATAAAAAAGGGGAGTGATTAATTAGTTCATATGCAAATAAAGTACACATTGAAATGGCATTAATAATAAAACAGAATTTAAATCCATTTTGCATTATTTTATATGTAAGTTTTTCTAAATTTTTAAAACTATTAACTATTTTTTTTACCATATGATACCTCTTCTAATATAATAATATTACTATACTAATAGTAACACCAAACAAAATTAAAAACAATGGAAATATTTTCTAATGAATATAAATTAGAAATATTATTTGATAATATTGAAAAAATATTTGATGTAAACTCATATTTTGAATTTAAAAAATTTCAGCAATTAAAGGAAAAATATCTTTGAAACTAAAATTTTTTGTAAAACAAAAACGTATATTCTTTATGGGAATATACGTTTTAAAAATAAAAACTATGCATAATTTTTATTGTATTTAGGCTATAGCTGCATTTAATTTTTTAGATAAATTTGATTTTTTTCTAGCAGCTGTATTTTTAACTATAACACCTTTTGTGCAAGCTTGATCTATTTTTTTTGTAGCTTGTGAAAATAATGTTTTAGCTTCTTCAATATTTCCAGCTTCTATAGCTTCTTCAAATTTTCTAACAGCTGATTTATATCCTGATTTAATCATATTATTTCTTAAAGTTTTTTTCTCAATTACTTTAACTCTTTTTTTAGCTGATTTAATGTTTGGCATATCTGATTTAGCACCTCCTCTTAGTCTATAATAAACTATAACGTCTAATATTTTAACATAATATTTTACTTTTTGCAAGCAATTTTAAATATTTTCTTCATTTTCTTTTTGGTAATTTGTATTATTTTCTTCTTGTTTGCTACAATCTTCTAGTATTGATGTACAATGTGGACATCTTTTTGCTTTGTAATTTATTTCACTTAAGCAGTAAGGACATATCTTTGTTGTTGGGATTTCTGGAGTTTCATCTACTTTTGATTTTTTCTTTTTAAATAGTCCTTTTTTATCTAATTTAGATACAATATTTTCATTAAAGTGTTTAAATTTTTCTACTTGACTTGCTCTATTTTGTTCACTCATTTTGTGTAATTTATTAAGATATCTTACAACTAAGAAAATTGAAAATGCTATTATTAAAAAATTAACTATTTCTGTAATAAAATTTCCATATCTTATTGGTGTGTTGCCAAGAGTAAACACTAAGTCTGAAAAATCTACTTTTCCTGTAAGTACTGTAACAAGAGGCATAATAATATCATTTACAAGAGATGTTACTATTTTTTGAAATGCGCCACCAATTACAACACCTATTGCTAAGTCCATAATATTTCCTCTAAGTGCAAATTCTTTAAATTCTTTTAACATAGTTTACCTCCAAAATTTAAATCTACATAACATAATATGCCAAAATGTGACAAAAGTCAAGCATTTTAGTCCAAACTCTATTTGATAAAATAGGTAAATTTGCAATTAATAAGTTGTAATTATATATAATTAAACTTATTTAAAAATATAGTTGTAAATTTAAGTTAATTGTGGTATATTGTAAAAAAAGAAAGGAAGTGTACATATGATAGCAATTGGTAGTGACCATGGAGGGTACAAATTAAAAGAAGAAATAAAAAAATATTTTGATGAAAAAGGTATAGAATATAGAGATTTTGGGACAGATAGTGAGGAAAGAACAGATTACCCAATATATGCAAAAAAAGTAGCACAAGCAGTGCAATCAAAAGAATGTGAAGGTGGAATACTTTTATGTAGATCAGGGTATGGAATGACTGTTGTTGCAAATAAATTTAAGGGAATAAGAGCAGCATCAATTTCAAATGAAGAAGCAGCAAAATTTGCAAAAGCAGATGATGACATAAATGTAATAACATTAGGAGGAGATTATCTAACAATAAATGAAGCAATTTGTATAATAAGAAACTGGCTTGCCACTGAATTTAAAGGTGGAAGATATGCCGAAAGATTAGAAATGATTAATGACATAGAAAGCCAAAACATGAAATAAAACTGGAGGAATAAATATGTGGGGAAATATTGCTATTGCATTTTTACTTGCCTTTATTGTCGCATTTATGGCAACACCATATACTATAAAAATAGCTAAAAAAGTCGGAGCTGTAAGTATAGAAAAAGGAAAAAGAAGAATGCATAATAGGCAAATGCCTAAATTTGGTGGACCAGCAGTAATACTTGGTTTTTTGGTTTCTGTTGGTTACTTACTTATAGTAATGAGCTTAGAAGGTGGAATAAATTTATTTGGAGAAGAACAATATGGAAAAAAATTATTGGGAATGTTACTTGGAATAATAGTATTGGCAATTACATGCATAATTGACGATATAAAAACAATAAAACCACTAACAAAGCTTTCAGGACAATTATTAGCAGCAATAATTGTTATTTCTTTTGGAATAAGAATAGATGATATAACATTACCATTTTTACCAACACATGAGCTTAATGAAATTTTTTCATATATATTAACATTAGGTTGGATTGTTGGAATAACAAATGCAATAAATTTAATTGATGGCTTAGATGGATTATCATCAGGAATATCTGTAATATCTGCAATATCTTTATTAATAATTTTCTTACTTAATGGTTCACCTATGATATCTATATTATTAATAACAGCATTGGCAGGAGCATTAGTTGGATTTTTACCATTTAATTTTGCACCAGCTAAAACATTTATAGGAGATACTGGTTCAAACTTTTTAGGTTTTTCACTTGCAATAATATCAATATTAGGAGTTGCAAAAACATATACAGCAGTTGTTATAGTACTTCCTGTAATTGTACTTGGAGTTCCAATATTTGATACATTATGGGCAATTGTTAGAAGACTAAAAAAAGGTAAATCATTAAAAGCAATTGTAAGTGCAGATAATGGGCATTTACATCATAAATTAGTATATAAAGGATTTAGCCAAAAACAAGCAGTATTAATATTATATGGAATAAGTGCTGCATTCGGGATTTTTGCAGTAATATTATTTGATAGTGGAATATGGAAAGCTTTATCATTTTTATTAATGGTAATTGTTGCTGTTGCTTTAGGCTATAAAAACTTTGAGCATGAAAAACTAGAAAATGCAAGATTTGAATGCTTAGAATGTAAATATATATATAATCCAAAGTATGGAAATGAAAAAGCTGGAGTTAAACCAGGAACACCATTTGAGGAATTACCAGATAATTGGGTTTGTCCAGTTTGTGGCGAATCTAAAGATATGTTTGAAATACATCATTAAAAAGGAAGAGGAAAAATGCAAGATAAAATAATAAAATTTTTAGCATATAACAAAAAAGTATCAATTGTGTGTGCTAAAACAACAAATTTAGTAGAAGAAACAAGAAAAATACACGATTTAAGTCCAGTGGCAACAGCAGCTTTTGGAAGGTTAATTACAATATCAGCAATAATGGCATCAAATATGAAAAATAAAGAAGATAAATTAACTATACAAATAAAAGGAAATGGACCAATACAAACAATGTTGGTTACAGCAAATAACATACCAGAGCTTAAAGGTTATGTAGCAAATCCTTATGTTGATATTCCGTTAAATGAATTTGGAAAACTAGATGTTGGTGGAGCTGTTGGAAATGAAGGTTATATAAATGTTATAAAAGATATTGGTTTAAAAGATCCATATGTAGGAATAAGCCCATTAACATCAGGAGAAATAGCAGACGATTTTACAAACTATTTTGCAAAATCAGAACAAACAAATTCTGCAGTTGCTTTAGGAGTTTTGGTAAATAAAGATGGAGTAAAAGCAAGTGGAGGGTATATGATAACTCCAATGCCAGATGCAACAGATGAAGAAATATTTAAAATAGAACAATCAATATTTAAAGCAGGAGCAATTTCAAAAATGTTAGATGAAAAATTAACATTAGAAGAAATAGCTAAAAAGGTAACAGGTGATGATAATGTAGAAGTTGTTGAAGATGATATTATTCCTGTATACAAATGTAATTGTTCTAAAGAAACAATGGAAAAGGGGCTTTTGGCTTTGGGAAAGAATGAATTAGAAGATATAATAAAAAAAGATGGAAAGGCAGAGCTAGTATGTCACTTTTGCAATAAAAGATATGAATTTTCAAAAGAAGAATTAGAAAAAATAGCAAATAATTTAAATAAATAATTATATATTAAAGTCCAAAATTAGATTACTTGACTTTGTAATATAATTTGATATAATTTTAAAAAATAAAAAGGAGTAAAAAAATGGAAAATAAAATATTAATTTTTGGACATAAAAATCCAGATACAGACACAATATGTTCAAGCATGGTAAAACAAATACTAAATGAAAAAGATGGGAAAACAAATACACAAGCAGTTAGACTTGGAAATGTTAATAAAGAAACACAATATGTTTTAGATTATTTAAAAATAGAAGCACCAGAACTTATTGAAGGAGTTAAAAAAGGACAAGAAGTTATATTAATAGACCATAACGAATTTTCACAAAGTGCTGATGGAATTGAGAAAGCAAAAATTATAGAAGTAGTAGATCACCATAGAATTGCTAATTTCCAAACAACAGAGCCATTATACTATACTGCAAGACCATATGGATGTACATCTACAATATTATTTAAAGATTTTAAACAAAAAGGAATAGAAATAGAAAAAACAGAAGCTATATTAATGGCAAGTGCAATAATTTCTGATACATTATTATTAAAATCTCCAACAACAACATCACATGACAAAGAAGTATTAGAAGAATTAGCTAAAATTGCTAATATTGATTTAGATACATATGGAATTGAAATGTTAAAAGCAGGGACAGATTTAGATGATTTTTCTGAAGAAGAATTAATAAATTTAGATGCAAAGAAATTTGAAGAAAATGGAGTTAAATGTGTAATTGCACAAGTAAATACAGTAAGCATAGAAGATGTATTAAAAAGAAAAGAAAAATTAGAAGAGGCAATTAATAATGAAATTGAAAAAGATAATTTAAATTTATTTGTGTTTGCAATAACAGACATTTTAAATAGTAATTCACAAATAATTGCTTTAGGTAATAGAACAGATATAATAGAGAAATCATATAAATTAGAAGATAACATGGCATTTTTAGAAGGTGTAGTTTCTAGAAAAAAACAAATATTACCTATGGTAGAAAAAAATATTTAGTGGTAAAAACTATTTATAATCTATTGCATAAAAGTATTATTTTTTATATAATAAACATATAGCAAAAAACAAAAGAAAAGGAATTGATTAAATTATGTTAAAAATAAGACATGTAAACACATTATATTTAATAAATAAAAAATAAAATAAATATTAAGATAGTTGTAAATCTATTACTATAAACTAAAAATGTAATTAAATCTTATTTAATTGCAAAAGGTAGTTTATGGGTGATTTATTAGCTATCTTTTTATGCTTTAAAATTTAAAATAAAGCATGTTTTAAACAAGCATTTTTATTTGAAAAGTAAAAATTATTAAGAATTAAAGTATATATACAAAGAGTATATAGTGCAGAAGGAGGAAAAAATGAAACAAAAATTTAAAAAAATGGCAAAAGAGAGAAGAGGTGTAACATTAATAGCATTAGTAATCACAATAATAGTGCTTTTAATATTAGCAGGAGTAACAATTGCAATGCTAACGGGGGAAAATGGAATAATAAGTAAAGCAATGCAAGCAAAAACTAAGACAGAAGATTCAAAAGAAACAGAAGAAGCAGGATTGAAGAAAATTGAAAATTATATAAATGGAAAAAGTGCAGAAGCAGGAGTTGTGATACAAGATTTAAAATCTATAAAAAGTGATGGAACAGAAGGAGAAGTAATAGGAAAAAAGATATCAGATGGAGCAGGAGGAGTAGTGCCAGTACCAGAAGGATTTTATTATGTAGGAGGAACAGTAAAAAGTGGAGCTGTAATATCTGATAGTAAGGATGATGAGAATAAATTTAAAGGACAAGAAGTAGTAGGAACTAATTTAAGTGGAAATCAATTTGTATTTATACCAGTAAACGGAGAAGATTTAAAATATGAGCAAGACCATACATATGATGGAAAACATGAATATGCATATACAAGTGCTTTATCAGGATGGACAGATGTAAGTGACAGCTGGAGTGACGATTCAGGAGAACAAGCAAGTGTAAAAAACTATGGAGGATTTTTTATAGGAAGATATGAAGCAGGGTATCCAGATGAAATAAAAGAAGGAACAATAGTTAAAACTAAGGATTCAGCAACAGGAAAAGTTCCAGTAAGTAAAGCAAGAGTTGTGTCATGGAATTTAGTAAGTCAAACAGTTGCAAAAACAGCATCAGAAAGTATGTACAATACAGATGATTCAAAAGTAAAAAGTAAATTAGTAGATAGTTACGCATGGGATACAACATGTAAATGGCTAAAAAATAGTGGAATAATAAAAGATGATAGTGCAGGAAAAGTAAGTAGCACAAGTTATGGAAATTACTATGATTCAACATTTACAATACCAAAGGGAACATTATATGCAAAACATCTTTATTTAAATAAGAAAAAAGATGGAGTATCATCAAGTTGGTATTTCTGGAGAGGTGGTCAAGAAAAATATAGTTATGGTATAGTAAATGATGAAAATGGAATGAAGGTAGGAGTAAAAACAGGGGAGACAGTGCCAGAAAATGCAACAAGGCCAGAAGGTGCGGAAGATGCAGCAAGCAATTATTACACAGCAGATGGAAGAATAGAAATAGCAACAGGATCAAGTGATGATACAAGAACAAATAATATATATGACTTAGCAGGAAATATGTGGGAATGGACAACAGAAACAAAGATAAGAAAGTATAATGATGATAATAAAAATTATACGTTCGCTGTTTTGCGTGGAGGGAGCTTCAGCTACAATGGCTCTTACTACCCGGTTGTTTATCGTTACGGTATCGGTACAGTTAGCTATACGAATGTTCACGTTGGTTTTCGCGCCGTGCTCTATATAGAATAAATTTTAATTTGTAATCGAAATAATTAATTAAATATTTCATAAAATGTCGAATTTTGCAGATGAAAAGCAATTGCAAAATTCAGCATTTTATGGTATTGTTTGAAAAGTTATAAATTTATATTTTAGCAAAGTAAAAAATCTGGTTAAGCCAGAAATTTATTTAATAAAAAATTTTTTATATATCAAAATTAAAATGAAAATTTTTAAATTATAGTAAGTATTAATTAAAATTAATATTATTTAATGTTAAGAAGTTATTATAAATCAAATGGCATTTTGCCAAATAAATCAGGATATTTTAAATCTTAAAAAACCAAAAGTAAGAAAGAAAAAAAGTAATAGAAATACCATAGGAAATGAGTATGGGGAAAAAAGATAGAAAAAAGTACATTTAAAAGATTGACTTTTTTCTATTTTAAGTATATACTTGTAGAAATTAAAAAGGATGTATTACCTGGTAAAAAGGAGTAATAAAATGAAAAGTAAAAAAAATATAAAAAGCATATTAATAATAGCAATAATAGGAATATTTAGTTTAGTATTTTTCAATAAAAGTTTTGCTGCAAATACTGCCAAAGTAACAGTAGAAACAGCAAATATAAGAAAAGAAGCAAATTCAACATCAAATATATTAGAACAAGTATCACAAAACCAAGAAGTAGAAATAATAGAAAAATCAGGTGATTGGTACAAAATAAAATATAAAGGAATACAAGGTTATTTAAGAAAAGATCTTTTAAGTGTAAATGGGGAAGAAACAGCAAATATAAAAGAGGATACTACAAAACAAGAAGAAACTAATCAAGAAGAAAAAACAGAAAATACAGCTAATGTATCAAATACACAAAACACATCAGATACCTCAAATACAGAAATTGTAGAAAACACTTCAGAAGGTGTAACTACAAATACATCAGTAACAGAAAATGTTCTTGGAACATATAAAGTAACACAAAATGTTGCAGTAAAAATAACACCATTAATAAACTCTATTGATATTCAAGAAATAAGTAAAGATTCAAAAGTTAATGTTTTAGAAGTTAATAATAAATGGGCATTGATAGAAAGCAATTCTACAAGAGGATGGGTAGTATTTAGCAAATTAAGTAAAGAAGAAAATACAGTAGCAGCGTCTACAACACCTACGGAAGAGGCAACAAACAAAGAAGAAACAACAAATAAAGAGGAACAAGCAAATAATCAAAATTCTCAAACTACAGAGGAAAATAAATCAACAGTTACACAAAAAAATGTAACAATGTATGTAAATAGTGAAGTTGTAAATTTAAGAAAAGAAGAGTCTACTAGTTCAGAAAGTCTTTCAAAATTAAGTAAAGCAACAGAGGTAACAGTTATTTCAGAATCATCAAACGGTTGGAGTAAGGTTAAAGTAAATGGTATTGAAGGATATATTTCAACTAAGTTGTTATCAACAACAAAACCAGAAGTTGTTACTTCAAGAAGCTTAGAGGAATCAAGAAAAGAAACAGAGAAAAAAGAAGAAAGTAATAAAGAAACTGCGCAAACTACAACTCAAACAGCACAAGGAAGTTCAAAAGGAAACACAGTTGTAGCAACAGCAAAACAATATTTAGGATGTAAATATGTGTATGGAGGTACAACACCTTCAGGATTTGACTGTTCAGGATTTACACAATATGTATATAAACAATGTGGGGTTAGTTTAAACAGAACATCAGATGCACAGGCAAGTAATGGAACAGCTGTATCAAAATCAAATTTACAACCAGGTGATTTAGTAATATTTACCGGTCATGTTGGAATATATATTGGAAATAATAAATTTATACATGCTGCAAACCCAAGTAAAGGAGTAATAACTACATCTTTATCAGATAGTTATTATACAAAAACATATAAAACTGCAAGAAGAATATTTAATTAAAGGAGTAAAATGAAAAGACCATTAGTAGTTGCAGTTATAGGTTATATAATAGGAATAATAATAGGGCTATACTTTAAATTTAGTATAGTCCTTTTTTATATAAATTTTATACCTATAGGTGTAGTAATACATTTTATAAATAAAAGAAAAAAGAGAAAATTTAGATTATTTTCTATAAGGAGATATTTTAGGTATATCAAAATATATTTAAATCATAAAATAATTTTAGTCATAATTTTATTATCAATTATTTCAAATAGTATAGTTTTATACAAAAATAAAAAATATAATTTCGTATATAAATTGCCTGAAAAAATTGAGGTAGAAGCAACAGTTGTTAGTAATAAACAAGAAAAAGAATACAAAAATATTTATAAAATAAAAATTGAAAAGATAAACAAAAATAAGAAGTACGAAAATATATGTTTATATTTAAGTGCAAATAAAAAAATAAAACTAATGTATGGAGACAAAATAAAGGTAAAGCGGAAATTATGAAATGCCAAATGTACAAAGAAATTATGGAGGATTTGATTATTCAAATTATTTAAAAACATTAGAGATATATGGAACAATAAATGCAGAAAATATTGAAATATTAAAGCATAATAACCTAGATAGAATTTCTATAAAAATAAATGAATACAGGCAAAATATTAAAGACAAAATTTCAAATACCTTAGATTCAAAAGTTTGGCCAATTTATTTTAGTTTAATACTTGCTGATAGTTCATATATTGAAAAAGATATAAGAGATGACTTTGCAAATTGCAGTTTATCACACATTTTAGCAGTTTCTGGTATGCATATATCTTATATAATAATAGGAGTTTCTGTTTTATTAAATAAAATTTTAGGAAAAAGATGTGGAAGAATTGTTACAATTATATTACTTATATTATATACAGTGCTTACAGGTTTTACCCCGTCACTTGCAAGAGCTATTATTATGGGAATAATGACAATTATATCTAATTTAATATATAGAAGAAATGATACATGGAATTTTTTATTTTTTTCACTATTTTGCATTCTAATATATAATCCATATTTAATAACAAATATAGGATTGCAATATTCATATATAGCAACAATTGGCATAATTATATTTAATAAACATATATTAAAAATTTTAAACAAAAGAAGCAATAAACTAAAAAAGATAAAAGAAAGTATATCTGTTTTAATTTCTGCACAAATAGCATTGTTTCCTTTAATTATATTTCATACTAATAAATTTGGAATATATTTTATTATAACAAATTTAATTGTAGGATTTATAATAGGTCCAATAATTATTTTAGGTTTTATATTTTTAATAGTTTCAATATTAAATTTTTATTTTTCAAAATTTTTATCACCAGTTGTAAATTTTTTAATTAAAACAATATTATTTTTTTCTGGCATAGGTAAATTTCCATTAGCAAAAATATATGTTAAAACCCCTTCTATAGGGGAGATAATGATTTATTATATTTTTGTTTTTATAATAAGTTTTTTATATAAAGTAAAAAATGATAAAACACCCAATAATTCTTTTCTAAGAGTTAGGTGGATTTTAGCTTACATTAAATATAAGTATAAAATAAAAAAAATTTTAACCATTTATTTGATAACAAGTATAGTATTAACTTCTGCATTTGTTTTTGTTAATCCAAGAAAATTAGAAATAAATATTGTTGATGTATCACAAGGGGATGCTTGTTTTATAATAACTCCGCAAAATAAAACAATACTAATAGATGGTGGAGGAAGTAAAGGGGAAAGCTTTGATGTTGGAAAAAGTACATTGTTACCTTATATATTAGATAAAGGCTATACCAGTATAGACTATATATTTATAAGCCATTTTGATAGTGACCATGTGCGGAGGAATTTTATATATTATGGAAGAAATATTAGTTAAAAATATGGTTATAGGTAAACAGTATGAGATGTGTGAAAACTATAAAAAATTTATCAAAATTAGTAAAGAAAAAAATATAAATATAAAAGTTGTAGAGAAAGGACAAATGATAAATATAGAAAATAATTTGACCTTTAATATACTTTGGCCGTGTTCACAAAATATTGTAAATAAAAACATAATAAACAATAATTCTATGGTATGTAAATTAGTTTATAATAAATTTTCTATGTTGTTTACAGGAGATATAGAAGAGGTAGCAGAAAATGAAATATTAAGTAAATACAATAATTTTAAATTATTAAAATCTACCATTTTAAAGGTGGCACATCATGGTTCAAAGACATCATCTACACAGAATTTTTTAAATGCAGTAAAACCCCAATATGCAGTAATAGGTGTGGGAAAGAACAATAAATTTGGACATCCATCAGATATTACAATAAATAATTTAAAACAGAATAATATTTCTATTTATAGAACAGACCAAAAAGGTGAAATAACTATAAAAACAGATGGGAAAAATGTTAATATAACATCACAAATAGAATAAAAACCAAAATTTAGTAAATAATAATATAAATCTAAGTATTAAATGGAGGTTTTATATGCATAATTTTAATAAGGTAATAATACGGTTTAGTTTCAATTGCAGTTATAATAGCTGCTATTTTAACTGCTATAATGGTTAATAAAAAAGATAATAAAGAGGTAAATGAGAAAGTTCAAACTAAAGTTTCAGATGAACAAATTTTAGATGAATGTACTGATGAATATGAACAGTTACAAAGTATAGCAGCTGTAAAAACAAATGCAAAAGAAGAAAAAATATCACCTAATTGTAGAATAACATTAAAGAAGTATTATAAAGGCTGTGAAGATGAAATAAATGAATATATAGAAGTGCCTAAAGAGTTAGTAAATAAGACAAAAGAAGATCTACAAAATTATTATAAAGATTATGAAATAAAAAGCTTTGATGAAACTCAAATAACTTTATATAAACAGTTAGATGGGGAGTGTGGAAAACATTATTTATTAAAAGATGATAATGGAACTATAACAATATACAAAATTCTAGAGGATGGAACACAAGAAGTATATGAAAAAACAGAAATATCAACTACGTATTTGCCACAAACAGATAATATAGGTATAAAACAGGGAATAAGAGTTAATGGGGATGAGGCATTAAACGAACTTATAGAAAATTTCGAATAAAAAATAAAAGAGGGACATTGTAAAAAAGTCCCTTTTCTTCATTTTTATTTATTAATTTTTTTTATCTATTGTTACATCTTTTTTTAAATCTTTTTTATCTATAAATCCTTTATGATATAAAGACCATACATACATTATTAGAGAAAATACAGTTGCTACTAATGCTAAGCTATATGCAATTAAATCTGTATGCTCAAATGCTCCTGTAATATTAAATTGTCTAAGCACTAAAGAAAGAACTATTGCAAGGTAAAACAATACTGTTGCAAGTTTACCATACCATCTGCTATAAACAACAACATCTTTTCCGTACAAAAATGATGCTCCTACAATCATTATAAATTCTTTAATTAAAACAATAATTAGAATCCAAATAGGTATTATATGAATAATAGCAAGAGAGGCAAGAGTAGAAATTTGGGTTAATTTATCTGCAAGCGGATCCATTAATTTTCCAAAATTAGATACAAGATTAAATTTTCTTGCTATAAAGCCATCTGCTATGTCTGTTATTCCTGATATTGTAAATATAATAAATGCTGCAATAAAATTTCCATTAAATATACAAGCTACAATAAATGGAATAAGCAAAAATCTAATTATTGTTAGGGTATTTGGTACATGTTTTAACATAATTCCTCCATTAATTAATATCAAATTTTAGTTCATTATCTACAAAATTAACATTAACATTTTGTCCGTCAATAATTTCACCTTTTAAAATACGTTCAGATATTTCATCTTCAAGGTATCTTTGTATAGCTCTTCTTAAAGGTCTTGCACCAAATTTGATATTTGTTCCTTTTTCTAGTAAGTATTTTTTTGCATCATTTGAGATATGCATTGTAATATCTTTGTCTTTTAGAGCTTTTATTGTATCATTAAGCATTAAGTCAACAATTTGCAATAATTCATTTTGGGTTAATGAGTCAAATACAACAACTTCATCTACTCTGTTTAAAAATTCTGGTCTAAATACTTCTTTTAAACTATCTTCAATTTTTCCTTTGTCAACTGTTTGTTTTCCAAAACCAATTGAATTATTATTTAAATTAGAACCAGCATTTGATGTCATAATAATTATAGTATTTGAGAAACTTACTGTATTTCCTTGAGAGTCTGTAAGTTTTCCGTCATCTAAAACTTGAAGTAAAATATTAAATACATCTGGATGTGCTTTTTCAATTTCATCAAAAAGTATAATAGAATAAGGTTTCCTTTTTACTTTATCTGTTAATTGACCAGCATCATCATAGCCAACATAACCTGGAGGTGCACCTATTAATTTTGATGTAGAGTGGCTTTCCATGTATTCAGACATATCAACTCTAATTATAGAATCTTCAGAGCCGAACATTTCATATGCTAATGATTTTGCAAGTTCAGTTTTACCAACACCTGTAGGTCCAACAAAAATAAATGATGGTGGCCTTTTGGTACTTTGAAGTCCTGCACGATTTCTTCTAATTGCACGAGAAACAGCATTTACGGCTTCTTCTTGGCCAATAACTCTTTTATGAAGATTTGTTTCTAAATTTAAAAGTTTTTGTGTTTCAGCTTCTGTTATTTTTTTAACTGGAATTTTTGTCCAACTTTCAATAACTGAGGCTATATCTTGAACAGTTATACTTTTTAATTTCATTTTGCTATTCATTTTATCTATTTTTTCTATTAATTGACATTCTTTTGTTTTTAAATCTGCTGCTTTTTGATAATCTTCTGTAGAGTCTGCAGCAATAACTTCTTCTTTTTGAGCTTGAATATTTTTTAATTCTTGTTTTAATATTTCTAATTTAAATAAATCTTTGTTTTCTAAATTTTTTCTAGAACATGCTTCGTCTAAAATATCAATTGCTTTATCTGGTAAGAATCTATCATGAATATATTTTTCTGACATTATAACTGTTTGCTTAATAACATCAGATGAAATTTTTACTTTATGGTATTCTTCATAATATTTTTTTATTCCTTCCAAAATTACAATAGAATCTTCTATATTTGGTTCTTCTACTAATACTTGTTGGAAACGTCTTTCTAATGCTGTATCTTTTTCAATATATTTTCTGTATTCTTTAAGAGTAGTTGTTCCAATTAACTGTATTTCTCCATTTGAAAGGGAAGGTTTTAAAATATTTGCGGCATTCATAGAATGTTCGCCATCTCCAGCACCAATTATATTATGAATTTCATCTATAACTAAAATAATGTTACCATATTCTTTACATTCATCAATAATTCCTTTCATTCTTGACTCAAATTGTCCTCTAAATTGTGTTCCAGCAATTACTGCTGTCATATCTAATAAATAAACTTCTTTGTTTAAAAGCTTAGCTGGAACATTTTGGTTTGCAATTTTAATTGCTAAGCCTTGGGCAATTGCAGTTTTACCAACTCCTGGTTCACCAATTAAACATGGATTATTTTTTGAACGTCTATTTAAAATTTGTATAATTCTTTGTATTTCTTTATCTCTGCCAATTACAATATCTAATTCGTTGTTTTTGGCTTTTTGAGTTAAATTAGTACCATAAGTATCTAAATATTTTTTCTTTTTTGATTGTTTGTTGTTTTTCTTTTTTTCTACTTTTACTTTTTTTCTGCCAGTGTTATCAGAAGAAGTTTCACTTCCGATTAGATCCAAACATATTTGAAAATATTGAACCAAGTGGAATAGCGGCTCCTGCAATTTTTGGAGCATCTTCATCATCACTATCTTCGTCTTGAGTATTAAATGTAATTGCACCATCCATATTTTCAATATCTTCTAAATTTATATTTTCTGCTAAATCTTTAAAAACTGTTTCTAATTGTTTTGACATATCATTTAAATTAATTTTATCTTTATTTAGTAAATCACTTTGTTTTGATAATACATCTAATGGATTAATTCCTTTTTTCTTAGCACAGTCATAGCATAATCCTTCCATGGTTTCTTTGCCATTTTCTACTTTATTATAAAAAAGTATAGCTGCATTTTTTTTGCATTCTGAACATAACATACTTTTCATTCCTCATTTCTTAAAATATCAATATATATAATAACTCAAAATTAAGTAATAGTCAATAAATTTAATAAATAACTATTGAAAAAGAATAGGGCAAATGCTATAATAAATATAGTACGAAAGAAAGAGGTAATAAAATGAATGTAACTTTGCCAGATAATAAATTAGATAAAAAATCTAAAATTGTATATGCATCAATAATTGCCATATGTATAATATCGATAATTATTGTAATATATATACAATTTTTTGATGGAAAAACGGTTACAACTGTTGGTTATTTAAAGGGAAAAAGTGAAATTGACTACGAAAATTTAAAAGCAGAATTTAACAATATATATACAAATTCACTAAAAAATTATAATGATAAATATGATAAATTAAAGTCTGACACAAGTAAAGAACTAGTATATACAGGTTACACAAAAGACGTAACTGAAAATAATAGTTATAATATAAATGTACAAATACCATATATAAACATAAAAAATTCAACTATAGATGGTTATAATGAAGAAATAAAAAATTTATTTGAAAAAAAGGCAGAAGATATATTAAAAACTAAAAATAAAAATACAATTTATACAGTAGAATACAATGCATATGTAGAAGATGGAGTATTATCAATAATAATAAATGCAAATTTAAAAGAAGGTTCAAGTGCACAAAGGGTAATAATAAAAACATATAACTATGACTTAGATACAAATCAGGAAATTAACTTATCGCAATTATTAAAGGGTGAAAGTGTAGATACATCTTATGCACAAAGTAAAATAAATGAAGAAATAGAAGTTGAGCAAAAAAAAGCAGAAGATTTAAAAGCATTAGGTCATAGCATATTTAGTAGAGATAAAAATGATGATATGTACAAAATAGAAAATGTAGAAGATTTTTATTTCCAAGATGGTGCAATATATGTAATATTTGCTTATGGAAATGACAAATATACAAGTGAAGTTGATGTTGCAATTATATAATAAATAAAAAAGCTAGTAGATTTTATCTACTAGCTTTTGAAAATAAAAGGGGATGTTTTCTTTTTCTAATCAGTTTCTTTCCTGACTATGGTTATATAATACTAATAAATTTTGTCCATTGTGTGAACTAAAAGTGAAAACTTTAAGGTTGTTCTCCAAGAGTAAGTGTTAATTCTTCTGTTTTATTATTTCTGTTAACTTTTATTTTTAATTCATCTCCAATTTTATGAGAATTTTTAATTTCATTTAATTCATTCATTGAAGTGATTTTTTTACCATCTGCTTCAACTATTACATCTCCAACCTTAACTCCTGCTTTTTCAGCGGCTGAAAAGTCTTCAATTGATTTTACATATACACCAACAACTAAGTTGTATACTTTGGCTGTTTTTTCATCTAAATCAACACCAGAAATACCTATATAAGGTCTTTTTACTTTACTGTATTGAATTAATTGTGAAGTTATGTCTGTTGTAGAATTTATTGGTATTGCAAATCCCATACCTTCAATTCCTGTACCAGAAAGTTTTAATGTATTTATTCCTATAACTTTACCTTCACCATTAACTAAAGCTCCACCGCTATTACCAGAATTTATTGCAGCGTCTGTTTGGATTAATGTGAATTTTTTACCATCTGAATCTGTAACTTCTCTGTTTACAGCACTTACAACACCACATGTTATACTACTTTGCATTCCTAAAGGATTTCCAACGGCCATTGCAAATTCACCAACCTTTATTGAGTCAGAATCTGCAAATTCTGCTTTTGAAAGACCAGTTTTTTCTATTTTTATAACAGCTAAGTCTGTTTGTTCATCTTTTCCAACTATTTTTGCTTCATATTCTGTATCATCATTATATAATGTTACAGTTACTTTGTTTGCATCAGATACTTGGTAATAAGATTCAGAAGATGATGTTGCAACAATGTGATTGTTTGTTAAAATGTAACCATCATCACTAATTATTATTCCAGAACCAGATGCTGATGCTTCAGACTTTGCAGTTCCCATACCATATATAGAAAAATTAGAACTTACTGTGTATTCTACTTTAATTCCAACAATTGATGGTAATATTTTATTTGCAGCATAAACTGCAGTGTCAGAATAATTTGATAATTTTACTTGAGAAACAGTACCATCTGATGATGTAGAATTACTAGGAGCTACACTAAAATTAGAACTATTTGTTCCTATTAATTTATATTTTACATCTGGTATTCCAAAACAAACACCAACTACTGCAGCACATCCTAATACACCACTTATAAATGGTAATACTACAGTTTTACCAAAACCAGATTTATGTTTTAGATTAGATGTTGTTTTATAATTTTCAGGATTTTGTACTGCTTTAAAATTTGAATTTTTGTTTTCGTTATTTTTTTCTTCCATATTAAAACCTCCAAAAAAATTTATATTTTTATTATAATATCACAAATCATAAATAAGATACAGCACAATTGTGAAAATTGTGTGAAATATTTATTATTTTTTTGTTACAAATTATTTTTAAAAAATTTATTGAAAATAATTAAATGAAACTATATAATGTATATAAATTAAAAAGAAAAGGAAGAGAAAAAATGAAAGTAAAAAACAATAAAGGAATAACATTAATTGCACTAACAATTACAATAATTATATTATTAATTTTAGCATCAATAACAATATATAGTGGGAAAGAAAGTATAAAAAAAGCTCAGTTAGAAAGCTTAAAAACTAATATGCTTTTAATTAAAGCAAAAGCAAAAGAATATGTAGAACAAGCAAGTTTTAAAAATGGAGTAAATAAAAGTGAAATTTCAGAAGAGGCAAAAAATGAGCTAAAAGGTAAAGAAGCAAATGCAAGTGATTATTCAAAGCAAAATATTACAATAAATGGAGGAGAAATTTTATATAAACTTACTTCAGATAATCTAAAAGAAATGGGATTAAAAGATGTTAAATTAGGAAGTAATGAAGAATATTTAGTAAAATATAATATAAAAGATGTGACTGTAGAAGTGTATAATACAAGTGGTTATGAAAATAATGGAACTACAGTTTATTCATTGTCTGAATTAGAAAAAATATAAAAATAAAATCAAAAGAAGGAATAAAAATGAAAGAAAAAGAACTAGAAAGATTAACAAAATTAAAAGAAATTGAAAAAGACTTACACAAAAAAGGATTTAAATATATATGTGGTATAGATGAAGCTGGAAGAGGACCTTTAGCAGGTCCTGTTGTTGTTGCTGGAGCAATAATGCCAGAAGATTCAATGATAGAAGGGGTAAATGATTCAAAAAAAGTATCAGAGAAAAAAAGAGAAATACTATATGATAAAATAATAGAAGAAGCAATAAGCTATAGTGTTGCAATAATAGATGAAAAGATAATTGATGAAATAAACATATTAAATGCAACAAAAAAGGGGCTAACCCAAGTAGTAGGTGGGCAAAAAGTAAAACCTGACATAATAATAGTAGATGCATTAAATAATATAGACACATTAGGAATACCATATACACCAATAATAAAAGGTGATGCTTTAGCATATTCAATTTCTTGTGCTTCAATAATTGCTAAAGTAACAAGGGACAGAATAATGAGGCAAATGGACGAAATATACCCTGAATATGGATTTGCAGGACATAAAGGATATGGAACAGCAAAACATATTGCAGCTATTAAAGAATATGGACTATGTAAAATACATAGAAGAAGCTTTACAAAAAACTTTGTTAAATAGGAGAAAAGTAATGAATATATTGGATATAATTTCAAACAAAAGAGATAAAAAAGAGTTAACAAAAGAGGAAATAGAATATTTTGTAAAAGGTTATACAAGTGGTGAAATTGCAGACTACCAAGCTGCAAGTTTAATTATGGCAATATACCTAAATGGAATGACAAAACAAGAAACAACTAATTTAAGCTTTGCAATGGCACATTCTGGTGAAATATTAAACTTAAGCAGTCTAGGAAAAATAATAGTAGATAAACATTCAACAGGAGGAGTTGGGGACAAGGTATCTATTATTTTGTTACCACTTGTAGCATCACTTGGAATTCCTGTTGCAAAAATGTCGGGAAGAGGACTTGGATTTACCGGAGGAACAGTAGATAAGTTAGAGTCAATACCAGGTTATAAGACACAAATAGACATTAAAACTTTTATAAAAAATGTAAAAGACATAGGAATAAGTATGATAGCACAAACATTAAATTTAGCACCAGCAGATAAAAAATTATATGCTTTAAGAGATGTTACATCTTGTGTAGAAAGCATACCATTAATAGCATCAAGCATAATGAGTAAAAAAATTGCAAGTGGTGCAGATAAAATAGTGCTAGATGTTACATGTGGCGAGGGAGCATTTATGAAAACAAAAGAAGATGCAAAAAAACTAGCCAAAGAGATGATAGAAATAGGAAAACTTGCAGGAAAAGAAACAAGATGTGTTATAACAAAAATGGATGAGCCATTAGGGTATAGTGTAGGAAATACTCTAGAGGTAATAGAAGCAATAAATTGTTTAAAGGCAAATATGCCAGAAGATGTAAAACAAGTAGTATTGGAACTTGGAAATCAAATGATGATACTTTCAAAAATGGGAACAGATGAAGAAAAGAATAAACAAAGATTACTAGAAAATATAGAAAATGGAAAGGCATACAATAAATTTTTAGAACTTGTAAAAAATCAAGGCGGAGATATTAGCTATATAGAAGATATAAATAAATTCCCAAAAGCAAAATACCAAAAGAAAGTTATAGCAAATAAGATGGGCTATGTAAATAGTATAAATGCTTTAGAAATAGGAAAACTTGCTTGCTATTTAGGAGCGGGAAGAATTGAAAAAGAAGATAATATAGATCATGAAGTTGGAATAGTACTTAATAAAAAAGTAGGAAATAAAGTAGAAAAAGATGATGTATTAGCATATATTTATGCAAATGATAAAGAAAAATTAGAAAATGCACAAGAAAAATTAATTGATATAATAAAGATAAATGATTTTATTCAAGAAAAAACAAAAATTGTAGAAGAGGTACTAACTTAGAATTAAAGCTATAATTATAACTAAAAAATTAAAGCAATTAGCAAATTTTTCTTAATAATTATTTGTAAAAAAATATTGAAAAATGTAGTTTATATGCTATAATTATATAAGATAACAAACGAAAGGATGAATTTTAATGAAAAAAGAAAAAAAACAAAATCAAGTAAAAAAACATAAAAATATGGACAAAGGAACAGTATTTGTTAGAATAATGGCAGCAATACTTGCAATACTTATGGTAGGGGGAACATCAATATCATTTATATATGCACTAATAAACGGATAAAAAGGAGAAAAATATGAATAATGTAGGAATGTCGTTTGAAACATTTTATAATGAAAACATTTTAGAATATTTCAAAACATTGCAAGAATCACCATTTAAACTAATAAGTTTATTAATAGATATAGGAATAGTTTTATTTTTGCTTTATTATGCAGTAAAAGCAGTAAAAGGATCTAGGGCATGGCATTTATTAAAAGGAATTGCACTATTTATATTAATAACAATTTTAAGTGGAGTATTAAATTTAAAAATACTAAATTCAATCTTATCTGGAATAATGAATTGGGGTGTTATAGCAATAATTGTAATATTCCAACCAGAGCTAAGACGTGCATTAGAACAACTTGGAACAAACAAGTTTACCAAATTTTTTGGAATAGAAAAAGATGTTGCAACAAAAACAAAAGAAGATATTTATAAAATTGTTATAGCAGCATCAGAACTTTCTAAAACAAAAACCGGAGCATTAATAGTAATAGAAAGAGATATAGAAATAAAAGATATTATATCAACAGGTGTTCCAATGGAAGCAGAGGTTTCTCCACAATTATTAGTAAATATATTTGTGCCAAAAACTCCACTTCATGATGGGGCAGTTATAATAAGCAATAATAAAATTGCAGCAGCAGCATGTGTTTTACCACTTGCAGATGATAAAGATATAGCTCAAGAGCTTGGAACACGTCATAGAGCAGCTATTGGGATTTCAAAAGAATCAGACAGTATTGTTGTTGTAGTTTCAGAAGAAACAGGAAAAATTTCTGTTGCAAAAGATGGAACACTAATTGCAGATGTAAGAGAAGATGTATTAAAGAAAATATTAATTAGTAATGTAGTAACAAAAAGATTTACAACAGAAAAAAAGGAAAGAAAACATAGAATAATTAAACAAAAGGAAAACAAAGAAAAACAACAAGATAATAAAAATGAGGACAAATAAAATATGCCATAGTATACATTAAATGTGTATACTATGGTATAATTGTTTAAATAAAAAGATGGTGAAATTATGAGAAATATAAAATTAACAATAGAATATGATGGGAAAGAATTTAATGGTTGGCAAAAACAGCCTAAATATAGTGATTTGAACACATTTTAATTTTATTTCAAAGTATGTCAAACACTATATATTACTACTTTTTCAATTTTCAATATATTTTAAAATAAATACAAAATATTTTGAAATTTTTATGCAAGGCTGTAACGGTGGCTGTAAATTATTTTTTTAAATTAACAACAAGGTTGTTCTTTTCTAGGTATTCGTATGACATATCTATATGAGTTTGCTTAAATTTGTCAAACACTTCACAATATACATTTAATGTAGTTGATACGTTAGCATGTCCCATTATTTTGGCTAAAACAGAAGCGGGCATACCAGATTCAATACATCTAGTTGCAAATGTATGCCTTAGCATGTGTTGATGTAATTTAAAGCCTTTACCTATGTTATATTGCTCGCAAATATATTTAAACATCATATTTGTTGTATCTGTGCTTATACATTGTTTTTTAGAGTTGCAGAATAATAAATGTAAATCATTTTCTACATATAAAGTAGATAGATAGTCTTTTAAAATATATTCTACTTGTTTATCCATTATAATATCTCTTACGCCGTTTACTGTTTTAGTATACGATCCTAGTTTAGCTCTTTCATCTAACCCACGTGTTATAGTTCTACGTATATGAATTATTTTATTATCAAAGTCTACATCGTCAATATCTAATGCGTTTATTTCGCCCATTCTCATACCGGTAAATAAACTTAATAAAAACTGATACCTATATCTGTATTTTGTGTCTTGACTAATAGCTTCTACAAATTGTTGCTGCTCTTCAATAGTGAATGCAGATATTTTTTTATCTTTAATATTTGAGTAAGGTATTGAAAATTCTATCTGATCATCTAAAAAATTAAACCTTAATATATTTCTTCTAACTGCAATTTTAAATGTCTGATTTACAATTCCATAAATTTTAGCAATAACAGAATTAGAGTATTTAGTAATATAAATAAAGAAGTCTTTTAAATCATTTTCTGTTATTTTTTGCAATTCCATATTTGCCATATAGTGCGTTTCAATTTCTTTTAATGTGAGTAATTTTCTTTTATAAGATGATTCCTTTAATTTATTTAATTTAAAACCAGTATCTATAAATTCTTTCGCTATATCTTTGAATTTTACTTTTGATTTATCTACGTAAGTGTCTGTATTTAATTGTGTTATTACTTTTTCTAATTTATTTTTTACCTCTTGTCTGGTTTTTCCATATATGGTTTTTCTTTTCCTTTTGCCTGTTTTTTCATCATACATTGCTATAGTATATTCTGTAACCCAAAAAGTTTTACCGTTTATTTCTCTTTTGAATATAGTACCTTCGCCGTTACCACGTTTTTTATGAGTACCCATAAATAAAAACCTCCAATTTTTCAAATATTTTTCGTAAATACACTTGAAAAATGAAGGCTTTTTATATATAATACAAAAAGTAATCACTTTTAAGTGTTTACAACCTTTGGATAAGTGTTCTGCCGCAAAATAGACCACTTATCCTTTTTTATTTCTTATAAATAGTTTCATTACCTACTTGTAATGATATTAAATCATAGTTTTTATATGTTTCATCTGTAAATTCAATTATCATATAAAATTTATTAGAAGTAGAATTAACTTCTACATTTCCTTCTATTTTATACCTTAAATTTGTTTGTACGAATTTATAATCAGATGTAGACCTAGAATATTTTGGTTTATTCAAATTATCATCTAATACTAATTGTGCATAAGACATTAACTCCATATCAGTTGGTGTATTAGTATTATTTTCATTTTCTTTTGCTGGAGTTTCTTCACTAATACTTGTATTTGTTTCATTTATAGAAGTATTAGTAGTAACATTATTTGTTGAAGTATTATTAGTATTAGCTCCAGATCCAATTATAAATATTAACAATATAATTATTAACCAAAACCACCATTTTTTATAAATTTGTTTCTTTTCTTTTTCCATAACAAACCTCCTAAATTTATTCAAAAGCACTTTCTACATCTGCTTTTACTACTCTACCTATAATCTTAATGTCATCAATACTTGAAACCTTTTCTATAGGATAATATGGATTCATAGAATGTAATTCTATTGCGGTAGATGTTTTAATTATCTTTCTAATAGAATACATATTTTTACTTTTAATAAATATAAGTGCCGTTTGACCATTCTCGACATCGTCTTGAACGCGAATAACAGCTAAATCTCCTTTTCCTAACAAAGGTAACATGTTATCTTCTGTAGTTTCTATTGCAAAATAAGTATCAGTATCAGACCAATTATTATTAGTTCTTATACTAATATAATCTATAATGTTTTCTTGCGTTAATATATTTGAAATATCTATTTTACTTAAAACAGGTATTCTAGTAATTTTATTATCACTATATTTTTCATTACTTAATCCAGCCAACCAAGCAGGAGATACACCAAAAAAGTTGGCTAAAGAAATTATTGTACTACGTTTAACGCCTTTAATTTCTCCAGAAGCATACCTAGAAACTGTAGCAGCTCTTTTTCCAATAGCTTCTGCTATATCATCTAATGTATGGCTACTACTATTAATAAGTTCTGTAAGTCTTTTTGAAAATAATTCATCCATAATTTTAATCTCCTTTCATGCCTTATTTTACTATATTTTTTCGTAATACGCAAGATTTATTACAAAAAAAATAAAAAAATTTCGCAAAAAGTATTGACAAGTTTTTAATGTTAATGTATATTACTTATAGCGTAATTACGTATCACGTAAGAAGAAAGGAGGAGAAAATTTTGAATAAAAACATTGACGAAGTTATTAACAAACTAGAGGGTTATCTTAAATTTAGAAACATTACAAAAAAGAAATTAGCAGAATTATGGCAGAAAAACGAGGCATATATCTATAGGCGATTTAGTAAAGAGGTTGAACTTACATTGTCTGATATTTGGGACTTATGTAGAATATTAAAACTGAATCAAGAAGAAATAGTAGATATATTTTTTTAACCTAAGATTACGTACTACGTAAGGAAGGAGCTTTAAATGAAAAAAATAAAAAAATGCGGCAGAACACAAAATTAAAAGGAGGGTAAAGAATTGGAATTACAAGACAATATTTTTTATACACCATCTGAATTTGCAAAATTAAGAAATTGTAGTGTACCAACAGCCCTAAGTATTTATAATTTACAGGACTTTCCTAGTGAAAACTTTGGAAAAGAAAAAGTAGCATTAGGAAGTGCAATAAGAGAGTGGTACAAGAAAAAAAGAGAAAAGGGGGATTACCAAGGATGAAAAGAAAGGTTGTAAACAAGAAAAAATTTATAAGAAGTGTAATAACAATGCTATTTATAGCAATATTAGGAATTTTAATAATGAATAGTGCTTTTGCAAGTAATGAAGCGATAATAAAAGAAGAGGTAGATTATGTTGTTTGTAAAGGCGATACTTTATGGAAAATTGCAGAAAGATATAAACTAGAAAATCAAGATCCAAGAGAATACATATATGAAGTAGAAAAATTAAATAATATGACTTCTGCAACAATATATGAAGGACAAACTATAAAAATATTGTTAATGGAGGGCAAATAAATGGAATATTACGAATTATTATTAAACGAATGTAGATATTTGCGAATAGATTATGAAAGATTACATAGAATGAAAGCTACATTAAAAATTATGAAAGAAAATTTAAAACAGTTGGGAGGTAAAAAATAATGGGAAAACATTTTAAAGAAGAGGCAAAAAGCAAGCCAGTTGAAAATAGTAATGATGATAGTTTCTACGGAAGAATAATTACAAGGCAAGGCGAAGGTTTAGTAGAAGCACAAAAACAAATAAAACAATTAGAAGATAGATTAGTAGAAGAAAGAATGAATCGTATTGAAGATTTAAGAAATATAAAAGCATTTGCAACATGTAACACATATAACAACGAAAAAGCATTTTTACATAAAATTGCAGAAATGGTAACAGATAAAATACAAGAATTAACAAACACAAATAAAAAAGAGCCTAGCTCACACACCGGTCAAAGTATATAAGTAAACTCTTTTTAAAACGTTTATATAAACATTCTTATTGTTATTTTAACAGAAATAACGCTAGAAGTCAATAAAAATTAGGAGGTATAAAATGAGAAAATTTGAATTTGTTGAAAATATGAAAGAAGGTAGTTTATTAAAATTACCAGAAAGAAGTACAAAAAATAGTGCTGGTTATGATTTCTTTAACCCTAATAAAGTGGTTTGTAAATCACATGAAATAACAATGATACCAACAGGAATAAAAGCACAATTTCCAGAAGATGAGGCATTATTCCTATTTAATAGAAGTAGTAACCCTAAAAAGAAAGGTTTAATAATTTTAAATGGTGTTGGTGTAGTAGATAGTGATTACTATAACAATGCTGATAATGAGGGGGAAATGGCATTTGTTTTCTATAATATGCTTAATGAAGATGTTACTTTAGAAGCGGGCGAAAAACTAGGACAAGGTATATTTATGAAATATGCAAAAGTAGATAATGATACAGCAGAAGCGGAAAGAACAGGAGGATTTGGAAGTACAGGAAAGTAGAGGTGTGAAAAATGATAAAGTTTATAATTGGTGTTATTTTAGGCTTTGTTTTAGGATACTTAACATGCTGCATAATGATAGCAGCTAGAGAAGAGGAAAAGTGGAACAAATATATGGACGACGACGATAGATAGGCACAAAAGATACCTTAATATTATATAGAAAGGGGAATAAACGACAATGGAAAAAGTAAGTGAAGTTTTAATAAACAATACTATAAATAGAGTTGTAACAGTACAACAAATAGAAGAAATAGCAAAACAGTTATTAAAAGATATAGGTATGAAATTACATTGTTTAGGTTATAAATATTGGCTAAAAGCTATTGTAATGACTTTAGATATAGAAATACATAAAAGACAAGAACTAAAAACAATGGAATTATATTTTATGTTAGCAAGAGAATATAAAACAACAGTAAATTGCGTTAGAAAAGCAATGTCGTATACTTACGAGAATACGAATGTAAATAGTTATTTTAACGTTACCTATAAAATTGATAATGCTGCTTTGCTATTTTTGTTGAAAGAAAAAGTAAAAGAAGAAATAGAAACCATACTTTAATACACAATTTAAAATCTTAAAGAAGGGAGGTAATTAATAATGGCAAATAAAGACGCGTATTATTTTAGTCATGATTCAAACGCACTAACAGATCCTAAAATATTATCTATGCGTTGTGATTATGGTTTAGAACGGGTATGGTTTGTATTGGGCTATATTAGAAATGTTAAGAAATGAATCTACATATAAATTAACTTTAAATAAAAATACATACAGGGCAATTAAAATGCAAACGGGGACAACAATAGACGTAGAAAAATTTGTAGATGACTGTATTAATGAATATAAAGATAGTGAAAGCGGGAACGGTTTATTTAATTCTAAAAATGGTATGTTTTGGTCTGAAAGTTTTTTAAGAAGAATGGAAAAATACGAAGACTTAAAAGAGAAAAGAAGACAAGCAGCAAATGCTAGATGGAATAAAGATGAAGAAAAAACAGAAGACAAAGACAAAAAAAATAATACAAAAAAATGCAAGTGCATAAAAGGTTATTGCAAAAGCAATGCAAATGCAAAACAAAAGAAATACAAATGCAATGCAAAAAGTCAAAAAGTGTATGCAAAATTATGCAAATTAAATGAAATTAAATTAAATAAAATTAAATTAAATAAAATAAAATCTATCTATCCTTCTGATCACAAAAAAGCAAAAAATGAAAATCTAAAGATGGATGAGATGGACGAGATGGAATTTGAACGTATTGTATCTAATTGTGAACTACATAAATTAGATCCAGCATTAGCTGTTGAAATAAAAAATATTTTAAGAGAAATGTATATAGATTTAAAAACCAAGCCTAAAGTCGAGGAACTTAATTCAAAAAAATTATTCTATGCCTTGCAACAATTTGCAGTTGCTAATACAAAAACTAAAATACAGAAACCAAGGGCTTATTTTGAAAAGTGTATTTTAACATCATTAGATCAAACCGAATTAAGTACACAATATGACACAGAAACAATATACGAATTTATGAATTAGGAGTATTAAAATGAGAAGTATATCAGAATTATCAAGGCGTGGTGCTGTACCTATTTATGCAAAAATGAAGCCAAAAGAAGAGGCTAGCCATTTAGTGAATAGTAAGCCAATGAAAGAGTACAGCTACTATAAATGTGATTACTGCGAAGAAGAAATAAAAATATTAGATAAAAAACAAGATATGACAGGGGGAGTAGTTACATTTAGACATATTGTTACTAAACATGGTGATATAGAAATGGCATTGCATAACAAATGCTTAAAACCAGTATTAAAAATATTTGAAGAAGGAGAATAAAAAGTAATGGAAGAAGAGGAAATAGTAAAAGGAAAGTTGCAAGGAATTGCGAAAAAAGTTGAAGCGGATTTGCCAAAAGACTTTGGTTTTGTAGTTTTAGCTTTTAAATTTAATGAAGAAGGACAATTAATGTATGTTTCAAATGCTAATAGAGCAGATGTAGTAAAAGCAATGGAAGAGTGGATTATAAAAACAGAAAAAAATTATGGAAATGACACGGGTAAATATTAAAAAGAAAGTAGAGGTATTATAATATGCTGATAATTAGCCAAAAAAGAAATACAAGAATTGATACAGAAAAGATAAATTTCATAATGATAGATACAGAGAAAGATAATAAATTCAATATTGTAATAAATTATGCAAATGATATTGAGGGTATTATAGCAACTTATAATAGCTTAGAAAGAGCTATTGAGGTATTTAATGAAATGATAGAAAAGGAAGTGGGAGAGCTTAAAGGCATATTAAAATTCAAAATGTATATGCCGGAAAAAGAATTATTAAAAAAGCAAAAAGAATTAGAAAAGCAAGGTATTATAGTAACTGATTTTTTATCAGAATTTACTCCACTACCAACAAAGGCAATATATATAATGCCAGAAAATTAGAAGAGGTGTTACAAATGATTTATGAATTTGAAATGTTGGAAAGCATACAAGGAAAAGCAAGACCTAGAATGAATACAAGAACGGGTAGAGCATATACACCAACAAAAACAAAGTTATATGAATATTCATTAAGACAATGGTTTTGCATGAATTATCCTAATTTTAAACCAATAGAAGGTAGGGTAAAAGTATCAATAATTGCTTATTTTGAAATACCTAAAAGTACAAGTAAGAAGAAAGAAGCGGAAATGTTATCAAACAATATAAGCCCAACCAAAAAGCCAGATATAGATAACATTGTAAAAATTGTACTAGATGGAATGAACAAATTTGCATTTAAAGATGATACACAGGTTATTAAATTAGAAGTAGAAAAGAAATATGCAGAAAAGCCACGAATGTATATAAAAATTGAAGAATACTAAGGGGAATAAATATATGAAATGTATTAATTGTGGGAAATATCCTTTTTGTAACAAAATAGAAAAACCGCAGCAAGAAGCATGTGAAAATTTTATTAAAAGACCTTTAGGAATAGAGATTACAAGGAAGGATGAATTTAATAATGAACAACATAGAAAATAAAAACTCTGTAAGTGCTGATACTCTACACACACACACACCGGTACTTCATTTAATGAATTACTAAACAAAATAACATTAGGCGACAGCTACGAATTAATAAAACAAATACCAGATGATAGCATAGATTTAGTTATTATGGATCCACCTTATGAATTTGATACAGGAAGCGGAGCAGGTGCTTTTGGAACAAAAAGAAGAAATTATAGAAAAGAATATATAAGCCTATATCATGAAAAAGGTAAAAGCACAAAAGACACAGAAAGGTTAAGAATATCTGCGAACAAAGAAAGACAAAGACAACAATTAAATCATATTTCAAATGGATTTGAACTTGAAATACTAGATGAATTAGTAAGAGTTATGAAAAAAATTAATATTTATATATGGTGTTCTAAAAAACAAGTTAGTAAAATATTACATTATTTTGAAAATATAAATTGCAGTACAGATATATTAACGTGGCATAAAACAAACCCTACGCCAACTATAAATAATTCTTATTTACCAGATACAGAGTATTGTATATATGCTAGAGAAAACGGGGCGTATTTAGGTGGAGAATATGAAACAAAACATAAATTTTATATAACTACTGCTAATAAAAGCGATAAAGATAAATTTAAGCACCCTACAATTAAACCAATTAATATAATAAAAAATTTAATTATTAATTCTAGTAAAGAAAATGAAATTATATTTGATCCATTTAGTGGAAGCGGGACAACCTGTGTTGCTGCAAAAGAATTAAACAGGCAATATGTAGGTATAGAAATAGATCCAGAATATCATAAAATAAGCGTTGATAGATTAGAAGGAATATTAGCAAATGGGCAAACAAGTATGTTTATGAGTTAGGAATGGTAAAAATGAGTAAAATTATAATTTATAATAATAAAAATATTTTAATTGCTGATTTAGATAGAACAGAAACTAAAAGAGAGCCAATAGAAAAATTATTAGCAAATTCTCCAGCAACAACATTTGAAGTAGAACATGCAGCAATATTTAAGGAATATAAAATAATACATAGTTTTTCATTAAAAAAGCAATTAAAAAAAATAGAAAAAATATTTAAGTACCATAAGGAAGGTGGAAGAAATGTTAAAAAGAGTATATAGCAAGTATAAAGATGAAAAAGAAGTATTTAAACTTGACAAGGACTATACACTAAAAGAAATATTAAGTTTATTTGCAATACCAGAAGCTAAAATAGGTTGGAAAGGGCAGAAAAAAAGATTTAAAGTTATTGCTAGAAACGATAATTTTATAATTATAGCAAGACCGTATAACCCTAGAAAAACATTTGAATATTCAATACTAGATTTAGAATATATGGTTTGTAATCATGATAATTATTATTGCAAGTATGATTATTCAAATGAAAAAGAATGTATAGAAGCATTAAGAGAATTACAAGAAACTAGAGATGAAGAAGAGAAAACAAATATAAGTTCTGACTGTGGCTTGCAATTATCAAGAAGAGGAATAGCAAAAATTGAAGATATGGTTAGCGAAGTGTGGATCAATGTTGATTTTAGAAGGTTAAGTAATCATGAAAAAGATGTTTAAGAAAATAAAAAGAATATCAGGGCTAGAATTACCGCATTTATTAGAAGAGGAAGAAGAAAAAGAGCCAATAATATTTAATAACAAAAAAGATAATATAATTGCAGTTCCTAAGAATGTAGGAGTGAAATTTTATAAAGATACGGAACTTGAAAAGAGTTTTAAAATGTTAGCAAATGCTGCAATTAATAGTTGTATAACAATGAACGAAGCAAGAGAAATTGCTTATAGATTAGGAGAAATAGATGACAAAAGAAGATAAAGAAGTATTAAAAAAATGTTGGGTAATGACAACAGATCATGTATTAGATGAGGAAAACAAAAAATTAAAAAATGTAATTGAAAAAGTATTAGAAGAGAATATGACAGCAGAAGAGAAAAGCAGATGGGGCTATGAATATTTTTTAGAAAATCATCAATATAACGATGATTTAGAATTTAATATAGATATTTTAAAATTCTGGAGTGAACAATTAAAAGGAAGAGGAAATGCAAATTATAAATATGCGTATGCAATAGATAGAATAATTAAGGAAATAGGAAGGTAAAAAGATTATGGGAGTACCAAAGATATTTAGTAAAAATAATCATGAATACATATTTGTTAAGCAAGTAAATAAAACCATGTTTTTATATAAGGACATGCTATACGGATATAATGAGTGTTTTACAAAATTTGATTTAGGAATGGTAAAAGAAGTTGTAAAGCCACCTAAAACAGAAGTAAAACCAGAAAGAGTAATATTTTTATAGGAGTGATCTTTTATGAATGATAAAGAATATGTAGAAGAGGTTTGCAGCAAATGTGAAAACAGATTAAATGATAAAGATTTATGCAATATAAGAATAAACATTAATGGAAAAGCAAATTGTGTAAACTATAAAGAAAAAACAACAATATTAAACAAATGGAATTATGAAAAACATAAATACGAAAAATACCGTGTACCGGATGAGTGGAATGTAAAAATATATGCTGATAATATGGAAGAAATAATAAATTGTGCACATTGTGGTAAAAAGATTAAAGCTGGAGATAGTTATACATCTTATGAAATACATAATGAAGTTGGCATAGGTTACGGAGTTTGTGAAAAATGCTTTAATATTGAAATGCTAAAAAAAAATAAATATAAGGGGGAATAGAAATGTTAAATTATAAAGAAGAAGATAAAAAGAGAGTAGAAAAAATTAGATATAGATATTATGACTTTACAGAAGAAAAAATAAAAGAAATAGTAAATAAAAATATAAGTGATGTAACAAATGAAGAATGGCGAATAGTATTACAAATGTTATATCCAAAATATATGATAGGAAGCGGTTTGTTTCAAGCAATATTGATTTTTAGAATTAATAAAGATGGAAAAAGAATAGATCCACCAGAAGAAGCTTACGACGGAATGGGAGAATTGAAAGATAACGACTGTTTACTATTTAAAGCTATGAATTATATTGAAAAAAACAGTAATTTAAAAATTGATGATAGTTGGTATAAAGCAAAAGAAAAAATATTGAAAGGAGCTAACAATGGTTAAAATTTATCATCATAAAAATAAAAAAAGTAAATACGAAAAAACAAAAATAAGAATAAGTTTTAAAAGTAAATATCAAACACCGTTGTTTATGATTATAAGAGAATATTACGATAAAAAAACAAATGAAATTACCTATGCAGAAGTATTATTTGAAATAGAATAAAGAAGAGGTGCAGAATGTCAAATATATATGATATGTCCGGAAAAAAGAAAGTAATATTTACAGAAAATACTAAAACAGATATTACATATAAAGAAATAATGAAAATAATAATAGAACATGCTACAGAAGAGGGATGTCATCAAATATTTTGTGATGGTGGAATAAATATGTGCCCATCAGATGTATTTGGACCAGAAAAAATAGATAAGCAAAAAGAAGAAGATATTTGCAATTTTGAAAGTATAGGCTGTATAAAATGCTGGACTAATGCTATAGAGAATTTAAGAAAGGAAAATAAAGATGTTTAATGAAATTTGGGAAAGTATAAAAGAAATATTTACATTAATATATAACAGAATTAAAAAATATTTAATAAAACCGGCTTACATTACTTTATCATTATTTAGTTTATATTGTTTTATAAATTATCTGATACATTATGAAATATTATTAGCATTTGGAAATTTATTTGCAGCAATAGTATTTTTAAAATTATTAGAAGGGAGCGAATAATAAATTATGGAAGACTGTTTAATTATAGGTATAGATATAGCAGAAGGAAAAGATATAAGTTGTATGTCTGTTATTAGAAAAAATGGGGAAGAAATGCAAGTAATAAACCAATTATATAATACAGAAGCGGAAGATATATATTACAAATTAATAAATGTTTATGCAAAAGCACAATTTCCATTGATACAAGAAGAGGCAATAAAAAGAGGAATGAATAAAATATATAATATATATTCATATAAAGAAATATTAGAAACAATGAAAGAAACAATAAAATTAAAACATTATACTGAAAATGAAAGAAATTATATATTAAATAATTCGATACCTAAAAAAATGAGTGAAATATTAGCGGTATTTTGGCTAACACATACGAACGATGAATTTTTTAATTATTTTGGGTTTAATTGGGTGCCACCTATGAAATTACAGGAAAAAGCAAGAACTATAATAAATATAAAAGGAAGAGAAGAAGCGGAAAAACTAGCAAATATGGCATTAGTTAATTTTAAAAAGTCTGATATGGAATTAGACAAAGAAATTTTAAAAGATATAGAAAAAAATATAACATTAAATTTTGGCGTACCTAAAAATTATTTGAAAGGGGCTACTTATGAGTAAGGAAATAACACTTGAAGAATACGTTTTAACAAATTTACACCCGAGCGACTGGGGCTATTATATAAGATTAAAAGACAATATAGAATATCAGGTTTATTTTAGAAAACTAAGAGGGCAAAAATTGTATTATTTCATAAAAAAGGACAACGAAGAAATAAGACTAGATGAAGAAGTAAGAAAATGTTTCTTACAAAGTAAAAGAGAATATGAGAGGTACGGAATATGAAAAATTGTTTTAAAGAAGCGGAAAGAATCATAAAACAAGAAAACATAAAAGCAATAAAAAGAAAGAAAAATCAAAGAAAACATTTAATAAATACAATAGATTCATTAATTAGTGGTGGAATATCTGTTTTTGATTTAGAAGTGGTAAACAAAAACGCTATAAAAATAAATTATAGAGATAAAATAAAGGAACAAAATATAAAAATAAGAGAATTAGAGGAAAAATTCAACCAAGCACAAATTTTGATAAGAGCTAGAAATGAAAGAATACGAGATAAAGATAAAATAATAAATTTAATGGAGGAACAATTAGCAGGTTTAGCAATATTTGATAATGATATAGAAAATGCCTTAATTTTAGGCGATAAAGAAGAGGTTAAAAATTATTATGAAAGGAAAGCAGCAAATGAAGAAGAATAAAAAACAAAATTTAAAAGAAGTTGCTTATTTAAGAGAAATAAACAAGGAAAGAATAAAAATAAATGAAAAATTAAACAATACTTTAAAAGATTTAGTAAGAAAAGGCGAAAATTTGGAAAATTACGAAATATGGGCTAATAAAAAATGTGATATTTTTATACAACCTGTGTTTATTATAAAAAAATATGCTAAGGATTTAGAAAAGGAAGGTTTTGACAAAGATATAGCTTATGTAATAGTAAAAATAGATCCAGAAGCGGGAGAAATAGAAAATGAAACAAATTAATTACGAAGATGTAACAATAGCAGATATACAAACACTCTATAAAACAGGTTATATAACAGAAATTACATTTGACGCAGATAGTAAAACAATAAGCCTAAAAAATGATGAATATTTAGCAATAAAAGAAGTATTTGATAATTTAATAAATGCAGTACAAAAAGTTGCAGAAGCAGTATGCGAAGTAGGTAAAAAAATGGCAGAATCTTTAAGTTTAATTTTTCAAAATCTTAGTAATAAGAAATTAACAAAGAAAAAGTTTATAAAATTATTACAAAGTGAAGGAATACAACGAAATACAATAAATGAAATTGTAAAAGGCAATAAAGAGCCCTATACATATATGAGATATTATAGAACATTACAGAATCTCAAAAGATGAAAGGAGTAACGTTATGTATGAAAAATGCGATATAGAAGAAATGTTAAAAGGGTATTTAGTAAGTAAATCCCAGTTAGAAGAATTGGAAAATAAAATTGCGAAGAATAAAGTATTATTATCATACAATGGTAAGAAATATACAGAAAGTGAAGAAGAAGTAATAGAAGGAATGTCGTTAAGTTCGCCAGCTATATCAGATATGCCGAAGCGGAAATACAAATAAAATAAATAAACCAACAGAAAACATAGCATTATCATACAAGGACAAATTAACATATATCAATAAGGTTGATAAAATAAAGTTAATGAATGAAAATGTAAGAAATGAAGAAAAAGCAGAGCCATTACGTGATCTTGTAGGAAAAGTTGATAGAATGTTAAAGGCACTAAATAATGAACAAAGGTTAATTGTAAAAACTTACTATATGTACGAGCCTAAATGGAACTATGTTAATAATACATATTTTGAAGTATATAAGGAAACAAGAACAGTAAATCAATTAAAAAATATAAGGGATGCAGCTATGCAAATTATGTTAAAAGTAATAAATGTGTAAAAAATCAAAAATTGGTCAAAAATTGGTCAGAAATTTGGTAGAAATTATAAATTACTTTGTAATATAATTATAATTGGAGAAAGTTTAAGAGTACATCTTAAATAATTCTCTACTAAAAGGATATTCCCCTTTTATTTTAGCCAGTAAAAGAGTTCTATTTTATAGGACTCTTTTTTGGTGCTTTTAATTAATTTAGTGAAGTTTTTTAATAATGTAATACCAGTTCTTTAGAAATTCCAAAAGAAAGCTCCTATTAAATAAATTAAGTATGTTTTTCAGATAAACCTCCTGTAAAAATATAGATAAAAAACAATATTGTTTCTTCACGAATTAATTATTGAAAAAGCGAGGTAGTAGCCATGAAAGAATACAAAAGTAAAATATGTCCGAACTGTATAAACAAAGTATGTAGTAATAATATAGTTACTATTGTAAAAGGAGAAACAACAATTACAAAATGCAATGATTATATAGCAAGGAAAACAGATAATAAGAAATACTTAGACAAATATATAAACGAAATAAAACTAAGGGGAATAATAAGAAATGATAGTTAAAATGTGTGCAAAATGCAAGAAAATAATTGAATATCCTAATAGGTATTGTAGTGAATGCCAAGCAAAAGTAGATAAAGAAATGGAAGAAAGGCAGAAACAATATAACTATAGATATGATAAAAAAAGAGATCCTAAGTTAGTTAAGTTTCGTAAAAGTAAGGAATGGTTGCAGTTAAAAGAAAGATATTTACAAGACTTACAGCATAAATACGGAGATATAAAGTATGAGTATAGATGTGAAGACTGTATAGAAGAAAACAAAAAAGATCCTACTTATGAAATACAATTAGCAGAAGAAGTACATCATTTAGAATTTATAGAAACACCAGAGGGCTGGAAAAGAAGACTAGACTACTATAACTTACGTGCATTATGCCATGCACACCATGACAAAAGACATAATCGTTTTCAAAAGAAAGAAAGGGGGAATAAATATGATGCAAGAAAATAAACAGCAAGATAATGTAGTTACTGTAGAGGTTAATGTGAATCCGGAAAAAGCAAAACTATTTGTAAATGATTTAGTAAGACTATTAAATAGTTATGGACTAGATGGTATTAATATATGTAATGAAACAACAATACAAATAAACTTATTAGACTTAATGGATTACAGAGTAAGACCTTTAAAACCTACACAGGTTATACAAACTAAGCCAGATAGCTTAGTACAAAATAGAATAAATGATATAACAAAGTAAAGAAAGGATGATTTAAAATGAAACATATAGCAGATAAGGGATACACAGATGTAGTATTAAATAGACATATAGATAAGGATGCAATATTAGAAGAGGAGTACGCAAAAGACAATAAAGAATTAACAGAAGAAAGAATAAATTATTTAGTAAATGAAAGAAATTTATACATACCTGTTGAAGAAGAGGAAACACCAGATGACAAACAAGAAACAACAGAGGAAGATAACAAAGAAAAAATAACAAACGAAGTAGAAGAAAGCAACGAAGAAGAAACACAAAAAGAAAATGAATCAGAAGAATTAGAAGAAGAAAAAGAAGAGGCAACAAATGTTGAAACAGAAGAAGTAAAAGAAGATAAAGAAGCTGTTGAAGAGGAAGAAAGCAACGAGAAAGAAACAACAGAAGAAGAAACAAAAAAGAATACTACTAAAAGCAAAACAAAAAATACAAAAAAAGATAATGAAAAATAATTAAAAATTTTACGAACAGCTGTTACAATTACCCGTAGGGGGTGGTCAAAAAAGTATTGCTATCCTATGGGGAACCGGTGCAGGGGAGGTCTTCGTAGAAAAAACTCCCCATAATCGCTTCATCAGTAGCACCAAAATTCAAAAATGCGTATGCTAAAAATAGAGGTGGGAATTATGGCAGGTTATGGTAAACAAAGAGAGCCAATAGAACTTATTATAGCAAAGGGGAAGAAACATCTTACTAAAGAAGAAATAGCAAAAAGAAAAAGTACAGAAGTAAACACAGATGACTATAAAGATGTTAAGCCACCAAGCTATTTAAGTAAGAAACAAAAAAACGAGTTTATGGAAATTGCAACAAAACTTGTAGATATAGGAATAATGACCGAGTTAGACGAAGACTGTCTAGCTCGTTATTTAATATCTAAAGATAACTATTTAAAATTCACAAAGGCATTAAGCACAGCTTTTAAAAAGAAGTCGTCAAAACAAAATAAAGATAATATGGAAATGCAGGCTTTACTTTCGAGCGAGATAGATACTAACTTAATAAATCAAGACAGAGCTTTCAAACAATGTAGGCAATGTGCTAGTGATTTAGGATTAACTATTACAAGCAGATGCAGATTAATAGTACCAGAACCACCAGAAAAGCCGAAAGAAAATAAATTTGCTAAATTCGTGGGGTAATGATAGATAGAGTAACAGAATATGCTCGAAAGGTTGTAAACAGAGAAGTTTTTACAGGAGAATTACATAGACTAGCCTGTGAAAGACATTTAAGAGATTTAGAAAGACAGAATACAGCAGAATTTCCATATTATTGGGATGTTGCAAAATCAGAAAGAATTTTAGAGTACGCAGAAACCTTAACTATTGGAGAAGGTTTTGAAAAAAAGCCAGTACAATTATTAGGATTTCAAATTTTTGATATGGGTTGCTTGTTTGGTTGGTATAATGAAAAAGGCAAAAGAAGGTTTAGAAGATCTTACGAATCAATGGCAAGACAAAATAGTAAAACTTTTAAAAATGGTATTAGAGGAACATATATTGCAGGATTTAGCGGTTATTATTACGGGAAATTATTTACAGCAGCAACTAAGAAACGTCAAGCAAGGCTTGCATGGGAAGAAATGTCAAAATTCATACAAAGTGATGAAGACTTGGCAGGACAAGATATTGCAAGTGAAAAAGACGGAATGTTTGCAGTAAAAGATTATAAATCAACGATTATTGCTAATGAAACGCATTGCACAATAGAGGCATTAAGTAAAGAAAGTGGTTTAGATGATGGATTCAGAGCTATATATGCAAGTATAGATGAATACCACCAACACAAAACGAATCAAATATATAAAGCTCTATATAATGGAACAAAATCACTTCCAGAAACATTAATAAGCATAATTACAACTAGAGGCGATAAAATTAATACGCCATGCTATGAATTGGATAATTATTGTTGTAATATTTTACGAGGAATTGCTATTGCAGAAGACTTCTTTGTTGACATATACGCACTAGATAAAGGCGACGATATATGGGATCCTAAAAATTTAATAAAAGCTAACCCTTATTTAGCAGCAAAAGAAGATACATTAAAAGTATTAATAACAGATATGCAAACTGCTAAAGATATGGGAGGAAATGAACAAAGGGACTTTATGGTAAAGTCCCTAAATATGTGGGTAAAAAACACAGATGACCAATTTATAGACATAGATAAATGGAAAGAATGCGAAACAGATAAAACTTTAGAAAATATGCGTGGAAAAGCCTGTTATGCTGGTATAGATTTATCAAGTGGTGGAGATTTAACTACAATTTCATTAGAGTTTCCGCTAGATAGTGAAAAATTTTATATTTATTCACATTCATTTATGCCTAAAGGTAGGTTAGAAGAACACATAGAAACAGATGTTGCACCTTATGATTTATGGGAAGAAAACGGATTAATAACTATAACTGGTGGGGCAAATGAATATAAGAACGACTATAAGTTTATTATTAATCATTTAAAAAAAATTATAGAAGCATACGATTTAAAACTTAAAGCAATAGGATATGATCCTCATAATGCCGATGGTTTTTTATCAGATTTAGAAGAATTTGGAGTACCTTTATTATCAATTACACAGTCTGCAAGATTCTTAAATGATGCAACAGAAGATATGAAATTAAATATTAAATCAAGAAAAATAGAGTATGACAAACAAAATGAACTTTTAAGCTGGAGTTTTTCAAATGCTAAAGTAGTAGCAAATAGTTTTGGCGAAATAAAAGTTGATAAAGAGCCAAGAGCTAAAACCAAAAGAATAGATCCAGTTGATGCTTGTATAGATGCCCATGTAGCTTATATGAAATTAAAAGAGGAAGATCCAGTAGACATTGACAAGGAAATGAAAAATTACTTGCAAATGATGAATTGGGGGGTGAGTAAATGAAAATTATAGATAAAGTTAAAAAATCTTTTAAGGCTTTAACTTCAAATAATACTAAAAATGACCAGTTGGCAGCATTAGTAAATTTTTTAGGTTTACAAGATACTGATAAAAGCGAATTGTCAGAAGCAACATATTTTGCTTGTTTAAAAGTATTAAGTGAAACTTTAGGAAAATTACCGCTAAAATTATTAAAACATAATGAAAATAACGGGGTAACAGTATGTAGGAATCATCCATTATATAGAGTTTTAAACGAAAGACCTAATAAATATATGACAGCAACTACGTTTTGGTCTACTGTTGAATACAATAGAAACCATTACGGGAATGCTTATGTTTTGATAGATACTAAGAAAAAGGGTAATGACGTAAAAACAAGTTTATGGATATTACCATCGTCAGATGTAGAAATTTGGTATGATGACGCTAAAAAATTAAGTGATATACCAGATATTTATTATATTTATACATGCTCGGCGGGAACATATAGATTTGGATCAGAAGAAATATTACACTTTAAAACATCAAGCTCTTTTGATGGAATAACTGGAATGTCAGTTAGGGATAAATTAAGAAGTACAATTATAGGAAATAACAAGGCACAAGAGTTAGTGAATCAAATGTACGAAAATGGTTTTACAGCAAAAGCAGTCGTACAGTACACATCTTCTTTAAATGATGAAAGTGCAAAAGAATTTGCAAAAGGAATTGAAAAATTTGCTACAGGAAAATATAGCGATGAACAAATAAAAAATATAATTCCTATTCCTCTAGGTGCTACTTTAACACCACTTAATATAAAACTTGCTGATAACCAATTTATAGATGTAAAAAAATATTCTGCATTGCAAATTGCTAGTGCTTTTGGAATAAAACCATATCAAATTGGAGATTATGAAAAGTCAAGTTATTCAAGTGCAGAAGCACAACAACTAAGTTTTTACATAGATACAATGTTATATATTATAAAGCAATATGAAGAAGAAATAAGCTATAAACTACTAGATGACGAAGAAGAAACAGAAGGCTACCATTTTAAATTTAACGTAGCTGTAATACTTAGAGCAGACCAAAAAACACAGGTTGAAACACTAAGTAAAGGTGTATCAAACTTTATATATACACCGAACGAAGCAAGAGCTTTCCTTGATTTGGAAGCAAAAGAAGGAGGCGATAGGCTTCTTGGAAATGGTGCTAGCATTCCTGTAGAATATACAGGTGCTCAGTATATACAAAATTTTGAAGGAGAGGAGGGTAAATTATACAAATGGATCCAGAAAACAATAAAAGAGGCATTGGAGAAAACCTTATCAAAGGCTTAGTTTGTAAATCTGCTAATGTAGAAAGTCAAGAAGTTACAGAAGAAGATTTAAAGAAAATTAATAAATTAACTTTAAGTCCTCTAAGTGCAGAAGAAGTATTTACATTTAAAGTTATTATGGGCGACAATGAATTAGACGATAGAAATTACGAGCCATTTAATTTAAATGCACTAAAAGATTTAAAAAGATTATATGTTGGTAAAACTATGATAAAAGATCATAGAAGAACAGCAGATAATCAAATTGCTAGAATTTATGATACCGAATTAGTACAAGAAGACACAAGCAAATTTACAGGTGCTGGAGAGATATATACACAATTAATTGCAAAATGTTATATGGTTAAAACAAATAGCAATGCTGATTTAATTCAAGAAATAAAAGCGGGAATAAAAAAAGAAGTTTCTACTGGTTGTAAACCAAAACATGCTTATTGTTCTATATGTGGTACAGACAATACTAAAACATATTGTCCGCACATGTGGGGACGTGAGTATGATACAGCAGCAGGAAAGAAAATTTGTTATTTTACTCTGGATGGTGCAAAGGAAGCGTACGAGCTTTCATTCGTTGCAGTACCAGCACAACCTAGAGCTGGAACAACAAAAAACTATCAAGAAGAAAAAGTAAAGGAAGAAACAGAAGAAACTGATATAATAGAAAATGAAGCAGACAAAACTGTTAAAAAAGAAAATATGGAATTAGAAAAAGAGCTAGATTTAAGAATGAAAATACTAGACTCTTTTATTTTTTCACAAAATCAAAAAGAAAAGGAAGGTAATTAAAAATGAATAAAAAAATGAGAGAATTATTAAATAAAATTGCACAAAAAAGAATGATGGCTAGAGATTTTATGGATGGGGAAAACAAAGACTTAGAGAAGGCAACAGCTTTAATGGACGAAGCTGACGAACTACAAAAAGAATATGATTTAGAGGCAAGAATGTATGCGGCAGAAAAAGAAGATAATACACCAACAGACGAAGAAGTATCAGAAGAAAAAGCAAATAAACAAGAAAAAAATGTAATCAAAGAAGTAGCAGACGCTATCAGAAGAGTTGCAAAGACTTTAAATGAAGGAACAGGAACAGAAGGAGGTTATACAGTACCAGCTGATATAGTAACAAAAATTCAAGAATTAAGAGAAAGTAAATTCTCTTTAGAAGAATTAGTAACAGTTGAAAGCGTTTCTACAATGTCTGGAGAAAGAACATATAAAACAAGAAAACAAAAGAAAGGATTTACAAAGGTTGGAGAAAAATCTGCAATTTCTGCTACTGAAGGTCCAGCATTTTCAAGAATAAAATATGCTATTGATAAATACGCAGGATATTTACCAATTACAAATGAATTGTTAGAAGATTCTGACGAAAATTTAGTAAATACAGTATTAGCATGGTTAGCTGATGAATCAAGAGTAACAAGAAACAACTTAATTTTAGCAGCAATAAAAACAAAAGAAGCTAAAGCTATAGATGCAGGAATAAAAGGTATCAAGTCTGTATTAAATAAAGAACTAGGACAAGCATTTAAACCAACTTCTGTTGTTGTTACAAATGATGATGGTTTAGATTATTTAGACCAATTAGAAGATAAAAACGGAAGACCTTTATTAAATCCAGATCCAACAAATAGTGCAAATATACAATTAAGAGCTGGTGCAACTGTTGTTCCTATAAAAGTAATACCTAACGATGATATGGCAACAACAGAATCAAAAGTACCATTCTTAATTGGAGATTTCAAAGAAGGAATTGTATTATTTGATAGAAAGAAAGTAAACATTATGACTTCTAATACAGCTGTTGTAGGAAGTGGCGAAGATGAAATAAACGCTTTTGAAGATGACTGCACAATATTTAGAGGTATTGAAAGAGAAGATGTAAAAGTAAGAGATGTCAAAGCATTTGTAAATGCTTATATTCTTGTAGAAGAACATGCATAAATAAAGGAGGACTAGCTTATGGCTGAAAAAGAAGAAGTTACTTATGTACCAGTAAGTATAGAAGAAGTATGCGATTATAAAGGCTTTTTAGTGGAAGAAGTCGAAGAGGACAAAGTAATAAAAAGAAATATTATAAGACTTATTAATTTTTCAAACTTGTATTTACAAGGTGCCATAGGCAAAAACTACCCAACAGAAGACGAAAGGGCTAAACAAATAGCCCTTTTAGTTATTTCTGATTTGTACGATTATAGAGATTTAGATTCAAAAAATATTTCAAATACAACTAGAAAGATTTTAAATGACTTAGAATGGCAACTAAAAATGGAGATGAGAAAAAATGGCTATGAACAAACTAATTAAATTTCAAAAATTAAATGCAGACATCGAAAAATGGGAAGATTATTACTCTTGCTATGCAGAAGTTAATAAATCAAGTGGCAACGAATACTTTAACGCCAGAACTAATATAACACAAAATACTTATAATTTTAAAGTTATGTATATAAGCAAATTAGAAGATATTATTTTTAATACATCTCAATACAGAATTTTATATAAAAATAAAAATTTCGATATAAAGAATGTAGATGATAAGCAGGAAAAACGTTTAAAACTAACTTTTGTTGCAGAATGCGTAACAATTTAAGGAGGCAACTATGGGAATAAATAATAATATAACTATTACTCAATTATCCCCTAAAATGCAAGAAATACTTAACCAGTATGCTGGTAACGTTACAGAAAAAGTAAAAACTTTGGCAAAAGATACTGCTGTAGTGTTGACTAAAAATACTAAAATGGATTCGCCAGTAAAAACTGGGGAATATAAAAGACATATTAGTTATAAGAAAACTCGAGAAACATCTACAAGTGCTGTATATACATGGTATGTTAAGGATCCAGAATATAGATTAACACATTTACTTGCAAATGGTCATGCTAAACGAAATGGTGGCAGAGTACAAGGAAATCCATATTTAAGTGAAAATGTTATAGAAGCGGAGAAAAAATTTGTAAGTGGTGTAAAGGAGATAGTAGCAAATGAACATTGAAAATTGGTTTAAAGAAGGAACAGGATTTAAAATTAAAGAATTAAGATATTTAAAACCTCCAGCATTGCCTTATTTCTTATATGTAAATAGAAAAATAGTTAGAGGTGCTGATCTTCTTAATAATATAGTTGAAAACAATATTACTATTGAAAGATACAGCGAAACAAATAATGATAGTGATTTAAAAGAAATACAAAAAGTAAATGAATTATTAAAAAAAGACTATTATACCTATGATTCACAAACAGAATGGCTTGATTCTGAGGGTATGTATGGCACATTTTGGGTATTAGATCCAATTTTAGAAAAAATAAGAAAGGAAGGAAATTAATTATGGGTAAAAGAACTAAACAAACTATTACTTTAGGTAGTGGAAATTTATATATTACAGAGTTTTCTGGAAGTATTCCAGAAAATACAGAAATTGAAAAAGATACTAATTTAGCAGGATATATACAAGGTGGTGCTGAATTAGAGTACAAACCAGAATATTATACAGCAGAAGATGATTTAGGAAAAGCTAAAAAAACTATAATCACTAAGGAAGAAGCAAAATTAAAATCTGGTATTATGACATGGAACGGAGAAACATTAAAGAAATTAGTAGCTACTGGTAGAGTTACAGAAGATACCAAAAAAGGTATAAGAACTGTAAAAATTGGTGGTATTGATAATAACGACAATAAAAGCTACATTATACATTTCGTACATAAAGATCCTGTTGATGGAGATGTACGTGTTACTGTAGTTGGTAAAAATACAGCAGGCTTTACATTAGCATTTGCTAAGGATAAAGAAACTGTTATTGATGCGGAATTTGAAGCAGCACCATCAGATGATGAAGGAACATTAATTTTATTACAAGAAGAAATAGAGCAAACAGCCTAAAAAAATAGAGAGATGGTATAAAATAAACAGCCATCTCTCTTTAAAAGTAAAAGGAGGAATATTATTATGTATGATATGACAAAATTAAAAACAAGGTATTTTGATATAAAACTAAAAAATGGCAAAATATTGAATATAGAGCCACCAAAATTAAAAGTTTTAAAGAAAATAGCTGCTTTAAGCGAGGTAAAAAATACAGAAGAGTTAGGAGAAAAAGACATAAGCAACCTTACAGAAGCTGTATCTTTAGCTTTAAGCAAAAATAGACAAAACTTTAAAATTTCTACTGAACAAGTAGAAGATAATTACGACATAGACGAAATAGTGGATCTATTAAATAATTATTTTGAATGGGTTAATAGCATACAAAATTCAAAAAACTAAAATGTCCATATTATCCGGATAATGACGATAATATGGACACAGGTTATATTGTAGAAAGTATAGGGGAAAAAAGAGTTGCAGAATATTTAAGAATATCAATGCTAGAAGTAGAGGAATTAGATTTTGTAAAATATTTATTTTTTCTTAGAGAAGCATTTATATATAATTGTTCGCAAACTGATGAAGGTAGAGAATATTTAAAAAATGCTAAAAGATTAGAAAAAACTACTCCAGATAGAATTAAATTGAGAGAAAAATTGAAGAAACGAGCCAATTAATAGCTTGTTTCTTTTATTTTAGTAGGTGGTATAGATGGCGAGTAGAATACAAGGTATAACCGTAGAAATTGGAGGCGATACCACTAAATTAGGTAACGCCTTAAAAAGTGTCAATGATAAAACTAAAAGTCTACAAAATGAACTAAAAGGCGTAAATACGCTATTAAAAATGGATCCTACTAATGTTACACTTTTAAAGCAAAAACAAGATTTATTAAACAAAAGTATTGCAGAATGTAGAGAAAAATTAAATATATTAAAGTCTACACAAGCACAGGTACAAGAGCAATTTAATAAAGGAGAAATAACAGAACAACAATATAGAGATTTTCAAAGAGAAATTGTAGCAACAGAACAAAAATTAAAGAATTTAGAAAAAGAAGCTAAATCGTTTGGCTCTGTTGGAACACAGCAAATTGCAGCAGTTGGAACAAAAATGCAAACTTTGGGAAATTCTATAACTAATGTAGGTAAGAAACTAACTATTGTTAGTGCTGCTGCAAGTGCAGCATTAGTGGGTGTTGCTAAAAGTGCAATAGATTTTGAAACAGCATTTACAGGAGTAACTAAAACTGTAGATGGAACTGATGAAGAATTAAGAAAAATAAAAGAAGGTTTATTTGATTTATCAGAGGGGACTGCAAGTAGTGCAACAGATATTGCATCTGTTGCAGAAGCTGCTGGGCAATTAGGAGTAAAAACTGAAAATATTTTAGGATTTACTGAAACAATGGTAAGGCTAGGAGATTCTACAAACCTTTCCTCAGATGAAGCGGCAACAGCTATTGCACAATTATATAATGTTATGGGCTCTGATATAAATACTGTAGATAGATTTGGTGCTGCATTAGTTGATTTAGGAAACAATGCAGCAACAACAGAAGCAGATATTTTAAATATGGCTACAAGAATAGGCTCATCTGGTAAACAAGTAGGTTTAACAGAGCAACAAATTTTAGCCTTAGCAACTTCACTTTCAAGTGTTGGACTGGAGGCAGAAGGAGGAGGCTCTGCAATTTCTGCTGTTATTACTAAAATTGATAAAGATGTTGCCTTAAATTCTAAAACACTGAAAACATGGGCTAATGTAGCCGGTTTATCAGTAAATGACTTTAAGAATTTATGGCAAAATGACGCGATGTCTGCTATTCAAGCTGTAGTAAAAGGAATGGGCGACGCAAGTGCTGGTGGAGAAAACTTAAATGTTATATTAGATGATTTGGGTGTTACTTCATTAAGACAAACAGACACAATGAAAAGACTATCAAGTGCTTCAGATCTTATGACAGAAATGTTAAATATAAGTAATGATGCATGGACTCAAAATTCTGCATTGGCAACAGAATCGTCAAAAAGGTATGAAACAACAGCAGCAAAAATACAACAAGTAAAAAATACTGTGACTGAATTATGTAGCAAATTAGGGGAAATATTATTACCTATAATACAAAAAATATGTAATGGATTATCTAATTTTGTAAATTGGTTATCTAATTTAAGTCCGGCAGCACAAAAGGTAATGTTAGTAGTATTAGCATTAGTTGCTGCACTCCGGACCAATATTAATTTTTGTTGGTAAAATTATTTTTTCGATAGGATCCATATTAACATACGGACCGAAAATTGTATCAATGTTTAGCACAATAAAGACTGCTGCAAGTGGTTTATTTAGCTTTATAGCTGCAAACCCTATAATTTTAGTAATTACTGCTATCATAGCAGCAATTATATTATTATGGAATAAATGTGAGTGGTTTAGAAACCTAGTAATGAGTGTATTTGAAGTAATAAAAAATGCTGTAATTAATGTATGGAATAATATTAAAGCAGTATGGGATATAGTACAACCATATTTTGTAGCTTTATGGGAAGGAATAAAAGCAAGTTTACAACCTGTAATAGAGTCTTTAATGGGTGCCTTCCAAGCTGCATGGGAATTTATAAAAACAATATGGGATTTAGTACAGCCATATTTTGCAGCAATTTGGGGAAATATAAAAGCTGTATTTTCTGTTGTTTCGCAAGTATTAGGTACATACTTTAGGGTAGCATGGGAAGTTATAAAGGCAGTATGGGACATGGTAGTACAATACTTTGGTGCTATATGGGAAAACATAAAAATTATATTTAGTGTTGTAGGTACTGTAATAGGTGGATTCTTTCAAACTGCGTGGACTGTTGTTAAAACTATATGGGACGCAGTAACAGGTTATTTCCAAGCAATATTTGATACAATAAAAGGTATATTTAGTGCTGTAACAGCTGTTTTTCATGGAGATTTTAGCGGTGCGTGGGAAGCAATAAAAGGCATTGTTGGGACATGGCAACAATATTTTCAAAATATTTGGAATGGAATTAAAAATATATTTGCTAGTGTTGGGAGCTTCTTTAAAAATAGTTTTCAAGCTGCATGGAATGGAATTAAAAGTATATTTAGTAATGTTGGTGGCTTCTTTCAAGGAATTTGGAATACAATTAAAAATATGTTTACCAATATAGGAACAACAATAGGTAACGCTATAGGCGGAGCTTTTAAAAATGTTGTAAATTCAATAATTAGTTTTGCACAAAATACTATTAACGGATTTATAAGGTCAATAAACTGGGCTATTGATGTTATTAATAATATACCGGGTGTAAATATTAGTAGATTAAATGAATTAAATATACCAAGATTAAAAGTTGGTATGGCAAACGTACCTTATGATGATTATTTGGCATTACTACATAAAGGCGAAAGAGTATTAACTGCAAAAGAAAATCAAGAATATACTAATGGAATGGAAGAAACACCAAGTAATAATAATATTGATAATAGCTTTAATTTAACAATAAATAGTCCGACAGAAACATCTCCAGCAGAAAATGCTAGATTACTAAGAAGAGAAATACAAAAATATAAACTTTTGCATACGTAAAATATTATAAGAAAAGGAGAAATGTTTATAATGAAAAAAATTATTTGTGAAAACAATAAGAACAATAAAATAACATTTACTTATGATTTTCCTTTTTTTATTACTTCTACAGATGGACTATATGATGTAAAAGGTAATGTATCTACTGTATCAAGTGCCTATGGAATAGGAGAAAGTTACACAGGAACGAGCGTAAAGAAAAGAAATATAGTAATAAATGGGATAATTGTAGATAATTTCGCAAAAAGAAGAGAAACATTATATAATATATTTCCATTAGATACAATAGGAACGTTATATTATTATGAAGATGATATAGAAAGAAAAATTGAATATATAGTAGAAGATGTAGATGTATCAGAAAAAGGAGTACCTAGAACATTTACAATTTCTCTTATATGTCCTTATCCATATTTTAAAGATATAGAAGAATCAGAAGCGTCCATGTCTACGTGGACGCCTCAATTCTGTTTTCCTATGATTTCTGAGCAAGACAAAGGAATAGAATTTGCAACAAAAAATGTAACAACTATGGGAACAATAACAAATGATACAAATATAGAATTTGGTGTTACAATAAGATTTATTGCAAATGGTAAAGTTTTAAATCCATATTTGATAAATGTAAATACGCAAGAAAAAATAGCAGTAAATATTGAAATGGAAGCAGGCGACCAGATTATAATTACAACACATAGAGGTAATAAGAATGTAATTTATATTCCTACATCTACAAATGAGACTGAAAATATTAACTATAAAATGAAATATGGAAGCAAATTTTTGCAAATGCACTCAGGCGATAATACTCTAAGAGCAGGTGCAGAAGATGGGGAAGAAAGCCTAGAAACAAAAGTGTCTTATAGTATAGAATATGGGGCGGTGTAATATGAAAAACATTGAATTATATATATATGATAGGGATCTAAATTTTCAAGGTGTAATTGATGAATATACTTCCCTAAGATGGCGTAGAAAATATTTTGAAGCAGGAGAATTTGAATTACATTTAAAAGCGACAGAAAGAAATATAGCTATTTTCAAAAAGGATAATGTCATAATAAGAGAAGAAAGCAAAGAAGCGGGTTTTGTTAAAAGCGTTGAAATAATAGAAAGTACAAATACTACAGAATTAGTTGTAATTGGTAGGTTTTTATCTTATTTGTTATACAGAAGAATAGTAAAGAAAAGAATTAACTTTACTGGAAAAATACTTGCAGGAATGAGAGTAATTTTAAATAAAATGACACCATTTAGCAAGTTAGAAATAGCAGATACAACTATAGATAGTGAAAAAATTACTTTTCAAGTTACTTACAAAAATATTTATAATTATTTGGTAAAACTTGCTAAAGCTGCAAATGTAGGTTTTAGAATAATCGCAGATATAGAAAATAAAAAGTATAGGTTTGAAAACTACGAAGGTTTAAATAGAACTGTAGAGCAAACCAATAATTCATTTTATGAATTTAGCGAAGAATATTCAAACATAAATAAAGCGGACTACTTAAATGATGGCGGTACGCTTTATACTGATGTGTTGGTAGGTGGAGAAGGCGAAGGAGATAGCAGAGTATTAGTAGAAATTAATAATACAGCAGGCTTACACGATTTTGATATTGTAGAAACATTTGTTGACGCAAAAAGTGAAGCAAAAGGAGATTTAACTACTAGCGAATATAATGAAGTTTTAAAAGAAAAAGGAAATGAAAAAATAGCTTCAATATCAGAATCTATAAAATTTGAAGTGTACGCAAATGACTATAAAAAAGGTTGGGATTTAGGAGATGTTGTAACAATAAAAAAAGAAAGCTGGAATATACAAGAAAACCTAAGAATAACAGAAGTAGAAGAAGTTATAGAAGGCAATAAAATTACTATAACACCAACATTTGGAACGCCTTTAAAAGAAACATTTACTGACGATGATAATTAATAAGAAAGGAAGGACAAAAATATGGCTGAAAAAAGTAGTTTTTTCGATTCTGTTAATGCTGACAGAGTGTATTATGCTGCTGACTGGGCTTTACATTTATCAAAATATTTCACAAATGGAATATTTAATAATGGCTTAAAAGTAGTTTCAAATGATAATATGTCAGTTAGTGTAGAAAGTGGCGATGCAAATATAAATGGATATAGATATAATAACGATCCAGAAAAAGTTTTAAGCATTGCAAATGCAGATGGTGTATTAAATAGAATTGATAATATTGTAATCAGACTTGATATACCTAACAGGCAAATAACAGCAGAAATAGTACAAGGAACTTTTGCAGAGAAAGCAGTTGCACCGGCATTGACAAGAGGTACAAGTATATATGAAATAAGAATAGCAAAAATTAATATTCCGGCAGGAACTACTGCAATAACGACAGATTTAATAGAGGATACAAGGTTTAATAGTAGCGACTGTGGAAATGTAATTTGTGCTGTACAAACACCAGATTTTACAAATATATTAGACCAATATAAGGCATTATGGGACAGTATGATAAAAGCAGAAACACAAGACTTTGAAAAATGGTTTAAAGAACAAACAGAAAATTTTGATGTTTGGTTTGAAAGAATAAAAGGACAATTAAGTGAAGATGCAGCAGGAAAACTACAACTAGAAATAGACAATTTACAAGCCTTAGTAATGGAAGCAATATCTCCTGTTACAACAGAAGATGGCAACAATATTGCTACAGAAGGCGGAGAATTAATAATAGGTGGAATATAATTTTAAATATTAAAGGAGGATCTATAAAATGATTAAAAAAATATCAGAATTAACCGAAGCAACCGAAGCAAAAGATACAGATATAATGTGTATGGTTGATTTGGGTAATGGCGAAACAAAGAAAATAGCATTTAAGAATTTATTAAGTGGTATCATTCCAAGAAATGCCGGAGCACATAATGCAATTTATAGGGGTAAAGATATAACCGATTTATTTTATGATGGAACTTTATCAAAACAAATAGCAGCAGGAACATTTGATGACATTTATATAGGGGACTACATAATTGGTAAAGTTAGTAATAGAAAATATATAGTTGCAGATATAAATTACAGATTACACATGGGGGATACTGAATGTACTACACCTCATGTTTTAATGATACCAGAGCGAACAATGGGAAATGCACAAATGAATACAAGTAATGTTACTACAGGAGCATATATTGGAAGTGCAATGTACACAACTAATTTAACTCCATTTAAAACTATAATAAAAAATGATTTTGAAACAAGTCATATTTTAAAACATAGAAATCATTTGCAAAATGCTGTAAGTAACGGCTATGAAAGCGGTGGAACTTGGTATGATAGTGATATAGAATTGATGAACGAAACAATGGTATATGGCAGCAATATATTTAAGAATTGCTTAAATGGAAGCAATATACCTAATAATTATACAATAGATAAATCTCAATTATCATTATTTAGGCATAGACACGATTTAACTGTTGCTTTAAACGATAGTGGATCTAGACAATGGTACTGGTTAAGAGATGTCGTTTCTGCGTCGGCTTTCGCGGGTGTGCGCAGCAGCGGCTTTGCGGGCGGCAGCGGCGCCTCTGACTCTGGTGGTGTTCGTCCGGCTTTCCTAATCTATTAATCAGACATCGACAGGGCTTTATGCCCTGTCATAGAACATAGTTAATTTCTGGAATAGTTAAAATAATTAAAATAAAATGATATACTTCTTTGTAAATAAGAAAAGGAGTAAATAGTATTATTAGCGTATGTCAGATATTAAGAAAAGTAAGAGAAGAGAATCAAAATTACAAACAATACATAATGCGTATTTAATTAGAATGGCTGTTACCAAGCTTGCAGAAAATAACTTTTATATTAGTGAAACAAAAATTGCAAATATTATTGCTGAAAAAATAAGAATGTTCCCTAACGATGATCAAGAAAGAATAAAAAAAAGAACATATCAATATTTTAAGCAACAAATAGAACGTTCTACAAATAAAGTTATAGATTTCGCATGTGGAATAAGCCAACATTTAAGAATTGCAAATACAATATTTCCTAGTTATATGTCTGAATTTGAAGAAAGACGTATTGAAATGGATAGAGCGATGGCTTGCTGCAATGCGTTGCAAGATGAATTACAATATATAGGGGAATGCTTATATGCTGATCTAAATAAATACACAAATTTAGTATTGGAAATTCAAAAAGAATTTAATATGATTAAATCTCTTAGACAGTCTGACAATAGATTTTTAAAAGATCTAAAATAGTGGGTAATCTTTAAATGTCGTTTCTGCGTCGAATTTCGCGAATGTGAACAACAACGGCAATGCGAACAACAACAACGCCTCTAACTCTGGTGGTGTTCGTCCGGATTTCACAACCAAGCTATTAATAATGGACTAAGTTTCCATAGCAGGGCAATGGGAAAAGGAAAGGAAAGACTATCCCTTCAATTTGATAAAATTGATAAATGCTAATCATTATGTATTTGGTTACGACCAGTAATACTATAAAAGTGATTTTATGAATATTTTTTATGATGCTAATAAAATATATGAAGCTGGAACGAAAGCAATAAAATCTGCACCTTTTAAATATCAGTCGCAGCTTTTTGAAGTTAATCATTTGTTATTAACTGCTGAACTGCAAAGAGATATTAAAGAGTGGAAATACAAACCTACAAAGGGTAGTAAATTTACAATAAATGAAAGGGGCAAAATAAGAAATATTACAACAAATGATATGATAGATAAAACTGTAAATCATTTGATTTGTGATAATGTTTTAACTCCAGCTATTACTCCCTATTTAATATATGACAATGGGGCAAGTCAAAAAAATAAAGGTGTATCATTTCATAGAAAAAGACTAGAAGTACATTTACACCAATATTACAGAAAACATAAAAGTAATGAAGGATATATACTATTAATAGACTTTAGTAAATATTATGCAAGTATTCCACATAATTTATGCTTGGAAAATTTGCAGAGCTTTTTAAAAAAAGTTAATAAAGAAGAGGCACAGATTACATTATGGATTCTAAAAAATGTATTTAATGTCTTTAATGCAGAAAATAAAAATGGGAGAGGTGTCGATATTGGTAGCCAACCTTCACAAAATATAGGTATTGCTTATCCTTCAAGAATAGATAATTATATAAAAATAGTAAAAGGTATTAAGTATTATGGTAGATATACCGATGACATGTATTTAATACATGAAAGTAAAGAATATTTAAAAGAAGTATTAGAAGGGATTAGGAAAATTGCTAATGAATTAGGGTTAATAATAAATGAAAAGAAAACACATATTGTAAAATTATCACAACAATTTAAAATTTTACAAATAAAATACCAATTAACAGAAACAGGAAGAATTATAAGAAAAATTAACCCAAAAGCAATAACGAGGGAAAGGAGAAAATTAAAAGCATACAAAAGGCTATTAGATAAAAATATATTAACATATAAAGAAATAGAAAACATATTTAAGTCGTGGATGTCTGGAAACTACAAAAATATGTCAATGCAGCAAATTACAAACATGACACAATTATATTATAATTTATTTAAGGAGGTACCAAAATGGAAAAATCGTGGAAAATTACGTTATCTGATGGAACACAATTTAAAGACCTAAAATTAAATGGCAATAATTTTGTATCAGAAACAGAAGTTACAGAAAATGATTTTAAAGGTAAATTATCAAAAGTAATTATAGAAGGACAAGAAGACGGACAAGTAGTTAAACAAGAATATGAGCACATGGAATTAGTACAAGTAGCTCATTATGAAGATGGTTACTATTTTATTTTAAGAGAGCTATCAAAAGCTGAAATAAAAGAAAGAAAAATGCAAGGCGACATAGAGTATTTAGCAATGATGACCGATATTGATTTAGAGGAGGCTTAATCATGAGCAAGAATTTTGAAAAAGTAAAAGAATATTACAATAATGGTATATGGAATAAAACAAGGGTATATAATGCTGTTGGTAAATGGATAACAGCAGAAGAGTACAAAGAAATAACAGGGGAAGATTACAAATAATTTACTTACAATGAAAAATCCTTTTAAAGCCTTAAAATTAAGTAATGAAAGTATATTAACGAAAAATAAAAACGCCTTAAATTCAATTTTAGAGCGTTATTTTTTTCGCTTTTTTTATAGATTTTTACAAGAGAGGAGGAGTAAGTAAATTGGAACAATTATCAGTAATTATTATATCATTAGCAACACTTTTGAATGCTATTTTAACAATTTTTACATTTATAGAAAAAACTAAAAAGCCAGTTGATAAAGCATTAGATAATAAATTTGCAAAAGCATTAGAACCAATAAATAAAAAATTAGATAATGTTAATGCAGATATAAAAAGACTTGATAAAAACCAATGTATGAATTATTTAGTTGAATTTATAGAAGATTTAAAAAACGGAATACCAAAAGACGAAATACAAAAAAAGCGAGCAAGTGAAGTTTTTGATCATTATACATTAGATTTACACGGAAATTCATATATTCATGATGGTTGGATTAGATATGTCAAGTAAGAAAGGAAAGGTATTATTATGAAAAAGAAAATATTATTAATATTAGCAAGTATAGTCGCTGTTGCTGGAGTATTTTGTAGTGTTTATTTTAATGATCCTAACTTAAATAAAAATTTGGGGGATATTGAAAATAAATTAATAGAAGAAATAAAGAACGATGAAAATATTAATAACACTGTAATTATTTCTGACGAAGTACAAGAAAGTGCAGAAGATACTATAGAAGCTACAGAAAATGGCGAAGATTTATCAACAACTGAAATTATAGAAAGTACAGTTGAAGAGGAAGAAAGCGTAACAGATGAAGGAGCGTTAGAAATAGACGCAGTAGTAGAGCAAGAAAATATTAGTTACGATGGGACTAATACAGGTAATGGACTTTCACTTTTAGGCTCATATCAAGGGCTTACATATTATAGTCAAGCAGATAGTAGATGGGCTAACGTAATGTATTCTAGTATAGGAGATAGAAGTCAAACAATGAAGTCTAGTGCATGCGGTCCGACAAGTGCAGCTATAATTGTTTCATCAAGTAAAGGAACAATATTGCCAACTACAATGGCATCTTTATTTGTAGAAAATGGATATAGAACTTCTAATAATGGTACTGCATGGAGTGCATTTCCATTTGTTGCAGACTATTTTGATTTTAACGAATATTATACAACTAGTTCTTTTGATAAAGCTATGAGTTATTTATCACAAAAAGATGCTAACGGAAATAGTAAATATTATATAATTGCAAGTTGCGGAAGTGGTTTGTTTACTACTGGTGGTCATTATATAACATTAGTTAGTTTAGATGGAAATACAATTCAAGTATATGATCCGTATTTATATAGTGGAAAATTCACGACAGCAAGCAGAAGAGCTGCAAATGTAAAAGTTTCTGGAAATTCTGCATTTGTTAGTGAAAGTAGTTTTAAAACATACGCAAATTACAGAAACTTCTGGATTTTTAGTAATGATAATGGAAGCGGAAGTAATAATACAAATAATAATTCTACAGTTAATTATACAAGATATGTAGCAACGCAAGGATCTACATTAAATGTTAGAACAAATGCAAGTATAAATGCTACTAGAATAGGAAGTTTAGCAAATGGAACAAAAGTTACAGTTGTTGAAGTTTCTGGAAACTGGAGTAGAATAACAAGTCCTATATCTGGTTGGGTATGTAGTTCTTATTTATCTTCATCTACTGTAAATAATACAAGTAGTAATAGTAGTAATTATAATGTAAAAGTTACTGCTAAGAGTGGACTTAATATTCGTGCTGGTGCAAGTACAGGATATAGAATATTGGGTTGCTATAAATATGGAACGACAGTTACAATAACACAAACCAATGGAAATTGGGGAAAAACAAATAAAGGTTGGATTTGTTTAACATACACAAGTAATACAAATACAAACACAAGTACAACAACAAAAACATCTAGCTCATATTCATTAGGCTTGTATCAAGTAAATACAAGAAGCGGGTTGAATGTAAGAGCTGGTGCTGGAACTAATTATAAAATAAAAAAAGTTTATTCAAACGGAACACGATTTGACACATACGAAATAAAAGGCGACTGGGCAAGAACACCAAGCGGTTGGGTAAACTTAAAATATTGTAAATTAATTCGCAAATATTAAAATAGAGGGATTTTCCCTCTATTGTATATTTTTTAAATTTTGTTGTATATTATATAGTATATCAAATGCTTCCTTGCATGTGGTATTATTCATGTCTAAATTGATAATTTTTTTAATAATATTATCATAAGAAGTAGTTTGATTTGAAGATGTTTGATTAGGTACGATGGCATATTTTAGCCCTTTAGAATCTAATAATTGCGTGTATTTTTCTAATTTGGCGATTGGAAACCCGCATTTTATTATTTCTGGGCTTAAATCAGTTAATTTTAAACCAATTTCATTTGATACTTTTCGAGCATCTTCATTTAAAATATTATAGAAAATACCAACTTTAAATAAATAAATTTTTTCTGGATCTTTTTCTTTTAATTCATTATATTGCTTTTGAAGTTTGCTCATCTTTATCGACCTTCTTTCTTTTAATATATTTTTTTCTTACTATAATATCCCCGTGGCTCACATTCTAAAACCTCACATATTCTTTCTAATGTATCGAATCTGATACCAACAGTTTCATTATTCATAAGATTTGACAGAGACTGGTAACTACCACCCATATTTTTAATAAACCAGTATTTGCTTTTCTTTTGCGTTTTTAATATTTTTTGAATATTTACGTAAATCATTTTCTCACCTCCAGAATTATTTTAGAACAAAGTGAGATTTATTTTAACTACACTAGGCTTAACTGAACTATGGTTAACTTAATTATAGAATAGGTAAAATAATAGATATTAGTCTTGTCATAATTTGTCGAAAAATGTAAAAAGTAAAACTGGCATGAGCCTTGATGTTTCTAAGAAAATACCTATTTTGAAGAGTAGTTAAAAAAGTAAACATAAAATGATAAAATATAAATAGAAGAATAGGAGGATTATTTAAAATGATTTATGATAAAAATTTTATTTTAGATGAATTAAAACAAAGACTAACTTTAAAAGACAGAATATTAATGCACTTCTTTAAAGACTATACATATAGAATTTATATAAAAGGTATAAAGAAGGGCTATGACTGGGACTTTTAGCAAGTAGACAAAAGAAGAAAAATAATGTATAATAAAACATATTCAAAATAAATAACGGGGAAGTGCAGCAAGCACTACCCGTTTATAACAGATTTATAAAAATATTTTACAAGGCTGTAATAAGGCTGTAGTATAAATTTTAAGTAAATTCATAATTTATATTAAGAAATCTATAAAAGTGAACGGAGAGTAAGCAATGCGTAACATAAAACTAACAATAGAATATGATGGAAAAGACTTTAATGGATGGCAAAAACAACCTAATAAGTTAAATATTCAAGGAAATATAGAACGTGCAATAGAAACAATAACAGGAGAAAAGGTTGACTTAAATGCTTCTGGGAGAACTGATGCAGGTGTACACGCAATAGCTCAAGTTGCAAATTTTAAAACCAATTCTACACTACCTATAGAAAAATGGCCTTTGGCATTAAATGCAAATTTAAAAAAATCAATAAGAATAAAAGATGCAAAAGAAGTAGATTTAAGGTTCCATAGTAGATTAACATGTAAGAAAAAAACATATAGGTATGTAATAAATAATTCTAAATATGGAACTGCAATATATAGAAATTTGGAAACACATATTCCGTATAAATTAGATGTAATTAAAATGCAAAATGCTGCAAAATATTTTGAAGGAGAACATGACTTTAAAGCATTTAAAGCAAGTGGAACAAGTAGTAAAAGTAGTGTTAGGACAATATATAGTGCAAAAGTAATTGATGCTGGAAATGAAAAAATATACATAGAACTAACCGGAAATGGATTCTTATATAACATGGTAAGAATAATTTCTGGAACATTGGTTGATGTGGGATGTGGAAAAATTAAGCCTGAAGAAATAAAAAATATAATAGAATCAAAAAACAGAAACTTAGCAGGTAAAACATTACCACCACAAGGATTATATTTAGTAAATGTAGAGTATGAAAATTAAAGAACCAAATTTATAGGGTTTGCATAAAATATAGTAAAAAAGAAAGGAAAGGATTGCCTATGAATAATTTACTTATATTTTTTGCTATACCTGTAGCTGTAATTATATTTTCAATAGTATTACAAAAACTTTTAAAATGTCCAATATTAGTAGCAAGCACAATTTTTGCAATTTTATTGCTTATAGCATTTACTAATTTTACTACTACCTTTTTAGTGGCAGTAATAATCTATACAATTTTATCTTTTATAGTTGCATATTTAACTATGATAATTCAAAAAATACTTAGAAATTTGCAAAATCATAATATGTGTGGATGCTGTCAAAGAAATTTAGATAATATGGTTAATAATACAAATAATCAAGATGTATTAACAATAAATGCTAATATTGAAACATTAGGAAACAATTCAAATAATGACTCAAATAACGGATGTGGTTGTGATAATGATAATAATGTAATAACAGCAAGTGCAAATGTTATTCCAAATAGTAGTAATAATGGTAGAACAGGTAGCTTTAATGGTTGCTATAGAAGAAGATAAAAATAATTAGGTTTGTCAAGTATAGATGAACCTATTTTTTATTCTTGAAAAAAATAAAAATATATGTTATTATATATAAACAAAATAAAAGGAGAATGTATATGTTAGAGGTAATAGAAGAGACACTATTAGATAGTATAAAATTAATACCATTTTTGTTTATTGCATATTTAATAATGGAATATATAGAACATAAAACTAGCCAAAAATCTAGAGAAACTATAAAAAAATCTGGAAAATTTGGACCATTAATAGGAAGCTTTTTAGGAATATTTCCACAATGTGGTTTTTCAGTAGTTGCAACTAATTTTTATGCTGGACGAGTTATAACACTTGGAACACTAATTTCAGTATATTTAACAACATCTGATGAAATGATTCCAATAATGATTTCAGAAGCTGTACCATTATTGACAATACTAAAAATCTTATTTGTAAAATTAGTAATTGGAATTGTAGCAGGATTTGTAATTAATTTTGTATTAAGATTAATTAATAAAAACAAAAAGATAGAAGAAGAAAATATTGTTGACTTGTGTGAACATGATCATTGCCATTGTGAAAAGGGAATACTAAAATCTTCTATTCATCATACATTAAGTATTTTTGTATTTATATTAATAGTTACATTTATAATAAATACTGCAATTTATTTTATAGGGGAAGAAAATATATCAAATATATTATTGAATAAACCAATATTTGGGCCAATTGTATCTAGCCTAATTGGACTAATTCCAAACTGTGCTTCTTCTGTAATTATAACAAATATGTATTTAAAAAATGTTATAAATGTTGGTACTATGATAGCTGGACTTTTAGTAAATGCAGGGGTAGGACTTGTTGTGTTGTTTAAGACTAATAAAAAAATAAAAGAAAATATTGCAATAATCTGCTTGCTTTATATAGTAGGAGTTATTTCTGGAATTGTATTAGAATTTTTGAAATTTACAGTATAAAAAATATCCTCACTTCATTTTAGAAGTGAGGATATTTTTTATTTTTTATCATTATTTGGATTTCCTTTTTTTAGGTTTACAATTATTGCATCTTCATTATCAAATAAGTATGATGAATCAGAAGTATCTGTTTGAACAGGGTCAAATTCATTTCTATCATCTTTAAAATCCACATGTCTAAAATCAAATTTTTTATTTTGTGTTTCGTCTTCTGAAACACTGTTGTCTGAGTTAGAATATTTATTAAAATCGTATTTTTTAATATTTTGTGGTTCTTTATATTTTGAAGATAAATATTTAAATCTTCCAACACCAGCCATTGGCTTTCCATTATCACCTTTTAGTTTATATGCAAAGAAATTTTTGCCTAATGTTTGTAATTTTCCAGGGGATGCATTAGGAACAAATTTCCAAGTTACACTACCATGTTTTGAATCATATTTCATGGTATTAAAATCAATACTATCGCTCATCTTCCATTCTCTGTGCTCTCCAAGTTCTTTTGACCACCATTCTAGTTCATCTATATCTGCATTTCCTGTAAATATTTTATTAGAACAGTTAGAAAGAATTGTTTGTCTATAATGTTCTTTGACATTAGGAGTATCTAATTGTGATAGATTTTGTGCGGTAATTATAGTTCCTACTTTATATTTTCTATACATTGTAAATAATGCTTCTGTAGACTTTCCAAGAAAATCAGGGAATTCATCAATATATAAAAAGTTTGCAACTCTATTATTTTCATTGCCAGGTCTTCTTAATACTGCATTTTGCATTGCAAGTAAGAAGAATAAACCAAATGCTTTATGTGTTGTCATACCTAAATCTCCACGTCTTGTACATACAAAAGTAAGATCTCCATTAGATAGCATTTCATCAAAATTAATATTTTCGTGTCTATTACATAAAATTGTTTTTACTCCAGGAAGACGTAACAAACTGTCTAATTGTGTAACTGCAGAATAAATATATTTTTCTGTTTCATCTCTACCAGAACCAGTTTTGTAGAAATTTTTTCTAAAATAAGCAAGTTGAATACTGTATTTTTTAGCTAATTCTTCATTATGTGCAAGTATTTCACACATTTTTTCAACTAAGTCAAAATTTGTAAACATTTTTAGCATATCTTCAAGGTTTGGTAATAAACCATCATTCATTCTTGGGTACATTTCTTTTAATATAATTGCCATATTTTCAATTGCTTGCAAAGCAACATCTTCTCTGTATGCTTCTTCAATTTCACTATGTTGCGTTGCATACATTCCTTTTATTACAGATGAAATTGTAATTGCAATTTTTGTTGGGTCATCATAAACAAATGGATTTAATCCTATAGAATCAATATTTTCTGGATCTATTAAATTGTATTTAAATCCAAAATTTTTACTTACTTCTACCATATGCTCTATAATTTCACTGTCAGGAGATAGTACTGTAACTCCAACATTTCTGTATATTATAGAATCAGAAGAATCTAATATCATTTTTTTCATAAAAGCTTTAAAAACAGTATCTTTTCCGTATGCAGGTGAAATCATATTTAAACTAAAGTTTTTGTTTAAGTAGTCATTACTATATGGTTTATTTAGGACTGCAATTCTAGTTTTTAATGCAGTAAATCCAAGTTCTTTAGAAGTTTCTCTAAAAAAGTATTTTTTTTCTATATCTCTTGCAATCATTGGTTCTAGTACAGCAGATGTTTTTCCAGTACCAGATCCACCACAAACAAACATTGGTTGAAATCTTGAAACTTCAGGCATTTTTACATTTTTTCCATTTTCATCATCTGTACATAAGTACATTTCTAAACTATATGGTCCATAGTCTTTTTTGTTTTCAGAAAGTCTAATTCCACCATAATCCCATATTGAACGAGTATGTTGAGATGAATCATTAACAGAAAAGTATAAAAATTTAAACATTGGAAATACAGTCATTAATGGTAAGTATAATGATAAACTTATAAATGCAGGTTTTACCAATTCAGAAAAGTCTGTAATTAAATCAACATAATTTGTTGTTCCTATTAAGAAAAGCCATGCTCCCATGTTAAGCCATTGGGTAAACATTGATAAAACTATTATGTAAAAGGCTATTGAATAAACATAAAATAGTGTAACCTTTTGTTTTTTTGAAGTTGCAAATTCTGATGAGCCAGAAAATAAAAATGCAAATAGAGGACATGCCATTGCAAAAGTATATGCAAATGGTCCCCAATAAGAATAAGAAACTCCAGTAAAAATCATAAATAATAGTTCTACTAATCTATCTACTACAAGATATATTGTTACTAATGTTAAAATATATGTTGCAAATGTATTTCGGCTTGTATTTAATTTCTTTAAAAATTTATCTATTAATTTCATAAAAGTTGTCCTTTCAAAAAATAATTATACATATATATTATCTTATAAAATGGGCAAAAAAACAAGTATTTTAGGCAAAAAAACTAACAAAATTTTGGAATATTTAAAAAAATTTTACATATAATAGAAAAAATAGGTGGGAGGTAAAAATGCAAGAGGAATTTTTAAAAGAAAATAAAATTATAGAAAAAACAGAAATAGAAAAGGAAGAGGAATTGATAATTAGTATATTGAAAACAAAAAGAGAGCTAAATGTAGCAAGACAAAATTTTGAATATGCACAAGGTGATTTAATTGATTATTACTCATATCAAATAAAAGCAAATCAATCAAAATTAGATTATTTAATAAAATTAGCAAAGAAAAAAGGAATTATTGTTGATATAATTTCAGATGCAAAATTTAGAATAGAACAAGAAAATAAAGCTGTTTAATGGAATATTTGTCCATATTTAAACATAAAAATTGTAATAAATAATTAATTAAATATATAAAATTTATTATTTTACAAAATTTGTGTTTAAGGAGCGTTTTATGGATTATAATATTTTAACATATTTGGCATGTATTTGTTTTTTATTCTTATTTGGAAGAATATTTATAGTTCCTATAAAAAAAGTTTTAAAATTGGTTGTTAATTCTATTTTAGGTGGGGCAATCATTTATATTATAAATCTAATAGGGAATAGTTTTAATTTTCATATTGGACTTAATTTTTTTACAAGCATTTTAATTGGAATACTAGGAATTCCAGGTGCAGTAGTACTTGTAATATTAAAACTTTTAATAGGATAGACATTGGGACGGGGATTTTGTCTTAAGGTTTGCAGCATGTTATCACCAACTTAAGGTTAAACGGCAATAAATGGTCTATCCCTAGCTATTGACCATTTATTGCCGTTTAACCTTAAGTTGGTGATAGCAGGCTGCAAACCTTAAGACAAAATCCCCGTCCCAATGTCTATTCTACAGTTACAGATTTTGCAAGGTTTCTTGGTTTATCTACATCAAGACCTTTTTCTTTTGCAATATAATATGCAAATAGTTGAAGTGGCACAACAGAAAGTATAGGGGAGATAAAGGTATTTGTTTTAGGTATGCAAATAACCTCATCAAACATTTTTTTATCAATATCTTGATTTGTAATTACTAATGTTTTAGCGCCACGAGTAATTACTTCTTGTATATTACTTATACTTTTTTCTACTAAGTTTGGATCTGTTAATATGCTAATTACAGTAATTCCATTTTCAATTAAGGCGATAGGCCCATGTTTTAATTCTCCTGATGCATAACTTTCAGAATGAATGTAAGAGATTTCTTTTAATTTTAAAGATCCTTCCTTGGCAACTGTTTCATCAATACCTCTACCTAAGAAGAAGATATCTTTTTCTTGATATACTTTTTTAGCAAATTCTTTTATATTTGCTGATAATTTTAGTGTTTGTTCAATTTTTGCTGGTAATTCTAATATATCTTTTTTAAATGATTCTATAACAGAGTTATCAACATTTTCTAATACTTCTGCAAAGTATAGTGCAAGTATATTTAATAAAATTACTTGTGAAGTATATGCTTTTGTAGATGCTACTGCGATTTCTGGACCAGCATGTGTATAAATTGAATAATCTGCTTCTCGTGTAATAGAACTTCCTATAACATTTGATACAGCAATTGTTTTTGCTCCTTTTTCTTTAGAAAGTTTTAATGCTGCAATTGTGTCTGCTGTTTCTCCTGATTGTGATATAAAAATGCAAAGTGTATTTTTATCTACAAGAGGATCTCTGTATCTAAATTCTGAAGCTATATCTACTTGGGTAGAAATTTTGCATAATTTTTCTAATATATTTTTTCCTGCAAGTCCTGCATGCATTGCTGTTCCACATGCTACTATATATATTTTATTTATGCTTGATAAATATTTTTTGGTGAATTTTAATTCATCAAATTCTATTTTTGAATTTTCTGGTAATCTTGAACCAATAGTTTCTCGAATTGCTGTTGGTTGTTCATAAATTTCTTTTAGCATAAAATCTTCAAAACCATCTTTTTCTGCTGCAGAAGCATTCCATTCTATTGTTTTTATTTCTTTTTTAAATTCTTTTAAATTTTTATCAAAGAATTTAACATCATTTTTTGATAGTAAAACAAATTCTAAATCGTTTAAAAGATAGAAGTTACGTGTAAAAGAAAGTATTGCAGGAATGTCTGATGAAATATAGTTTTCATCTTGGCATGTTCCAATAACCAATGGGCTATCTTTTCTAACTACAATCATATTTTCTGGGTAATATTTAGAAATTACTTCAATTGCAAAGCTTCCTTTTAAATCTAAACATGTATTTTTTACAGCTCTTAAAAGTTTTTGCTCATCATTATTTGTATCTTTTGAATAATAATAATGAATTAAATTAGGTATAACTTCTGTGTCTGTGTCAGAATAGAATTTATAATTTTTATCATTTAAAAATTTTCTAAGTTCATTATAGTTTTCAATTATTCCATTATGAACAACACTAAATGATTTAGAATTGTCCATATGTGGATGAGAATTTTCTTTAGATGGTTTTCCATGTGTAGCCCATCTTGTATGAGCAATACCAATAGTACCTTCTAATTTATCAATTCCATTTATTTCATTTAAATTTTTGACTCTTCCTTTATCTTTCATAACAGATAAACCTTCTTTTTCTATTGTTGAAATACCAGCAGAGTCATAACCTCTGTATTCCAATCTTAAAAGTCCATTAATTAAAATAGGTGTTGCTTTTTTATTACCTATATAACCTACAATTCCACACATATTAAATCCTCCTTAATGCCAAAACGTGCGATAAATTTGGCAAATGTTATATTTTGGGAATTGAAAGCATGTAAATAAAAGCTATATACTAATTTTTGTTGCAATATTACTATTGTTTTTTAATTAGTACTATGGTTTAGCCAAAACCACTAGAGCATCCGCCGAATATTTCGATAACTCTAGACCTCGTCAACACTATTTTTATAAGTGTCCAGGCGCTTAATAAATAAAACTCCTTTCTTTTATTTTTTTATTTACCTTTCTTTCAATTTATGGTATTATATTACATTAAATTAGATAAGGTGTCAACAGATAGATAAAATAAAAGCAAAGATCAAAATTAAATTTGATCTTTGCTAAGTTAAATCTGAAATCAGATTTCGTTATGAGCAAGTTTTAAGTCATCAACAATGGTGGCTAAAAACTCATGGACGCATGGGCGCTTTGAAGGCCACATTGATATAAAATTTGGATTTTGAATTTCTTTTGCCTTCTTGATTGCATTGTATATTGCTCGTTCAATACTATTTGGAGTGCAAGAATATTTTTCTCCCAAAAATTTGTAAAGATCTGACATACTTCTTAAAAATTTTTTGTCATTGTAGCAAAGAAGTATTGCAGCACGGCAGTATTCATACCCAATAAGATTGCACGGAATGCCTAAACTCCGAATAAGGTTAGATACTTCTTTTTTTACGTCCATTTGACTTGTCATAAAGATTCCTCCTTTATAATTACTGGTTTACAGTATTAATATATAAATTATAGCATATTTACATAACGCTGTCAAATTTTATATAAATTAAAATATAATTAGGAATTTTAAAATTTTAAAGTTTATGATATAATATTTTTGGGTGATAAAATGTTTAATATAGAAGAAGAATTAAAAAAGCTTCCAACAAAGCCACGGAGTATATGTAATGAGAGATAAAGACGACAATATAATATATGTTGGAAAAGCAGTTTCTTTAAAAAGAAGGGTAACGTCATATTTTAGAAAAACAAATAAAACAGAACGTATAAAAAAAATGGTAAGTTTAATTGATCACTTCGAATATATAGTTGTAGATAATGAAGCAGAGGCATTAATATTAGAATGTAATTTAATAAAAAAGAACAGGCCTAAATTTAATGTTTTATTAAAAGATGACAAAACATATCCTTATATAAAAATTGATATTAAATCAGATTACCCTAATGTTTTAATTACAAGAAGAATTGTAAATGATGGTTCAAAATATTTTGGACCATACGCTAACCCAGGTGCTGCAAAAGAAATGGTAAATTTTATAAAACAAAAGTACAAAATACGTCAATGTAAAAATTTTAAATCCACTACAAGAGCATGTCTAAACTATCATATAAAAAGATGCTTAGCACCATGTATTGGGCTTATTTCTAAAGAGGAATACAAAAAACAAATAGATGAAATAAGAGATTTATTAGATGGAAAAATAGACAAAATTATTAAAGATTTAAATAAACAAATGGAAGAAGCTTCTAAAAATATGGAATACGAAAAGGCTGCTCAAATAAGAGATAGAATACAGGCAATTATTAGAGTGTCTGAAAAACAAAAAGTTTCTAATATATCTGAAAATGACATAGATGTTATAGGAATTGCAAAATCTGATTTAGAAGTTTGTGTGGAAATTTTCTTTGTTAGAGGAAGCAAAATGGTTGGAAGAGAACACTATTTTTATAACAATCTAGATGATATGGAAGACGAAGAAATTTTGTCAGGTTTTATAAAACAATATTATTTAGATAATCCAAACATACCACATAAAATAATGATTAGGGAAGAATTAGAGGAAAAACAGGCAATTGAGCAATACTTATCAACAAAATCTGGAAGAAAAGTGGAATTAAAAAGTCCTAAAAAAGGTGAAAAGCTTAGATTTGTTGAAATGGCAGAAAATAATGCTAAAGTTACACTTGAAAACAAACAAAAAGATAAAAGTGAAATATTAATGGAATTAAAAGAAGTTTTAAAAATGGACAAGCTTCCAAGAAAAATTGAGACATATGATATTTCAAATTTATCAGGAGAATTTATTGTCGCAGGAATGTGTGTAATGCAAGATGGAGTAATTAAGAAAAATTTATCAAGAAGATTTAAAATAAAAACTGTTTTGGGGCAAGATGATCCAAAATGTATGGAAGAGGTAATAACTAGAAGGCTAAAACATTCAATAGAAAATCCTAATGGTGGTTTTGGAAAATTACCTGATGCTATTTTTGCAGATGGAGGAATAACACAAATAAGGGCCACACAAAATGCTATAAAAAAATATAATTTAGACATTCCTGTATTTGGAATGGTAAAAAACGATAAACACCAAACAAGAGCTTTAATGGATGAAAACAGAAATGAACTTAAAATTTCTCAAAACATAAAGAATTTGATTACAAAATTTCAAGATACAGTTCATGATACAGCAATCCAGTATCATAGAAAGTTAAGAGATAAAGAAATTACAAAATCAGAGCTAGATAACATAAATGGAATTGGGAATGTTAAAAAGCAAGCATTATTAAAAAAATTTGGAAGTGTAGAGAAAATAAAAAAGGCAAATGTACAAGAAATTATGGAAGTTGATGGCATCAATGAAAGCTTGGCAAAAAAAATTTTAGAAAATTTATAAAATCCTGCATAAATCATTATATATGGGAATATACATATATAATGATGGGGGGATTTTTATATGGAATATGCAAAAGATGGTGTTTTTAATATTAGATACAATACAGAATTAAATAGGTTAGAGATTAGAAAAAAAAACAGGTCAATTTGGGAGAAAATACAAAAACACAAGATTATAAGTTTTACAATTATAGCTCTTATAATGTTTTCTTGTTTAAATTTTTTCCTAATATATAATTTTATGAAGGTATTGCAAAATATTTAGAGGGACAAGTTTTATATACAAAACTATTGGAAAATTTAATAAAATATGATAAAATATTACTATTCTAAAAACAAGGAGGATAGTAGTATTTTTTGTACTGCTAAAAAATTATGAAAATAGCAAATGAATGGAAAGATTACAAAATATTAGATATGGCAGATGGTCAAAAATTAGAAAAATGGGGAGAGGTAGTCTTATCTAGACCAGATCCACAAATAATATGGAAAGACAAAAGCTACCCAAAAAAATGGAATGAAATAAATGCAACATATCATAGAAGTAAAACAGGTGGAGGCTCATGGGAGTTTAATAAAAAAATGCCAAGTAGTTGGCAAATAAAATATAAAGATTTAACATTTAATATAAAACCAATGGGATTTAAACATACAGGATTATTTCCGGAACAAGCTGTTAATTGGGATTGGATGATAAACAAAATTAAAACATCAAAAAGACCAATAAAGGTTTTAAATTTATTTGCATATACAGGAGGGGCTACAGTTGCATGTTTATCTGCGGGAGCTTCAGTTTGTCATGTAGATAGTTCTAAAGGTATGACAACTTGGGCAAAAGAAAATGTTGTTTCTTCTGGGTTAGAAAATAAACCAGTAAGATTTATAATAGATGATGTTGTTAAATTTGTTAACAGAGAAATTAGAAGACAAAATAAATATGATGCAATAATTATGGATCCTCCATCATATGGAAGAGGAGCAAAAGGAGAAGTTTGGCAATTTGAAAACAATATATATGATTTAGTTGAATTATGTAAAAATGTATTGTCAGATGATCCATTATTTTTCTTAATAAATTCATATACGACTGGAATATCTAGTAAGGTTTTAGAAGATATATTAAGTTTAACTGTTGCAAAAAAATATAAAGGAAAATTAGAGTCAGGAGAAATTGGATTAAAAATGGAAGATTCAAATTTGGTTTTACCTTGTGGAATATATGGAAGATGGGAAAAATAAAATGGAAAAATTAAAAGTAATTTATGAAGATAATCATATAATTGTTGTAGAAAAAACTCCAAACATTGCATCACAGGCAGATAAAACGGGGGATATTGATATGCTTACAATGGTAAAACAATACATAAAAGAAAAATACAATAAACCTGGAAATGTATATGTAGGATTAGTACACAGGTTAGATAGACCTGTTGGAGGAATAATGGTATTTGCAAAAACGTCTAAGGCAGCGTCAAGACTTAGTGAAGAAGTAAGAAACAAGACATTTGAAAAGCATTATTTAGCTGTAGTAGATGGAAAAATTGAAAATAAAGTAGGTGTTTTAGAAGATTACTTATATAAAGATGAAAGAAATAATATAAGTAAAGTAGTTAATAAAGAAAAGAAAAATGCAAAACTTGCTAAATTAGATTATGAAGTTTTAGTTTATGATGAAATAAAAAATTTAAGCTTATTAAAGGTAAATTTGCATACAGGAAGGCACCATCAAATACGAGTGCAACTTAGCCATTTTGGACATAGTATATTTGGAGATCAAAAATATGGAACAAGAGGAAAAGGAAAGCAAATAGCGCTTTGGGCATATGAACTAAAAATTGTTCATCCAACCACAAAGAAAGAATTAAAATTTACATGTTACCCAGAAAGTGTTGGTACATGGTCAATATTAAAAAAACTATAAAGTAAAATAAAGATACTTTATAGTTTTTTTATATGAAACAAAATAATATTTATACAAAATTAAAAAAGATGTTTTTACAAAATGAATAAACACTTTCATAAACAAAAAATACAAAATTGGAATATTGATGATAAAATCAAGTCAATAAAAAAGGTGGTGAGGAAATGATAGACAAAATCTGCATGTTTCTAACCAACAAAATAAGAAAAGAAATGCCTGAGATAGATGATGAAAGAGCAGAGGTAATAAATTATGGACTTCAAAATATTATAGGAGAAATTCCAAAAATTTTTATTACTTTAGGAATAGCATATTTATTAGGAATTTTTAAATTAACTTTAATAACTTTTTTAGTAATTATGCCATATAGATCATTTTCAGGGGGCTTTCATTTAAAAACACATTTAGGTTGCATTATATGCACAACAATATTTTACTGTGGAATAGCATTTGCAAGCAAATATATAGTTTTAGAACAAACAATAAAATACATATTAATATTTTTAGTATGGGTATTTGGAATGTTTATGGTAAAACTTTATGCACCTGCTGATACAGAAAATGTTCCAATCCTTAGAAAAAAAGATAGAAGAAAAAAACAAATTTTATCTTATATAGCCTTAAGTGTAGGACTTATAGTTGCATCGTTTGTACCAAGTAATGAATTAGCAAATATTTTAATATTTGGAAACTTAGTGCAAACACTCTTTATAACAAAGTTTGTTTATAAAATTACAAACAACAAATATGGTTATGAAGTGTATGGTCGTACTTAATTGATAATAGAAGATAGAGATATCTTATATTATAAAATTAATTAAGGGGGAATGTTTTATGTTAAAATTTTTAGCAAAAGCAGCAGAAAAATACGCAAAGGCAACTAACACTGCATGTGTAGTTTTATGGGTAGTGCATCAACCTAAAATGCCAGCAAGTCTTATAAAAAAAGACTAAACTTAACTAATTTGTCATTAAATTTTCTAGTATTTACTTACTAGGAAACACTTAAATAATATAATTTAACAATTCAAACACAAAAAATACAGCATATTAGCTGTATTTTTTGTTTATATATTATATATTTCAAATTGCTGAGTAAAATATTTATCGTTTTTAGTTGTATATAAATTTAAATTATTATTTCTTTTTAATATTTTTCGTATTTCCCATAGTCCAAGTCCTGTGTGATTTTCTTTGCCAGTAACACCTTTATCAAAAATTTTATTAATATCAACATTTTTGTCTGAATATGTATTTTCTATAATTAATAATTGTCTTTTATTTTTATCATCTTCTCTAAAAATTACATTTACAATTTTTTCTTCGCAGGTACTTGCTGCATCAATACTATTATCTAATAATATTCCAAGTATTTTTGTAAAGTCATAAATTTTCATATTTATTGTATTTAAATCCATAAGTACACTAATATTTAATTTTACATCTTGTTTTTCTGCCTTATGATATTTATTTGTAAGTAAACTATATATACCAGGATTGTTTATAATTTCTGGGTTTAATATGTATAAATTATTTACTTTTTCACATTCATTTTCAAGTTGTTTGTAATAATTTTTCAAACCTTCAATATCATTTGTTTGTATATAACCACCAAGTGTTGCAACAGTATTATCAAAATCATGTTTAAAACATCTAACACTATCATGAATTATCTGTAATGTATTATTATATTCTTCAGCATTTGCTAATTGTTTTTTAGTAGAAATTAATTTTGTTATTCTTGTTAATGTATAAATATTTATTCCAAAATATGATAATAAGCACATGAAATTTAATATTGAAATTATTATTGGTAATTCATTGGTATAATATGCGGTTACAAATAAATTGGTGCATAAAACAAATAAACCTAATATAAAAGTAAAAATTAAAGTTAGTTTAGTTTTGGTATCAAATTCATCTAAAATATTTAAATAAATGTTTTTATTTTTTATAATTAATAATATAACTGATGTTGTTAAATATAGTATAAATAAATATTCTAGTCTATAAATTGGAATAGTTATTGTAGTATTATAATCAATATTATTTAATTTTATAAATATATTCAATAATAATGAACTTAATAGTGCAAATACAATAAGTGGCAAGAATACTGCTAAAGTGGTTTTTAAAATATTTTGTTTAAAAACAAAATATATAATAATAAATAAAATAACATAGTTTATAATAGTATTAAATGGTGAAGAAATGAAATTATTTGTAATTAATGTGCATATAGAAGACAATATTACATAAATTATTTTTTGTTTTCTATTAGCTTTTATATTTAAAATATATAAAAATAAATACATAATTAAGACATTTTCTATAAAAGCACATGGAATTAGTAAAATATTTACCAACCCTTCATTCGGTGTACTCAGTGCCGTCCATATATTATTAAAAATCTCCATATTTGTTCACAGCCTCCAATAAATCTTTTTTATACTTTGGTCCAATATCACAAGAAAAATCATTATCAAAGAAAATTTTATTTTCCACAGGTTCAATATTACTAATGTTATCAATATTAGCAATAAAAGACTTATGACATCTAACAAAATTTCCAGGTAATGAATCTTGAATTTTATTAAAAGAACTATAAATTTCATAATCTTTATTTGTAGTATGAAAAATAAGTTTCATACCATCTCTTTTAATAAATTTAATTTCAGATTGATCAACAATAGTATTTTTATTATCTATTTTTAAATATTTTTTAGGTTTACTATAAATATCATCATATAATCTCATTATAGTTTCCTCTAATCTTTCATAAGTAATAGGTTTTGCCAAGTAGTCAAAAGTTTTAAATTTATATGCAACCATTGCATATTCTAAATGTGCAGTAGTAAAAATAATATAAATATTTTTATTTTTTTGTCTTACTGCCTCGGCAATTTCTAGACCAGTTTTACTTGATCTTAAATTTATATCTAAAAACAATACATCAGTTTTATTACAATAAATATAATCTAAAACTTTGTCAACATTATTAGAAGCCAAAGCAACTTTAGCATCTAATTCCTTTTTAGTAAATATAGATTCTAGCATTTTAGACATTTTATCTAAAATATTTAAGTTATCATCACAAATTGCAAAATTTAACATAAATTAATCCTTTCTTTAATACATAAATGCATTAACATAAACTATTTCCTAATTTTTCCAGTCACTATAATAATATAATTCAAAATAAGAGCAATGTCAAGCAAAATTTTGACAAAATTTTACAATAAATAGTACTATAAGTATTACTTTGACAAATAAAAAGAAGAGTAGGTATTACTTAGGGCTATCTATAATATAAAAAAATTAAAGTTCCAATAAATGTAAAAAAGAAATTTAAAATTAATTAAATTTCTTTTTATAATTCCATCTCATTTTTATTATTTTTTTCATTTGATTGAAAAGTTTCATTATGATATACACAATGATTTAATAAACTATTAAATAAGGTATTAATAAATAGTGTTTTATTTTTTATATTTTGAGCATCTGGAATATTATCTAAATATTCTGTTATGCATGAATCAAAAGACTTTTTGAAACATATTTCAAAATCAGAGCTGTAAAAAAGCTTTTTTTTCAAAGGATCTTTTTTTAGGTTAGCTTCTTTTTTCAGTTTTTCAACTTCTGATAAAAGCTTTTTTGTACTAATTTTTTTCATATTGTCAAGAGATGCACCAGCCATAAGAAATGGACTGCATGGATTATTTATATCTACAAAACTATTTACTTCATTTAAAATATTATCTAATTCTTCCTTAGTTATTGCATTTTCTTGAGGTATTAATGCTAAAAAGTTTCCACCACCTTGACTTAATAAATAAGTGTTATTTATAGAATTTGAAAATGGGTAGTTATTATAATCTCTTATTTTCGAAAAAGCATTTATAAGATTTTTAGATGTCAGTTTTAACCTTTGGTCTGTGTGTTTATGACTATATGCAGTATTTGATAATTTTATACCAGAAGATGTAAAATATACTCCTTGAATAGGTTTATTTAATACAGAAATTTTATCTGCTAAATATAATCTAAAATATGGTTCGGAAAGTAAGTTAGAACTTGCATCTCTTATTAATTCGTTTAATAGTGTTCTCATAGTAATAAGTAAATCTTGTAATGCTTCATCACTTAAAGAATCTATATTAACATTTTCATCTTTAACTAATTTATGAATAAGAAGTGCAACCTTAGGATTTGTCACAATTTGTTTGCTATATTCACTTAAATTTTCATTTTCATAATTATTACCAACATCTAAATTTGGATTATCTATATTTTTATTTATTAAATCATTAAGCGCATTAAGCATAGCAGTTGCAGTGTTTCTTAGTTCAGAAGGCTTAAAATCAAAAGATTCAGAAGCACGAATATTTTTTAAGAAGTTGTATGTTGCAGAATCTATTGAAGTGTTTAAGTGTTCCCAAGATGATAGTTCAGAATCTGACATTTTTTCTTTTTTTATATTAAATGGTAGAAAGTTTTCATTATTTATATTTGAATTTAATGCTCTATTTTTTTGCTTTGAAACATCTTTTTCGGCAATATTATATAACTCATGAATTGAACCTAAATTTGAACTTGCACTTGCAAGAGTAATTGTTAGGCCATATATGGAATTAGCATTTTTTTGCAACGCATTATGTATTTGTTGTATATAAAATTTGCTTTCTTTGTCATCTTTATTTGGGAGTATTATAGAAAATTCATCTCCTCCTAAACGTGAGATAATTGCATCATCAGGCAATGCAGATTTTATAATATCCATTGCGTTTGATAAAGCTTTGTTTCCCATATTAAAACCATAATTTTGATTTATTGATTGTAATTTATCAAAATCACCAAATATATAAGAATATGAATTATGAGTTTCTGGACACATTTTTTCAATTATTTCTTTATAATATTCTCTAGAATTAATTTCATCAAAATCTGGGCAGCAGAATTTTCTTAACTTATTTATTGATGTTTCTAGTTTATATAATAATTCGTTTCTAGTTTACATAACTTTCCTCCACAACAACATAATACCATACTTAACATAATTTTTCAATTAAATATAGAAAATAAGTGTTACAAGATATTTAACACATATTAAAATTAATTTAACATATAAATGTATTATAAATTAAAAAAGTTGGAGGTAAAAATGAAAAATATAAAAACAAAAATAAGAATTGCTGGATTATCAGTAATAGTTATACTTATTTTTTCATTAAGTGTTGTAAATATAAATACTGTAGCAACAAATTCTGAAATGTTAAGCAATAAAAAAATTGGATGGGGAATAAAAAGAAATGATAATCATGAGCAACCAGATTTGGGAAAAACAAACCAAACTTTATTAGAGGAAAATAAAGGAATATGTCTTGGAAGCAATGAAAAGAAAAATATTTATTTAACATTTGATGAGGGGTATGAAGCAGGATATACACCTAAAATTTTAGATGTGTTAAAACAAAATAATGTAAAAGCTACTTTTTTTATAACAGCACATTACTTAAATACACAAAGCGATTTAGTTAAACAAATGATAGACGAGGGACACATTGTGGGAAATCATACTGTTAATCATAAAAGCATGCCAAGTTTAACCCAAGAGCAAATAAATAGTGAAGTTATGGATTTGCATAAAGCAATATATTCTAAATTTGAATATGAAATGAAATATTTAAGACCACCAATGGGAGAGTATAGTCAAAAAACATTAGCAGTAACTAATTCATTGGGGTATACAACAGTAATGTGGTCTTTTGCATATGAAGACTGGAACGAAAAATCACAACCTGATGAAGAAAAATCTAAACAAAAAATTTTAAACAATGTTCATAATGGAGAAATTATGTTATTACATGGAAACTCTAAAACAAATACAAATATATTAGATAGCATAATTAAACAAATAAAACAAATGGGCTATGAATTTAAAAGTTTGGATGAATTTGAGTAAAAGAAAGGTTTTAAAAATATGAAAAAACAAAGAAAAAACAGAATGGATAAAATGTTAGAAATTCCAAAAGAAGTATATTCTAATATTCCAAAGCTTAGTGTAACTGGTTTTGAAGAAATGGTAATAGAAAATTATAAAGGAATATTAGAATATGAAGAATTTTTTGTAAGAATAAGTACACATATAGGAATTATAAATATAAATGGCTACAATTTAAATTTAGAAACAATGACAAATGATGACATAAAAGTTACTGGGAAAATTGAAAGTATAGAAATCGAAAGATTAGTAGAATAAAGGAGTGTAAAATGCTAATAAAAGTAATTTTAAGTTATATTTTAGGATATGTAAAAATAGCAGTAGAGGGCTATTATTTGGAAAGATTTATTAATATTTGTAATAGTAAAAAAATTACAATATGGAATTTAAAAAAAGATAAAAATGTTAAATTATATTTAAATGTTAGAATTCAAGATTTTAAAACAATAACTAAAATTGCTAAAAAAACAGGGTGTAAAGTAAAAATAAGTAAAAAGTGTGGTTTACCATTTTTTATGAATAGATACAAAAAAAGAAAAATATTTGCATTTTTTTTAGGTATAATTATAGTACTTACTATAGTTAGTTCTAACTTCATATGGAACGTAGAAATTAGAGAAGAAGATGGAAAAAATATAGAAAATTTAGAGCAGGATTTAGAAGAAAATGGACTAAAGGTTGGAGAATTAAAATCAAAAGTAGACACAAAAGGAATAATAAATAAAATACGATTAAAAAGAGCAGACATAGCATGGATGGGAATAGAGCTAAAAGGAACAAACGCAATAGTAAAAGTAATAAAGGCAGATGAAAAACCAGAAATTATAAATGAAGAAGATTATTGTAATATAGTTTCTAATAAAGTTGGAGTAATAACAAAAATAAATGCTCAAAATGGAACTGCAAATGTAAAAGTAGGAGACACTGTAAATGTTGGAACAACTTTAATTAATCGGGTGGATGGAAGGAAAATACACAGGAATTAGGTATGTACATGCAAAAGGAAAAATAGAGGCAAAAGTATGGTATACCAAAAACCAAAAAGTGTACTTTAAACAAATAAAAAAAGAAGAAACAGGAGAGCAAGAAAATAAGTATGGAATAAAAATAAATAATTTTGAAATAAATTTTAATAAAAAGCTTTCAAAATTTAAAATTTATGATACAATAAACGCAGAAAAAAAGTTTAAAATATTTTCAGATTTTTATTTACCAATTTCAATTACAAAAACAACGTATAAAGAGCAAAAAAATGTAGAAAAGACGTATCAAGTAGAAGAGGCAAAAGAGCAAGGAATAAAAGAATTGGAAGAAAGTATAGAAAAAGAAATTGAAAATAAACAAAACATTTTAAACAAAAATGTAAATGTCTATCAAAATGAGGACAGTATAGATGTTTATGTTACATATGAAGTACTTGAAAATATAGGCACTAAGGAAAAAATTGTATTTTAGGAAGGATGATGCAAATGGAAGAAAGAAGCCTTAGAATAACAGGAGCAGATAGAAATTTTTTTAATAAAATATCAACAACATTAACAAAATTATTAATACCTACAAAAATAGGAATTAATGGAATGTTAATTTCAATGAAAAGAAATAACTTATTAAAAGCATTTGAAAACTACACAAAAGAAGATAAATCAAATTATGATGAAGAAGAATTAGAAAAAAAATATGAAACAACATATACTGCTTATTTAGAATCATTAGATAAGTATGTAATGGATTCAATATATAAAAAAGTAAAAAATAATACAGCAAGTGAGTTTGAAAAAAATGCATTATCTAAATATTATGAAGTAACAAGTTTAAAAGAAAGTGAATATATGGAATACAAATATAGAAAACAAAAATATTTACTAGAATTAGACTATGAAGGAATTGTAACAGGTGGAAAAGAAAAGTTAATTGAACGTTATAAAAAATTTTATATAAACAAAATGGATTCTATATATAAATCTATACTAAAAAATTATTCTATAAAACTTGCAGATTCTACAAATGTGTATGATGCGACAAAAGAATGGATATATACAAAAATATTTTACACATTAGAAGAATATATACAAAATATATTGGCATTAAAATTAAAAAATAAAACAGAAGAAAAATTTGAAGAAATAAAAGAAGATTATGAAAAATATGAAAAATACACAGTAGGTAAACTAGATACAAAAGATAATATAGAAAAAAATACAATATTATTAGGAATAAGTAGAAGACTATTTACACATAGTTTACCACTAGTTGTTGCAGAACAATGTTATGAAAAATTATTAAAAGACGCAAGATCACTAGTACAAGATACAAAAATTGCAACCAAAAGAGAAAAAGCATATAACATGTTAATAAATTTAATAGAAGATTACAATATAAAATTGCTATCTAGTAAAGTATATTGGGAAAATGCAAACAAAAGAGAAGAATATAAAAAATTCTATGAAAAATATAAAACAATTAGTAATTTAAAAGAAACAGACTTTGAAAAATACATTAAACAAAAAGAAATATTATTTATAAAAAAAGATTTAAAAAGCCTTAGCGGTGAAAAAATAGATTACTCAAAACTTGAAAAATATTATAAAAGAAAACTAGTCGATTATGGAGCAATAAGAGAAATAAAGAATTCTTATAAATCTGAAGGAAAATACATAAAAGTTGAAGGGAAGCATTGTACATGTATGAAATAACATATTTAGATATAGAAGAAAATCCAGAATATGAACAAATAATAAAAGATGTTATAAAAGAATGTTATAAAGAAGAACACTTAGAAAATTCAAAATTAACAGTTCAAATAACACTAACAAACCCAGAAAACATAAGAAAATATAACAAAGAATATAGAAAACTTGACAAAGAAACAGATGTACTTTCATTTCCTATGTTTGAAAGGGACGAGTTAGCAAAAAAAATTAAAAATCAAGATTTTAAATATGAAGATATTTTAGGAGATATGGTTATTTCTATTGAAAGAGTTAAAGAGCAAGCAATAGAATATGGACACAGTTTTAAAAGAGAATTAAGCTACATGGTAGTACATAGTTTTTATCATTTGATGGGGTATGACCATATAGAAGAAAAAGATAAATTAGAAATGAGACCCAAAGAAGAAAAAATATTAGAAATACTTGATATAAAAAGGAGTTAAGTATGAGAAAAAAGAAAAAAAGTGGGACAAGAGTTTTAATTACTTTTTTAATAATTTTAATTATTGTGTCAGGAGCATATTTGGCATGGAAAATAGTTAATGATAAAAAAGAAGCGGGAGTAGAAAGCTTTAATGAAGAAGCACAAGAACAAGGACAAGTTGTAGAAGAAAACAAGGTTAAAATTTATTCCGGAAAAGATAGGCCAATTGCAGTTATGATTGATAATCATAACTTAGCATGGCCACAAGCGGGACTAAATGATGCATATATGGTTTATGAAATAGTAGTAGAGGGTGGAGAAACAAGGTTAATGGCTTTATTTAAAGGAAAAGATATAGAAAAAATTGGACCAGTTAGAAGCTCAAGACATTATTTCTTAGACTATGCTATGGAAAATGATGCAATATATGTTCATTTTGGTTGGAGCCCACAAGCGCAAAGTGACATTTCTAAATATAAAATTAACAATATAAATGGAATATCAGAAGATGGAACAACATTTTGGAGAGTTAAAGATAAGTCAGCACCACATAATGCTGTAACAAGCACAAAAAAAATAATGGAAAGTGCTAAATCAAAAAAATATAGAACAACAAGTACAAGTAGTAGTGTATTAAATTATGTAACAGATGAAATATTATTAGAAGATGGAATAGAGGCAAATGAAGTTACAATACCACATTCACAACTTCAAACTGTAAAATATGAGTATGATAGTGAGCAAAAAGTATATGAAAGATATGCAAGAAATAAAGAACAAAAAGATTGGACAACAGGTAATATGGTAACTACAAAAAATATTATAATTACATTTTGTGATAATTATGAACTAACAGATTCAGAAAATAAAGGAAGACAAGGATTAAAAAATACAGGAACATTTGATGGCTATTATATAACAAATGGTAAAGCTATAAAGATAAAATGTATAAAAGAATCAAGAAATGAAAAAACTAAATATGAAGATTTGGAAGGAAATGAAATAAAAGTAAATGACGGAAATACTTTTGTAAACATTTGCCCTAAAAATGCTGATGTTACAATTGAATAGGAGGAAAAAATGAACGTTTATGATACAGCAAATAGATTGGCCAGTGAAATAAAATCATCAGAGGAATATGTGAATTATAAAATGGCTAAACAAGCAATTTCTTTAAAACAAGAATTAAAAAATGAAATAGAAGAGTTTGAAAAATTAAGATATCAAACTCAAATACATGTAATGCAAACTGGAAAAAATGACGAAGAAATGCTAAAAAAAATGCAACAAATGTATGCTAAATTAATAGAACAGCAAGAAGCAAAAAAATATTTTGATGCAGAAAACAAGTTTAATATATTAATTGCAGATGTAAATAAAATAATAGGAGAAAGCGTAAAAGATTTGCTACAATAAAAAAGTTTGAATTGTTAAATTTAAAAAATAAATTTAACAGGAGTGATTTTTATGGAATATTTAATCTTAGCAATAGTTATTATAGTATTGGTATTAATGTTAAAGTTTATTTTTAAATTTAACATTAAAGAAATAAAAGAAATAGGAGTTAATAAGAAACTAGATGAATTAACTAAAAAATTTCCTGAAAACACTGAAATTTGTAAATGGTATTTAAAAAAATTAAATAATACTACAACAAAAATACAAGAAAATTTAGAAAGCAAAAATTCAATGTATATTGCAATTACAGACAAAATTATAATTGCAAATATAAAAGAAAGTTATACAAGAATACAAACAATTGCACATGAATGTTTACATTCTGTACAAGATAAAAAATTACTATATTTTAATTTTATTTATACAAATATATATTTAATATATTTTATAACAATAACGATACTTGCATTATTTAAAATACTACCATATAAAATGATGTTTTTAACATTATTGGTATTTATTCGGATTAGTATATTTTTTAGTTAGAGCATATTTAGAAAATGATGCAATGATAAAAGCAAAATATTTAGCCAAAGAATATATGGAAGAACAGAAAATATTAGAACAAAATGAAATACAAGAAATTGTAAATGAATTTGAAAAATTAAATAATGTTGGTATAAAAAGTACAAATTATTCGCTATTTTTAGGCATTTGCATAAAAATTATAATTTTTTTATGTATATGTTTTATAATATAGTTGCAATTTTAAAATTTTTATGTTAAAATAATCAAGTAAAAAAGGAAACCGTGGGGAGGAAAACAAATGGCAGTAGTAAGAACAATATTAACAGTATTATTTTTTGTAATAGGAGCAATAATAGTAATATTAGCATTTATGCAAACAAAAGAAGATGAGGGATTATCTTCTACAATAACAGGTTCATCAACAAACAATTTTTATGAGAAAAATAAAGCACGTACAAAAGAAGGAAAACAAAAAAGATGGACAAAAATATTATCAATTGTATTTGCAATAATAACAATAGTACTAGGAATATTATATATGGCATAAATTAAAAGGGCGGTTTTTATAAACGTCCTTTTTTTAACTAAAAATTAAGGAGAAATTATGAAAAAAAATAATTATTTAGAAGGAATATATAGAAGAAATGCTAAAGGGTTTGGATTTGTAAAGGTAGAGAATATGGAAGATGAAATATATATATCAAAAGACAAATCTAAAAATGCATTAAATGAAGACAAGGTATTAATAGAAATAATAGAAGAAAAAAGCGAAAATAAAAAGGCAGAAGGAAGAATTGTAGAAATACTAGGAAGGCAGAAAGATACAATAGTTGGAATTTTTCAAAAAAGTAAAAACTTTGGCTTTGTTGTGCCAGACAATAAAAATTTTGGTACAGACATATTTATTTCAAAAAAAGATTGTGGAAAAGCAAGAAATAACCACAAGGTTTTAGTAAAAATAACTAAATACCCAAAAAAAGGTAAAAATGCAGAAGGAAAAATAATTGAAATACTTGGAGGAGTTAATGAAGCAGGAGTTGATATGCTTTCTTTAATAAAAGAATATGATCTTCCATATGTTTTTCCAAAAGCAGTTGTAAATGAGGCTAAAAGTAAGGGAAATAAAATAAATGAAAAAGATATAAAAAATAGAAAAGACTTAAGAAATGATATAGTTTTTACAATAGATGGTCAAGATGCTAAAGACTTAGATGATGCAGTAAGTGTAAAAAAACTAGAAAATGGAAATTATAAATTAGATGTTCATATTGCAGATGTTAGTTATTATGTAAGAGAGAATAGTTTACTAGATAAAGAAGCACAAATAAGAGGGACAAGTATATATATGCTAGGAAGAGTTATACCAATGCTTCCAAGAGAACTTTCTAATGGTATTTGTAGTTTAAATGAAGGCGAAGATAGATATACGCTTTCTTGCACAATGGAAATTAATAGCAAAGGAAACGTGGTTTCATCTGATGTTTATAAAGCAGTAATAAATGTTACAAAAAGAATGAATTATCATGATGTTCAAGCAATTTTGGATGATTCTAATAAAGAAATAACAAAAAAATATAAAGATTATATTAGCAATTTTAAACTAATGGAAGAATTAGCAAAAATATTAAAAAATAAAAGAGCAGAGCAAGGCTACTTAAATTTAGACATTCCAGAAAGTAAAATAGATTTAGATATAAATGGAAGAGTAACTAATATTTCTAAGTATGAAACAAGTTTTGCAAATGAAATAATAGAACAATTTATGTTAAAAGCAAATGAAACAATTGCAGAAAAATTTTTCTGGCTTGATGCACCATTTATATATAGGGTACATGAAGAACCAGATATAGATAAAGTAAAAGAATTAAATAAATTTTTATATAATTTTGGTTTAAAAGTAAAAATAGTAAATGAAAAAGTTTACCCAACAGAATTTGCAAAAATATTAGAAGAAGTAAAGCAAAAAGATGAAGAAAAAGTTGTTTCTAATTTAATATTAAGAACATTAAAAGTTGCAAGATATGAATCAGAAAATCAAGGACATTTTGGAATAGCAAGCAAATATTATTGCCACTTTACATCACCAATTAGAAGATATCCAGACTTATTTATACACAGAATAATTTCAAATTATTTAGAAAATAAATATAATGTAAGTGATGAATTTAAAAATGAATATAAGGCAAAAGCTGAGCAAAGAGCAACAAGTTCTTCAGATAGAGAAAAAATAGCAACAAAAGTTGAAAGAGAAAGTGAAGATATAAAAAAGGCTGAATACATGGAAAATAAAGTTGGTGAAGAATATGAAGGAATTGTTTCATCAATTACTCAATTTGGAATGTTTGTAGAATTAGACAATACAGTAGAAGGCTTAATTAGATTTGAACATTTAGGAAATGAATATTTTATATATGATGAAAATAGAAAAATCTTAATAGGAGAAAAATCTAAAAAAACATATAAAATAGGAGATAAGGTAAAAATAAGAGTAATAAGTGCAAGTAAATTATTAAGGCAAATTGATTTTGAAATTATAGAAAAATAAGATATTAATAAAAAACTGGGATTGTAAGAAAATCCCAGTTTTTTTATCTTGTTAAAACCATAATGTTAGCAAAAAGCACAACTAAAGAGGAAAAAATTATAACACAAATTCCACCACTTTTATTATTTTCATTATTTATTTCATATATAGCATAAAAAATAGATTTAACTAAAATAATTATACTTATTATAAAAAAGATTATATTAAAAATAATATGAAACATAAAAAACACCTTCCAAATAATTATTTTAAGTTTCTGTAATTAACAGACTTGATTGTATAGAAGTATTTACATCAACATCAAAAAAAGAGTTTTTAAAATTTTCATGCCAATTGTAATTAGAAAAATCTTTAGTTGTCAAAAAATTAGATAATGCATATTTTCCAAGTCCACTAATATCTGACTTAAAATCTTTAGCAGTTTTATATAAATAATCAGAAAAAACAGACTCTATATAACTATTACAAGATTTAGAAATTGCATTTAAAGTATTTTCATTTAAATAGTCAGAATCACTAGTTAAAGAGTGTATTCTTCCAGAATAATCTGCTTTAACTTTAATATATGGGGAACCATTTACAATTTTTACACTAACATCAATATCTTTATTTGGGGTTATATAAATATCAATATTTTCATTAGAGTTTTCAGGTGATGGAACTGTTACATAAAACCCTTTAACTTCATTTTTTATATTTAAAAATGCAAGACATTCTGAAGCATTTAGCTCTCCAATTAATTTATCAGATTTAAATACAGCAAGACCAATATTTTCGGTGGCACGTTTACCAGAAACTGTAGATTCATTTGATTTTTGGCTAGAATCTTTTTTAGAATTTATAGAAGATGTGTTATCAGAATGTTCTGTATTTAACCCACCAAGTATAGCTGTTGGTTCACAAAGCTCACATTCTAAGGCATTAAAAAAATCGCCAATTGTAGTATCTGCAGTATAACCTGTATAATCACTAGAACTTGGAAAAACCTCATAGTATTTAGTTATTAAATTTTCAAATATAGGTTTAGAATTTGCTATATAATATTGAGCACTACATTTGCTAACAATTATATTGGCAGATGGCCTAATTTGGGTATCATTAATTAATGAATATATTTGGCTAGCTATTCCATTATTTGCAATTTCTTCAGAAAATACAATTACTTTACAATGTGATAAATTAAGTTTTTTTCCAATATAAGTGTTCATTAAATTTATAGCATTATTTAAAGAAGAGGCTTCTACAGTATTTATTATTGTTGGGGTTTGCTCAGTTTTTCCAGATTCAGAAACACTTGAAACTTTTGCAAATTGAAAGCTTATACGATAATTATTATTGGTAGATGTATCAAAACCAATAGCTACAACATAATCTAGACTTACAATATTAAGAAAATTATATGAAGAAGAAAAGGCAATTAATAATAAAATTATTACAATAACAGATAAAATTCTTATAATTATATTTTTCATTTTGAATTACCCACTTTCAATTTTTTTCTTTCTTTTAAATTTGCAATAATTAGAATTGATAAACCTAAAATAAACACTATTCCTATTACAAAACTGCCATAAAAATTACTTGCAATTAGTTCACATATTGCCATATTGTTTGGAAGTAAGGAAACACCTAAAATTAATAATACAAATATATTTGCAATAGGTTTTATATCTTTTATATTAGTTAATTTTTTAAAAATTCCAATAGAAATAGTAGTACAAGTACCTAGATAACTTGCAAATGCTAAAATCCAAATAAGTAAAAATAAGGATTCAAGCCTTTGAAAAAATGTTCCAAAATCAATATGTCTTGCTGCAAAATATAAAGGCATAATTTCATTTGCAGAAACAAGAGATGTAAATATAAAAAGAATAATTGAAACACATAAAATTAAATAAATACCTATTACACATACAGAGATAATAGAAATTTGCTTTAGTTTTTTAGGGTCTTTTAGCAATGGTGGTAAAAAGTATATATATGCAATTCCTCCAAAAGCACTTAAGTTAGTAAGTCCTAAAACAAATGTTGAAAAAAATCCATTGCCTAAAATGGGAAACATTCTTTGTGGTACAAAGTTTTCTAAATTAAATACAAACAAAGCAACAATACTAACTAGTGTAAGTGGAATTATAATTAGATTTGTTTTGTATACAGAACTTGGACCAAGTCTTATACTTATACACACTGCAATTACAAACAGCAAAATTATAAATAAAATATCTGTAAGAGGGAAGTATAGAATTTTTAATCCTTCACAAAAGTTTCTTAATAATAAACTAGAACTTGTAATAAAGTGAAAAATAAATACAGCCCCAACAATATTTTTAAAAACTTTACCACCTAAATTTTCAGATATATCAACAATATCTAACCCAGGAAATTTTTTTAATAAAAAGTAAATAAGGTAGGCCAAAGCCATTGCAATAATAGTTAAATAAATTAAATTCAAAATTGTAGATGAATTAGTATTTAAAATTAAAATTCTTGGAAGTGATAAAATTGTATGAGCAACAACAACTGTTAAAATACTCATTATTGCTTCTACAGTTCCAATTTTATTATTTCCCATTTTTATCACCTCCAAATGAGTCATACTTCCATTTCATAGAAATTTTTTCTTCTCTTTTCATTTTTTGTGGTGCAACATAACTTGGACGATATTCTCTTTTCCAAACAGGAGGTAGAAAATAACCATTTCCTTTTAAATTGCTTAAAGGAGCTAAAGGAGCAGTAAAAGATACTCCAAAAGATTTTAAACTACATAAAATAGAAATATATACAAATATACCAATGCCAATTCCTAAAAAGCCTGCCATATAGCCTAAAAGTATAAATACAAATCTAAAATAACGTAAATGGAATCCAAAAGAGAAGTCTGGAATAGTAAATGATGCAATACCAGTTATGGCTACAATAATAATTAATATAGGGCTAACAATGCTTGCACTAACTGCAGCTTGCCCAAGAACCAAAGCACCAACTATACCAATTGTAGGGCCAATAGGAGAAGGAACTCTAAGTCCTGCTTCACGTATTAATTCAAAAGATATTTCCATTATTAAAATTTCTACAATTACTGGAAAAGGAACATTTTCACGAGAGGCCAAAATAGAAAATAATAATTCTGTTGGAAGAATTTCTTGGTGAAAGCTTGTTATTGCAATATAAATTCCAGGTAGCAATAAAGTAAGAAAAGCACCTAAAAACCTGATTCCTCTTAAAAAATTAGAAAAATTTACTTTTAAATTTGTATCTTCAGGTGAAGCCATAAAATCAATTAATGTTGCAGGTAAAATAAGTGCATATGGTGTTCCATTAACAATAACAATAATTCTTCCTTGAAGCATATATTTTGCACACTTATCTGGCCTTTCTGTGGACATTGTTTCTGGTATTCCAAATTCATTAGAATCTGAAATTAGTTGTTCTAATTGGCCAGCAGAAAGCAAAGAATCAATTGCAAGATTGTTAAGCCTATATTTAACTTCGGCAACTAAATCTAAATTGGTTATATTTTGCAAATAGCATACAGCACATTTTGTTTTAGTAACCTTACCAACTTCTACATTTTCAATTATTAAATTTTCATTATTAACAATTCTTCTAAGTAAAGATGTATTTGTTCTTAAATTTTCTACAAATGCTTCTTGAGATCCTTTTATAACAATTTCGTTATTTGGGGAATCTATACTTCTTTGCTGAAAACCTTTTATATCAATATCAAATGCAATGTTTATAGTATCTACAAACAATCCACAATTTCCTGCATTAATATCAGAAAATAATTTTTCGAAATCTTCAACTTTTTTTACAGTATTTTGAGGAATAAGACAATTAAATAAATACTCAACCATATCAAATTTTTTTACTTTTCTAACAGTTATATTATTTGTAACAGCTTCTGCTATAACTTTTGATTGGTCTCCATTATACAAGTTGTTTTTGTTTCTCATCATTAAAGGTTTTATAACAAAGTTATTCATAAGTTCAGAGTCAACCATTCCATCAATATAAAGTAAAAATGCCTTATATTGTTTATTTCTTGAATTTATTGTGAATTCTCTAATTAGAATATCACTATTAATTAAAGTGTTATATTTGGATTTTACGTATTCTAGGTTAACATCTAAACTTGGAAATATATTTGTTTTTTTGTTGTTATCATTATTTAAATCATTTTGAGATATGTTGTCTTTTTCTAAAATATCAAAATTATATTCAGTAGGTGGCATATAAGTAAAAAAATCTTTAAAATTCATAATTAATCTCCTAAATTTTTCTTGTTATGTGTTAAGTTAAATTTTTGTTAAAATTTAAAGCTATAATTATATATTCTGTGAAGGGCAAGTGGGGACCGTTTTAGAAAATGTATGAGGTAACGAATTACATTTTCTTATAATGGGGAGCCCTGGGAAGAATATATAATTATAAGCGTAAATAATAAATGTAAATTATAACAAATTTTTTAGTTAGTATTGGTAAATTTTCAAAAAAATATACTAGTTTTTAGTTTAAAAAAATGTTATAATAAAACAGTAAAGGAGCAAAATTTATGAAAGATAAATTTACAATGTTAATTATGACATTTATAGTTATTGCTATATTTGGTGTAATTGGAATGTTTGGAGTAATAATTTATAATGAAATAAATGAAACAGATAAAAGTAATGCTTTAAGTGAGGTTGCAGAATTTAAAACAAGTAGTATAAACACAAATGATACAGTAGAAAAAAACATTGAAACACCTAAAATTATAGAAAAAAATCCATTAGACGAACTTTCAAAAAATAACATAGAAAATTCCGAAAATGATGTAAACTATGATAATATAGTTGTTAATAAATACTTTTACAATCAATTAGAAAGTTATTCAAAAACAATATATAAAGCATTTGAAAGTAATAAAGAAAATATGAAAGAAGGAACATACAAAATAAATTTAGGAACATCTTTTTCAAATATTTTATCTAAACAAAATGGCCAAGAAGAACTTGGAAAATACTATCAATCTGCAATTGAAGCATATACATATGATAATCCAGATGTGTTTTATTTAAGCCCAAATAAAATGTATTTAAATATAGAAACAACAACAAAAGGGCAAAACAAAACTTATAATGTATATATAAATAATGGAGAAGAAGCAAATTATTTAAATGAAGAATTTTCAAATAAACAAGATATAAATTTAGCACTTGAAAAAATTGAAGCAATTAGAAAGCAAATAATACATAATAAAACAGGAAATGATTATGAAGATATAAAAATGGTACATGATTATTTAGTAGAAAATATAGAATATGATACATCATTGCAAGAAAAAAATATTTATAATATATATGGAGCACTAATTAATGGAAAATGTGTATGTGAAGGGTATGCAAGGGCGTTTAAGTATTTACTAGATGGGCTAGGAATAGAGTCTACAATGGTAATTGGAAAAGGTATAAATTCAAGCGGTCAGTCTGAAAATCATGCATGGAATTATGTGAAATTAGAAAATAATTGGTATGCAGTTGATTGCACATGGGATGATCCAGTAATTATAGGTGGAGGCTATATAGGCAATAGTTCAAAATATAGATATTTCCTAAAAGGAAAAGAAGATATGGAAAAAGATCATACAACACTTGGCAATTTTACACAAGGTGGAAAAGAATTTGAATACCCAACATTAAATAACAAATCATATAAAAAATAATAAAGGAGGAATTATAATGAACCAAAAAAGAAGTGATTATATTTCATGGGATGAATATTTTATGTCTATAGCAAAACTTTCAGCAATGAGAAGTAAAGACCCTTCAACACAAGTAGGAGCTTGTATTGTAAGTAATGATAATAGAATTTTGTCAATAGGTTATAATGGAGCACCAAATGGGTATAGTGATGAAAATTTTCCATGGGGAAGAGAGGGGAATAATTTAGAAACAAAATACCCATATGTATGTCATGCAGAATTAAATGCAATATTAAATTATAGAGGAAGCAAAAAGGATTTAGAAGATGCCAAAATATATGTTGACTTATTTCCATGTAATGAATGCGCAAAAATTATTATACAATCTGGAATAAAAGAAGTAATTTATTTGTGTGACAAATATGCAAATTCAGAAAATAATATAGCATCAAGAAAATTATTTGACGAATGTGGTGTGAAATACAGTAAGATAAATTTAAAAGAAGAAAAGGAAATAAAAATAGAATTAAAATAACTAAAAAAAGCTAGTAATTAAGGTTACTAGCTTTTTAAGTTTAATGTCATAATAATTGCATTATCAGTGTTATTATAGTATTTTTTTCTTATTCCTAATTCTTCAAATTTGAATTTTTTATATAATAAAATGGCGTTTTTATTTTTTTCGTTAACTTCCAACGTTATTGTTAGAAGATTTTGTTTTTTTGCTTCTAAAATTAAATGTTTTAAAAGCATAGTTCCAATTCCTTTATTTCTATAGTCTTTTTTCACAACAATATTTGTTATATCTGCTTCATCTAAAATTTTTAATATTCCTGCAAATCCTAATATATTATTATTTTTGTCTTTGGCAACAAAATATATGGAATTTGGATTTTGGAGCTCATTTTTTAAAATGTTGTAATTCCAAAAGTCATCAAAATCTTTTTCCAGATTAGAGCAAATGGATTCTAGGTCATTTAAATTCATATTATTAATTTGTATTTCCATTTTGTTTTTCCTCCAATTGTCTTTGGGCTTGTGGCTTTTTTAGGTATAAGGGAAGAAGCGGAAGTGTGCTATTATTTTCTAGTTTGTAAAGCCCTGCTAAAGCTAAAGAATATGAATTTATGTCATTTATAGAATCAGCTGCAAATTTTATATTTTTAATATTTGAAGCAATTTTTTCTTTGTATGACATTATGCCATCTCCAACAAATGTTATTTGTTCAGTATATTTTTTTAGAGTATCTAACATATTTGAAATAGTAGTTGCAGTTGGTTCTATTAATTCTTTATAATTGCCACTTTCTAATTTATATAAAGCATAGTAGCAGTTTTCGTTTTTAGCATCAATTATACTGCAAATTAAACCTTGGGTATTTATATTGTAGGCAAGTGCTTCTAAAGAGGTAACACCAGTATATTTTAGGTTTAAACTATCTACAAATGCCATTGCAGTTGCAACACCTATACGAATTCCTGTAAAAGAGCCAGGACCTATGTCACAAACAATGTTATCAATATCAGATAATTTTAAATTTGCCTTTTCTAATACTTCTTTAATTAATGGCATTAAACTTTCAGAGTGTGTTAAGCCATTGTTTAAATCTATTTTATTAATTAACGTCTTATTTTCCAATATACATACGCCACAAATTTTGCTAGATGTGTCTATTGCTAATGTTTTCAATTTTAATCCTCCTTAAAATAATTATCAAATTTATTTCCATAGATTTCTATATTTAATATTCTTATATTTTCATTTTTATTGTCTTTTTCAAAAGAGATTTTGATATATTCTTTTGGAAGAATATCTTTAATTATTTCTCCCCATTCTATAATAGAAATACCTTTTTCAAAATATTCGTCTCCTCCAATTGCTAAAAATTCGTCTGTGTCTTCTAGTCTGTATACATCAAAATGGAATATGGGGCATGGACTTGCATTATATTCATTAACTATAGTAAATGTTGGGCTTGATATCTCGTTTTCTAGATTAAAGTATGATAAAATTCCTTCGGTGAATTTTGTTTTTCCAGATCCAAGTTCTCCTGTAAGTATTATGATGTCTCCTTGTTTTAATTTACTAGCAAGCTTTTTGGCAAAACTTTTTGTTTCTTTTTCACTTTTAGTTATAAATTTATATTGCATTAACCTTCCTCTTTTCTTTGTTTGGTTTTTACTATTATAATATAAAGAGCTTGTTTATTCAATAGTTAGAAAATTTTTTGAATTTAAAATGTTTAATTATAACAGTTTTTTTAAAATTTTGAAAATTTGTTATAAACAATTAAATATATATTTAATTGTGAGTTATAAAGAAAATTTCCTAAAAATTCATAAAAAATTAGCCAAAACCATTGACAAATACAAAAAAACATAATAAAATAATAACTGTTACAAGAAGAAACAAAAAGTTTCTCACCTTAACTTAAGGAAAAGGTTAAACATATTAAAATTAGTAGCAACTATTTTTATGTTTAATTGACTTGTAACAAAAGTCAATTTTTTTTATTGTAAAAAAACAATAAAAAAATAAATTTGGAGGTGTTTTTTATAAAACAGGAATTACCAATTAATGAACAAATAAGAGCAAAAGAAGTACAATTAATAGGAGAAAATGGAGAAAAACTAGGAGTACTTAGTTTAAATGATGCTTTAGACAAAGCAGAAGAAAAAAAATTAGATTTAGTGCTTGTTGCACCAAATGGAAATCCACCAGTTTGTAAAATAATGAACTATGGAAAATACAAATTTGAGCAAGCAAAAAAGGAAAAAGAAGCAAAGAAAAAGCAAAAAGTATTAGAAGTAAAAGAAATTAGAGTTACTCCAAACATTGAAGAACATGACTTTGGATTTAAATCTAAAAATGCAAGAAAATTTTTAGAAGATGGAAACAAAGTTAAAATAACAGTAAGATTTAGAGGAAGAGAAGTTAATAATTCAAAAGCAGGAGAACTTGTATTAAATAAATTTATAGAAAACTTAAGCGATGTTTCACAAGTTGAAAAAGCACCAAAGTTAGAAGGTAGAAACATGTTTACAATACTTGCTAAAAAATCAGATAAATAATCTGACAAATATAAAACAATCAATAATGAAAGGAGCGATGGCACATGCCAAAATTAAAAACAAACAAAGCAGCTAAAAAAAGATATTCTTTAACAGCTACAGGAAAAGTAAAAAGAACAAAATCTAATAGAAGACATTTACTAGCAAATAAAACAAGAAGACAAAAGAAATCAGGAAAAGTTCAAGACGCATATGCAGATAAAACATGCGAAAATACAATTAAAAAATTATTACCATATGGTAACTAAAAGAAAGAATAGAAAAAATAAGGAAGGTGAAAATAAATGGCAAGAGTAAAAACAGCAAGAACAACAAGAGCAAGACATAAAAAAATATTAAAAAGAGCAAAAGGATATTATGGGGCAAAACATTACAGATTTAGAAATGCTAACCAAGCAGTAATGAAATCTTTAAGATATGCTTATGTTGGAAGAAAAGATAAAAAAAGTAACTTTAGAAAATTATGGATAACAAGAATTAATGCAGCAGCTAGAATGAATGGTTTAACATATAGCAAATTAATAGCTGGTCTAAAAAAAGCTAATGTTACAATAAATAGAAAAATGCTTGCAGAAATCGCTGTAACAGACGAAAAAGCATTTAAAGAAATTGCTGAAATAGCAAAAAAAGCATAGATATAAAAAATGATATAATCAAGCAAGATTATATCATTTTTTGTTTATAAAATACAATTACTGTTTTTTCATTTTTGGTTTTGAAATAAGAGAAGCTAAATAGCCGGAAGAAAACAGCAGCAGCAATACCGCCAGCAGAAGCCTTTACTCCTCCAGTAAATGCTCCAATAATACCATTTTGCTGAACACCTTCAATGGCACCTTTTGCTAAGTTGTATCCAAAACCGGTAAGTGGTACAGTTGCACCAGAACCAGCAAAATCAACTAAATATTTATAAATACCAAGTCCACCTAAAATGCACCCTGTGGTTACAAATGCAACTAAAATTTTAGCTGGAGTTAGTTTGGTTTTATCAATTAAAATTTGACCTATAACACAAATAATACCGTCCAATAACAAAACATTTTATAAGTGCTGTTGGCTCAAAAACATTTGCCCAGTTTATGTTCATATTAAATCACCTTTCTTCTAAAATATAAAAGCTAAATTTCAATGCTTATTGCATGTGCTATTCCAGGAATTGATTCTCCTTGTTGTGAACTTGTGGAGTTCATTAATGCACCTGTTGCAATTAATAAAACTTTTTTTAGCTTTTTTGCCTTTAATTGTTTGAAAAAATAACCAGAAAATACACTGCCACAACAACCACAGCCACTTCCGCCACTATGAGTATCTTGTTTTTCTTTGTCAAATATTAAAACACCACAATCATTATAATTTGGTTTTATATTGTAACCTCTGGCTTTGGCAATATCTATTGCAATTTCTTTACCAACATGTCCTAAATCACCACTAATTATTGCATCATAATAGTTGGGACTTCTACCAGTATCTAAAAAATGAGTTATTAATGTTTCACAAAATGCTGGAGCCATTGCAGCTCCCATATTATTGGCATCTTTTATTCCCATGTCTATAATTTTTCCTGGTGTTATATGGGTTATATAAGGTCCCATTCCAGATTGAGTAATAATTGCAGCACCACTTCCAGTTACAGTCCATTGTGCTGTAGGTGTTCTTTGGTTTCCAAGTTCTAGTGGAAATCTAAATTGTTTTTCTGCACTACAAAAGTGACTAGAAGTAGCACATAAAACGTTTTTAGCAAAGCTTTCAACACAAATAGAACCAATACACATAGATTCAACAAAAGTTGAACAAGCGCCAAATACACCTAAAAAAGGAATATTAGCTTCTCTTAAACCAAAACTTGAAGATATACATTGGTTTAATAAATCACCTGCAATCATTAAATCGATTTGATCTGAAGGAACACCAGATTTTGAAATAACTGTGTTTACAGTTTCTTTAATTATTTTACTTTCAGCTTTTTCCCAAGTTTTTTCTCCCCAAAATTCATCTTCTAAAGTTTGATCAAAATATTCTGCAAGAGGTCCTTGAGCTTCTTTTGGACCAACAATAGAGGCACAATCTAATATTGTAGGGGGATTATCAAACTTTATAGTTTGTTTTCCTAATTTTTGCAAAAAATCATCTCCTTTTATACAAGAGTAATACTTTGAGTATTAAAAATTAAATAAACTAGTCCAACCAAGATTGAAGTAGATATACCAAATACAAGTACAGGGCCTGCAACAGTAAACATTTTTCCACCAACTCCCATAACATAGCCTTCAGACTTATATTCCATAGCCGGAGAAACAATTGAATTTGCAAAACCCGTAATTGGAATAAGCGAACCTGCGCCTGCAAATTTACCTATTTTATTAAAAACATTTAAGCCAGTTAAAAAAGCAGATATTCCAATTAAAATAATAGACACAATTGTTCCAGAAGTTTGCATATCAAACCCTTTTTGTGTACAAATATTTGCAATAATTTGCCCGATTGTACATATTAAACCTCCGGGTCCAAAAAGCATTAAAACAATTTTTAATAATTGGAGAATTTGGAGATTTTTTATCTACATATTCTTGATAAGTTTGTTTTGTTTTTGTAGGATCCATTTTTTCACCATCCTTTTTAATAAAGTATAAAAATAACAAAAAAGTAAATATTAAATTAATAAAAAATTAATATGAAAACTAAATATAAATTAATTTAATATTAAATTAGCGGAAAACTGAAATAAATTTAATTATTTGTAGAATTTTTTCTATTCAAATCTAAAATAAAACCTAAATCTAAATCTACAAAATACTCTGAAATTTTATTTCCATCAATTTTTGCTCTTTGTTCTAATATCTTCACAGAAGATAAATAATCAATAGTTTTAGAAGCTTCAGAAATTGCCTTAACAATAGCATCTTTCCAAGAAACTTCAGAATTTCCAGTAATAATTAAGTGCTTTTCTATATCCATTTTTTAACCTCCAATATGAAATTTAAAAATATTTTTTACTAAAATATGAAATTTTATACAATTTGTGTAGAAATTAATTAAAAAAAAGTATATACTAAGAAAAAATAGAGACAAGGGGACGGGGTTTTTGTCTTAAGGTTTTTGGGAGTTATTTCAAAAAAATTAGGATGATTAAAAAAGCTCCCAAAACCCTAAGACAAAAACCCCGTCCCCTTGTCTCGTCACCTTGTCTAGTTTGTTAAAAAAGGAGAAGATATGATAGATATTGCAAGAAATATAGCTTTAGAAGTTTTATATAAAATGGATGAAAGTGGAGCTTATTCTAATATTGCTTTAGATGATATGCTAAAAAATAATAGAAAGGCACTTTCTGATAGGGATGTTTCATTAATTTCACAAATTGTTTATGGAGTTACAACATGGAAGCTTACTTTAGATGAAATTATAAAGAAATATTCTTCTATTAAATTAAAAAAGATTTCTATTTGGATTATTAATATTTTAAGAATGGGAATTTATCAAATTATTTTTTTAGATAAAATTCCTAAATCTGCTGCTGTTAACGAATGCGTTAATTTGGCAAAAAGATATGGACATAAGGCAAGTTCTGGATTTGTTAATGCTATTTTAAGAAAGGTAAGTCCGGATGATTATTTACAGTTATTTGATGTTAAGTTACCAAAAGCAGAAATGATTTCAAAAACACAAAGTATGCCTTTATGGATTATAGAGGAGCTTTTAGAAAATAATACAATAGAAGAAGTAGAAGAGATTTGTAAAAATTTAAATTTAACTCCATGTGTTTCTATAAGAGTAAATAATGTAAAGACTACAAAAAAAGAATTGGAAGAAATTTTTAATAAAAATTCAATTCAGTATGAAGAAGGGGAATTAGACGATTTTTTAATTTTGAATAAGGCAAAAAATATTGAAAATATTGAAGGATTTAAAGAAGGACTATTTACAGTGCAAGATGAATCAGCAGGACTTACATGTTTAGTCTTAAATCCTAAAGAAGGACAAATGGTTTTAGATGCATGTAGTGCTCCTGGAGGAAAAACAACATATATGGCAGAAATTATGAAAAACACCGGAAATATAATTGCATGGGATGTATATGAACATAGAATAAATTTAATAAATGAAAATGCAAATAGATTAGGATTAAAAAATATTAATACAAGTATAAATGATGCGAGTATATATAATGAAAATTATAAAGAAAAATTTGATAAAATTTTGTTAGATGTACCATGCTTAGGAATTGGAGTAATAAGAAGAAAGCCAGATATAAAATGGCAAAGAAAGCAAGAAGATGTTTATGAAATTTCTAAATTACAATATAAAATATTAGAAACATGTTCAAAATATTTAAAACCTGGAGGTGAGTTGGTATATTCTACATGTAGTATATTAAAAAAGGAAAATGAAGATGTTATTTTAAAATTTTTGGAAAACAATAAAGATTTTGAAATAAAAAAATTAGATAGTAATAAATGGAATGAGTATATAAAAGAAGAAAAATATTTTTCAATAAAGCCAGATAAAAAACATGATGGATTTTTTATTTGTAAACTACATAAAAACAACATTTAAATATTATTACAGAAGTGTTACATTTAGATTACATTTAGATTAAATATATTGACTTTTAAGTATATAGAGGTAAAATATATACGTAAAAAAAAGCTACAAAAAATAGCAAAAAAAGACAAAAAATAAATAAAATTCAAGTATGAAAATTAACAAATATAGAAAAAATATATATAAAATAAAAAAGGAGAAAAGTAATGCCTAGTTGCCTTGGAATGTATGTGCAAGATAATTTAATTAAATATGCAAAAGTTTCAAAAGACCATGACAAAATAAAAGTAGATTCTTTCGGTGTTAAATTTTATGAAAATATAAATGAAGCAATTAAACAAGTGGTTGAGGAAACTTATAGCTATAAGACACCAATTAGTATAAATTTGGAACAAGAAATATACAATTATTTTGATATGTTTGCTTTATTGAATAAAACAGATTTACAAAAAGCAATAAAAACAGAATTTGATGCATTTTGCCAAGATAAAGGCTACAACCCAAATGCTTTTGAAAAAAGATCAGCGGTTGTTCCAAATATAGATGATAAACAAAAATTAAAGGTAATTCATGTTAGCGAAAATAAAATAGAATTTAGCAAAATGTTACAACTATTTTCAGGCTATAAGCTAGCTGCTGTTTCTCCAATATCAATGACAATATCTAATTTAAAAGAATTTGAACCAAAACAAAATTATTTAATTGTAAATATTGAAGACCAAACAACAGTTACAACAATAATAGATCAACAAATATATAATATAGAAACAATCCCACAGGGAAGCAAAGAATTTTTAGAAAAATTAAATATGATAGAAAATTCTTATTCTAAAGCATATGAAACTTGTAAGAACACTACAATATATACTTCAGAAGGAAGAGAATTACAAGATATAGAAAATAGTCATTTGGAAGAAATAATGCCAACATTATATTCTATAGTAAGCCAAATACAAAAAATAATTAATTCAAACACAGCAAAAATTGAAAAAGTATATATAACTGGTACAGCAGCATTAATAAACAATATAGACTTGTATTTTCAAGAATATTTGGAAGATACAAAATGTGAAATACTAAAACCATCATTTATTACAAACACAAAAGATATAAACATAAAAGATTATATTGAAGTAAACTCTGCAATTTCACTTGCTTTATTAGGACTTGGACAAGGGTTAACTTCAATGAACTTTAAAGGTTCAACATTTGCAGATAAATTACCAGACTGGCTAAAAATAGATGTTGGGGGATCAAATAAGACAAAGGGAAAAGACAAAAATAAACAAAAAGGATTATTTACATTTGATTTAGGACAAAAGTTAGACACAGTAGAAAGAAATTTACTAAGATCAGCAGGGGGCTTATTTATTTTGCTTGCAGTATATTCTGGCTTTTCATGTGTACTAAATAATCAGCTAAACAGTAAACAAGAAGAAGCAGCAGCAAGAACATCACAAATAAACTCACAAATTGCACTTGCAAAAGCTGATGACTCAAAAATTAAGAACAAAACAAGTGAATATACTACTATGATAAAAAATTTACAAGATATAAATGATAGAATAAATAATGCATTAAAAACAAAAAATGCAATACCAAACTTATTAAATCAAATAATGTTTATAATACCAGAAAATGTTCAAATAACATCAATACAAAATACAACAGACAAACATATAGAAATAAATGCACAATCAAATAAGTATGAACAATTAGGATATTTAAAAGCCAAAATTAAAGCTGACAATATTTTAACAAATGTAATTTCTACTGCAGGACAAAAAGAAAATAATGTAGTTACAGTAAAAATAGAAGGAGACTTGCCATGAAAAAATTATTAATATCAATACTTATAATTTTGCTATTAGTATTATGCGGCTTTGCAGTAACTAAAGGCTATAATATAGGAGATTTTACAGTTTTAGGAGTAGAAACTATAAAAGAAAAAAATGAACAATTAGATGAATCTATAGGACAAGCAACAAAGCTTGCAAGCACAGATTATCCCAAAGCTATATCAGATACAGAAGCAGACCTTAAGAAATTAACACAGGAAAAGAAAAATTATGAAGATATGGTTACAATTAGTACTGGGGACGAAGTAAAACAAGCAACACAATTTCAAAAATATGAAATCGAATCTTTATGGGTAAAAATTGGAAATCATGCAAAAAGTGAAGGTGTAGTTATGAAAATGGATTTGCTAAGAGGCACAGGAGATGATAACTACAATTTAAACTTTACTGTAAATGGTTCATATATTGGAATTACAAATTTTATATCTAATATAGAAAATGATTCACAATTAGGTTTTAAAATAGAAAATTTTTCAATGGTACCAAGTAGTAGTACAACAGATTTACAAGCAACATTTACATGTAAAGATATAACAATAAAAGGAATATCAAATAGTTCAAGTACTATAAACCAATCAACTAATAATCAAACCAATAATACTACAACAAACACAAACAATACAACAAGTTCAAATTCAACAAATACTGCAAATAGTACAAACAATAGTACAAACACAAATACAGCTAACAATACAAACACAACAAATACTTTAAGATAATAAAAAAGGAGTATAGGTTAATGGCTAAAAATATTATTAAAGAAATAATTATTATGCTACTTTTATGTTTAGCAATAATTTTAATATTAGGAGTTATACTATATGAATATGTACCATCAAATAAAATCTTGCCAGAAGAAGTTTCATATGTTACTCCACAAAATATAAAAGAAGAATTAAAAAATTCTGATAGCATAGAAGAAGATAAAGTTATTCTGACATATGAAATAGATGAATCAGATTTAACTAATTATCAAAAAATAAAAGACTATAAACCAGGAAAAGTAAACCCATTTTCCACATATGAGGAAAAAACAGAGGAAAACCAAACACAAAACGGGCAAAATACAACAAATAATAATTCTGGTTCAACAAATAGTGACAATAGTTCTTCAACTGGAGGAAGCACACAAAATTCTGTGCAAAATACAAATACAAGCACAGAAGGTACTTATTTTCCAGACAAAGGAACAAAATAATTTAAGTTTTTAACATTATATTTATAAAATGCACTTATAAATATATGAAAATATATAATTTTTAAATATTCAAAAGAAAAGGAGGAAATTTTTATGTTCAAAGAACAAAAAGGTGTTACACTAATTGCATTAGTTATCACAATCATCGTATTATTAATTTTAGCAGGGGTATCAATTGCAATGCTAACAGGTGACAATGGTATATTAAACAAATCAACAAAAGCAGCGGCTTCACAAAAAGTAGCTGAAGCAAGAGATTTAGCCTCTACTTATGTTGCAACTCAATATACAACATATTTAGAAAATAAATATACTAAAAATGCATCTGAAGCTTTTACATTAGGTACATTAAGTGATAATGGTAATTTTTCAATAGCAGCAGGCAGTACATCAAATGCTGAAGAAGCAGCAGGAATAATTACACTTACACCAAAAGCAAAAGATGATAATGGTGCTGATGTAACAGTAACAGGTAAAGTATCAGCTCAAGGAGTAATAACATGGAGTGATATAACAAAATAAAATAAAAATAAGCCATACGCACACAAGGTGTGTATGGCTTAACTTATAAAAAGGAGAAACATGGAAACAATAATATATATAATAATATTTTTAATAGGAGCAATGTTTGGAAGTTTTTTCACACTTGCCGTATATAGAATTCCAAGAAGAGAAGACATAACACACACAAGATCATACTGTCCTAAATGTAATCACAAATTAGGATTTTTTGACATGTTTCCAATTTTAAGCTATATAATTTTAGGTGGTAAATGTAGATATTGTAAAGAAAAGATAAGACATAGGTATTTAATATTAGAAATACTATCTGGGTTAATTTTTGTATCTATATTTTACTTAATGAAAATTGATATATATAACATAAAAATAGAACAGGTAGCAGAATATTGCTTTATGGCACTATATTTATCATTTTTGTTTATAATTGCAGGAATAGATAAAGAACAAAGAAAAATAGAAAAACCAGTACTTACATATGGAATAATTATATCAATTATATATATAGCATATCTATGCATAGTAGAAAAAGCTAATATATATAGATATGTTATATATCTTGTTTTTTACGTATTAATATTAATTTTAGATACAATATCACTAAAAAAATATGCAAAAAGCAAATATATAAATGGAATATTATTAATGATAATTGTAATTGCAATTTTTACAGGAGAATATGTAACAATAAATACAATAGCATTTACATCACTTACAGTTGCAATATATATATTGTTAAATAAATTAAAACAAAGAAGAAATAAAAGCTTAAAAACAGACAAACAAATTTGGAAAGATTTAAAAATAGGATTTTACTTAAGTATTACAAATGTATTAACAATACTATATGTATTATTATATAACAATTTTATAGTATAGAAAGGGAAAAAAATGAATGTAAAAAGTCAAAAAGGTTTTACAGGAATAGACATAACAATTGCAATAATTGTAATTACATTATTTGTATCAATAATATCAGTTGTTTTTTACAACATCACTATATCATCTAAAAAGGTAGAAAGAAAAACAGAAGCAACATATATAGCACAAGATGTTATAGAAAAGATAAAAGCATTAGACTATGATGAGGCAATAGAAACCCAAGGAGAAGATGCAGTTGATATTGGTTCATATAAAAATAATAATAAATTAATTATAGACAATAAAGAATATGACTCAGCTTATACTATAGAAATAAAAGTAAAAAAATATGTTCCAAATTCTAATGGACAAGAAAACAATGATTCAAACGATTTAGTAAAAATAGTAAATGTAAATGTTTTATATAAAATAGGAAAAGAAGTAGAAAACGTGGAGTTAACAACGACAATAGTTAGAAATAGGTAGAAAGGACGTTTTAATATGAGGTCAGAAAAAGGTGTAACATTAACATCATTAATTATATATGTGATTGCGATGTTAATAGCTATTACAATCATTTCAATAATGACAGGGTATTTTTATAAAAATATAGACGTATCAACAGAAAAATATTCTTATTTAGGGGAATACACAAGATTTAATAGTTATTTTTCTGAAGAAGTTAACAAAGAAGGCAATAAAATCTTAGAAGTAGTAAGCTTTACAAATGCAAATGAACAAGACAAGAACAAACAAAGATATGTTGCATTTTCTAGTAAAAATCAATACACATATATTCCAGAAAATAAAGCAATTTATCAAAATAATGTAAAAATTGCAAGTGGAGTTGACAATTGTGAATTTACAGAAAAAATAGAAAATGGAAAAGAAGCAATTGAAGTAAAATTAAAAATTGGCGATTTAGAAAAAAAAGTTACCTATATTTTAAAAAAATAGTAAATAAAGGTAATTTATAAAAGTTTAACAAAAATATCTAGAAATATTGTATAATAATATAGAGCACGTAAGAAAAAAGGAGGAAACAAAATGGATGTAAGAAGAAGACAACCAATGGGGGTTGAATTAGTAAAAAGAGGAATTGTAAATGAAGAAGCAATAGAAGAGGCTTTAACATACCAAAGAGAACATCCAAACCAAAAAATTGGAGATATATTATATATATTAGGATTAGCAGAGCCTAAAACATTAATAGAGGCAATAGGTGAAATATTGGGAACAAAAGGTATATTATTAAATTCTGAAAGCATAAAAATAAATTTAACAGATTATATTTCATTAGATATTGCTCAAAAAAATAAAGCAGTACCATTTGAGGTTTCTTCAGGAAAAATTAAAGTTTGCTTTGCAAATACAGTTAATAATAGAGCAATGGAAACAATAAGAATGTTATTTTTAAATAAAGGGCTTGTTATGGAAAGTTATGTTACATTTGAAAATGACATAGAAAAATACTTGCGTTCATTGGAAGGTGAGGCAGGTAAGGCCGGAATAGAGGTTGCAGACCAAGGAGGAACAATTACATCACTTGTTGATAGCATAATAAAAACTGGAATGGTAAAAAGAGCAAGTGATATACACATAGAACCATTAGAAAATGAAGTAAGAGTAAGATACAGAATAGATGGTGAACTTGTAACAGCAGCTACAATAGATAAAGAAAAACAAACACAAATAATAGGAAGATTAAAAGCAATATCTAATATGCATCAAGAAAAACAAGAATCACAAGATGGAAGAATTTTATTATATGATGATTATAATATTCGTGTTTCTTCACAACCAAATGTATATGGTGAAAAATTTGTTTTAAGGTTATTAAAGAAAAATGCAGATATTAAACAAATATTTGATTTAGGATTTCCAGGAGATGAAAAAACATTAAACAAAAGTGTAAATAAAAGAAATAGTATAACAATAATAGCAGCACCAACAGGTGAAGGAAAAACAACTACACTATATAGTATAATAGACTATTTAAATAGACCAGAAATAAACATAACAACAATAGAAGATCCAGTAGAAATACGTATACCAGGACTTAACCAAATAGAAATAGACAAAAAATCAACATTTTCAAGTGCATTAAGAACAGTTTTAAGACAAGACCCAGATGTAATACTTGTAGGAGAAATAAGAGATAGAGAAACAGCAGAAATAGCAATACAAGCAGGACAAACAGGACACTATGTTTTATCAACAATACATACAATAGACAGTATAGAAGTAATAAATAGACTAAGAAAAATAGGAGTATCAGATTATGACATAGCCAGTACATTAGCAACATCAATATCACAAAGACTTGTTAGGAGATTATGTCATGAATGTAGAAGAGAAAGAGAATTTACAGAAGAAGAAAAACAAATAATAACAAATATTTCTAATAAATATGGTATGAATGTTGATTTAAGCAATATAAAAACATATGATGCAATTGGATGTAAACACTGCAATAATACAGGCTATTATGACAGAATAGGTGTATTTGAAGTATTGGATTTAGATGATGAAATAAAAGAATTAATAGTAAAAGGTGCTTCTAGTATAGAAATAAGAAATAAAGCATTAGAAAAAAATTATAGACCACTTGCAGTAGATGGAATTAAAAAAGTGTTAATGGGAATAACAACACTTGAAGAATTAAACAATAAGTTATTAATATTCTAAACAAATGAGGAGGAAAAAATATGGACATGAATAAAATATTAGATATAGCATATGAAAAAGATGCGTCTGATATACATTTAATATGTAATAATAAACCAATACTAAGAATTGCAAGAACATTAGTGCCAATAGAGGAAATGGATGTATTAACACCAGATGATATGAATGAAATGTATGATTACTTAGTAATGGGAAATGTAGAAAAAGATGAAGTATTTAATACAACAAGAAAACTAGATACATCATATGAGTATAAGGGTGTTCGTCTAAGGGTAAATATATCACTTTCAGATGATGTGCCTTTATGTACATTAAGAATTATAAAAAATGAATTACCATCATATGAATCACTTGGAGTTCCAGATGTTGTAAGAAGGATGACATATCAACCACAAGGGGTAATGTTAGTTACAGGAAAAACAAACTCAGGAAAAACAACAACACTAAATGCTTTAATAAATGATATAAATGAGAATCAAAATAGAAAAATATTAACACTAGAAAACCCAGTAGAATATAAGCATCATTCTAAAAAATCTTTAATAGTTCAAAAAGAAGTAGGAAAAGGACAAGATGTTTTAACATTTAGCCAAGGAGTTAAAAACTCACTAAGAGAAGACTGTGATATACTAGTAATAGGGGAGATTAGAGACAAAGAAACAATGGAAGCTGCTATAGAAATGGCAGAATCTGGACACTTGGTAATAGGAACACTACATACAAAATCTTGTGCGGAAACAATAGACAGAATGATAAACTTCTATGAAGTAAGAGACCAAGCACAAATAAAATACTTATTATCTTCATTATTAAAACTTGTTGTTTCACAAAGATTGTTAAAAGGAACTAATGGAAAACTAGTATTGGTTCCAGAGGTTATGGTTGTTGATAATATAGTTTCTGGAGTAATTAGAAAGGACAAGTTAAGCGTTTCAGAAATAGAAGATGCAATACAAAGTAACCAAGAAAAGGGAAGTATAGGATTAATAAATTCACTTGCCAAACTATTTGTTGAAGATAAAATTACTTTAGCACAGGCTAAAGAACAAATAGAAGAAAAAAATATAGAAACATTAAATAGGACAATTATGCAATTAAAAATAAAAAGAGACATGCATTAAAAGGAGGTAAAAGATGCCTACATATATGTATAAAGCAGCTACTAAAAGCGGTTTAGTTGTCAGAAATAAGGTTGAAGCATCAAGTAAGCAAAGTTTAATAAAGGCTTTAAAGGGAAATAATTTGCTACCAATAGATGTTGAACAATTAACATATAGAACAAATAAAAAGAAAACTAAAAAGAAAAATATTACAGATATACAAGAAATAATGAAAAATGTTAATACAACCCAATTAGGACAGCCAAAGCAAAAAACGCTTTCTACAAAAGAAAGAATAAATTTATATTTAAAAAAATCTGAAAAAATAACACAAAGGGATTTAGTAATATTTACTCAAAATTTTTATTTGTTAAAAAAGGCAGATTTTAATAATATACATGCTTTAAGAACAATAATAGAAGGAACTGAAAACATATCTTTTAGGGGAGTTTTAGAAGATATTCTAGCAGGAGTTGAAGCTCGGAGAAACAATGTACACAACAATGGAATATTATTCAAATATATTTCCATATATATATACAAATATGATAAAAGTTGGAGAACTTTCAGGTTCACTTACAAATTCTTTGAAACAAGCTGTAGAATACTTAGATGATACAGAAGCATTAAATAAAAAAATAAGAAGTATTTTAATTCCAAATATTGTTCAATTTGTACTATTGCTAGCACTTCTTATTATAGGATCATTAGTTGCTATACCAACAATTCAGGGAATATTTGATGAACTTGGAACAAAAGATTCATTACCAGCAATTACAATATGGTTTTCTAATTTTATAAAAGGTGCAATGCAGGCATGGTATATTCCACTTGGAATAATTGCGGCAATAGTTGGGGCAATTTTGGCATATATAAATACTCCAAAGGGAAAATATAATTTTCATTATTTTAAATACAAAATGCCAATATTTGGTGGGCTTATATTTGCACTTGATTTTTCAAGGTTAATGAAAGCAATGTTATTAAATCTAAAAAATGGAATGAGAATACAAGAAGCATTAGAAGTAAGTAAAAATGTTGTACAAAATTATGTTATGCTGTCTATAATAGAAACATCTATAAATAATATACTTGTTGGTTCATCATGGATAGAGCCATTTGAAAATTCTGGACTTGCGTCACCTATGACGATAGAAATGTTAAAAATAGGAATGCAGACAGACTTACCAGAAATGATGGAAAAACTTGTAGAGTATATGGAAATAGATATTGATAATATATTAACAAAAATTACAAAAGCACTTCCTCAAATTATGTATTTAATTGTTGGAATAGTTTTAATATTTGTTGTTATAGTAGTGCTTGTACCATGTATTCAAGTTTATATGGGAAATTTCTTATTCTCTGCATATGGAGTATAAAAATAAATATAAAACAAGTAAACAAAATATTTTACAAAAGACATCAATTATATTTTTTAATTGATGTCTTTAAAAATAAGGTAAAAAGTATAGAAATTTTAAAATAATATATTATTATAAATTCTTAAATTAATTATATATTCTTTCCAGGGCTCCCCATTATAAGAAAATGTAAATCGTACCTCATACATTTTCTAAAACTGTCCCCACTTGCCCTTCACAGAATATATAATTAATAAAAAAATAAAGCGACAAATTATCATTTTAATAAAAAAATGAATGTGAGAGGAGAAAATTTTATAATGAAAGTTGGAATAGATTTAGGAGGAAGCCATATAGCAATAGGCGTCGTAGATGAAAATGAAAGAATAATAGAAAAGCAAGAAAGACGAATATTAGATAAAGAAAAACAAGAAATAAAAACATTTATAGAAGAATATATAATAAAAAATATAAAGGAAATGTCAAAAAAATATAAAATTACAAATATAGGAATAGCAATTCCAGGTACAGTAAACAAAACATCTGTTATAAAATCAGTTAATTTAAATTTAGAAAATTATAATATAGTTGAAGCATTAAAGAAAAAAATAAACATACCAATAAAAATAAAAAATGATGCAAAATGTGCAGCACTTGCAGAAAATAAATATGGAAGTCTAAAAGATTATAAAAGGTCAATATTTATAGGGCTAGGAACAGGAATAGGTGGAGCAGTAATAGTAGATGATAAATTACTAGATACAGGAGACTTACCAGGTTGTGAAATAGGACATATGATAATACAAAAAGATGGGCTAGAGTGTAAATGCGGAAAAAAAGGATGCTTTGAAAAATATGCTTCTATGAAGGCATTTAAAACAAATTTAAGAAAAGAATTAAATTTAGATGAAAAAACAAGAGGAGAAGAATTATTAAATATATTAAGAAACAACAACGAAAATAACAAAAATTATAAAAAAATAGAAAAAGTTATAAATGATTACATAGAATATTTAAGTATAGGAATATCTAATTTAATTAATATTTTTGAGCCAGAAGCAATAGTAATTGGAGGAAGTTTTGTATACTTTGAAGATGTATTATTAAATAGATTGTATAAAAAGATAATTGAAGGTAATTTATTATTTAATAAAAGAGATAGTCTTATAATAAAGCTTGCAGTATTAGGAAATGATGCTGGAATAATTGGAGCAAGTCTTTTATAAAGAAAAAATTGCCACCGGTTCCGGGTTTAAATGGCACAAAATTGCCACTGGTTCCGGGTTTGGATGGCAATATATTATTTTTTCGTACCTTGGTGTCGCAACCAATTTTATAAAAATTATATGTTGGTTGCTCCAATTCGCACTCGTGCTATAAGCACTCGTTTGGTCGCTTACGCGGTACATTAAAATAATATATTGCCATCCAAACCCGGAACCAGTGGCAATTTAGTGCCATTTAAATCCGGAACTATTGACATTTTTTCCAATATATGGTAAAATTAATATTACCGTTGTATTGGAAAGGAGGAAAATAATGGAAAAGATTATTCCAAGATCTAAGCCATTTAATCCAGAAGAATTCAAAAAAAGATACAAAGTAAAAAATGAAAAAGAAAATGAAACATTAAAATATATACTAGAAAGAAACAATATAAAATTTATAAGTGAAGAAGAAAAAGTAAATGTACCAAATAATTATCAAATTACATATATATCTCCAAAAGGAAAATTAATTTTGGCAAGTAATGAAGGAAATAATAGTACACATGATGAAATTGCAAGTAAAATTAGACCTAGGATAGATAAGGATTCAAGAAAATCAATGGCGGAGTTATTGGCAAAAGGTTTTATAATTTTTGCAGATATTTCATGTGAAGATGAAAATATGGCTTGTATTTGTTATGTTGAAAATAACACAACTAAAGCACAACATGATAGGTTACAAGAAATAAAGAATAATTGTAATTATGAATATATTCCTGATGCTAATTCTTTAGAGGATGTATTAGAACAATTAAAAGAAAAAGCAATTGATGATAATGATGAGATAGAATTCGTTGCACTTGCATAAATTTATTAAGAAAATTTGTATTTACAATTTTTTTAAAATAAAGTTTAATTAGGAAATTAGATGAAAAAATAAAAAAAACTTAAAAAGTACTTGATTTCAGGTACTTTTTTTGGTATAATAGTTCACGTATTAATCACATAGAGCGAGTTTTAAAGGTAGTGCCTAAAAATTAGGTCCTAAAAAACTATGAACTTTATGGAAGAAAAAAACAAAAAGGGAGGAATTAAAAATGGCAGTAGTTGCAATGAAACAATTACTAGAAGCTGGTGTTCATTTCGGACATCAAACAAGAAGATGGGATCCAAAAATGGCTGAATATATATTCCAAGCTAGAAATGGAATCCATATAATCGATTTACAAAAAACATCAAAAAAATTAGACGAGGCATATGCATTCGTTAAAGAACAAGTAGAAGAAGGAAAAACAGTTCTATTTGTTGGTACAAAAAAACAAGCACAAGAATGTATGAAAGAAGCTGCAATCAAGTGTGGTATGTACTATGTTGACCAAAGATGGTTAGGTGGAATGTTAACAAACTTTGGAACAATCCAAAAAAGAATTCAAAGATTAAAAGACTTAGAAACAATGGAACAAGATGGTACATTTGATGTATTACCTAAAAAAGAAGTAATATTATTAAAGAAAGAAATGGAAAAACTAGAAAGAAATCTTGGTGGAATTAAAGATATGGATAAATTACCAGGAGTTATATTCTTAGTAGATCCTAAAAAAGAAAGAATAGCAATATTAGAAGCTAGAAAATTAAACATACCAGTAGTTGGATTAGTAGATACAAACTGTAACCCAGAAGATGTAGACTATGCAATTCCTGGAAATGACGACGCAATTCGTGCTGTAAAATTAATAGCCGATGTAATGGCAAATGCAGTTATTGAAGGAAATCAAGGTGAAAGCTTTGATGCAGAAGATGCAAATGCAGAGCAATCAGTTGAAGAAGAAGTAGAAAGCATTGAACAAGTTGTTGAAAATGAAGAAAAAGTTGAAGAATAATATTCTTTATAATAAAAATAAAGAGTAGAGCTAATATCTGCTCTACTTTTAATTTAATAAAAGGGAGGAAAAATAATGGTAACAGCAAGCTTAGTTAAAGAATTAAGAGAAAAAACAGGAGCAGGAATGATGGACTGCAAGAAAGTTTTAACAGAAACAGATGGTGACTTAGAAAAAGCAACAGAATTATTAAGAGAAAGAGGAATTGCAAAAGCTGCTAAAAAATCTGGAAGAGTTGCAGCAGAAGGAATAGTTGAAGCTTATATTTCAGAAGATGGAAAAGTTGGAGCTATAGTAGAAGTTAACTCAGAAACAGACTTTGTTGGAAAAAATGAAGAATTTAGAACATTTGTTATGAATGTTGCAAAACAAGTTGTAGAAAAAAATCCTGCAGATGTTGAAAGCTTACTTGCACAAGATTCAATTGAAGAACCAGGAAAAACAGTACAAGAAGTTTTAGTTGGAAAAATAGCTACAATTGGTGAAAATTTAAATATTAGAAGATTTGCAAGATTTGCATCAGAAGGTTTAGTTGAAAAATATATACATGGTGATGGAAAAATTGCAGTATTAATCAATATGAAAAAAGGAAGCAAAGAAGTTGCAAAAGATGTATGTATGCAAATTGCAGCTGCAAGACCAGAATATTTAAATGAAGAATCAGTTCCAGCAGAAAGAATTGAAAAAGAAAAAGAAATATTAAAAATTCAAACAATGAATGAAGGAAAACCAGAAGCTATTGCTGAAAAAATAGTAGAAGGAAGAATTGGAAAATTCTTCTCAGAAATATGCTTATTAGATCAACAATTTGTAAAAAATCCAGATATAAAAGTATCTCAATTATTAAAAGAAAAAGATGCAGAAGTTGTTGAATTTGCAAGATTTGAAAAAGGTGAAGGAATCGAGAAAAAAGAAGAAAATTTTGCAGAAGAAGTAATGAAACAATTAAAATAATAATGAAAAGCTCATCTAATATAGATGAGCTTTTTTTGTGCTTATGATCTGTGCGGAACAATCTGTTGGGCTGAGGCAGGAAGATTTTTTTTCTTCCAATCCTTTTTTAAAGCTTTTTCCAAATCTTTTGCCCAAGAAGAACTATTGTAAGGGTGTCCCTTAACTGCCCGTCTTCCGTTGTTAACACGTCTTCCCATTTTTTTGCACAACCTTTCATATAAGATAATATAATTATAACATAATTATGTAAAATTATCAACTATACTGTTCTTTGTGATACTTTAATTTACATTTTTTCTTAATAAATGTTGAAAAATCATTGGAATTTCCAATTAAAAAACCATGTTTATTTAATACAAAAGAATGAGTTTTATCTATATATAAATAAAAGAAATTTTCTGTTTCAAATATTTTATATAGTTTAAAATAAGGCATGATATTATAATTTTCATTGTCTCTAATTTTAAATTTATCTTCATAAAAAATAAAGTAAAAAGTCTTTTTATTTTCTATTTTTTTACTTTTCAGTTCTTTTTGGGCGATAGAAAACGGATGTAAAAACCTCCACAAAAAAAAGGCTGATAAAAAAATTCCAAATAAAATTGCAAGTGTATAATTATGATATTTTACTTGAAGAGACAAGCAAAATATTAAAAGCATTATAATTGCTGCAGTGTATAAAGTATATTTAAAATGAAATTTTTTATTATGAAAGTTTAAGAAATTTTCATATATTTCTTTATTGTATTTTGTTTCATTTTTAAATAATATTTTCAAATAAATCCCCCCAAAAAGCATCTTACAATTTATTAGTTTAATTATGACAAAAGTATATCATAAAAACTTAAAAATACCAAGTAAAACATTGACAAAAAGCTATATAAAATATAATATATTATATAGAAAAATAGAGGTGAAAAATGAAAAATTTTTTTATAATTTTAATAATAAAAATACTATCATTTGGATTAAAAATAATTGGTAAGCATGGTGGAAATTTACCCGGAAAAATTGCATATGACATGAACAAAGAAATATTTAAATATTTTAAAATAAAATGTCCAGTAATAGCAGTAGTTGGAACAAATGGAAAAACAATGACTAATAATGCGATAAACAATATATTAGTAAATGATGGGAAAAACGTAATTAGCAATTTAGAAGGAAACAACATGGAAACAGGAATTTTATCATTATTAATAAAAAGATGCACATTAACTGGAAAAGTGAAAGCAGATTATATAACATTAGAAGTAGATGAAAGTTATTTGCCTGTTGTTTTTAAAGATTTAAAACTAGATACATTAGTTGTATTAGATTTCTTTAGAGATCAATTAGATAGAGTTGGGGAAGTAGAATCTTTAATACTAAAAATAAATGAATTTTTAAAAACATATAACGGAAACCTTGTATTAAACAATGATGATCCTAATGTTGCAAGACTTGGAAAGGCAAATCCTGAAAATAATAATGTATATTATTTTAGTGTTGATAAATATGATTTCGCAACAAAGCAAATGAAAGAAGCAGGAGAAGGAAAATTTTGTCCATTTTGTAGTACAAGATTAGAATATGAATATTATCAATATGCACATATTGGAAAATTTAAATGTCCAAAATGTAATTACGGAGATAATGAAATTTACAAATTAGTTACAGATGTAAATTTAAAAAATCAAACATTTAAAATAGCAGATGAAATTTATAAGATACAATTTAATAGCATATATAGTGTATATAATTTTGCAGCTGCAATATCTGTGGTAAGTATATACAATATAGATACAAAAATTATAAAACAAGTTTTAGAAAAATTTATATTAAATAATGGAAGACAAGAAAAATTAGTTATTTCTGGTTGTAAGACAACTATAAATTTGGCCAAAAATCCGACAGGTGCTAATGTTAGTATAAGACTTGTAAATGAGGACAATGATGAAAAAGAATTGTTGTTTGTTTTAAATGACAATTTAGCAGATGGTCAAGATGTTTCTTGGATTTGGGACATAGATTTTTCTAATTTAAACAATGTAAAAAGGGTAATAACCAGTGGTACAAGAGCCTATGATATTGCAATTTGTATAAAAACAAGTGGTTATTTGCCCAATAATATAGAAAGTTATTTAAGTCTTGAAGATGCAGTAAATGCGTTATATAAAAATAAAACGAAAAAATATGTCATATCAAACTATACTGCAATTCAAGACACAAGACATGCAATTTTAAAATATAAAAAAGAAAATTAAAGGGGAGGGTTACAAATGAAAAGTAATTCAAAAGGTATAACATTAATTGCTTTAGTAATTACAATTATTGTGCTTTTAATATTAGCAGGAATAACTATAGCAACACTTACAGGAGATAATGGAATAATTGGAAAGGCAATTAATGCAAAAAATGAAACAAATAAAGCAAATGTTAAAGAACAACTTGGACTTGCTGTAACAAACAGTTTTAGTAAAGGAAAATTGGACAAAGATATTTTATTGGAGAATATAGGAAATATAGAAGGGGCAGAAGTTTCATCTGCTGAATTCCCAATAAAGGTAAATTTAAATTCCATAGAAGCGCAAATTGATGAAGACGGAAATATAACAATAATAGGCGAAAGTCATGAGGATGATGAATACAAAGGAAAATATACAATTGCCAATATAGAACAACTAGAAAAATTTAGAACAGAAGTTAATAATGGAACATTTAGTGGTGCAAATAATGATAATACAGCATATTTAACAAAAGATTTAGATTTAAGTACAATAGAAAATTGGGAACCAATTGGTATAAGTGAAGAAAAACAATTTAATGGTACTTTTATAGGAAATAACCATAAAATAAAAAATTTAAAAATAAATGGAGACTCAAGATTCCAAGGATTATTTGGATTTAATGGTGGAACTATAAATGGAATAATTATAGAAAGTGGAACAATAAATAATACAAAAAAGATGGTAGGAGCAATTTGTGGACAAAATAATGGAAATATAATTAACTGTATAAATAAAGCAAATATTTTTGTTGAATTAGATGGAGATACAAGCTGCGTAGGTGGAATATCTGGTTATAATACTGCAAATGCAGTTATAGAAAATTGCAGAAACACTGGGTATATTTATGGTAAAGGCAAGCTTGTAGGAGGAATATGTGGTTATAGTTTTGGAGAAATAAAAAAATGTTATAATAGTGGTGAAATAAAAAGTAATACAGTACAAGTTGCTGGAATTGCAGGAGATAGTGAAGGAACAAGATCAAAACAAGCTTTGGTTGAATCTTGTTATAATATAGGTGTAATTTATGGTAATGGCGAAGTCGGTGGAATTGTAGGATGCAATTATTATTATTCAACCGTAAAAAATAGCTATAATATAGGTGGAATTTCTTATACTTCTGGTTATGGAGGAGCAATTATAGGAGAAAATTGGGCAACTGCAGCAGATTGTTATTATTTAGCAAGTACATGTAACAATGGAATAGGAAGCAGAAATACATCTGGGGCTAATAAAAAAACAGAATCAGAACTAAAGGATGTTAGTTTATTAAATGTAAATACAAATGTGTGGAAAAGTGATGCTGGTTCATTAAATTATGGATTCCCTGTTTTAGATGGACAAAATGAAAAAGTTGCAAAAAATAATACAACTGATAAAATGCCAAAAATGTTAGGTGTTAATGCATACTTTGATTCTAATGATTATACAAGTGGAAATGAATGGAAAAATAAAGCAGGAGTAAATAACCTTATTATTAATGGTTCTGCAAATAAAGAAAGTGATGGAAGTGTATCTTTACAAGGAACATCAGAAAGCTATGGTAGTGTAAAGGTAGGAAAAACATATAATAGAACAACTTATTTAATTGCAAAATGTCAAAATTATTATGATGATTATTTAGGAATGTTTACTAGTGGTATTACTTATGACAGATGGTATTATGCATTAGATATATATAATTATAAAGGAAAAATGTATGCTTCTTCTAATGGAGGAGATATTACATGTGATACAAGCAGTATGCAATATAATGTTGCAGCTATGGTGTTAAATTTAGACAATTCAAAATATTCATTTTATCTTAATGGAAAGTTAATTGGAACTTCAGAGGCTCAATGGGGATATAGAAATGATATGATGTATTTAAATGCACAGTATAGAGAAAGATTTAGCTTTTTTGATAGTAGAGTAAATTATAAATTTTTAGCAGTTTCTACTTTAACTCAATCTGAAGAAGATGTATTAGAAAATTCAAGATGGTTAATGAATAAATATAATATAAAATAAGAGGAAAATAAAAGATGAAAGAAATAAAAATATTGTACTTATATCCAGACATATTAGATTTATATGGAGATATAGGAAACATAAAAGTATTAAAATATAGACTAGAACAAAGAGGATATACAGCAACAATAGATAAATATTCTATAAACGATGGAAAACCAGACTTTAAAAATTATGACATTATATTTGCAGGAGGAGGAGCAGACAACGAGCAAAAGATACTATCAGATGACCTTGCAAAATATAAAGAAGAAATAAAGCAGGCAGTAGAAGAAGGAGTATTTTTCTTACTTATATGTGGAGCATATCAACTATTTGGAAAATACTATAAAGGAGTAGAAGGAAATATAATTCCTGGCTTAGAGGTCTTTGATTATTATACAGAAGCAATAGAAGATAGGTCTAAAAGATGTATAGGAAATATTGTAATAGAAGTAAATTTAGAAAATAAGCCAGTAAAAATAATTGGTTTTGGAAATCATGGTGGACAAACCTATGGAATAGAAACACCATTTGGAAAAGTTTTGTATGGAAATGGAAATAAATTTGGTGATGAATATGAAGGATTTATGACACAAAATGTAATTGCAACATATTTACATGGACCATTGCTTTCAAAAAATCCAGAACTTACAGATTACATTATAAAAAAATGTATAAATAGAAAATACAAAGAACAAATTGAATTAGAACCATTAAATGATGAATTAGAAAACAAATGTAGAGAACAATTAATACAAAGATTTTTATAGATAGACAACGTAGACAACGGGACGGGGTTTTTGTCTTAGGCTTTCAGGGCTGTTTTACGTTAAAGTCATAGCTTAAAGGCTGGGCATGATAAGGGATTAGGCTGGTAATAATATATTATTTTTGTACCTTGGTGTCGCAACCAACTAAATTTTAAACTTATATGTTGGTTGCTCCAAGTCGCACTCGTGCTACAAGCACTCGTTTGATCGCTTACGCGGTACTACAAATAATATATTATTTTATCTATACTTATGTTTAAAACATCAACTAAATTTATACATTTATTAATTTTTGAATTATCATCACTTTGTAATACTCGTACAATTGGACGTGAAGGAAATCCATTAATAGTTCCTTCAACTAATACTATATCACCATTACTTAATTTAAGCATAGTACCTTTTAAAAATGGTATTGCCTTTTTATAGAAAACTTCTACAATTTTATAATCAAAAGCAGTCCCTATATGTGCCATTATTCTTTCTAAAATATTATTAGGTAAGTCTGATTGAAGAATTACTTCACTATTTACTAACTTATCATAAAAATCTACAATAGCTATTATTTTACTATATTCATTTATCCTATTTCCTTTAATTCCCCTTGGATAACCACTTCCATCAACATGTTCATGATGATATAAAATTGGAAAAAGAACATCTCTACTTACATCAGTATATAAGTATAAATAATTATATCCTTTTTCACTATGTGTTTTTACTACTTCCTCTTCATCATTTGATAATTTAGTAGATTTATATATTATTTCTTTAGGTAAAAAAGCATATCCTAA
>ERZ827423.90-NODE-90-length-116154-cov-38.056796_pt1 | contig 116154 bp, 118 predicted proteins | sample MGYA00519775_ERZ827423 | MGnify/ENA primary metagenome ERZ827423 (study PRJEB31778, sample SAMEA3449296) | human gut metagenome | biome: human gut; feature: human-associated habitat; material: faeces | place: United Kingdom | collected 2010/2012 ... | reverse complement strand
ATGCGGACTTCACCTTTTCGCGCGATGCATTCGGCGCATATGTTCAGCTTGATTCATTCCGCAGCAAATTCGGCCTGTCCTTCATGGCCTTCGGCACCGTGGGCAGCGACGGCGTTTTCCGCCCCGCAGAATACACCCTGTTCCCTACCGTCGGCTCCCGCCTGAGCGATTCCGCCTGCAGGGCCGATACCGTGCAGCTTTGCGATAACGCAGGCGGCATGAGATTTTATAGGGGTTGAGGAAAGGGCCAATGGTGGTATAATAATAAAAAAGAAAGAAAGGCGGTAAGCAGCATGGAGCAACTCAGCATAGCAGAACTGGCAAACAGGCTTTCGCCGGTGTTTTCCGATTATGATATAAAAAAAGCCGTACTGTTCGGCTCAGTAGCCAAAGGCACGGCTACCGACAAAAGCGACGTTGACATTATGGTTGACAGCGGGCTAAAAGGCATGCGCTTTGTAGGCCTGCTTGAAGATGTGCAAAACGCCGTCGGCAAAGACGTTGATATGCTGGACGTATCGCACATAGAGCACGGTTCGCTCATAGAACGCGAAATCGCTGATACGGGGGTTACGATATATGAGAAATGAAGTTGCGATATCAAAGATGATATCATACGGCGAAAAAATCATTGAGTATTGCCACGGTTATGATACATACGGCAGCTTCTCGCAGAACAGCATGCTTATGGAAGCCTGCGTATTCAATCTGAGCCAAATAGGCGAACTTACCAAAAAGCTTGATGACTCGTTTATCGCGCAGTATGCAGATATTCCATGGTCACAGCTTCGCGGACTGCGGAATAGAATCGTTCATGATTACGAAGGCGTAAACCTCGTGCTTGTATGGGACATAATCCATGAGGATTTGCCGGAACTGATAGTCAAGCTGAAGAACCTATAAAGCTATTCTAAGAGCCGCAAGGCTCTTTTTTCGTCCTCTATTTTCTGAAAATTTTTCATCAAATCACCCCCCCCCGATATGTGTAAATAAATAAATTTCATTTTTGTGCAAATTGTGTAAGACTTTACAGGGCGAATATGGTATTGTGTATTTACATAAATTGCCGCGGAGGTACAACATGAAAGCCTTAGTATGTGAAATGTGTTCAAGTCCTAATCTTATAAAAAAAGATGGTATGTATGTTTGTGAAAACTGTGGAACCCGTTACACCGTTGAAGAAGCAAGGAAGATGATGATTGATGGAACAGTTGATGTACAAGGTACTGTTAAGGTTGACAACTCGGCTTTTGTACAAAAATATCTTGCAAATGCCAGACGCGCAAAGCAAAAAGAAGATTGGGAAGAAGTCGAGAAATACTACAATATGGTTGAGCAGAATGACCCCTCCAATATCGAAGCAATTTTCTATAGTGCATATGGAAAAGCAAAATCTACTTTGGTGGACGCTGATATTTATAAACGTCAAGCTGCCTTTAAAGTGTTGAAAAATTGCATTTCAATTATTGATGATAGGTATCAAGTCAATCGCAGAGCAGAAAATGAAATTGTTATAAACAATATGGCAGATGATCTCGCAAGTATGATTTGCAGCGAATTTGTTTATACGGAAAAAACAAATGGCTATGGTTTCAAAACGGATAATAGAAATGAAACGTATGTTTTGTTTGGCAGTTTGATATATGCGTTCAAAGCAGCCATCGATAATATTGAGAAGATAGATGATCAGCCTTTCTTGCATGCGGCATCAATAAGGTTATATAGAGTAGTAGGACTTACTGGTATTGGAATTTGGAATCAAACAGTGCAGAGATGGATTGATGAGGAAAAAAGAGAACTTGAAGCATCAAAAGCTAAAGCAATTTCTGCCTATTGGTCTGAGCATACTGAGGAAAAAGCAGCCCTTGACCAAGAGAGAGAATCTTTATCAGCAAAAGTCGAAAACTTGAACGCCGAGATTTCATCGTTGCCCGAAGTAAAAGCGAAAGCACAAATCGAAGCAAAGATTGGAGCATTACAGCAAAAAAAATCTGCGTTGGGTCTTTTCAAGGGAAAGGAAAAGAAGGCACTTCAAGAACAGATTAGCCTTGCATATGGCGATTTAGAGAAAGTAAAACCAAGCAGAGAAGCTGCGGTTTCGCCTATTCAGGCACAGATTGATGCTGCTAATGCAAGAATTGCGGAAATTGATAAGGAACTTACAAAAGAGCACTAAAAGGGCAAAACAGTTCATGGTTGATATTCACATTATTCAATATATTTTTTGCATTCTTTAGTTCCCCCACGCAAAAAGGAGAAGGTCACCCTTCTCCTTTTGCTTTACTCTGACTTTTACTCCCCAAAATACCTCTTGAGCAGACCTTCGAAGGCCTTACCATGCCGGGCCTCGTCGCGTGCCATTTCATGCACGGTGTCATGTATTGCGTCAAGGTTGAGCGCCTTGGCCTTCTTTGCCAGCTCGAACTTGCCCAGCGTTGCGCCGTTCTCGGCCTCAACGCGCATCTCAAGGTTCTTCTTTGTGCTGTCGGTTATAACCTCGCCCAGCAGCTCCGCAAACTTGGCGGCATGCTCGGCTTCTTCATAGGCGGCCTTTTCCCAGTAAAGACCAATCTCGGGATAGCCTTCGCGGTGCGCTACGCGCGCCATGGCAAGATACATGCCCACTTCGGTGCATTCGCCGGTGAAGTTGGCGCGCAGACCCTCTACTATTTCGGGATCAACGCCCTTCGCCACGCCCACGACATGCTCGGCAGCCCAGTCAAGCTTGTTTTCTTCAACGGGAACGAACTTGTCCGCAGGGGCCTTGCACTGCGGGCAGAATGCCGGCGGCTCGCTGCCTTCGTGAATGTAACCGCAAACGGTGCAACGGTATTTCATATAGGTTTACCTCCTGATAAAAGAATACATTGTTTTTTAGTCCAGCAGCCCATGCTCTATCTTGTATGAAAGCGTGCTCAGACTCTCGCTCAGGTGAACGTTTTCTATCGGTACGGATGTTGTGATATCCAGCGGCACAAAGTTCCATATGCCGCGTATGCCCGCTGCGCACATCCTGTCCGCAATCTCCTGCGCGGCGCTGCGGCGGGCGGCTATAACGCCTATGTCGATCTGATTCTCGCGTATGTATTCATCCATGTCCTTAACGTCGAGCACGGGATGGCCCTTTATTTCGGTGCCGATAAGGTCCTCATTCACGTCGAACAGCGCCTTTACCTCGAATCCCGTCTCCGCAAAGCCGGGGAAGTTGGTAAGCGCATGTCCAATATTGCCCGCACCTACAATTATTATGGTGTGCTTGCGGTCTATGCCCATTATGCGCTTTATTTCGCCCGTAAGGTTGCTCACGTTATAACCATAGCCCTGCTGGCCAAAACCGCCGAAGCAGTTGAAATCCTGCCTCACCTGCGATGCGTTCAGATTCATCTGCCGCGCCAGCCTTTCGCTGCTTATGCGCTCAACACCCTGCGTCTCCAGCATAGTCAAATGCCTATAGTACCGCGGCAGACGCCTAATTACTGCTTCCGATACTCTCTTAAAGCCCATATCTTCCTCCGATAACTGCACACTTAATAATGCTATTTCACCCTATATTATAGCTTGTATCGCTGTCTTTCGCAATGGCATTGTTTATAAATTATTTATTATTTATGCTCGGCGTCATTCCACGTCCGGCATAAAGCACATATCCTCGCCCCGCTTGCGCCATGTGCCGTGCACGCCTTCCGCCGCCGCACCCAGCTCTATATGCAGCATTGCTATGCCCCTATCCACGTTGCCGAAGCCGAAATTGTTGCCGCAATCCACAACGCTTATGCCCCCGTTTTCGGGAATAAGCTCATACGGCTGCTTGTTCACGGCGCTCGGCGCAAGTATTGCGCATTGCACCGCGCTCCTTTGCCATGCGGGCAGCTGCTCAAATTCCTCGTCCTCAAGCCATGTCAGCTCCGCAACGCCGCGGCGTTTTCTGCGCACGAACGGTTCGTCCGCAATGCCGATTGGCGTTACGCATACGGCCTTCTCGTTCTTTTTCAGCTTTATCGCAGAACCGAGCGCACCGCGGTTGAAATTGGCGCCGAGCCAGCATGTGCCAAGCCCAAGCGACGTACATTCCAATACGAACGCTTCTCCCAAGTACCCAAGCGACGTTTCGTCCCCGTTTTGAGATATGAACGCGGCAAACGCGCTGGTGCCCTTTATGCGCGACCCAAGTATGCCGGAAAACACCTTCTGCTCCACGCCCACAGCAATGCGCACCCCGCGCACGCTAAGCGATGCCGCCGCGCTTTCCAGCGCCAGCATGTCCTCCAAACTCGGCTCCTGCTTGTACCGTCTTACGGAATAGCGTTTCTGCGCCGCCTTATACCATTTCGTCATGCCGCCATCCATTGGCTTATGTCCTCCCAGCCGTTTATTTTGTGCTTATTCGCGTATGCCTTTTTCAAGCATGGGCTTCAAATAAATACCCGTATAGCTCTTTTTATTTTGGGCAACCTGCTCGGGCGTACCTGTGCATACTATCGTGCCGCCCATGTCCCCGCCTTCCGGACCAAGGTCTATTATATAGTCCGCAGTCTTTATCACGTCCAGATTGTGCTCTATTACCACGACCGTGCTGCCGCCGTCGCAAAGGCGCTGCAAAATGGCTATAAGCCGCTTCACGTCGTCCGTATGCAGTCCCGTGGTGGGTTCGTCAAGCACATAAAGCGTCCTGCCCGTATCCCGCCTTGCAAGCTCCGTTGCCAGCTTAACGCGCTGCGCTTCGCCGCCGGAAAGCGTGGTGGACGATTGCCCCAGGCGGATATACCCCAAGCCCACATCGTAAAGCGTTTGCAGCTTGCGCGCAAGCTTTGGCAGCGGCGCAAAAAACTTCAGCGCTTCTTCAACCGTCATGTCCAATACGTCCGCAATGGTTTTACCCTTGTATTTTACCTCAAGCGTTTCCCTGTTGTATCGCTTGCCGCCGCAAACCTCGCACGGAACGTATATATCGGGCAAAAAGTGCATCTCTATTTTCAGTATGCCGTCCCCGCGGCAGGCTTCGCACCGCCCGCCCTTAACATTGAAGCTGAAGCGTCCGTTCGTATAGCCGCGCATCTTCGCGTCCGGCGTTTGGGCAAATACGTCGCGTATCAAATCGAACAGTCCTGTATACGTTGCAGGATTGCTGCGCGGCGTGCGTCCTATGGGGGACTGGTCAATATCAATTATCTTGTCCAGCTTGTCTATGCCCAGTATTTCGTCGTGTTCTCCGGGCCGCGTGCGCGCGCGGTTAAGGTCCCTCAGCAGCGTTTTTTTCAGCACCTCGTTCACAAGGCTGGATTTGCCGCTGCCCGATACTCCCGTTACGCACGTGAACACGCCAAGCGGTATATCCACATTCACGTTTTTCAGATTATTTGCCCGCGCCCCGCGTATTTGCAGCCAGTTTTCGCCGGTTTCCCGCCGCTTTGCAGGCACGGCGATATATTCCCTGCCGGAAAGATATTTGCCCGTTATGGACTTTTCGTCCGTCATTATCTCCTCCGGCGTGCCGGCAAAAACAACCTCGCCGCCGTGTTCGCCCGGGCCCGGGCCTATATCCACTATGTAGTCCGCATTGAGCATTGTTTCCTCGTCGTGCTCAACGACTATAAGCGTGTTGCCTATGTCCCGCATGCCTTTTAGCGTATCGATCAGCTTTGCATTGTCCCGCTGGTGCAGCCCTATGCTCGGCTCGTCCAGTATATACAATACGCCAACCAGGCTTGAGCCTATCTGCGTCGCAAGGCGTATGCGCTGCGCCTCACCGCCGGAAAGCGTGCCCGCCGCGCGCGAAAGCGTAAGATAATCAAGCCCAACACTTATAAGGAAGCCAAGGCGGGAATCTATTTCCTTCAGTATCCTGCCGGCTATCATTTCCTCCGTTTTGTTCAGCGTAAGTGCGGAAAGCTTCTCCCGCGCATGACGCACGGTCATGTCGCTTAATTGGGCTATGTTCATCCCGCCCACCGTTACCGCAAGGCTTTCGCTTTTGAGCCGCTTGCCCTTGCAGTCCGGGCACGGTATATTGGCCATGTATTCCTCTATCTCGTGCTTCATATAGTCGGACTGCGTTTCCTTATATCTGCGCTCAAGGTTGGGAATAACGCCCTCAAACGGGGAATCGTAGCTGCCTTCGCCAAATTCGCGGCGGTATTCTATATGTATGCGTTCATTACCCGTGCCGTAAAGTATGGCATGGCGCGCCTGCTCACTGAGCTTATTGAACGGCGTATCCATATCAAAGCCGTATTTATCGCCGAGTGCCGCAAGATACATGCCCGCTATACTTGCGGTGTTGCTGCTCTGCCAGCCGGTCACGTTTATCGCGCCCTGCCTCAGCGAAAGCTCCTCGTTGGGCACTATCAGCGCCGGGTCGATCTTCATCAGCGCCCCAAGGCCGGAGCATGTTGGGCAGGCGCCGTATGGGTTATTAAAGCTGAACATGCGCGGGGTAAGTTCCTCTATGCTCACCCCGCAGTCGGGGCAGGCATAGTTTTCGCTGAAAAGCTGTTCCTCGCCATTGTGTTCAACCTTGGCAAGGCCGGCGCCGAACGCAAACGCCGTTTCAAGCGAGCCTGCAAGCCTGCTTTCCGCGCCCGCGCGCACCACTATGCGGTCAACTATAACGTCTATGGTGTGCTTCAGCTTTTTGTCCAGCTTCGGCACATCCGCAATGTCGTATATCTCGCCGTCCACCTTAACGCGAACGTAGCCGTCCTTCTGTATCTGTTCAAGCAGCTTTACATGCTCACCCTTTCTGCCGCGGACAGCTGGAGCGATTATCTGCACCCGCGCCCCTTCGCCAAAGGCCATCACCTGCTCCACAACCTCGTCCACGGTCTGCCGCCGTATAACGCGGCCGCATTTGGGGCAATGCGGTATGCCTATGCGGGCATAAAGCAGCCTTAAATAATCGTGTATCTCCGTCACCGTGCCAACGGTTGAGCGCGGGTTATTGTTTGTACTCTTCTGGTCTATCGATATTGCGGGAGAAAGTCCCTCTATCGTGTCCACATCGGGCTTTTCCATCTGGCCCAAAAACTGCCTTGCGTATGAGGAAAGCGACTCAACGTAGCGCCGCTGCCCTTCCGCATATATCGTATCGAAGGCAAGGCTTGATTTGCCGCTGCCCGAAAGTCCCGTGAAAACTATCAATTTGTCCCGCGGTATGGTCAGGTTCACGTTTTTCAGGTTGTGTTCCCGCGCCCCGCGTATTACTATTTCGTCTCTCATATATCCTTAATTCCGTATCTATCCGCTAAGCCGAAGCGCGTATCACTTGCGCTTTGGCGATTTTCTTCCGCGGCCCTTGCTGCGCCGCGCGCTGCCTATCGTGCCCGGCGCGGGCTTGGCTACGCCCGCGTTTTCGCCCGTCAGGCTGAAAAGTTCATCTCTCAGCTTCGCCGCCGTTTCAAAGTCCAGTTCCGCCGCGGTCTGGCGCATCTGCTGCTGCAAAATGGCCGTGCGCTGCTCAAGCTCCTCTTTTGATATGCCGCTGCGTTCCTGCCTGTTTTTGTGCGATATTTCAAGCACGTTGCGTATTTCCTTTTTAACGCTTTGCGGGGTTATGCCATGCGCTTCGTTAAAGGCGCGCTGCTTTTCGCGGCGGTAATTCGTTTCGTCAATGGCTTCGCGCATGCTGGGCGTTATCTCGTCCGCATACATTATTACACGCCCGTCAACGTTTCGCGCCGCGCGGCCTATCGTTTGTATAAGGCTTGTCGCGCTGCGCAAAAAGCCTTCCTTGTCCGCATCAAGTATGGCCACCAACCCAACTTCCGGCAGGTCAAGCCCTTCACGCAGCAGGTTTATGCCCACAAGTACGTCAAACTCGCCCAATCTCAAGTCGCGTATTATCTCCATGCGCTCTATCGTTTCAATATCGCTGTGCATATATCTTACGCGCACGCCCATTGAATCGAGATATTCCGTCAGCGTTTCCGCCATGCGCTTTGTAAGCGTGGTCGCAAGCGTGCGGTATCCCTTCTGCGCCATCAGCTTAACTTCGCTCAAAAGATCGTCTATCTGCCCTTCTACCGGCCTTACCGTTATTTCTGGGTCCAGCAGACCCGTGGGGCGTATTATCTGCTCGACTATTTGCGATGCATTATCCGTTTCGTATTCGCCCGGTGTTGCAGATACGCAAATAAGCTGGTTTATCCGCTTTTCAAATTCCTCATATCTCAGCGGCCTGTTGTCAAACGCCGCCGGCAGGCGGAACCCGTATTCCACAAGCTCCTTTTTGCGCGAATAATCGCCCGCGTACATGCCGCGTATCTGCGGCAGGGTAACATGGCTTTCGTCTATAAACATAAGGAAATCGTCCGGAAAATAATCCAGCAGCGTGAACGGCGGCTGGCCCGGCTTCCTGCCGTCAAAATAGCGGGAATAGTTCTCTATGCCCTGGCAATAGCCTATTTCGCGCATCATTTCAATATCGTATTCCGTGCGCTGCGCTATTCTTTGCGCCTCCAGCAGTTTATTCTCCGCATTGAACTCGGCCACGCGCTTCTGCATGTCCGTCTCAATGTCGCCTATGCTGGCCTCCAGCTTGTCCCTCCCGGTAACGTAATGCGTGGCGGGAAAAATAGCTGCGTGGCTCCTGTCCGTTATCGTTTGGCCGGTAAGGGCGTTTATTTCGCTTATGCGCTCTATCTCGTCGCCAAAAAAGCTTATACGCAGCGCCTTCTCGCTCCAGTTCGCCGGCATAACGTCCACCGTGTCCCCTTTTACGCGGAAATTGCCGCGATTAAAATCAAACTCGCTGCGCTGGTACTGTATGTCAACAAGGCGCTTTAGCAGCTCGTCCCGCTCCATGCGCATGCCTTCGCGCACCGATACGGAAAGTTTGAGATACTCCTCCGGATCGCCGAGGGCATATATACACGACACGGAAGCGACTATTATAACGTCCCTGCGCTCGTTCAGCGCGCTTGTCGCGCTGAGCCTAAGCTTATCTATTTCATCGTTCACCGTGGCCACTTTTTCGATATATGTATCGGAAGAAGCTATATATGCCTCCGGCTGATAATAATCGTAGTACGAAACGAAGTATTCCACGGCGCTGTCCGGAAAGAACTCCTTAAATTCCCCGCAAAGCTGCGCCGCAAGCGTTTTATTGTGCGCGATAACAAGAGTGGGCTTCTGCACCCGCTCTATCACCTTCGCCATTGTAAATGTTTTGCCGCTGCCCGTAACGCCCTTGAGAACCTGCAGCCTGTCGCCGTTGAGCACGCCTTGGCTCAGCCGTTCTATGGCCTCCGGCTGATCTCCGCGCGGTTCGAAAGGGGTAACGGCCTTAAAAGCGCCCATATCAGCACTCAAAATCCACCGAAACGGAGGATTCAAGCACGCTGTGTATGTATTCCTTTACTTTCACGTGTTCCGGATGCGTTGCGTATTCGTCAAGCCCCGCCCTGTCGTCAAACGTGGCTATGAGCACCATGTGGTACGCACGCGCGGAATCCATGAAGTCTATGCCCGTTTCCATGCTCCTCAGCGACGGTACCTTGCCCATAAGCGCTTTGAGCATAGGGGCGATCTTATAAGCCTCCGCCTTGTCGCGGTAACGGTGGCAAACAACGTGTTTTATCATGCTAAACTCCTTCTATGTGCCTCGTATTATTATATCAGAAACGCGGCGCGTTGTGTAGTGCCGTTCGCTCCCTGTTATTCCCTTACGCAGCCCGTACCGCCCACGCGGATACGCACGCTTTCCCCGTTTATGCTAAGGCGCGAATATATGCGCGAAGGCTTGCCCATGGCCTCGCCCTGAATGAACAGTTTTGTTTCGTTCGGCTTTATAATGCCGTGCTTATAAAGATAATATGTAAGCGCGCCGGTGGACGTGCCCGTGGCCGCTTCCTCATCTATTCCGTAAAGCGGGGCAAAATTGCGGCAATGCAGCGCGTCCTTCTCTATTGTAAACGCATGCACACCCGTAACGTCCAGCTTTTTGGAAAGTTTCGCTATCGCATCCATATCCGGTTCCAAATTTGCAAGCACTTCTGCGCTTTTAAGCGGCAGCATTATATCCGCAAGGCCGCTGTTGGATATGGCCGGCTTAAGTTTCCCCATGTCCGCCGCACTTATGCCGTATGCCGCCGCAAGCGCCGCGCTGTCCGTATCATTTAAGAATGCAAGCGGCTTAGGCTCCGCCATATCCAACCAAACAAGCCCGTCCGCAATGTCCACATTTATATCTCCCGCGCCGGTTTGGGCAACATAGCTTTCGCCTTCCCGCACAAGGCCGGTTTTCAGCATATATGCAAACGATCCTACCGTGGCATGCCCGCACAGCGGCACCTCCTCAACCGGCGTAAAATAGCGTATACGGAACCTGTTACCGCCGAGCGGCAGTATAAAGGCCGTTTCGCTATATCCCATTTTTGCCGCAATACGGCGCATTTCAGCCTCCTCCGGCAATTTATCGTCAAACACGGCCACCCCCGCCGGATTTCCGCCGAACGGCACCGAAGAAAAAGCATCAACTGTTACAGGATGCATAAATACAGTCACCTCCCGATTTTATATCAATATAATACCACGCCGCCGCACAAAACGCCATTGACAGCGCAATATGCCGGATATACAATTATTTTTGTTAGCTGTGTCTAACTTATTATACGGAGGATATATGGATCAGATTTCACGCAAAAGATTGAGCGGGCTTGAATGCGGCCAAAGCGGGCATGTTTATGCAGTTGTATCTGCCGATAAGCGCATGCGCAGGCATATTGTGGACATGGGTATAACGCCCGGCACTGAGATAAAGCTGGTCAAGCTTGCGCCGATGGGCGACCCGCTTGAAATAGAACTGAGGGGCTACACTATGTCCCTAAGAAAAGCCGATGCAGACACGATAGTGCTGATGAACGAGGACGACCACAGAAAGTGGCACGAGGATGTTGAGCGCACAATCGCCGCCAAAGAAAAGCGCGCCCGCGAGGAGCGCGAACACAGCGCCGATAAGCGCGACGCAGACCATGCCGAGCATAAACGCGCAGCGGAGCTGACGGGCTTCATAATGGAAAAGAGCATGTGTTCGAAGGGCGGTTTCTGCCCCAAGGATACGTTTGAGGAGGACCGCCCCGTCAGGCTTGCGCTTGCGGGCAACCCAAACTGCGGCAAAACAACGCTTTTCAATGCAATGACCGGCAGCAAGGAATACGTTGGCAACTGGCCGGGCGTAACGGTTGAAAAGAAAGAAGGCAAAATAAAGCAGCGCGCCGATAAGAACAGCGACGGATTATGCACCATGGGCCACGAAATGACCGTTGTGGACCTTCCGGGCATATATTCGCTTTCGCCGTATTCAATGGAGGAAATAGTAGCGCGCGATTATATCATAAACGAAAACCCGGACGCGATAATAAACATTGTGGATGCCACGAACCTGGAGCGCAATCTTTATCTTACAATACAGCTTATGGAGCTTGAGCGCCCGATGATACTGGCGCTGAACATGATGGACGAAGTTGAAAAGCAGGGCGACAGCATAGACTGCAAGCAGCTTTCGCTTGAGCTGGGCATTCCCGTTGTGCCTATAAGCGCGCGCACCGGCGCGGGCATAGACGATCTTGTTACGGGCCTGCAAAGCCTTATCACCGCGGCGCATACGCAGCTGCACGAGGGCTTCCTTATAGAGCCGGACGACGTTTACGATGATTTTACCCACGAGGAGCACCATAAGATAGGCGCAATAATAGAACCCTATGCAAAAGCCGCAAGGCTGCCGCTGCATTGGACGGAAATAAAGCTGCTTGAAGGCGACGAGCGCGTGCGCGAAAGCCTGAAGCTCAACGATATGGATGCAAAGCTTGTGGACGCGATAATAAACGAATACGCCGCCGCAAACCCCATAGGCGACAGCGAATCGCTTGTTGCGGACAGCCGGTATTCATATATCGAGCGCGTTGCAAAGAAAGCCTATCACCACTCCGGCAAAGCTTCAAGCGCCGTCCGCAGCGCAAGGATAGACGCAATACTTACGCATAAGGCGTTTGCGATACCGCTTTTCCTGCTGATAATGGGGCTTATATTCCTGCTCACGTTCTCAACCGTAGGCGCGGCGCTTAGCGACCTTGTAGGCGAATTTATAGACGGCACCGTTGCCCCCGCCGTAATGAGCCTGCTGCAGAACGCGGGCGCGGGAGAATGGTTCATAAGCCTTGTTTGCGACGGCATAATAAAAGGCGTTGGCGGCGTGCTCACGTTCCTGCCGCAGATAGCGCTGCTTTTCCTTTGCCTCAGCCTGCTTGAGGACAGCGGCTACATGAGCCGCATAGCGTTTATAATGGATAAGCCAATGCGCCGCTTCGGGCTGAGCGGAAAAAGCTTCATACCGCTGCTGATGGGCTTCGGCTGCACCGTTCCCGCGGCAATGGGCGCGCGCACAATGGATAACGAACGCGACCGCCGCATGACAATATTGCTGCTGCCGTTCATGAGCTGCTCCGCAAAGCTGCCGGTATACGGGCTTATAGCTGGTGCGTTTTTCAGCGAGCATCGCGGCCTTGTAATACTGAGCCTGTATGTCCTTGGCGTGATGCTGGGCATACTTTCCGGCCTTATTTTCCGCAAGGCTGCTTCAAATAAGCAGGAAGCGCCGTTTGTTATAGAACTGCCGCCGTACCGCATGCCGAGCGCGCGCAATGTTTTCACCCACGTTTGGGAACGCGTGGAGCACTTCCTTGAAAAGGCGGGCACCATAATATTCGCCATGAGCGTTGTTCTATGGTTCATGCAAAGCTTTGACTTCCGCCTTAACTTTATATCCGATCCTTCCCTCAGCATACTCGGCGCAATCGGCTCCGCAATAGCGCCCATATTCAAGCCGCTTGGCTTCGGGTCGTGGCAGGCAAGCGTTGCGCTGCTCACGGGCGTTGTGGCAAAGGAAGCCGTTGTAAGCTCGCTTTCCATGTTTGCAAGCTTTTCCGCCTCCGCCGGCGGCGAGGTTGTGCGCCAGGCTTTAAGCGGCATATTCACCCCCGCAAGCGCGTATTCCTTCCTTGTATTCGTGCTGCTGTATACTCCGTGCATGGCCGCCATTGCCACAATTCGGCGTGAAATGCAGTCCCGCGCATGGACGGCGTTTGCCGTTGTTTGGCAGCTTGCAAGCGCGTATATAATGTCCCTGCTGACATATAATATAATCGGTCTTTTCACCGGAGAGACCGACAAAGCCGTGCTTTTCTATGCCGTAGCCGCGCTTATCGTTATATACAGCGCATACTGCATAATAATGCGCCGCCGGCGCGGATGCGGCTGCGGATGCTCCGGTTGCCGCTCCGCCGCTAAGTGTTCACAAAAAAAGCACCTATAATTTACACTACCATGCAGGAAATTGTGCTACACTTAACGAAAGAGATAATATAAGCGGCCGCAAACCAAAGGGCCGCAAGAAAGGGGTAAGAAGGATGATTATAACGATCAGCGGAAAGAACATCGAAGTATCTGATTACCTGGAGGAGCTTATCAACAAAAAGGTAAGCAAGCTGGACAAGTACTTTCCTGAGGATACCCAGGCGCATGTTACGCTCAGCGTGGAGCGCAACCGCCACATTGTAGAAGTCACGATACCCTATGCGGGCGGCATAATCCGCGGGGAGGAAACCTCCGGCGATATGTACGCCTCGGTAGATAATGTACTCAGCAAGCTTGAAAAGCAGATAGTGCGCCACCGCACCAAACTTGAAAAGAGCCTTAGGGCGGGCGCGTTCCGTGCGCCGGAGCCGGTATATGCGGATGCGTTCACGCAGGACGATCTTGATGAAGAAGCGGCCAAGGTTGTAAAGGTCAAGCGGTTCGACATTAAGCCCATGACCTTGGACGAAGCCATGCTTCAGCTTGAAATGCTTGGCCATTCGTTCTATATGTTCACCAATGGCGACACGAATCAGATAAACGTTATCTATAAGCGTAAGGACGGCAACTACGGCCTTATCGAACCCGAATGCTGATTATCAACTGATATCGGGGGCGGATCTCCGCCCTCGTTTTTCAAATCATATTGTTTCTAACTGTCTTATGGCAGATCATAAAAACGGAGGGTATAACATTATGAAAGAAAAAGATATGCACATGCCAGCTTGGCTATGCGTTTTGGGCTGCGTTTTATTGGCCGGGGCATTAGCGTGCTTAGTGCTGTGCTTTGTTGTGTCCGTATATGCGTTGATAGGCTTCGCATTATGCCTTTGCCTGGGAGTCGCGGCAATATTATGCTATAAAAACCAATGGGTCGAAATGATTGATGATAACGAATTCATTTATAGCACCATGTTCGGCAACGAAACAAAATACTATTTTTCCGATATTGAAAGCTTAAAGCAGAATGCGGATTCCATGACGCTTCATCTTAAGAACGGCAAAATTCATATTGAATCATGCGCCGTAATTTCAGAGCGCTTCGCAAACGCCATCAACAGCAAGCTTTAATTTCTGTTTCAACGCATGGCGGATTCCCGTCCTCGTTTTATTTTTCCAACAAAAAGCACCCTTGAACAATCAAGAGTGCTTATATTTTGCTGTTTTAAGCTTAGGCCTTGGCGTTGTTGGCAACGTCTACCAGCTGCTTGAAGGCAGCCATATCGCTTACGGCGAGTTCAGCCAGAACCTTGCGGTTCACGTCCACACCGGCCAGCTTAAGGCCGTTGATAAGACGGCTGTAGTTGGTGCCGCACATACGCGCAGCCGCGTTGATACGGGCGATCCACAGCTTGCGGTATTCGCGCTTCTTGTTCTTGCGTCCAACGTAGGCATACGCCATGGAGCGCATAACCTGCTGAGAAGCGGCGCGATACTGCTTGGACTTGGCTCCGAAGTAGCCCTTGGAAAGCTTGAACACCTTGCGGCGTTTCTTAACGGCGTTTACAGCCCTTTTGATCCTTGCCATGTTGTTTGTTCCTCCTTACTTATACGGGATGAGTTCGCGCACCTTCTTGGCCTCGCACTCGGCGATGTAACCAGTCTGGCGCAGTCCGCGAAGTCTCTTGGTGCTCTTCTTGGTCAGGATATGGCTCTTGTAAGCCTTAGCCCGCTTGACCTTGCCGCCCTTGGTAAGGTTGAACCTTTTAGCTGCACCCCTGTGGGTTTTGATCTTTGGCATGGGGTATTTCCTCCTTGGATAAATTGTTTAGTTTGCCTTTGGCACCAGTATCATTATCATGTTGCGCCCTTCCTGTTTGGCGGGCTTGTCAACAGATGCCGCGTCCTTCACCATTTCATAGAAAGCGTCCATCACGTCCATTCCAATGTCGCCATGCTTTATCTGGCGGCCCTTGAAGCGAATGGTGACCTTTACCTTGTCTCCGTTGCCGAGGAACTTCTGGCAGGCCTTCGCCTTCACTTCCATATCGTGCTGATCGATCGTCGCCGAAAGGCGAATCTCCTTCAGCTCGATGACCTTCTGGTTCTTGCGGTTTTCCTTTTCCCTTTTGGTCTGTTCGAAGCGGTATTTGCCGTAGTCCATAATTTTGCACACCGGCGGAACCGCTGTGGGTGCGATCTTGACAAGGTCAAGGTCGGCAGCCTCGGCCATCCTCAGCGCAACATCTATGGTTACGATGCCCTGCTGGTTGCCGTTTTCGTCGATGAGGCGGACTTCTGCGTCCCGAATTTCCTCGTTTATCAAGAGCTCTTGACTGGCTATGTTGGTACACCTCCGTAAAAAAATAGTGGATGCAAAGCACCCACCTATGATATACTTACGAAAAATCGCAATACTCATTGTTTACTTACCGCGCCTGGCGCACTTGCCGGCGGGTGAGAAGCGGGGCTTCTGCTTTGACCTTGGCTATTATATAGCCTTTTCCCCGCGTTGTCAACTCTTTTTTGGCCAAATGCCATTCGTTTTATTGTATTTGCGCTCAGTCAGGTCAGCTTCATGTAATGGGAGTTATTTCTGTGAATAGACCAAACCTGCTCATTACTAAAAGCGGCTCGCCGGAGCCGCTTTTTATTATACGTAAATGCTTTATTTCCTCGGCTTCTTAAATTCCTTCTGGCCGCGTATCGTGCCGCCGTCGCACAGTATGTCCACGCCCGCAAGGTAGCCGTTGCGCTCGTCCGCAAGCGTTGCTATCGCAAAGCCCAGTTCCTCCGGCGTGCCCATGCGCTCCTCGCAGGATGTTGCCAGCATGCTGCCACCGTGTTCGCTTTCAAGGTTGCCCATGTCGGTAGCGATAAGTCCGGGCGAAAGCGAAGCCACGCGGATGCCGCGCGGACCGAAATCGAACGCGCACTTTGCCGCGTACCATGTTACAAAGTTCTTGGACACGGAATACGCAAGGCCTTTCTTTTGATATTCGTCCTTTATCATGCCCGTCATTTTAAGCGCCTTTTTGATGAACAGCGTCTCGTCCGTTTCCGCAAGAGGATAGGCCTTTTTAGGCAGCATCAGTTCAGGCATTGCATATGCGGACATGGACGCTATATCTATTATTACGCTGCCCTTATGCATCAGCTTCGCAAATTCCTGATTTACATATACTGTGCCAAGTGCGTTTATGCGGAGTATATCCTCCATCGTAACGTTCATTGCAGGGGATACGCCCGCCGCATGGATAACGTTTATAATCTCGCCCAGAGACGCAGCATATTCTGCCAGTGCCTTCACGCTTTCGCGTTTGGAAGTATCGCAGCTTTTTGCATATGCCTCAAAGCCCGCTTCCTTCAGCTCCTCAACAGCCTTAGTCAGCTTGCTCTCTGTTCTTCCGGACACAACTATTATTCTGTCCTTAGGCATAAATTTGGCCGCAGCCAGTCCCATTCCGGAGCCGCCTCCGGTAACGACGCATACTTTACCCAAAACTTTTCCTCCTGCATTAGATTTGATGGCATAACGTGACGGGCCTTGTTAAGCCCTCTTTATATGGATTATATACCCGTTGTTAACGCATTGTCAAGCCCTACAGCTATGGATATAACAAATTATGTTCACATTTATATAGAAAAAAAGCTTTGAATCCGCAGCGAAGTGATAGTATTATATTACATGTTCAAATATGATATATTAGCAAAAAGGAGTGAACTTATGCGCAAATACACAAGAAACCTTACTCTTTCGGCATTATTCTTAGCACTCGGTTATGTGCTTCCCTTCCTTACGGGGCAGATTCCCCAATTCGGCTCCATGCTGCTGCCCATGCACATCCCCGTGTTCCTTTGCGGGCTTATATGCGGCTGGCAATACGGTGCGGTGATAGGCTTTATTCTGCCGCTGACGCGGTGCCTTTTTTTCTCCATGCCCCCTGTTTACGTTGCAATAGCCATGGCATTTGAGCTGGCGACTTACGGCTTTGTGGCTGGATTCCTGTACAACCGTTCCCGTTGGCAGTGCGTAATAGCCCTGTATCGTTCCATAATAATAGCCATGCTTGCCGGCAGGCTTGTTTGGGGCATTGCGGAAATAATAATATTCGGCCTTCAGGGTAATGCCTTCACATGGCAGGCATTCATGGCCGGCGCATTCATCAACGCCATACCCGGCATAATAGTGCAGCTTGTGCTCATCCCCGCGCTGATGGTCGCGCTGAACAAAACCGGACTTGTTAAGTTTAAGCGCGCGCCCAGGCAGGAGCCCGCTGCCGCCAATGAGTAGCCCCAACGCCGCCGCTGTGCTTGGGCTTATCGACAGAATGCAGTCGCAAAAGCCCTATATATTAGCCATAGATGGCCGCTGCGCTTCCGGCAAAACAACGCTTGCAAATGAGCTTTTGCAAAGCCTTAGCTGCAACGTGGTGCATATGGATGATTTCTATTTGCCCTTTGCGCTCCGCACGCCCGAGCGCATGGCACAGCCGGGCGGGAACATTGATTTTGAGCGGCTGAAGAATGAAATAATACTGCCGCTGAAATCCGGCAGCAATGCCGTATATCGCCCGTATGCCTGTCACGAGGATAGATTTCTCCCAACTGTCAGGCTTAGCGCGGCGGCGAACATAATCATAGAAGGCTCATATAGCTGCCATCCGCTTTTGGCGGATATGCTTGATATAAAGGTGTTTATGGATATAGCGCCCGAAAAGCAGCTAAGCCGCATCGCCCTGCGCGATCCGAACCACGTTGAAGCATTCCGCATGGTTTGGATACCGCGCGAGGAATTCTATTTTACCCAATGCGCCGTGCGCGAAAGGTGCGATATTGTGCTGATGAACTGAACTTAACAGCATGCAAAAGGGACGCTTTTCAGCGTCCCTTTAGTTTTACATCATATGTGGTGTATGATTTACAGGCTCATGTCGTCAATCTCGCCAAGCGCCTTCACCAGCGGGGCTATCGCGCGCTGCACAGTGCCTTCCTCAAACGGGTTGGACAGATTTGCAAGCTTTAGCAGGCTGAGATACGGCAGGCTGCCGCCCGCGCAGCACAGCGTGTAATAATCCTTCCATGCCTGCTCGCGGTTTTCCTGCATGCGGCCGAAAAGCTCAAACGCGCCCATGGAGGCAAGCGTATAATCGATATAATAGAACGGAGAGGTGAAAATGTGCAGCTTCTGCATCCAGAATCCACCCTTTTCCATTACCTCCACGCCGTCGTAGTCGCGGTCGGGCAGATACTTCTTTTCAAGCTCCTTCCATGCGGCGGTACGCTCATCCGGCGTAAGATCGGGATTCTCGTACACAATGTGCTGGTATTCGTCCACGCAGCAGCCGTAGGGTATGAACGTGAGCGCCTCCATCATGTGGGTATAGCGGTTCTTCACAACGCCATCGCCGAAGAACAGCCCCAGCCACGGATACGCAAAGTATTCCATGGACATGGAGTGAATCTCGTTCACCTCACTGGTGCTCCAGCAATATTCAGAAATGGGCTGATGGCGGCTGGCGCAGAACGCTTCAAACGCGTGGCCCGCCTCGTGCGTAAGCACGCCCACATCCGCCGCGGAGCCGTTGAAGTTGGAGAATATATACGGTGAATCATAATCCGCTATAAATGTGCAGTATCCGCCTACGGCCTTGTTCGGGCGGGTATCGAGATCCATCAGCTCATGCTCACGCATAAAGTCGAAGAACTCGCCCGTTTCCTTGCTCATCTCGTGATACATTTTGTTCGCCGCATCCACCATAAAGTCGCGGTCGCCTATCGGGTCCGCATTGCCGCTGGTGAACAGCAGCTTTTCGTCAAAGAAGCGCAGCTTATCTATGCCAAGGCGCTTGGCCTGCCGCTTGCGCAGCTCCGTGCATACGGGTACGATGTATTTAACTACCTGCTCGCGGTATTTGGCGACTTCCTTTGCGGTGTAGTCCATGCGGCCCATGTTCATGTATCCGAGCGGCGTGAACGTTTCAAAGCCCATTATCTTGCCCATGCTGTGCCTAAGATGCACCAGCTTATCGTAAAGCTCGCCAAGCTTCTTTTCATTATCGGCAAACCATCCGGCCCACGCATGGAATGCGCCGCGGCGAATGTCCCTATCTTTGCTTTCCATGTATTTGAGCAGGCCGTAATTGTTGCATTCCTCGCCCTGGAACGTTACGCTCATGCTTGATGTAAGGGCGCTGTATTCGCTGCTCAGCCTGTTTTCTTCCTGCATCAGCGGCACAAGCTCCGGCGTCATGCTCTTTACGGAAAGCTCCGCGTTCTTTATGAGCATTTCGCCGTACTTCTTTTCAAAGTCGGCCTTGAACGGGGATGCAAGCAGCGCCGCGCTCATTTTAACGCCAAGCTCCATCAGAAGCGGACTTGTTTCGTCCCAGAATTCCTGCTCCGCCTTATAGAATTCGTCCGCAGTATTGAGCGTGAAGCGTATTGATGCAAGCGTGCCCATCGTTTGCACGGAACGGTTCAGCTTTTCGCTGTCAAGAAAAGCCTTCTCCGCCTGTTCAAAGCTTTTTGCGTAGCCAAGCTCCGCTATAAGCTTTAGCTGCTGCTCCTTCACATCCTCAAAAACCGGCCTTTTGTATGCATATTCGCTGAATTTCATATGCAGCCTCCCTTTGTTTGTATTTCAGCCCGTTTACGGCTTTTCTTTATTTTATAACATTACTATGGTATAATGCAAAGCATATTTTATGCAATAACCGGAGGCATGTATGACCGCTAAGCTATATCATCAAAACGGCTGCACACAATGCGATGCAGCGGTGCTGGACTGCCGCGCAAATGCGGACGGCACATTCGACATATTGCTCGACCGCACCGCAATATACCCCGAAGGCGGCGGCCAGCTAAGCGACACCGGATACATAGGCCCCGCCCGCTGCACCCATGCGCGCGAGGAGGGCGGGAACATATGGCATAGCTGCGATAGGCCGCTTGATATAGGCCAATGCGTGCATGTTGCGGCGGATGAGGCCGTGCGCCTTGACCATACGCAGCAGCACACCGGCGAGCATATGCTTTCCGGCCTTGCGCACAGCATGTTTGGCTGCACCAACGTTGGCTTCCATATGGCGGACGATATAGTTACCGTGGATTTTGATAAGCCCCTTTCGGCGGAGCAGATAGCCGAGCTTGAATTGAAGGTGAACGAGGCCATTCAGCGGGACGAGCCTACCCGCACCGTAACCGTTACGCCCGAAGAATACGAAACCATAGAAATTCGCAAAAAGGCAAAGGGCTTAAAGGGCGAAATAACCGTTGTATACGCGGGCGGCGTGGATTCCTGCACATGCTGCGGCACGCATTGCCAAAGCGCGGGGCAGGTTGGCGTATTGAAGATATTGTCCCACATGAATTATAAAGGCGGCGTTAGGATAGGCTTTGTATGCGGCATGAGGGCTGTTCTGTCCATGCAGCAGGACGGCGCGCGTATGGATGCGATAGCCCGCCGCTTCAGTACATCGGTAGACAAGGCCGTTGACGCCGTTATAAAGCAGGGCGACGAACTTGCCGCCATGAAGCGGGAATTCAAGCGGCGCACGGATATGCTGCTTGATTACCGGGCGAAGGAGCTTGCGGAAAAGGCGGAGCTTTGCGGCAAAACACGCGCCGTTGTGACCGTGGAAGAAGGGTTAGAGGCCAATGAGCTTGGCTTCCTTTGCGAAAAGCTTTGCGCGCACGGCAATATGGTTGCCGTTGTGCTGGCGCAGAAGGGCGAAAATTTAAGCTACCGCGTGGCGCGCTCGGCGGACGTATCCGTAAGCATGCGCGAGCTTATTCAGGCCGTGAATGCCCTGTTCGGCGGCAAAGGCGGCGGGCGGGACGATTCCGCCCAGGGCAGCGCAAAGCTTAACGGCAGCGCGAAGGATTCCGTAGAACAGCTTAAAGCATACGTTTACCGCCGCATAAAGGGCTAATTCGCATTCTCCCAATCAAAATCATCGCCAAATTCGGTGTCCTCGAGCGTTACCTCGGGGACATTCGTTTGTTCCGCCGCGCTGTACGGCACAATAACGCTCACCGTGCGGCTCAGCGGCCCCTGCGCCTTTTTGCCCAGCACTGTAAGGCGCGGATGCTCCGCCGCCACGGCGTAGCTGACCATGCCGCCCTGCGCCGCTTCATCGATGTAGCTTAAAGCGCCCTCGCCCGATATGTTCGCTAACATTGTGCGTTCTTCGCCCGATATGGTGTATATACAATAATTCATTCCCTGCTCCGCCGCGCTGAACGTTATAACCGGCTTGTTGTTTTCGTTCAGCTCCACGCGCACGTTCCTCACGGCCTTTGGCACGGCCCAATACTGCGTGGTTTCCTCCGGCGCAGTACCCTTCAGGAAAACCTCGCCCACTGTGCTGTCCTTCGGAGTGAAGGCGTTGGCAAGCACGGCCCTATGCTCGCTTTTAAGCGTATAGCCGTCAAGTTTCACCTTTTCAACGGTATCGGGCATTGCGAATTCAGGCGCGGCGCCGTCCGCGTACAGCTTTGAAAAAAGGTCATACAGTATCAGCGCGGGATATTTTCCGCCCGTGGCCTTGGGTGGCAGTGAACCCTCCCGCGCGCTGTCGTATCCCATCCATACGCAGGCGGAATATTCGCCGTTATATACGGCCATCCATGCATCGCGGTTGCCGTCAGCCTCTCCAACGGTGCCGGTTTTGCCTGCCAATGCAATGTTCAGCTCGCCAAGCCGCCTGCCCGTGCCTTCGCTCACAACGCTTTGCAGCATGCTTGTCAGTATATATGCGTTGCCCTCGCTCATCACGCGCACGGGCCTATCCTCATGCGAATAAAGCGCTTGGCCGTTCGCGTCCGTAATGCTCCTTATAAGCGCGCTTTGGCGGTATTCCCCGCCGGAAGCAAAACTTGCGTATGCCGCGGCCATTTCAAGCGGGGATACCCCGTATGAAAATCCGCCCAAAGCAAGGGTAAGGCTGGTGTCGCTTTCGTCAAATTCTATGCCCACGCTCTTTGCAAATTCCTTGCCGGTTTCAACGCCAAGTTCGCTCAGCACCCTTACAGCGGGCACGTTCAGCGAACGCTTTACGGCGTCCCTCAGCGTTACCCAGCCATAATACTTGTCTCCCGCGTTTTTGGGCGAATAATCGCCGAACGTGGTCTTTTCATCCATAAGCATTGTTGCGGCGGTATAATTGAGCCGCTCAAGCGCCGGCGCATATACTATCACCGGCTTTATAAGCGAGCCCGGCTGCCGCCGCATATCGTTCGCGCGGTTGAACGCCATTGCTCCCGCGTTCCCGCGCCCGCCAACCATTGCAAGCACAAATCCCGTATTCGGCTGCACAATGGCTACAGCCGCCTGGCAATCTTCGCACCCTTCGGGGAAAAACTCCGCGTTGTTCACCGTCTGCTCGCACAGCGATTGCAGCCTGGTATCCATCGCCGTATATATCCGGTATCCGCCGCAAAGCAGTTCTTCCATCCCAATGCCAAGTATGCCCTGCGCTTCTTCAAGCGCTGCGTCTATATAATAGCCGCGGTGCGTTTCCTCCTTCTCGGCCAAAACAAGCGGCTCTGCGGTGGCCTCCTCCTTCTCCTGCTGCGATATATAGCCATAGTCATACATAAGCCGTATCACGGTGTTTCGCCGTTTCAGCGAAGCCTCGTGGTCGATATGCGGCGCATAAGCCGAGGGAGACTTGAGTATGCCCGCCAGATCCGCCGCCTGCGCAATGCTCAGCTTGTCCGCCCCTACGCCGAAATAGTTCAGCGCAGCCGCTTCTATTCCGTAGCAGCCCGCACCGAAGTACACATAATTGAGATACATTTCAAGTATGTCGTCTTTTTCATACAGCCGCTCCATCTGCATTGCAAGCACGGCTTCCTCAAGCTTTCTGGCTATCGTCTTTTCGCTTGTAAGGTGGCTCAGCTTTATTAGCTGCTGAGTAATGGTGCTTGCGCCCTGGGCAAAGCGCATCTGCTTTATGTCCGTCCACAGCGCGCCCATAACGCGGATGAAATCAACGCCGTGGTGCTTATAAAAGCGCGCGTCCTCGGCAGAAATGAACGCCTTCTGCACATGGTCCGGCAGCTCCTCTATGCGCTTATATACCCTGTCCTCCTTTGCGTGCAGGCGAATGGCCTCCGCATCGCCGCCATCGTATACAATAAGCGTTTGCGGCGCGGAAAGTATCTTATCCGGGTCAAAATCCTTCCACGAATCAATATTAAGCAGCTTTACCGCAAAAAACAGCAAAAACACCGCCATTGCGCCCGCCGCAACGATAAGTATCGCGCGGACAACACGCCACAGCGACGCAAAAAAGCCCCGTTTATGCTGCTTTTCTTTTTTATCGGTCTTGTTCATCCATACCCGCCCTCTTTCTTTGTCAACTGAGGGTAGTATTCCCTACGAGCGCGGATATTATAGTTAAATTATTATGGCTGCGCATAGAAAAGGCCAGCTTCGCCGGAAGCCGTGACCGTTTCACCCGCATCGGCATATATACGCAGAAATTCGCCGCTTTCGGTATTCATCTTCACGCTGCCGACGCTTATGCGGCAATCCTGCACGGCATAGGCGAACAAGAACTCCGCTTGCCTTACGATATGCCGTTCGTTCGGCTTTATCATTATCAGTTCGCCCTCCGCGCCGCTGAGCATTAAATTAAGGTCGCGTCCGGCGCCTGCGCAGGTCACATCTTCCCCGCCATCAAAGCGCTTAACGGCGGCATGCGGTATAAACTCAGGCTCATTTTGGCCTATTTTGAGCGTAAAGCCATCGCCAAGCGGGGCGATATAGCGCGTTACGCCGGGAAGCTTGGTGAACGTGGATTCGGCTATGTCCACCGTGGCCGTGCTTATGCGTATGCTAAAGCGGCGTTCTGCATAGGATGCGCCGTGCGGCCATATGAACAGCTCCGTCGTTGTGCCGCCGCTCCAGCGGCTTATGTTAAACCCTCCGGCGGGCAATTTTTCTATACTTGCCATAAAGTCAACCTCCGCATATAATACGGGCATAATTTTGCCGCGCGCGGGCCGGATTGTCAAGCAATAAAGCCTTTGGCGGCGCCAATGCAAATTTTTGCTTGCAATGCAACGCAAAATGGTGTATTATAATCAAGCGGCTTGCAGAGATGGCTGAGCTGGTCTAAGGCGCACGACTGGAAATCGTGTTTACGGGGAACCGTAACAAGGGTTCGAATCCCTTTCTCTGCGCCAAAGGAAAAATCCCTTCTTTTGAAGGGATTTTTGCTTTTTTGGGCATAAAAGAGAAAGGGATGAGAAGGGAACGGCCGAGCAAGGCGAGGCAAAAAACCATCCAGTGAATGGTTTTTTAGTTCCCCGGGCTGGCGGCGATACTGCCCCAGTATCGCCGGACGAATCCCTTTCTCTGCGCCAAAGGAAAAATCCCTTCTTTTGAAGGCTTAACAGTCGTAAGGAACTATAAGTCTTGCGGTTTGGGCAGAGAACGGTGTGACCGTGTAGGTCACGCCGTTTTTCTGCGTCCAAGGGAAGATTCTGCGATCATGGGTTCTGCCAGCACGGGGATTTCCACCTCGTCCACGAAGTTGAAGATGATCTCCACCTTCTGTCTGCGCTTGCCGCCAGACTTATCCGGTGCGTGAATGATGATCTTCTTGATATACTCGTTGACAATCGTCTGCGTCAGCTCCGTGACATCCACATACTTTTTCGTCAGCGCAATGAAAGCGTCCAGATCGTCGCCCATTGCCTGCCGCTGCTCGACCCATTCTTCCGTCGTTTCAATTTCGAGCTTTAACCGTTCCTGCTCCGCTTCATAATCAGAAGTCATTTTCTTGTACTTTTCCTTGCTGATCTCGCCGAGGGCGTAGTCCTCATAGAGCCGGGACATGACCACATCGAGGTTTGCAAGACGCTTTCTTGCCTGCTCCACGCGCTTCTGATCTTCCCGGATGTCTCGTTCCTGATCTGCGCGGCGGTAATGCAGCCACTCCTCCTGAAAGCCCTCCACATCGCTGCTGATATACGCATTGACCGTCTGAATCCGTTCCAGTACCAGTTCCCGCAGTACATCTTCCCGGATATAGTGTGCGCTGCATTCGCCCCGTCCGCTCTTGTACTTGGAGCAGCGATAGTGATCCTGCTTGCCCTCAAAGCCCTTGCAGGTGGCGAAATGAAGCTTGCTGCCGCAGTCTGCACAGTAGACCAGTCCTGCGAATAATCCCTGCCGTTCCGCTTTCACGGGACGGCGTTTGTTTTTGCGCAGCTCCTGCACTCTGTCCCACTGTGCCTGAGAAACGATTGCCTCCTGTGTATCCGGTACGATGAACATATCCTCCGGCGCGTTGGGAATCCGCTTTTTCAGCTTGTAGGACTTGGAGTAGGTCTTGAAATTGCAGGTGCAGCCGGTATATTCCTGCCGTTCCAAAATACCGACGATGGATTGATCCTTCCATCCATACGGATTCTTTGGCAGCGGCTTTCCCTTGCGGCTGGCATACAAAGCCTTGGTCGTAAGAACCTGATCGCGTTCAAGAATCCGGGAAATCTGCTCCGGGCCTTTGCCGTCGATGCAGAGGTCAAAGATGCGCTTGACTACTGGGGCGGCATCCTCGTCCAGAATCCACTTGTCCTTGTCGTTTGGGTCGCAGCGGTAGCCGTAGGGCGGCTTGCCGAGGTGTTTGCCGCTGGTGCCGCGCTGATGCAGGCTGATACGGACTTTTTTTGAGGTGTCGCGGGGATACCACTCGTTGAACAGGTTGCGGATCGCGGCAAAGCCCTCTCCGTCCCCGCGCTGGCTGTCCACGCCGTCGTTGACGGCAATGAACCGCACATCGTAGCTGGGGAAGATGATGTCGGTGTACTGGCCTACAGTCAGGTAATCACGACCAAAGCGGGATAGGTCTTTGCAAAGCCAGCAACCTACCAATCCCTGCTTTACCAGCTCAAAGCCCTCCTGTACGCCGGGGCGCTGGAAGTTCGTGCCCGTATAACCATCGTCAATCAGCACTTTCAAGTTTGTGTAGCCATGATCCTGTGCGTATTTGGTTAAAAGCTCGCGTTGATTCTGTATCGAATTTGACTCACCTTCCAATTTATCCTCATTGCTGAGGCGGCAGTAGAGTATCGTAATTTTTTGCTGATCCGTCATAACGTCCTCCTTCACGTTCGGGTCAGCCGACAGAATCGGTGTGCTTATTTTCATATTACCATAGTTTTGTGTCACTGTCATTAACAAGCCACCTCCCGGTCAGAAAAAATGAGCCGTTTTACCTTGGCGGTAAGCGGCTCGGTTCCGTCACAGACGGTTTCAATGGTGTACCATGTGTTTCCGATCTTGCGCTCCACAGTCCTGCAGAAGGGGCTTCGCCTGTTCCAATAGGCCTCGCACTCCTGCAAAAAGAACTCCGGCGGGTCAAAGATCGGATCAAAGTAGCTCTCATGGTCAAAGACTTTACAAAGCTCAAAGACCAAATCGTCTTTTTCCTCCATTGCGGCACGGTTGATTTCGTCAATGCTGATAATTTTTCCCATATATGATTCCTTTCTCATAATTCTATTTCGTTTTTGCGGCTGTGCAGTTGTGTCTGCTGCCGCTCCTGCTCATGCTGCACTTCATAAATGTTGTAGTGAATGGCCCAGAGCTTTTTGACGTCGGCGTAAAGCGGCGAAAGCTCTGTCTGAATGTCCTTATACTCCTGCTCCAGACGCTCACGCTCCCTGCGCCATACTGTGATGGGCAGCTTGCCATCCTTGAAATACGGTTTCAATTTACGCTCCGCCATGTAGAATGTCCGCAGCGTATCGTCATGCTCTGACTTGTATTTCTGTCTGGATTTTTCAAAACGGATACTTCCCAGCTTATCCGCAACCGGTTTTCCATCGACATAATACTGTGCCATGCGCAGCAGCTCGTCCAGTTCCTTGATGCGGGATTGCTTTTCCCCGGCAGACGCTTTCATTGCGTTGATGCTGTTCTTCATGGAATGCAGCGCGGCATCCAGATCATCGGTGGTAAAAAGCTGCTTCTCCTGCAAAAAGCGGAACGCATCCGCATACCGCTGTAAGTTGGCTGTCTTGGCCTTTGTGCTGTATGCGCCTTTATTGCGGTTGTTGTAATAGATCATAAGCAGATCGTTCAGCATGGGCGGCTGCGGCTTGGAGAGTTCTTCCTTGACCGCTTTCAGCCATTTCAGCAAAGAGGCGATTTTATTCTTTGCTTCCCGCAGCATGGCGTTGGTTTTGCGAACCCAGCGGTTGAAGTCGCCCTTGTCGGTACGGATGCCCTTCGCTTCCATTGCGCGGACAGACGGTCCCTCATGAACAGTAGGAAACTGTTCAATGCCTTGTCGTTCATAGCTGCGGTGGTCGATCTGGCAATCCAAACTTTTCTCCGCAAACTTCGCGTTGCACAGATCAGCCCACGCCTGCCGCCAATGCTCCAAGATTTCAGGGCTGCCCCAATCGGTGGTCGGCACAGCGTTGAACACATAGTTGCCCGCCTCATCCAGAATGCGTTCTCCATGCTCGTCCAGCACATATTCCCGCCGCTGCTTGTTTCCCCACTTGCCGTCCGGCTCAATGGGGCGAATGGGACACATGACATGAAAGTGCGGATTGGAAATGCCGCCGTCCTCGCGGTCCGGCTGATGCACGGCGAAGTCTACCACCATACCCCGGCTCACAAAATTGTCCAACAAAAATTGCCTTGCCAGAGCGATGTTCTCCTGCATGGAAAACTCGTTCTGCAAGGCAATGTCAAAGCTGTATGCGAGCTGCGCTTTCTTTCCGCGTTCAGCTTTCTCCACCGCGTTCCAGAGGGTTTCACGGTCTGCATACTCCGATGGCGCATGAGAGGGCAACAGGATTTCGGAGCAGATCACGCCGCCTTTTCGGGTGTAGTCGCTGATCTCACCGTAGTATTCGCTGTGCAGCTTTTCCCCGGCACGGTAGGCGGCAGACGCCACAGCGGACTGTCCCGCACTGCGCTTGATCTGGGTTACATGAAAATGGAATAACGCGATACTCAGCACCCCTCTTTCTTTTCTGCCCGGTTGTGTTCGTTGACCGCTTCCATGAGCAGGGCCTTGACCTCCGGCAGGTCAAAAATCTTTTCGGAAAAGGCGTAAAACTCAGCGCGTGTCAACAGCTTCGTCAGCGGGGCAATGCTTTCCATATCCGCACTGCGAACGATCAGGTTGTGTGCGCGTTTGGTTCGGTCGCCGCGCTCATAGTAGGCAATGCGGTTTTCCAAACGCTGCTTCTTGTGCTGCTCCTGTGTAAGCTGCTGCTCAATTTTTTCTTTCTCGGCATTCAGCTCGGCAAGGGTTTTCTGTTTTGGCATTGTGTGACCTCCTTCAAAATTAGTGAAATAATTGTTCAGACTTTGCGGCGGAAATTGTCTGCGTCAGCAGATGGTTTCCACCGCGAAGTGCGCTGGGATAGCTGCATAGGCAGCGCAAGGGAGGCACTCCCTTGTACGGAACGAAGTGACGCAAAACAGCCCGGACACGCAACTGTCCGGGCGATAGGCTCCGCAGGACGCACATACTCCCGTCAGGAGAGTATAGAAGTGCGCCCTTAGTCCCGGTGGGACTTTCGGGATATTCTCGGTTTGTCAGCTTTTCTTTCGCTGCCAGACGATTTCATATCCCAACGCATCGGCAAGCTGGACAGCTTCGACATAGCGCAGGGACTCCCGCTGGAGCTTGTTGGACAGGTTAGATACGCTGTCAGACCAGCCGTGTTCGTTCCGCAGCAGATCGACCACCTCCTGCATGGTCATGCCCTGACGGACGATGTACGACTTGATCTCATTTCTCAGATTGGATTTCATCAACTTTTTACCTCCATTTTTCGTGATATTGGTTTTTGAGTAAGTGAAATGTGTGCGCTTTGCAGTGAAAAATCTGCCATGCCGCAAATCCGCTCAGATTTCCGTCCGTGATGCCCTGCTCACAACTTCGCCCTATCGGCTTCATCGTTCTGTGTGAGAGCATACGGAACGGCAGAATATGCCGCCGTCAGGTGCAGCGCCTTCGCGCTTCGGTAAATCACCGGATGGTGCAGCGCGTTCGGCTTGCGGCGAAAATTTTCATGAATTTCACAAGGATTGACTTCAATGTACCGTTTTTGGCATCCTACCGGCACTCTGTACATAGCGGAATTACGGCATTTTGCTGTGTACATACGTACCGGCGGTGCAGGGCAAGCGGCATTTCACGGCATGGACGGATTTGTTCACGATTGGGTGCGCGTCAGCTTTCCGGTACATACGTACATAGTGAATTGCCCCAATTCTCAGATATACGGGGACTGATCAGCGGCTCAATGCCGAGATACCCCCACACTCTGCGCCCGGTGGCGTTCGTGACGGTGTTCGTATGCTCCAGATTGTACGTTTTTAGATTCCGCATCAGGAAATCGCTGAACGAGCGCTGCCGAATGGGTGTCAGCCCATTCTCATCACACCAGATTCCATAAATGGCATACAGCTCCTTGGAGGTGACGGACATATCCGCTTTCAGCCGTATATAGCCGGTGGACTCCATAAAGTCGATGGCGTTGTTCGCGTCGCGCTTGACATACTCCCGGTTGTTCAGCGTCCGGAGACTTTCCGTGAAACGGAAGTTGTTTGCCGCCAGCCGCTGTAAGCCTTCAAATGCCCAGAGAAAAATGCCCTCGATCTCAAGTTTCATCTTCTCGGCAATGTCGGGATCATCCACACGATCAGCAGGCTTCTCTTTTGTGGTCAGGATCAGTTGACGGCGGTAAAAACCGTTGCTGCGGTCGTAGAGAGATTGCAAATCGCCGTTGGAGAACGCCAGCAGGCGGGCGTACATCCACCCCTGATAGCTCTGGACGCTTTTGCGTTCCAAATCCATCTTGCCCTGTGCGGTAACAATGGATTTGACATAGTTGGTCTGCTTCAGCGCCTCCATTTTCATATCGTCATCCACAAGAAGATAAATGTGTTCCAGATCGGCGCGGGCAAACCGGTTGTCGGAAATTTTGGCGATGCTGCCGTCTTTCATATTGCAGCCAAACAGCCGTGCCAGCACAGGACCGATCTGCGATTTTCCCTCGCCGCCCTCGCCCTTGAGGATCATCATGCGCTGCCCTTTGGTGCTGGGAATGAGGCAATAGCCGATATACTCCTGAAAGGTTGGGATGTCCTCCGGGTAGAGCAGATCGGAAAGAAACCGCAGCCAGACAACCGGCTTTCCCGCCTGCGGATTGTAGTCGATGGGAAACCGACTGCGCACGATCTCAGGCCGTCCTGCAAGGAAACTGCCGTCAGTGCGGAGCGTCCCGTTCTGCACATGAATTTCATCCGGCTTTGGCGGAAAACTCCCCGTGTGAGCTGCCAGCTTCATGATCTCCACGATGTTGGAAATGGTGCGTGGAATGTTCCTTGCGGCGCAGCACTCCAGCTCGGCGTAGATTTTCTCTTTCAGCAGCAGCGGGTCTGTCAGCCGTCCGTCCGATGTGAAAAATGCGTTGTCCGCATAGATGAGCTTGTTCTTTGATAGAAATTCCCGGCAAAAAGCAGCCTCATTGATGTCTTTGCCATCGAACCATGCTGGAATATCCAGCTCGGCATACTTCTTGTTCACGCTGCATCCCTCCCATTGATTTTTTCCTTGAGCTTGTCCAACCGACCATCTGCAAGCAGATAACTGACCACCTCGGCGCGTTCGTAGGAATCGCCAGCGCACAGAATATCCAAGCAGTATTCCGTATGGTCGAGATTGCGGCAGGCTTCCACGAACCGGGCGTGAACAGGCTGATCAGGTGACTGCGGCGCATACCGCACCTTCCAGTCCCGCAGTACACGGGCATAATCCGGCAGAACAGAAAAGCACAGCCGCTCGTTTTCCATGAGCTGCTGTGCTTCTGTTTTCTGTCTGCGCTTTTCAAGAACTTCCTTTGTCGGTGGTCTGTCCGTGCCAATGTCGAAGTCTGCCGCAAGCCGCTGGGCGGCTTCGTAAAGCGGCAAATCAAAAAAGTTGGCGGCAAAATCGATCACATCCCCATGTGCGCCGCAGGCGAAGCAATAATGGTGATCGTCTGCCACATACAGGCTGGGATGGCGGTCGTTATGAAAGGGGCAGAGGGCTTTGCCCTGCCGATTGACAGATACCCCATACCGTTCCGCAGCTTCCCGGCAGTTCACGCCATATTTGACGTTTTGAAAAAGGTTCATGCTGTATCCTCCGTAAAATAGATTCAAGAGGCTGTTTCTTCACCTCTCTGTCTGTTTTATGTTCAGATCCTTTGCAGACAGGCGGATGGCATGACAAGTTCATTTCAAAAAACATGACAGGTCTTTCCACGTTCATATTCTCGTGGTATAATAAAAACAAAAAACATGACAGGAGGAAGCGCATGGCTACACCAATCATTGACCACAATCTGCTGACGCTGGACTACTGGCAGGACAGCGTGACCTACGAGGGCAAAACCGTACCCGGCGGCACCATTGGCTGTGAAGCTCTGAACATCCCGGATACGCTGAGGGAAAAGCTGGCACAGGCAAGTATTCCCTTGCAGAAGATCGTCGCGGCAATCAAAGAGAACAATCTGACTGCCGAGTTGCTTCGTCCTGCCAAGGGCAGTGTTCTGCATATGATACAGCTTGCGAAGGATACACCGCCGTTTTCCCGTGCCGACGCTGCTTATTACAACGGGCGTGTGGAGCATATCTTCTCGGAGGAAGGGATTCAGAATACCCTTGCCTATGTGCAGGCTGCCGCCGTGGTTGGGCTGCTGGCCACCTTCAACGAACAGTTCAGGCAGGGCGTTGGCATAACGAAGATCATCACCCTTGCGGAGGAGCTCCCCGCCACCATTCGCAACTACAAAAGCGGTATGACGGCGTTTGCAGACGAGCTGCATAAGGGGAAGCGGACTCCGGACGGCTATGCGCAGGTGTTTGGCAGGATATTCTCCGGACAGCCGAAGCTGTCGCTGGATGACAAGTCATGGCAGGCATTTTCCAACACAACAATTCAATATGTATCTTCCGTCCGCTCCGCTCAAGACGCGCCGCAGCTCATGCGCCGGATGCACTATATGTCTTTTGTGTCTATGTTCCGCTCCGATCTGTACGAGGGTCTATGCGTTGGACACGCGCCGAGGAAATGCGCCGTCTGCGGAAAATGGTTTCTGACCACTGACGCAAGATATGCCAAGTACTGTGACGGTCTGGCTCCCGGAGACAAACGCGGGCGCACCTGCCGTCAGGTTGGAAATCTCCGTGGCCGGGAGCAGCGGGAGCTTGCCGCCGACCATCCCATCAAGAAAATCTATACAAAGCGGTTCAACACGATCACGCAGTATCTTGGGCGCGGCACACTGGACGAGCAGACCGCCGCTGTGATGAAAGCACTTGCAAAAAGCAAGCTGGAAAAGGCGCTGCAAGACAATGACTATGCGCAGGGCAGCTATGCCGCCGAGATGGAGCAGGCAGCTTTGTTGGCAGAAGCGAAAACGAATAGGAAGCAGTAATCAAAATCCACAGCGGAAGGAGGTGCGGATATGAAGGATAATCGTGACAAGCAGATGGCGCAGCTTGCAGGCTGGACATGGGATTTGAACGGCTATGCGGCAAAAGTGCCGTTCTATAACGCCGATGATCTGACCATGCGCGAAGTCCAGAGCGTCTTTCTGCTTGACCCGGAACCGCCGCAAATGGAGCTGAACGACTACATATGCGAAGCTGTCCGGAAACGAGATTTATCGTATTTTTCCTTCTTCCTGCACCACTTTGAAAAGCGGTTGAATGGCGTGATCTATCGTTTCCTTACCCGCAGCGGATATGACCGCTATGACCCGGCGCGGTTTCTGGACTACAAGCTGGAAGTTTTGCAAATGCTGCTATACTGTCTGCCAAAGTTCGACCCGGAGCAGGAAACGGAGTTTTTGAAATATGCGAAGCACTATATCCGGGACGGACTGCTGTTCTGCCGCATGATAGGCGAAGCTGGTTCCTTTGCCAGCCTTGCGGAGTACCGGCGTGTGCGCCAGATCGGCGCAATCTACAACGGTTCAAGCAAGAGTCGCGCAGAGGTCGTTTCCGAGTTCGCCGCTCAAAGCGGGTACAAGGACGATAGCGTATCCGCAGATGAGCTGCTGACCATTGGCCAGCGCAACCGCAGTATCGTTTCCCTCTACCGCACGGAGCAGGACGAGGACGGCGAGGAAACCGGCGAGGACGTGACGCGCGATGATAGCTGGAACTATGCCGACATCCTCTGGAACGGGATTCAGGCAAAGGCGGTCGCGGCGGCCTTTGAGCAGCTATCCTATAAAGAGCAATGGTATCTGGAAAAGCGGAACGCCATCTGCATGACCTGTGGGCGCGTCAGCCCTTTGACCACGCAGTCTACCTTTGAGGACTTGGCGGTAGATTTCGAGGGTACGACAGCCAGCGGTGCGGAGCGATTCTACCGGCGGACATTAGACAAGCTACGGCTGAAGCTGCTGGAAAGCGGTGTGATCCATACCGTGACACTGAAACAAACCGATATGCGAAAAAAGAACAAAAGAATAGCCGCCGCTGTCTACCAATATCAGGCGGACAACGACGGCGAATGGGGTGAGATTCGGTTTGATTTTGAAAGCAGCACAGCGGAGATTGTCAAACTGGCAGATTGGGATACGACAACGTCCAACATCTTTGCAAAAACGGCGATTCGGTTCGTGCAGGGCTTACCGGAGGCGAGACTGCTGAAATCCGTGGTCGTGCCGTTTGAGATGGGCGTTCCGGAAAAACCAGTCCTTCTGACGAACGCGGCAAAAGCATCGAAGGCCAATCCCGCACACACGATCTCTCTGCGGCAGACGGAGTACCAGAAAACGGATGAAACGATCACCGCCGCTGTCTACGAATATCTGGTGGACAACGACGGCGAGTGGGGTGAACTGCGGTTTGATTTTGAGAACGGCACAGCGGAGATCGTAAAGCTGGCAGATTGGGACACGGTAAAGTCCAATGTTTTTGCAAAAGCAGCGATTCGCTTTGTTCAGGGCTTACCAGAGACAAGATTGTTGCAAGAGGACGCTGTATTGGCCCGTTATGTGTAGGCTGCAAAGAAATCTCAAAAACATTCAGAAATTTTGCGACCAAAGCAAATAAAACCGTGCTTATAGGGTGAAAGGGGCTGTACAGCTTTGCGTTCTGGTACTCTTAATAAACAACGCTGGTTGAGAGGTAGTGAATTGATGAAAAAAGTTGTAATCAGCTTGATCGTGCTTATGGCAGTAATGTGTTTATGTAGTTTCAAAAATGATTCCAGTGGAACTCATTTAATTGAAGATATTGAAAGACTTTCTACTGAGCTTCAAGGGATGTCACAAGCAGAAGTTCATGAATTTTTGGGCGAACCTGTTGGCGAGTTATCTGGCTTTTGGGGTGATATTTACCAAAATTCAGAAAAGCAATCCGTGATTGTCTATTATGATGAGAACGGCAAAGTAGAACTTGTAAAGAGCACGGATTAACTGCTATAAAGCCGAATATTATTATCAGGATCAGAAGGTGAAAAGGCCTTTGAGTTTCAAAAGCGGAGGTGAACGCATGGATGACTTACAAATAATCGAGCTTTACTTTGCGCGCAATGAGCGAGCAATCAAAGAGACGGATACGAAATACGGAAAGCTATGTTTTAGCGTAGCAAACAATATTTTGGGCAACATCCATGATTCGGAGGAATGCGTGAACGATACATATTTGAGCGTGTGGAACAAAATTCCGCCAACACGTCCAAATCACTTCATGGCGTTTGTATGTAAAATAACAAGGAATCTATCTTTGAAAAAATTGGAGTACAAAATGGCACTGAAGCGAAACCCAGATGTGCTTGTATCATTTGATGAGTTAGAATCAATAATGCCGGATAATTGCATGAAGCCAGATATTGAAAAAGAAGAAATCGGCAAAATAATTTCTGCTTTTCTTCGCGGCGAAAGCGAAGAAGCCCGCAATGTGTTTATCCGTAAATATGTCTACTTTGATTCTATCAGTAACATAGCGACACGATATTCGTTTACAGAGAGCAAAGTCAAAAATTTGCTGTATCACTCCCGCAACAGGTTGAGAAGTTATTTGAAGAAAGAAGGTATAGAAGTATGAAGATTCCAAAACTTGCATTTGCAATGGGCTGTATTGATGATGACCTTATGGTTGCCGCAGAAGAATACAAGCCTATTCCGCAAGCAAATGTCATATTTCATTGGAAGCGATTTGCAGCTATCGCGGCTTGCCTTTGCGTTTTAATTGCTGGTGCTGTACTCATGTCAGTTCCTGAGGACTCCGGGACTCCGGTTTTGCTGTGGGGAGCAGACTTCCAGGCAGTTGATTATTTTAAGTATAATTTGGGTAACGATGGCGCACATACATCCAAAATTATTGCCGAAAGTGAACTTCCGTACTCAATGCAGAAAAGCTTTTCCGATGAAAGAATAGCTATGGAAGAGGCTGGAATAATTCCATTAATGTCTGATTATCCAAAATACTCTTGCATAGCACGATATGATGAAGATAACAACATCTCCAGCATTACATTTTCATGGTATCGGCGCGGTAATGATTATAGTGACCTGCGCATTGTTGCAGGATGCCAAAAAATTCAGCGTGTTCAAGAGTGCCTTTCCATTGATATTGATGCCGACGGCAATATTGTAACACCTGCTGTGACTGTGGTTGAAAGGGATGGAGTGGAGATTGTTACTACAGGTAGCGCAGGCAAAGAAAAAACGATCACATTTCAAAACAACACTGTGTGGTATCAAATCACCGGCTCTTGGAACGACAGTTATGAAGCCGTAGCTGAGTTGCTCGATTGGATTTGGGAACACCCTATTGATTTTAAGTTATTTGCTGTTGATGAAGGTTCAACGGTTACGTTTTCTTCACTCGATAAATATCCAACAGCTTTTTCAGGCGAACTTCCGGCGTTTGACAGTCTCGGGTACATTCGCGGAGAACACTATCTAAAGCTGAAAAATGGTGTACCTTATGTTTTCGAGGGATATTTTTACAAGGGGATTGATTCCGAAATCGTTGAAAGTGGGGATATTCCATCTGAAGGAGATTGGATAGAGATACAGTGGCATATTGAGTCTGATCCGGATTACGATGATTTACAGGGGTGCAGTGGAACGCTAACAGATCTATCACAACAACAAGTTTATAACATAATATCAGAAAAGGGAAAGATATCCTTTTTGCATAATAGCCATCTCGTCAAGGTTTACTGCAATGAGGCCGATGAAGTATGGGATTTGTTAAAATCACTTAACGAATAACTTCACGTTTTGAAAAAACAGAAAAACCGACTATTATACGGGACTATATAAGGCAGCAGCTTCGGATAACGAGGCTGCTGTTTTCACTTAAATTTTATCAAAAATTTTAAAATTTTAAAAATCTTGCGACCAAAGAAGAAATAACCGTACTTATTGGATGAAAGGGATTGTATGCGCTTCTGCAACTCTGCTGGGCGTGTACAGGAACTTCACCATTTTGTGTTGGAGGAGGAAAGAGATGCGAGTGTTCGTTACATGGCGTGAATTTATGCGCTGGACGGCTCATTTCGGCCTCTGCATTTGGAGGTTACGGTTAAAAGTCAACAGGGCTGGCGCATAGCTTTATTGAAAGCTATGCGCTGATTAAGGCTGATTAAGGACGTTTAATTAACATTATTTACGTAGAAAGAGGTTATTTATGACTATTCAAAAAAGAGGAATACTCATTCTGCTTGCTGTTGTCATGATAATTGGCACCATGATTTCCCCTGCCTATGCTTATGAGACCAATGGGTGGCATGTAACATCCACTCTGGAATTTGTGCCATATAGCGGTTTTGGCAGTACCTCCAGAACCCATATGAGTAATGCAGCAGGAAAGTGGAATGCGCGAGTTTCGGATTTTACTATGCTCTCGGTTTCATCAGGAACTCATTCCGATGCGACTGGCTATTACACACGCGATTATAAGAATTATATTTACAGAATTGATGCTGGTTCTGGATATGTGGGTATTGCTGCAACATGGGCTTCAAGTGGCGTAGTGTCAGAGTGCGATATTAACCTAAATATGTATTATTCATGGGCCAATAGCGCACAATCTGGCTGCTATGATGTGTATTCAATTATACTACATGAATTTGGGCATCCATTAGGGTTGGCGGATTTAGATGATGCTGACTTGTACAGCTATGACACAGCTGTGATGTGGTATTCTGCTAAGCCCAACTCGACCAAAAGAAGTCTAAAGGCAGATGACCGGGACGGCATTGATGCAATCTATAACTAAAGGAGGCAATCATGATGTTTGAAAAAAAACTAACTCTGATGTCGCTGTTATGCGTGTTAATATCGATTTTAATGCTGTTTACCGGCTGCAATTCTGCTCAAAACAGTAGAATTGATAGTGCCTCCAATTTTGGTGAACACCCTCAAGAAGATAGTGCCGTCTTAACAATTCATGGAATATTGGAAGAAAAGACAGAGGATCAGTTGTTCGAGCAATCTTCTTTGGTTGTAATAGGTACGGTGCAAGATGCCGGTAATGCATTTCAGGTCAAAAGCAGTGCTGGTGACTTGTGCAATTTTACTGATTATACCCTCGCAATTGATACCGTGTTAAGAGGTGAACATGAGAAAAATGAACTCATAGTTCGTATTAATGGAGGAACTGCTGGTGGAGTCACCGAGGTATACACGCCATCCCCAGAATTGAAGATTGGTGAGGATTATTTGCTATTTCTTTATCAGCCTGCACGAGGTGGTTCTTTTAATACAAAAGGTGACTATTATTGCATTCTTGGACTAACTCAGGGCGTTTTCCAAAAAACAAAAAATACTGTTAGCGCAAAAAATACGGATGTGTATATCTCGCAAGAAGGCTACGAGATGGCATATGAGCATATCAAAAATAGAGCCTGCGAGTATCCGGTCGATAAACAATATTTCAGAAATGAGTATATCGAGAATCAAAAACGCAATCTTGCAAATGGCTTTATTTCGCAAAGCGAATACAACAATCTAATGAAAACCATTGACGTGTATGCAGATGTCGTCGCTGAAAAGAATAATTAAAAACAAAGGGCATGGTTGCTGTGACGCTTGTAACAACTGTAACAACCCCTTATGGGCTTTATAGATAGTGACACAGCCAACAGCTACGCCATCTCCGGCATAAATCAGGCGGTTGACGAAGATCTGATACAAGGCAACAAGGGCTATCTTAATCCGCAGGATGATTCGACAAAAGTGCAGGCCTCGGCAATTATGCATCACTTCCTCACAAAGTAAATCACGAAGGGCTGTCAAGTATAACGCTTGACAGCCCTTCATGCACAAAGTAAAAATGCTGCGGTTGGCACAAAGAAATCTTCCTGATTATCCCTTATAGCCTGTATTTTGAATACTCTTAGATTTGACAGTTACAGAGACGCTTGTCCATAATAAGCTCCATATAATAGCCCATCCATATCTCCGTTAGAAATCAGTCGGATTTCTAATAAGCACACCGAAATCCATTGGCTAACAGTTGATATTAGATTTACTTCCTTATAACTGTTAAGCCAAGGGATTTTTGCTTTTTTAGGCATAAAAGAGAAAGGGATGAGAAGGGAACGGCCGAGCGTCCCTCCCCCCTTAGTCAAATATAGCCTTCTTTTTGCCGTTTGCATTGCGGGGCCATTCGCGTATGCGGGTAACGTATTCAAGGTTCACGGCCTCTATGCCGTCCCCACGCTCAATTATTATGCCGTCGTCCGCAACGTCCTTTATAGTACCCTTCACTATCCCGTCCGACCCTGTAACGGTATAAACTATGCACTCTTTGCCTATAAATTGCTTCGCAAGTTCCTTCATTTTGTTGTTCTCCTTATTTCGCTTTTTGTTGTATAAAACGTGCTTAATTATCGCGTTTCTTCTTTTGCGCCGTTCCAGCATCGGAAGTATGATCAGCAGGAACACCGCTATCCAAATAGAGTTTTGCATTTAGCCTCCTTCAAATCAGGATATCCTGTTTCCGGCCTTGGAATATCTTATCGTTTCCCTGTAATATATGAACCGGAGTACAAACCAGATCACGCACACAGCAAAAGACGGCAGGAACCCTGTGTTGAATATAAGCGCGCACACGGCAAATATTATTGCCAGCACAGCGCAGGCCGTATTGGCCGCAGCATAAGCCTTATACGCGCACTTGCCTATCATCAGCTTTTCCGCCTCGTCGCAGCTGTCCATCCATTTCCGTTGGAATTTCACATCATAGACGGAAGCGGTCTTTTCGGGGTTCATACGCTTTACGGCGTCTACGCACCGCTGCTGAACTATTATGGTTTCAACCATAACGGCAATGAAAGCCGCAACGGCCACTATAAACGGCGCCGGCCGCCTAAACGCACCAAAACCGCCGGAATATACCCAACCGCGCCGCCGATTGCCATGCTTATAAGCGTAAGCAGTATAAACTTAGGCAATGCCTTGCGGTTTGCGCTCTTTATAGCATCATTGTTCATTTTCCGCCTCCTTCTGTAAATAGAAAATTTCCTCCACCGCAACGCCGCACACCTTGGCAATTGTCAGCGCAAGCGTAACGGACGGCGAATAATCGCCCCGCTCTATCAGGCTTATAGTTTGCCTTGATACGCCGCACAACCGGCCCATTTCCTGCTGATTAACGTTCAATGCGGCCCGCCTTTCCTTCAATCGGTTTCGTAATATCACACAGCACCTCCATTGACAACGACGTTTGTCTTTATGACAACTTTAATTGTCATTATGTATTATATTATTGTCATATAAGTTTTTCAACATATTATTTGCATCAGCTAACGCACAAAGCAAAAGGCACCCGTTTCCGGATGCCCCCTTAAACAACAACGCTTTAACTATCTTTTTTATCTTGCCACGAAGAACATGGCCGCGAACAGCACGCCTATTATCCAGGTGCCTATGTTTATTTCCTTTATCTTGCCGGTGAATATCTTCACGAAGATATAGGTGATAAGGCCGAACGCTATGCCGTAGGAAATATTGTAGGTGAAGGGCATGCAGGCCATTGTCATGAACGCGGGCAGGGCTGCGGTGGGGTCGCTCCACTCTATTTCCTTAACGCCGCCAATCATCAGTATACCGACGTACACAAGGGATGCTGCGGTAGCGCAGCTGGGCACGAGGGACGCTATGGGCGCAAGGAACATGGCAATAAAGAACATTGCCGCGGTGAACACGGAGGAAAGGCCGGTGCGGCCGCCTTCCGCTATGCCGGCGGAGGATTCAACGAAGGTGGTAACGGTGGACGTGCCGCAGACCGCGCCGAAGCAGGTAGCCGCGGCATCAGCAAGCATGGCCTTGTCCATATTGGGCACGTTGCCTTCCTTATCAAGCAGGTTGCCCACGGAACACGCGCCGTAAAGGGTGCCGAGAGTATCGAACATATCAACCATGCAGAAGGCAAGCATGGTAGCAATAAACGTTGCAACAAAGCTGCCAGCGCCGTTCGCCGCTATGAACGCGGAGAAGTCAAAGCCTTCCGTAAATACCTTGCCGAAGGAAAGGCTGAAGAAATCGCGGAAGGGCTGGATTATATTGAGCGAAAGGCTGCCCTGCACATGCTCCGCATAGAAATTCTCTATGGTTATGAGGCCCAGCGCATAGTAAGCTACGGCGCCGCCGATTATACCCCAGAACACAGCGCCCTTGACCTTTTTCTTGGCCATGGCAGCTATTGCTATTATTGCAAATATGGTCACAAGCAGGGGCATTATCTCCGCCCAGGTGGTGTGGCCAAACATAAGGTTGAAGGAATGAAGGTCAACAAGCGTGGAGTCGCTGTTCACAACAATGCCGCTGTTCTGCAGGCCGAGGAAGGCGATGAACAGGCCGATGCCCGGCGCTATGGCAGCCTTTACGGCCTTTGGTATGGCGTCGAATATAACGCGGCGCAGGCCGGTAACGGTAAGTATAAGGAACACTATGCCGTCCACAAGAACCATGACGAGCGCATTTGCATAGGTGAAGTTCATGCCGATGCATACAGAAAACACAAAAAATGCATTAAGGCCCATGCCGGAAGCCTGCGCAAGCGGCAGATTGGCAAGCATGCCTATCAAAAGCGTGCCGAACACGGCGGATATGGCCGTTGCAATATATACGGCGTTATAATATCCGTCGCCAAGTGCGGAGAACATGCCCGCATTGACCATGAGTATGTACGCCATCGCCATGAACGTGGTAATACCGGCGATAAGCTCCGTGCGCACGGTTGTATTGTGCTGTTTCAGGTTAAACATTATTCCTCCTGCGTAGGCAGAGTTTTGTTTTGTCGCCCACGACTGTGCATTATACCAAACTGCGTATCCATAATCAATACCTATATCCATATGTCATAAAAAAGACGATGCATTTATTGCACCGTCCGCTGTTTTTTCATCGGTTTATTCTGTAATATCCGGCAGAACCTCAACGCTTTCATCATACTCTATCGTGAAATCAAGCCCGGTTATGCGCATATCCGTAGGCACCTGGGCATAAAGCGTGTTGCTGCCCGGCTCAAGCGAAAGCAGATATTGCCCGTCCTGCGCTTGCAGCCGGCACTCTGCAACCACCTCTCCCGTTTCATCTGTAAAGCGCATATGCAGCGCGCAGAGTATGGCCTTTGGATAGGCGTTCACCGCCTGCATATCAACAAACGTGTCCTCCTCCTGCTCATATACCTGTATGTTTTCAAAGGAGATATAGCGCCTGTAATGGTCGCTTCCGGTTATGAACGCGCCAAGTTCGTCATATACGTCTATCTGCTGCACCTCTTCCGGCGTGGGCTCGGCCGTTGGTTCCGCCGTAGGCTCGGGCGTCGGGGAAGGCTCGGCTTCCACCCCAGTGGTCTCCTGCGGCATGGTAACGCTTGGATCAACCGTGCTTTCAAAGCGCACGCAGCCGCAAAGCGCGGCCGCCATAAGCCCCGCCGCAAGTAGCAGTATAAGCCCTTTATTCACCCTTTCGCGCATTGCGCAGCTCCTCTATCAGTTTTTGTTTAAGCGTATACAGTTCGTCGCTCAGGTCGACCTTGTACACATGCGGGTTCATAAGGCGCTTGCTCTCCTCCCAGAATGTGGAAAGCTCCGCCTTGGCATAGTGCTGTATATCCGCCATGCTCGGGCAGTCATAAACCTGCCTGCCGTCTATGAACAGCGGCACAAGCAGTTCCCGCACGTTGTAATCATACAGCGTTTTGGATTTATACCTCTGCTCCGGATGATAAATCGTGATGGGCTTGGTAAAGTCCAATTCCTCCCCTTCAAGTGCGATAAGATCCGCCAGCGCCATTCCGGAAGTGTTGCTGTAAAAACGATAAACCTTTTTATAGCCCGGGTTAGTCATCTTCACAACATTTTCGCTCAGCTTTATCTTGGGTATCAGTTCGCCGTCAACTATTTCCGCGGCCATTTTATATACCCCGCCCAATGCAGGGAAATCCATTGAGGTTATTAGCTTTGTGCCGACGCCCCAAAGGTCTATCTTCGCGCCCTGTGCTTTAAGGTCGCGTATAACGGTTTCGTCAAGATCTCCGCTTGCGCATATCTTCGCCTCCGCAAAGCCCGCATCGTCAAGCATTGTGCGCGCGCGCTTTGAAAGATAGGCAAGGTCGCCGGAGTCCATGCGGATGCCTCCGGGCTTATGCCCCTTTGCCTTCAGCTCGCCGAACACCTTTATGGCGTTCGGCACGCCGCTGCGGAGCGTATCATATGTGTCCACAAGCAGCATGCAGCTATCCGGAAAAATATCCGCATATGCGCGGAACGCGTCAAGCTCGGTAGGAAAGCTCATTACCCAGCTGTGCGCATGCGTGCCAGATACCGGCACGCCGCACATCTGCCCGGTAAGCACGTTGCTTGTGCCTGTGCAGCCGCCTATCATTGCCGCACGCGCGCCGTATATGCCCGCGTCCGGTCCCTGCGCCCGCCTAAGGCCGAATTCCATCACACCGTCCCCATTTGCGGCATACGCAACGCGGGCAGCCTTGGTGGCGATAAGCGTTTGGTGATTGACCAAATTGAGCAGTGTTGTTTCCACAAGCTGTGCCTGCATAATGGGCGCCTTAACGCGGATAAGCGGCTCGTAAGGGAACACAACGGTGCCTTCCGGCATGCCGTATATTTCGCCCGTGAAACGCATATCGGCCAATATTTTCAAGAAGCCTTCGTCAAACAGATTGAGCGAGCGGAGATATTCTATATCCTCCGGCGCAAAATGCAATTTGTTTATGTAGTCTATAACGGATTCAGTGCCGGCCATTATGGCATAGGCGCTGTTGTCCCGCTGGCGGAAGAACAAATCGAATACCGCTTCGTTCTTATCCATGCCGCATCTGTAATAGCCATACATCATTGTAAGCTGGTACAGATCCGTCATCATGGTCAAATTGCGTTCCGAGCTTATGTCGTTCATTTATTCCTTACCTTCGCCTTCTTCGTTTTCGGTATTATCGTCGTTGGTTTGGGTGGTTTCCTCTTTATCTTCCGCGTCCGCTTCGGTGCTTTCCTCTGCGGCGTTATCTTCGGCTTTGCAGCACTCGCATTCGCATTCGCACTTTGCTTCGGCCTCGTTCGCGCATTCGCATACGGCAATGGGCTTTGGCCACATCAGCCGCCCTTCCTTCTTTTCCCGTACAGCACGGATTATGAAGAACGCGAGCACGCCCACGAACAGCAGAAAGCTGAGCGCCTGCGATACCCTTACACCGTCCGTCATTCCGGCGGCGGAGGGCTTGATTATCCACAGGCTGTCCCCGCGCAGGCCTTCCACAAATGTGCGCTCCAGCGAATACAGCAGCACATAAAGGAAGAACGTGTCTCCGTCGTGCTTAACGCGCTTGCGCGTGAGCCAAAGCACTATGAACACAATAAAGCACCATGCCGATTCATAGAAGAACGTGGCTAAGTGCAGATGCGCGCCGTTCGCGGCTGTCGCACATGCGGTGCATACGGCCTTATCAAAATAATGCGTACCTTCAATGGCTACGCTCACGGGGAAATAGCCAAGTATCGGGTGTGCCGCAAGCATTTCCGGCGTTACGGGCAGCCCGTAGGCTTCCTGATTGAAAAAGTTTCCCCAGCGGCCTATCGCCTGCGCCAGCACAAGACCCGGCGCAATTACGTCCGCAAGGGTGAGGAAGCGTATTTTCCTGACCTTGGCGAATATGAACGCCGCAAGCAGGCCGCCTATCACCGCGCCGTATATGGCAAGACCGCCGCGCCAAATATACAGTATTGTTATCGGGTCTTTAAGATAGCTTTCAAGTTCAAACAAAACATAATAAAGCCGCGCGCCCACTATGCCCGCGGGTATTATGCAAAGGCACAGGTCAATAACCGTGTCCTTTTTCAGCTTTTTGCGCCTTTCCTCGCTATATGCAAGGCCAACGGCAATTATCATTGCCGCGGCCATTATTACACCGTACCAGTATATGTCCTTCCCGAAAAGATTGAACGCTACCCTGCTTGGCATGTTCATTTGAATAATCCTCCTTTTATGCAAAAAATTATTTCGCCGTTAATTATACACCACTATTTATTACGGGGCAATGCCGCCTATATCCACCAATGTTTCCGGTGCGGCAGAATCCTGCTTATTGAAATAATAGGTATATATCTCCTCCGCCGCGCTTACGCTCCACACGCCTGCGTAGCCGGAAGGCACGCATATAACTATTACCAGCTCCGCCTCGCCCTCGCGCGGGGTATAGGAAACGAACCAGCTTGTGTTCTCTATATCTATTGAGGTTGTACCAACCTGTGCGGAACCGGTTTTACCGGCTATCCTGTCAAGGTATTTTTCCGTAAACTCCTGCGAGAATTTGCCGCCCGCGGTACCGTGATCCTCTGCCGACACAACGCCCGCCATGCCCTGCTTTACCGCCGCCCAAAGCGCGTCCCATTCGGCTGTATCCTCGCCTATGGTTTCGTACACGGCCGCGTTCTTATCCTCTATCAGGTTGCCGTTTTGGTCAACTATACGCTCAACAATGTTTGCATCATATACCGTGCCTTCGTTGGCAATTGCGCTTACGTAGCGCGCTATTGCCATCGGCGTAACCAGCGTTGTACCCTGGCCGAAGCCCGCGCGTATGGTCTGTGTAGGTTTCCATTGTATTTCGTTAAGCAGCGTAACTATTTCGCTTGTCCAGCTTTGCGTTATGCTGTATCCTTCGGGGATGCCCAGTTCGTCGCTCAGTATTTTTCGTATATCCGGGCCCTTACCGTCAAGGCCTTTGCCGTCCTGCAGCATCATCAGCTTTAGCGCGCATTTTCTTATAGCCTGTTCGTCTATTTCCATGCTGCGGCGGGTAACATACTCGCGCAGGCGTTCGCGTATGCGGTTATATATAAGTATGGGCAGGCTGGTTTTCTGTCCGGTTATGTTCAGCTCGCCGTTGCTGTCGGTCAGCTCGTTGTCAAAAAGCACCTTCTGCCCGCCGCCTACGCCCGCAGTCTCACCGGTGAGTTCAATGTTTGTCTTGGTATCCAGCCCGAACTTGCCCATCCATTTGTTCAGTGTGTCTATACCCATGCGGTTCGCGATTTCGCAGAAATAATAGTTGCACGAAAACGTGAGCGCCTGCGTCAGGTTTATGTTCGCGTGGGCGGTATGGTTGCGGTAGCTCCAGCAGCGCGGCGCGCCCTGCTTCTGCACAACGGTCTTGCCGTTTTCATCAACGGAATAGAAGTAATAATAGCCGCTGTCGCCATGGTCGTTGACTATTTCGTCAATGCCCACCACGCCCTCGCTAACGCCCGCAACGCCGGTCAACGGCTTAAATATAGAGCCGGGCGCATAGCGCGCGGAAACGGCCTTGTTGCGCAGCGGGGTAGTGTCCGTCGCAGCTTCGCCGAAAAGATATTCGCTCTGTTCCTTTGTAAGGCCCTGCATGAACCAGTTCGGATCATATGAAGGATAGCTTGCGCTTGCAAGCACCTCGCCGTTTCGCGGATCCATTACTACTATTGCGCCCGTGGAGGCAAGCGTTATGTCCTTGCCCTGATATTTCTGGTCCTTTTCGGGCTTTGCCGCGTCCTCCTCTATCATTTGCTGCTCCTGTTCCCTCATTTTGGTAATAAGGGAACCCAGCGCGTTTTCGCACACGGTTTGCAGCTCTATATCTATTGTTGACATTACGTCGTTGCCGTTTGTGGCCTCAACATAGGATAGCTCGCGCGTTATGCTCAGGTTTTTGTTTATCTCAACCTCCCGCTTGCCCTGATGCTCATTCGTGGCGCCGGTAAGATATGCCTCCATTGTGTATTCAAGTCCGGATACGCCTATGTAATCGCTGTATGCATATCCCATATCCGTCATTTTTATCTGATAATCGCCGTCGTCGCCCATTGAATATGTGCCGTCGTCGTTTTTCAGGTAATACGGTTCAAGCTGCGCGCGGGTATAGCCCATGGCGATAAGCTTTGCCGCGCTTACCGTGTCCGCATTCCTTGAAAGATAGCCCACTATGTGCGCCGCCGTCTCTCCGCGGGGATATACGCGCGTGGTGCTTTGCGCTATCTGCACGCCCACAAGCTCGCTTGAGCGTTCAACTATTTCGCTCACGACCTCCTGCCCAACGTTATAGGCGATGGTTATCGGCTCATACGCGCGGTAGTTATTCAGGTTTACTTCCTGCCGTATGGATATTATCTTTTTGGCCTGTTCAAATGTATATTCCTCGGGTATATACCACGTTTTTCTTAGGTAGTTATAGGCATATTCCGCCGTTGGCCAAAGATCCATGTCCCATTTGGTCGGATCCTTCGGGTATTCCTTATATGCCGGATCCTTTATGGATATATACATACCTTCGCAGAAGTTTTTGTATCTTATGCGCCTTACGCGCTCTATTGCTTCGCTGCTTTCAACGCCGCTTATGCGCCAGTCGTAGGCTATTTCCCCGTTTTCGTCCATCACTATGTATGATGTGTCTATTGTTTGGCCGCCGCTTCGTTCAATTATCTCTATCGCCTTTATGAGCGATTCGGTATATACGGCGGAATCGTAGCTTGTGCGGTTGTCAGCATTGCGCAGGAATTCAACGTTGTAGCACGTTTCGCTATACGCAAGCACAACGCCGTTCCTGTCCATTATTCTGCCGCGCTCGCCCTTTATGGCTATCGTTTGGGTGGAGCGGCTGTCCGCCGTCTGCGCCCACTTTTCGCCTTCCTTTATTGTCAGCGTGCCAAGGCGATATATAAGCGCGCCCATCATGCAAAGCATAAGCAGGCAAACTATTATTATTCGGGATATGGGCTTTTTCATTTTACGCCTCCCTGGGCATGGCTATCCCGTTCATATGTATGTTCCACCTTAAGCTGCCCCGCAAGCGCGCGGCGCATAAGCGCATGGGTAAGCATGCACACCGCGGCGCTCAGCAGCGCACATGGCAGGATATATGTTCCGAGCACGGTAAAAAAGCCGAACTTAGCCCCGCCGGCGGCACAGGCCGCGGCCATTACGCATTCCTTGAATATTGCCCCCACCGCCGCAACAAGCGCGGGGATTATTATATTATCCGCATAGTATTTTTGATAAAACGCGCCGCCCAAAAGACCGGCGAACATATAGCCCATTGCGCTCATCCCAACCATGGGCGAATACAATACGTCCGCAATAAGGCCCATTATCAGCCCGAACAGCGCGCCCTTCTTCATGCCTAAAAGCACGCCCAATGACGCTGTGAGCGCCATTATGGCGTCCGGCCTGATGCCGCTTATATTCACGCGGGCAAAAAACACGGAATCAAGATAAAGCCCTGCTGCGGCAGCTATAACGATGTATAACCTTCGCATGGGCCTACTCCTCTCCCGTTTTTTCTATCAGCACCAGCACCTCTTCAAGGTGCCCAAAGTCTACCGCAGGCTCGATTATTGCATTGGACTGCGTGCCTTCCGCGGAACGGCGCGTAACTTCGGACACAGTGCCCACCACTATGGACTTAGGGAATATGCTGCTCATGCCGCTTGTAACTATCCTGTCCCCGGGCACAAGGTCAAAGCCCGACGGCAGATAGTAAAGCTCCAGCTGGTTATCATCCGCCGTGCTGAACGCGCCGCGCACAACGCCTATATCCCTTGTGCGCTCCACCATAACGCTCACTTCGCTTGAAGCGTCTATTATGGCGGTAACCTTGCTCCAGTTCGCGCCCACTTCGATTATTCTGCCTACAAGCCCGTCTGCGCACACAACGCTCATGTCCTTCTTTATGCCCTTGTTGCGCCCGGCGTTTATTGTGAACGTTTCAAACCACACGCCCTGGCTGTTGCCCGTTACAACGGCGGTGACATAATCGTAATTTTCAAGGGTTTCAACGTAGTTGAGCAGCTTTTTCAGCCGTTCGTTTTCCGCCTTTAGCGTTGCGTTTTCGTCCGCCGCCTGCTCAAGCTGCGCCATGCGCACCTGAAGCTGCTCCAGCTCCTTATCAGCATCGCTGGTTTTGAATATGCGCTGGAAAAAGCCTATTATGCTGTTTGAAGCCTTTGCCGCAAAAGTCTGCACGGGCTGGAAAACGGAGCCGAGCGTGCTTTCCACCCACGATACGGATCTGTCCGCGCTGGTTATGAACGCCAGCACGCCCAGCAGCAGCACCGCCACAAGCATTATTATCAAAGGCTTATTTTTGAACAATCCGCGCATTACGGCATCCTTTCTATAATAAATCCGCTAAATTGCCTCATTTAACCCGTTTATTATAATATTTTGCCGCTGCTCGCGCAATAAGAATACGCAAAACGTCACACTAAGTTAAACTATATTACGCCTTATGCGTACCTTGGCGCGTCCATATCTTCCCCGCTGCCAAGCTTCAGCGCGCCCAGCGCAACGCAGTACATAGGGTCCTCCGCTATGCTCACCTTCAGCCCCGTTTCGTGGCTTATCAGCTTATCAAGCCCCTTAAGCTTCGCCCCGCCGCCTGTAAGCACTATGCCCGTGTCTATAAGATCCGCCGCAAGCTCCGGCGGTGTTTCGCTAAGCGTTCGCTTTACGGAATCAACTATTTTTCTTACCGTGGGTGCGATTGCGTGGCTCACCTCTCCGCCGGTCAGCGCAACGCATTCCGGCAGCCCCGTTTTCAGGCTGCGCCCCTTGAACTGCCTGCGCTCCATGCCGCCTATCAGCGCCGCGCCGAGCGAAAGCTTTATCTCCTCCGCCGTTTTTTCGCCTATTCTCACGCCGTATTGCGCGGCAATGTAGTCCGCAATGGCGCCGTCTATATGCCGCCCGCCGGTCTTTATGCTGTCGTTTGCGGCAATGCCGCCGTAACTTATAACGGCCGTGTCCGTTGTGCCGCCGCCTATGTCCACTACCATGCTCCCAACCGGCGCAAATATGTCCATGCCCGCGCCCGCAGCCGCCGCAAGTGGTTCGGGTATTATCGTGGCCTCCCGCGCACCGCAGGCCTTGACCGCGTCCGTAAGCGCGCGCTGCTCAAGCTCCGTTGCGCAAAGCGGCAGGCATATCGTCAGCCTTGCCCCCGCCGCGCCGCGCCTGCGCCCGAATGCCTTTATGAAAAAGTCGCCCAGCATTTCGCCCACGGCCGATATGTCCGCAATAACGCCGTCCTTCATGGGGTATATTATGTTCACCCCGCCCGGCGTGCGGCCGTAAAGCCGTTCCGCATCCGCCCCGCTTGAAATTATGCCGCGCTCGCGTTGCGCTTCGGTATATACTGCGGCCGCCGTGGGTTCGTTCAGCACTATTCCGCGCCCCTCTATCGCCACAACCGTATTCACCGTGCCAAGATCTATCGCCGCCGCGCGGCCGAACAATGCACCCGCCGAAAAAAACATATACTCCCCTCCTGATAACCGCTTTGGGTTTATTTATGGAAGGGAGTATTGCCGCTAATTTTTCGGTATATACATATATGTTTATTATTTATTCATATCCGCGGTATATTCGGCGCTTTTGGCAGTCAGCTCCACCCATGCCGGGCGGAAGCCTGCGCGTATGGCGTTGCGGGCAGACGCCACGTTGCTCCATGCGCAGCAATAGAACGGCACCTTGCCCCGCGCCATTATCTCCGCCGCAAGACGACCTGTCACAGCCGAAGCTATCCCGCGCCGCCTATATTCCGGCAGAACATCGACACCTATCTGCCACATGCTTTCGCAGTCCGCGCTGCACCCGGCAAGGCCTACAAGCTTTTCCCCGTCATATGCGCCTATACCCAGCACATCAAGCTCCTTTCGCTTTTCGCACAATGCGTTGCTCCATTGCGGCGTATACAGCGGCGCAAAATCCTCCGCCGTGAGCAGCCGCAGTTCATAGCCGCAGTCAATCATCCTTATTGCATCCGTATCGCAAAGCCAGTATTCCGCCATGAAACATGCGCTCATGCCGCGCCGCTCAAGCGCGGACTGCAAAACGAGCATGTTCGGCGTTTCAAAGCAATGCTCCGGCGCGTATTTCTCAATATATGCCTTCGCATCGGCATATATCTCCTCGTTTACGGATGCAACTATGCCGCTGCCGTAGCTTACAAGCTGGCAATAAAACGGCAGCGAAAGATATTTCCTTGCGCCCTCCGCTGCCCTTGATATAACGGCTTTGCTTTTCCCGCTTGTCAGGTCGTCAACGGTGCAGTTAAGTTCAAGCGCGGATTGCTTCAGCGCCGTACAGAGCATTTCTTTGTTCGTCATGCGTGCCTCCGTATGCTTATATCATTGTTATATTATAGCATCCCTCAGCCGCCGTGCATACGCCACTTTACAAGCTTTTTCTCCATATACGCCACGCCGTAATACATAAGCGCCGCAAGCAGGCACAGCACCACTATGCTCGCCATAACAAGATCCAGCTTGAATACCTGCCCGCCGTAAACTATAAGATAGCCAAGGCCGGCCTTGGACACAAGGTATTCCCCGACTATAACGCCCACCCAGCTCATGCCAACGCTTATCTTCAGCGCGTTCATAATAGTCGGCAGCGACGCGGGCAGCACCACCATTGTGAATATTTGCAGCTTGCTTGCGCCAAGCGTTTTCATAAGCAGCTGCTTTTCGCCCGTTATTTCGTTAAAGCCTGCCAGCACGCTCATTATCGTTACCACAAAGGATATAAGCAGCGCCATTACTATTATGCTCGTTATGCCCGCGCCGAACCACACTATCAGTATCGGCCCCAGCGCTATTTTGGGCAGCGCGTTTAATACCACAAGATAAGGATCCAGCACGCGGTTGAGCGCCGGGCTCCACCAAAGCGCAACGGCTATCAGCGTGCCCGCCGCCGTGCCAAGCACAAAGCCCAAAACCGTTTCATAAAGCGTTATGCCTATATGCAAAAACAATTCCCCGCCCGAATACAGCCGCGCTATCGTTTCCGCCACCCTTACGGGAGAGCTGCCTATAAACGGATCTATTATCCCCACGCGGGCAAAAAGCTCCCACAGCGCAATGAATACTATCAATATAAGCCAGCGCGCAAGCTTTATGCCCCGGCGGGAGCGGTTCAGCCGCGCAATATATTGCCTGTGTTCCGCCGAAAAGGCCGCGTCATTTTGCTTCGTCATGGTCCAGTTCCCCCCATATGGCGTTAAAATAATCCTTGAAGTTTGCCGCGTTGCGCCGTTCAAGCGGGCTTTTTCCGCTAAGGTCGATTATGTGCTCCGCCTTCACTCCCGTTGGCCGCGCGCTAAAAACAAGCACCCTGTCGCCCATTGATATTGCTTCGGAAATATCGTGCGTAACAAGTATCACCGTTTTGCCCTCGCGCTTCAATATATCGTGCATTTCGTCGCAAAGCATGAGCCGCGTTTGAAAATCGAGCGCGGAAAACGGCTCGTCTAACAGCAGCAGCTCCGGCCGCGTTGCAAGGGTGCGTATCAGCGCCACCTTTTGCCGCATGCCGCCGGAAAGCTGAGAAGGGTATTTCCCGGCAAACTCGCCGAGTCCGTATGTTTTAAGCAGCTCCAGCGCATAGCTGCGGGATTCTTCGTTCAGATTGCCCTGCACCTCAAGCCCCAGCAGTATATTCCCTTCCACCGTGCGCCAGTCCAGCAGATGATCCTGCTGCAGCATATAGCCCGGCCTGCCGCCCTCTATGCGCACACTGCCCCCGCTCGGCACGGCAATGCCCGCGGCTATGCTCAACACGCTTGTTTTGCCGCAGCCGCTCGGCCCTACTATAGACACGAACTCGCCCTTCTTCACCCCGAAGTCAAGACCCCTTATCGCCGGCGTTTCGCCCTGCGCATCGTGATAATTAAGGCTTACCCCGTTAAATTCAACTATATATGCATTATCGCCGTTCATAATGGCCTCCATATCGTTATATCATCACCTTATTCCGTAACCGCGCCTTATGTGCGGCAAAAAATAAGGCGGCAGGCCGTGTGTCAAGCCATGCCGTGAAAGCGTATTATACTATATAAGGAGGGATATATATGTTACAGCGAAGGCCCGCAACAGTATATGTAAAAAAGCAATGCGTGAAGCGTAAATCAATACGCTGTGCAATGCTTTTCGTGCTTATCATGATATTGCTGCTGTGCTGCGGGGTCAACTTTCTGCTTGCGCTGCTGCTAAGCGGAGCAACGGTTATAACCATACGCATACTTGTGCTGCCGTGATGCTCAGCCGAGCAGCTTGCCTGCCCATTCGTCCATGCTTATGGTGTATTCCCCCGTTTGGTACAGTGTTGCTTTTATTACTCTGCTGCCTTTTTGCAGTATTACCGTGGGCATATGCACCTCGTCATAATACGCAGCCTGCATGTCCGCGCCCGTATCGCCCAGCTCTATCGGTGTATAATGCCTTTTCAGCCTTGCGTTGAGCAGCAGCTCCTCCGCCGCGGCGCGGGCAAGCCGGGGCGACACGGTTTCATAATAATCTATCAGCAGCCCGCCGGAAAAGGCTTTGCCGCCAGTGACCGTTACGGCCGCATATTCGCGGAAGTCTATCACCACCGGCGCAAGTATGTCGCTTCGCACCTGTATGCCGTCCGTCACAGGAAACCCCATCCGCTCATATTTGCCCGGCACAATATCCGCAATTGTAGCGAAAGGCAACTCGCCCGCGTATTCTTCAAGCGGTATGCGGCCTTTATCCGCCTCGCTCCAGCGCGTTATGAACAGGCATACCGTTACCGTCGCCAGCACAGCAAACGCTATGCGCGGGGCAATATAGCGCGCGCTGCTGCGCTTAACGCGGCGCACTATGCTCTCCCCCGCTTCAAGCCGCTTCTTTATGCGGCTGAGATATATAAGCCGCGCTATGCTGCCCGCTATCCACCATATGTCTATTATAAACGCAAGCAGCATAACGTCCGTGCCGACGGTGAACATGGTTGGCAGCAGCATGCCATCAAGCTTCAGCACAGGGTATATCAGCAGCCAGAAACACAATACCAAAACGCTTTCTATCTGGCTGCGCACAATGCGCCTGGCGGCTATCGATTGCAGCGCCGCGTCCGTATTCAGCTCCGGCGCCGCTGCGTCATATGTGCGGAAAATATGGAACACGTCTATTGAATCCACATATTCCCAGCCAAGCTCACCGCAAAGCTCTATCTGCTCATCGGTCGGCCTGCCGTTATCGCCATCCATAATGGGGCTTCGCTTTTCCTTCACGTCCATGCGATAGCGCGCTTCGCGCGGTTCGCCCCGCTCAAAGGAGGCGAAATACGCAAATATGCCGTCCTTTTTAAGATGCAGCCCCTTTGCCGCCATTTCCTCAAAATAGCTTTGCAGCCCTTCTATATCGTAATCCGCGCAGGGTATCAGCCTTACCGCGTCTCGCTTACCGCTTTCCATAGAACAATTCCTCCGTCCTTGCGTCCTCCGCCATGGTTTCAAGCCGCCTAAGCTCCGCCATATATGCTCCGCGCCCCTTTTCGGTTATGCGATATGTGCGCTTTCGGCCTTCAACCTCAGTTTCTTCTATATAGCCTTCGCTTTCAAACTTTGCAAGCACCGTATACAGCGTTGCCGGGCCAATACTTATACGCCCCGCCGTTTTGTCGCTTACGAAGCGCACCGCCTCTATGCCGCACATGGGCCGCCGCATCAGCGCCATAAGCACATAGAACATCGATTCCGTAAGGCTTTCCATTGCCTTTTTCGGCATTTTCATTCTCCTTCGCATCAATATCGTTAATCGATATCGTGTAACGATATTATAGTGTAATCAAAAGCCCCTGTCAAGGGGCATGGCGTTCACCTGTGCGCAAGCAGCATAAGCGCGCGTATCAACGCATCCTCTGCCTTTGCCTGACCCGTCAGCTGCATTGTTGTCACGCGGCTGAGCGCTTCCGCCGCATCCGTCAGCGCATCTACCTGCGCGGTTGAAAGCCGCTTTGCGCTGTCGCTCACGCGCCATGCATAGCCCGAGCTTACGCCAAGGCGGCGCGTTATCTCGTCCTTGCCCATGCGCTTATCTATCAGCTGCCTTGCCTGAAGCGTAAGCTTTGCCTTGTCCCGCAGACGTTCAGCTATCATCAGCGGCTTTTCGCCGTTTTCCATCAGCCCGTTCAGCGTGCGCAGCCCGTCCGTCGCGCGGTTGGCAATGAATTGATCCAGTACCTCAAAAACAACGTAGTCAAGATCCCTTGTAACTATTTTTGCTATAACTTCCCGCGTTATCTCGTTGCCAGCTCCGGCGTAGGATGCGGCCTTGTCAAGCTCGTTATAAAGCGCGGCGCAGTCCGTTCCCGCAAGCGATACGAAGAACGCCGCCTCCTGCTCGGTTATGGGCGCATCTATCGCCTTTGCCCGTTTCTGCACGTATCGCCGCGCCTCAATCTCGTTCAGCGGGGCAAAATCAACGCTGCGGCCAAGCCTTGCCATAGCCTTCACGAATGCGCTGCGCCCGTCCGCCTTTCCCTTTATATAGAATAATAAAACCGTGCTTTCGGGCACCTTTTCGGCGTATGCGGCAAGACGGGTCGCGTCGTCGTCCTTTGGCATTGCGCGGCACAGCACCACGCGCCTTTCCGCCATGAACGGCAGCGTTTCCGCCGCGGCTATAACGGCTGTTGCCTGCGCGGTTTCCAATATGTCCACGTTAAGGTCCCGCATTGCGGGGTCGATAAGCTTCAGCGCGGAGGATACGGCGTTTTCCTTCAAAAACTCCTCCTCGCCATGCAGAAGATATGCCCCGCTCAACGCGCCCTTGCCGGCGGCTATCATAAAATCATTGCGTTCCATGTTTTCTATTATAGCCAATAAAGCGTGGCGGTTCAAGCAAGAATGACACTCAGCGTGCCAAGCGCAAGCAGCACGCAGCCATAAATAAGCTTTTTATTTCTGTCCATAAGGCAATATTTTGAAAGCACTATGAGCGCCGCAAAATACAGCGCGCATGTAAGCCCGTTAAAGCCGCTCAGCTTTATCTGCGCATACGGGAGCGAAGCGATGGCCGCGCCGATGCTTTCGCTCGCGCCCAGCATCAGCCGCGCGGGTACCGCCAAAAGCGCGCCGAGCGGCGCAGATATATACGAAAGCACAAGCGCGATAAGCCCTATCGGCAGCGCAAGCGTTATAAGCGGCACAATGAATATATTTGCAATTATTGAATATGTGCTGAATTCTCCGAAGAACATCACTGTGAACGGCAGCGTGCCGAGCGTTGCGGCAACGGTTGTAGCCACGGGCGCAAGCGCGCGGGGCAGGCGGCACATAATTGGCGCATACAGCATGGCTATCCCCGCCACGGCGGCAAAGGAAAGACAGAAGCCCGCCGAATAAATGCTGAGCGGTTCCGCGCACACGATTATTATAAACGCGAGCGAAAGCGCGGACGCGGTATCGTTCCGCCTTAGGCAAAGCGGAGCAAGCACAATGCACATGAACATTATTGCCGCGCGCATAAGGCTTGCGGGGAAGCCTGCCACAGTGCAGTATATGCCAAGGAACGCAAACACGAACGCGGCCCGCACCCTTGGGCGGTTAGGCGGAATGCAGCGAAGCAAAACAAGCGTAAGTGCGGACACATGCAGCCCGCTCAGCGCCAGCGTGTGCGATACTCCGCTTGCACGGAATGCATACCGCTGAAAATACCCAAGCGTGCTCCTGTCCCCCAGCAATATTGCCCGCGCAAGAGGCGAAGCTTCGGCAAAGAGCGCATCGCACCGCGCATACAGGCTTTCAACCGTTGGCATAAGCGCTGTCGGCGTATGATTGCGCGAAAAGCGGGCGTTTTCGATAATTTCGCTCACTTCTTCGCGCGGGAGGAATGCATAGCCCGCCACCCGCAGCAGTCCCGCCGCAGCACATACAAGCATTACCGTTGCCGCGCGCTGCTTTTTCGCATGCATAATATATGCCGCAATAAGCAAAAGGAGCGCCGCCAATAAGGCGCGCGCTCCACTTATGTGCATACCTATCGCCACCCCCGCGCCAAGGCCGAACGCCGCGCACACGAGTGGGCGAAAATTGAATGGATATTTTGCCGCGTTACGGCATTGCATGGCAGCTTCTTACTTAGAAGGAAGCTATTTCATCGGCCGCCTTGTTGGCAACGGCCTCGATCTCAACCAGACCGCCCGCGGGAAGCGCGGCAACCTGCACGCAGCTCCTTGCAGGATAGTTGGGGCCGAAGAATTCGGCATATATGGCGTTCACCTTGCCAAAGTCCGCAAGGTCAACCATGAATACAGTGGTCTTGAGCACATCGTCCATGGAAGCATTCGCGCTGTCAAGCACGTTCTTCAGGTTGGTAAAGGCCTGCCTGGCCTGCGCCTCCACGCCTTCGCAAAGCTTACCCGTGGCGGGGTCTATGCCAAGTTGACCGGACGTGAACACGAAGCCTTCCATCTCTATCGCATGGCAATAGGGGCCTATGGCGGCGGGTGCATTGGCGGCGTTTATCTGCTGTTTCATTGCTGTATATCTCCTTTTTATTTTATATTTATAGGTTTATGGTAACATTGCTTTTCTCAAGTGTCAAGCCGATATCGCGGTTCCACATTATGTAGGCCGCCTCTCCCGTGTCCGTATAATAGCCCTTCCTTACGCCCGCCTTTTCAAAGTCCAGCTGGGCATAGAGCGCCTGCGCGCCGAAGTTGTTCTCCCTTACCTCAAGCGTCATCTCCGTTGCGTCAAAAAGCCGCGCCGTGCGCATCATGCAAAGCATAACCCGCTTGGCTATGCCCTGCCGCCTGAACGCCGGATCGACCGCAACGTTTGTTATGTGCGCCTCTTCGTATATTATCCACATGCCCGCATAGGCCACCACGCGGCCGTCCCGCTCCAGCACAAGATAATGCGCAATTTTATTCTTCAGTTCCCCCGCAAGCGAATCACGCGACCACGGCGTGCGGAAGCAGGTTTTTTCAAGCTCGTATACCCTGTCTATATCCATCGCCTGCATCGGGCGGACAATATCGCTCATTTTTGCTGCTCCTTCGCTTTATACATGCGCTCCGCCTGCGTTGGCCTAAGGTACAGCGGGCGCGCTTCTTCGCATGTTTCGCCGCGTTCAAGCTTGCCATCGGCGCACTTTGCCAGCATATCCGCCGTAAGCATATGCTTTTCTTCCGCAGCGAATGCGGCGTTCGGCAGTGCAGCGGCTATCGCGTCGTGGTATGTTTTTGCTCCGTCTCCCGTAAATACGGTGTTTGGTGGCAATTCGGCAATAAGCTCGCTCACTACCACGGCCTTCGGCGCAATGATCTCTTTCCCGTTTTCATAAAGTGCGGCGTAACCGTTGCCGTTGCGGGCGTCTATCAGCGCGCATACGGGCCGCTCCGTGTCAATGGCATCCGCAAGCACACGCAGCGAGCTTACCTCTATCACCGGCAGCTTGAGCGCATATGCCATTGCGTTGGCTATGCATACGCCTATGCGCACACCCGTAAAAGACCCCGGGCCAACGTCCGCGCATACTGCATCCATATCGCAAAGCTTTATTTCGTCATCAAAAAGCCCGTCTATCAGCGGCATTATGGTTTCCGAATGGGTAAGGCCGTTGTCGCTCAGCTTGGATCGGACTACCTCCCCGCCGCGGCATACCGCCGCGCCCGCCGCACGGCCGGACGTGGATATGAGCAATATATTCTTCATGCCAATCCCTCCATAAGCTTTTCATGCGCCGCGCCGCTCGCAGCAATGCGCATGGAGCGCGGTTCTTCGCCGCTGCCCTGAATGTGTATCTCAAGCCTGTCGCACGGCAGGGCATCCTCAACGTTTTCGCACCATTCCATTATTATCGCGCCGCCGCGGGCCATGTATTCGTCAAAGCCTATGGCGTAAAGCTCGTCCGCATCGCCAAGCCTATACGCATCGAAATGGAAAAGCGGTATGCGCCCTGCGTATTCGCGCACTATCGTGAACGTTGGACTCAATATGCCGCGTATGCCAAGGGCTGCGGCAATGCTCCGCGTAAGCGTTGTTTTGCCCGCGCCAAGGCCGCCGTACAGCGCTATGAACGCGCCGGGGAACAGCCCTTCGCCAAGCTTTTCGCCTATGCGTGCGGTATCCTGCTCGCTAAGCCCCTTCAGCTCAAGCTCCTTCATATCAATCAAACATTCCTTTTGCAATGCATTCGTTGCGGAAGTCCATAAGCCTGTCCTCCGCTATGGCCTGCCTTACGCCAGCCATAAGCCGCTGCGAGAAGCGTATATTATGCATGGTTATAAGCTGCGCGGCCAGTATCTCCTTGCATTTTACAAGGTGGCGTATATATGCCCGCGTGAAGCCGTTTGAGCAGGCGTAGCAGTCGCACCCTTCTTCTATAACGGAAAAATCATGCTCAAACGTTGCGTTTCTGAGCATCTTTTTGCCTGTTGACGTAAGCGCAAGGCCGTTTCTGGCTATGCGCGTCTGCAATACGCAATCGAACATATCCACCCCGCGGATAGCCCCTTCAACAAGGCAGTCCGGGCTTCCCACGCCCATAAGATAGCGCGGCTTATCCTTGGGCATATACGGGGCTATTTCCTCAAGCATTTCATACATAAGCGGCTTTGGTTCGCCGACGGAAAGCCCGCCTATGCCATAGCCCGGGAAATCCATATCCGCAAGTGTTTTCGCGCTTTCTATCCTAAGGTGCTTATATGTTCCGCCCTGCACTATGCCGAACAGCGCCTGATCCTCCCGCGTATGCGCCTTTTTGCAGCGCTGCGCCCAGCGGTGCGTGCGGTTCATTGCAGCGCGTGTATAGCTTTCATCGCTTGGCCACGGTGCGCATTCATCGAACACCATCGCTATGTCCGCACCCAGCGCTTCTTCTATTTCCATAACCTTTTCAGGCGTGAAGAAATGCTTTTTGCCGTCTATCAGCGAACGGAACTCTACCCCGTCCTCCTTTATTTTGTTGGCAACCGCAAGGCTGAATACCTGGAATCCGCCGGAGTCGGTCAATATGGGCTTGTCCCAGCGCATGAACGTATGCAGGCCGCCCGCCTCGCGCACAAGCTCGTGCCCGGGGCGCTCAAACAAATGGTATGTATTGGCAAGGCATATTTCGCTGCCCGTGTCCGCAAGGTCCCGCGGGGTCATTGCCTTAACGGTGGCCTGCGTACCCACGGGCATATAGCAGGGCGTGTTTATAACGCCGTGCGGCGTATGCAGCCGCCCCAGCCGCGCGCCCGTCTGCGCGCAGGTATGTATCAGTTCAAAACGGAATTGGTTCATCTTTCCTCCTATGTGGTCGTGGGCAGTCAAATAAGCTTTTCCCACGCCCGCTTTGTGTATATCACGCGGATTATGTTCGCGGTGTGTTCCGCGCGGTTCACGGCATAAAAAACGCAGTAATTATCCACGAGCAATGTCCGTATGCCGCAAAGCGCCAAGTATGTATCAGCCACGAGCGGATGCCTTTCAGGCATTGTTTCAAGCGATTTTACGGCCGTTTTCAGCCTGCCAATAAGCTTTGCGGCCGTTTCCGGTTCAAGCAGCGTATTGGCTATGTAGTCCGCTATGCCCCCAATGTCCTCTGCCGCTGCGGCGGACATCATGACGGAATAATTATCCATCTTTGCCCTGCCCAAGCTTTTGCTCTATCCGTGCGAAAGCATCGTCCGCATTCTGCACGCGGCCCTGTTCAACGTCGTTAATTCCCTTTTCCATAAGTGAATACAACTCAAACCTGCCCACGAGCCGTTCATAGGTTTCTATGCTCATCACGGCCAGATCGCCCGTGCCGTTCTTTGTAATGTATACGGGCTCATTATACTTATGGCAAAATTCCGATATTTCATTGTACCCATTCCTAAGATCGGAACTCGGTCTTATAGCCGGCAATGCCATCACCTCCGCAATTATTATATCAATATTTTATGCAAATATTGATATACTGTCAACCTCACAGGAACAGGCAGCAATCGCCGAAGCTGAAGAAGCGGTAGCGTTCCTCTACGGCATGGGCGTATATGGCCATTACTTCTTCGCGCGAGCAAAGGGCGCTCACAAGCATAAGCAGCGTTGATTCGGGCAGATGGAAATTGGTTATCAGCCCGTCCACGGCCTTAAAGCGATAGCCCGGCGTTATGAATATGTCCGTATAACCGCTTTTGGCGTGAACAACGCCGTTTTCATCGGCCACGCTTTCAAGCGTGCGGCAGGACGTTGTGCCGACGGCTATTATCCTGCCCCCGTTTTGGCGGGCGCGGTTTATCCTTTGGGCGGATTCTTCGCTCATTTCATAATATTCGCTGTGCATATGGTGTTCTTCCACGTTTTCTGCCGATACCGGACGGAACGTGCCAAGGCCAACGTGCAGCAGCACATCCGCTATCTCAATGCCCATATCCTGCACCTTTTTGAGCAGCTCCTCCGTAAAGTGCAGCCCCGCGGTTGGTGCGGCGGCGGAGCCGTTCTGCTTGGCATAAACGGTTTGGTAGCGCTCCTTATCCTCCAGCCGCTCGGTTATGTATGGCGGCAGCGGCGTTTCGCCGCAGCGGTCAAGCACCTCTTCAAGTATGCCTTCATAATGAAGATATACTATCCTGCCGCCCGCGTCGGTCGGGGATTCAACCTCTATACTCAGTTCGTCCGTTACCTTATATATAAGGCCGGGCTTTGCGCGCTTGCCCGGGCGTACCAGCGCCTCGTAACGGTGGTCATCCAGCCTTTTGAGCAGCAAAAACTCCATCAGCCCGCCTGTATCCTCCCTGTGCGCATAAAGGCGCGCGGGTATAACGCGGGTTGTGTTGCGCACCAGTATGTCCCCCGGCCTTAAATGGGTAAGGATATCGGTAAATATCTCGTCATGCATCTGCTTATTCTTCATATCGTAATAAAGCATGCGCGCGGCGCTGCGGTCCTTTATTGGCGTCTGCGCTATCAGCTCATGCGGCAGATCATAGTAAAAATCACTCGTTTTCAAATGCGTTGCCTCCAAACATTCGGGCGTATTAGCTCCGTACGCCTTAGGGTATTATATTTGAAAGAGCCGTGCAATGCAATACGGATAGCCCTATTAACAAAATGTTAAATATTATATTAACGGCTTGACTTGGGGCAAAATAAACGATAGCATATCCGTATCGGCTCAATGCGGCAAAAACCGCGCGGGCGTTTACATAAGGAGTACACGATGAACGGAATCGTTTATACATATATCAGGATTTTTTTCGCAATGCTTATATGCGCCGCAATGCTGCTTTGCTTATGCGGCTGCGCGCTGAATAACGATAATGACGGCGACATGATAGAGGTTCCAAAGCCAACCCCGCACCCAACGCCCACGTTCGTGCCGACCGTGGAGCCTTCGCCCACGCCGGAGCAGACGGCTGCCGCCACGCCCGAAGTCACGGGCGCGATAATGCCGGGCGAAACGGATAACCCGCTAAGCGAAGAAAAGTTGGTCGCATTAACGTTTGACGACGGGCCGTATGGCGAGGTTACAAACCGCATACTGGACGTGGTTGAGCAATACGCCGAATATGGTGTACACGTCACTTTCTTCGCGCTCGGCTCACAGGCGGAGAAATTTCCCAATACCGTTAAGCGCGCGGCGGATCTTGGCTGCGAGGTGGCGAATCATACATACAGCCACAAGAACCTGACCAAAATATCAGAGGACGAGCGGACAAGCCAGGTTGAGGACACCGCCGACATTATAGAAAGCATAACAGGCACGCGCTCTAAGCTGGTGCGCCCGCCATACGGCGCGAAGAACGACGACGTGCGCGCAACGGTGAAATACCCGCTGATACTTTGGAGCATAGATACGCTGGACTGGAAAACGCGAGACACGGACAGCACCGTTGCGGAGGCGTTGAAGGCCGTTGACGGGGACATAGTGCTTATGCATGACGTTAGGGATGATACCGCGGCCGCCGCGGAGCAGATAATTCCCGCCCTTGTGGAGCAGGGGTACAAGCTGGTAACGGTGAGCGAAATGTTTGAAGCAAAGGGCATTGCCCTTGAAAACGGCAAAGCATACAGAAAGGCGAGGTAGAGCGCATGAAAACGCTGCTGATAACCGCATTTGAACCCTTCGGCGGAGAGAGCGAGAACCCTTCCGCGCTGGCGCTGGAGCTTCTTCCCGAAACGATAGGCGGTATACGCCTTGAAAAGCGGCTGCTTGAGGTCACGTTCCTCGGCGCAAAGGACGCCGTGTGCCGTTATGTTGACGAGATAAAGCCCGATTATGCCATATGCCTCGGGCAGGCCGGCGGCAGGGCGGCCATAACGCCGGAGCGCGTTGCGATAAACGTTATGGATGCGCGCATAGCTGACAACGCGGGCTATAAGCCGGAGGATGAGCCGGTTGTAACGGGCGGAGCCAATGCGCATTTTGCAACGCTGCCCATAAAGCGCATGGTGAGCGCAATGGAGCGCGCTAACGTTGCCGCAGCGGTATCAAACAGCGCGGGCACATATGTGTGCAACAGCACGATGTATGCCCTGCTTGACCATATTGCCGCGAACAGCATGGCAACAAAGGCCGGTTTCATACACGTTCCCTATATCCCAAGCCAGGCTGCCGATAAGCCGAACATGCCCGGTATGCCGCTTGAGGATATGGTCAAGGGTTTAACAGCGGCAATAGAATGCATTGATGAATGAACAAATGCAACGGGGGATGCTTAAAAGCATCCTCTTTCTTATACGCCGCGTTTTATGCTATAATTATATAAAGCTATGCTGTGAGGAGAAAACATGGAATACTTTTCAACGGGAGTTACTAAGGACAAGCTGATGGTGCTTCACGGGCTGAAGGCGCTCGGCATGCAGCCCACCAAGGAGCAGCTTTCGGACTTTTTCGGCATATATGATCTGCTTGGGTATTTCGCGGTGCAGAACGCCGCGTATGAGCTGGAGGAGGAAGGGCTTATAAGCGCCGTGCCGCGCCCGTATGGGCAGGCGTATTTCGTCACGCCGCAGGGGGAGCAGACGCTCGATATGTTCGCCGTGCGGCTGCCCGGGTCGCTGAGGGACAAGATCGCCGCACGCGCCGCGGAATACGCGCCCGTATTGATACGCCGCACGCGCTTTGCCACCAAAATAGAGCGCGACAGCGCGAGCGAGACCGCCCGCAGGGTAACGCTGAGGGCTATGGAGCCGCACGGCGATTTGGTCAAAATAGAGCTGCTGCTGCCTGATGAGGCCACGGCCCGCCATGCGTGCGACGTTTGGGAAGAACGCAGCCAGGCCGTGTTCAGCGCTATATATTCCGAGCTTACCCGCGAATGATCAAACGAACTTGAGCAGGCGCTGAATGTTTTCCTGCTCGTTCCTGCGTGCGCGCTTACATAAGCACATTGCCTTTGCATCCGCGCGGACGCATTCGTTTTCCGCCCGGGCAATGTTTATAAGGCTCATCGCGCAGCCCTGCACCAGCATTTCGGATAGGTGCGAAGGCGTGCTGTCTATTGCCGTGTTCAGCGCAAGGCCTATCAGCATGGGCTTCTTCTGCCGCGGGCTTGCGCCCGAATCGTGCCGGCCAAGCTCCCTTATTATCTCCTGCGCATCGTTATACAGCTCGTGATAGTTCGCGAACATGTCCGCCATAACGCTGCAAAACGATGCATCGCGGCAGCGCTTTATAAGCCGGCTGAGCGCAAGCTTGCCCATGTCCGCACTGTCGCTTATTTCGCGGCATATTTTCGCCGTGTCGTTCATAATGTCACCTCTTTTCGGTTTTTGATTAGTTTTACCGGTAAAAAAGTTAAATATCCGCGCTTGACTTGTCCAGAATAAACCATTGTATTATAATATAAAATTGGTTAATATTGATTTTATTCTGCGCTGCGGCGCACTTGGAGGGAATATGTCTAAAGACTATACCGTAAGCGATATTAAGGTAATGGAGGGGCTGGAGGCCGTGCGTATGCGCCCGGGCATGTACATCGGCTCCACCGGTGCGCGCGGGCTGCACCACATGCTTTGGGAAATTGTTGACAACGCCGTGGACGAAGCCGCCAACGGCTTTGCGGACACGATAAACGTTACATTGAATAAGGATAATTCCGTAACCGTTGAGGATAACGGCCGCGGCATACCCGTCGGCATACATGAAAAGCTGGGCGTGAGCGGCGTTGAGGTTGTGTATACCCAGCTGCACGCCGGCGGCAAATTCGATAACGATGCATACGGCTTCTCCGGCGGTCTGCACGGCGTTGGCGCAAGCGTTGTAAACGCGCTTAGCGAATACGTTATAGTTGAGGTAGCTACCGAAGGCAAAAGCTATATTCAACGGTTCCATAGCTATGTTGATGCGGACGGCGTAACCCATTCCGGCATACCGGAAAGCCCGCTTCAGGAGACCGGCCGCACAAGGAAGCGCGGCACAAAGGTCACATTCCTGCCGGACAGGCGCGTTTTTGAAACGCTGGACATGAACTTTGAAATAATATCAAAGCGGCTCAGGGAGCTTGCCTACCTTAACCGCGGCGTTCGCTTTACGCTTACGGACGAACGCACCCGCGTGGACAAAAAGGAACGCGAGTATTGCTTCGAAGGCGGTCTTTCGGACTTTGTAAAATATCTCAATGCGGACAAGACTCCGCTTTACCCCGAACCCATACACATAAGCGGAACGAAGGACGGCATAGTGGTGGAGCTTGCCATGCAGCATAACGACGGCTACACGGAAAGCATGTTTTCCTACGTGAACAACATACCAACCACCGAAGGCGGCACGCACGAAACGGGCTTCAAAAGCGCGCTTACGAAGATAATGAATGATTACTGCCGCAAAAGCGGCCTGCTGAAGGAGAAGGACGCTTCATTGAGCGGCGAGGACTTCCGCGAAGGGCTTACGGTGGTGCTTGCGCTGAAGATGCACTCTGTGCAGTTTGAAGGGCAGACCAAAACGCGCCTTGGCAACACGGAAGCCAAGCCCGCGGTGGAGTTCGTTATGAACGAATTTCTAACGCCATTCCTTGAGGACTTGAAGAATAGCGAAACGGCCTCACTTATGGCGGACAAGGCCATTAAGGCGGCAAAGGTGCGCGAATCCGCCCGCAAGGCAAAATCCATGGCGCGGGAAAAAAACAAGCTGGATAACGCTCCGCTCGTGGGCAAGCTTTCAAGCTGCACGGGCAGGGATTATAAGATAAACGAGCTTTTCATAGTTGAGGGCGACAGCGCGGGCGGAAGCGCCAAGCAAGGGCGCGACAGGCGCTTCCAGGCGATATTGCCGCTTAGAGGCAAGCCGCTAAACGTTGAAAAGAAGCGCATAGACCAGGTGCTGCAAAACGAGGAGTTCCGCTCCATAATAACCGCGATAGGCACCGGCATAGGCGAGGATTTTGATATATCCGGCCTGAAGTACGACAAGATAATAATACTTTCCGATGCCGATCAGGACGGCGCGCATATTCGGGCCATATTGCTCACCTTCTTCTATCGCTATATGAAGGAGCTTATTACGGAAGGCCATGTATACATGGGCCAGCCGCCGCTTTATAAGCTGCAAAAGGGCACGAACGTGCAGTATCTTTACGATGATGCGGCGCTGAACAAGGCGCTTAAAGCAATAGGCAAGGGATACAGTTTGCAGCGCTACAAGGGCCTTGGCGAGATGAACCCGGAACAGCTTTGGGACACCACCATGAACCCCGAAAACCGCACGCTTGTGCGCGTAAACATAGAGGATACGGCGGACGTTGAGCACCTTGTTACCCTGCTGATGGGCGACAAGGTTGGCCCGCGCAAGGAATACATAAGCGAATACGCCAATTTCAACAAGACAGACGCCTTTGAAGAAAAGGCGGAAAAGGCGCAGCGCAATAACGCAGAAGGGAGCGCTAAGGTAAATGGCTAAAAAGGACGAAAGGCCGCCCATTGCGGCAGATAGGAACATATTGACAAAGAGCATGGACGACGTTATGCACGAATCCATGCTGCCCTATGCCGAGCATGTAATACTGGAACGCGCCCTGCCCCGCGTTGAGGACGGGCTGAAGCCCGTGCAGCGCAGAATACTTTACACAATGCTCGGCCTTGGCAACACGCCCGATAAGCCGCACAGGAAAAGCGCGCGTATAGTGGGCGACTGCCTGGGTAAATATCACCCGCACGGGGATTCCAGCGTATATGACGCAATGGTGCGCATGGCGCAGGATTTCAATATGCGCGCGCCGCTTGTGGACGGGCACGGCAACTTCGGCAGCATAGACGGCGACAGCGCCGCCGCAATGCGCTATACCGAGGCAAGGATGACGCCGCTTGCGCTTGAGCTGCTGCGCGACATAGATAAGGACACGGTAAAGTTCAGCCTTAACTTTGACGATACGGAAAAGGAGCCGGACGTGCTGCCCGGCCGCTTCCCGAACCTGCTTGTAAACGGCGCGAACGGCATAGCCGTGGGCCTTGCAACGGCCATACCTCCGCATAACTTTGCGGAGACTATAGATGCCGTTATTGCGCAGATGGAAAAGCCGGACATAAGCCTTGACGAGCTTATGCAAATAATCCCCTGCCCCGATTTCCCAACCGGCGGCTATATACTGGCAAGCGATGAAATACGCGCCGCCTACGAAACGGGCCGCGGCAAGCTTACCGTGCGCGCAAAGTGCCACATAGAGGAGCAGAAGAACGGCAAAAAGCTGATAGTGGCAACCGAAATGCCCTATCAGGTGAACAAGGCCCGCGCACTTGAAGGCATACTGAAGATAACGCAGGAAAAGAAGGCCATGTTCGCCGGCGTAAGCGACATACGCGATGAATCCGACCGAATGGGCATGAGGGCCGTTATAGAGGTCAAAAAGGATGCGGACGCGGGAAAGATACTGCAATACCTTTATAAATATTCCGACCTTCAGGTGACCTTCGGCGTGAACATGGTCGCCATTGCCGAAGGCAAGCCGCAGCAGCTTGGGCTTAAGGATATGCTGCGCTATTACATTGCCCATCAGGAGGACGTTGTAACGCGGCGCACGCGCTTTGACCTGGACGCGGCAATGAAGCGGGAGCATATATTGAACGGCCTTTCCATAGCCGTGATGAATATAGACGAGGTAATAGCCATCATCCGCGCATCAAAAACGCCCAAAATCGCGCGCGAGGCATTGATGAAGCGCTTTGAGCTGACGGAGATTCAGGCGCAGGCCATTTTGGATTTGCGTCTGCAAAGGCTGACCAACCTTGAGCTGCTGGCTATCGAGAAGGAGCATAAGGACATACTTAAAACTATAAAGGAGCTCAACGCCATACTGGCCTCCCCGCAAAGGCTGCATCAGGTCATAAAGGGCGAGCTCGGTGAAATACGGGAAAAGTATTCTAAGCCCCGCATAACGGAGATTATAAACGCAGAGCCGGTAATAGAGGTGAACGAGGCTGAGATTGCCGCGGTGGACGTGAGCGTTGCAATAAGCGCGGACGGTAAGCTGAGGCGCGTACCCAGGCGGCAGCGGGACACGCTGAACACGGAAGCCGAGCGCGCAAGGTGGCTCTTCGATACGTCAACGGATAAGCGGATAAAGCTTTTCACCAACCTTGGCAGCCTTATAACGCTGAGCGTGGACGACATTGCGGAGACAAAGCCCGGCGCGAAGGCAGTTAACCTGAACACGATTGCCGCGCTTGAAAAGAACGAAATGCTCATTGCCTGTTTTGACGCTATGGGCGAAGGCGATCTGCTCTTCTTCACCAAGCAGGGCAACATAAAGCGCACAAAGGCCGCCGAATACATAACAAAAACAAAGAAGATTCAGGCCGCCGCGCTTAAAGGCGGCGACGAAATAACAGGCATAGAGCCGGACGCGGGCGAGGGGCGCACGATACTGCTTATAACAAAGCAGGGCATGAGCATACGCTTTGAGCCGGACACGATACCCGAAATGGGCCGCGTGAGCAGCGGCGTTAAGTGCATAAAGCTGGACGCGGGGGACGAGGTTGTATACTTCGGCCAAATAACGGACGAGGGCGAGATTTTGACCCTGACCGACCGCGGCTACGCAAAGCGCAGCTTTGTATTCGAATACGATATACAGGGCCGCAACGGCAAGGGCTTAAAGACATTCGATTTTAAGAAGAACGGCAGCAACGGCACCTGCATAGCAGCCGCTTTCCATGTTACAATGCCCTTCCCCTTCGCCGTGCACCAGTTCCACGGGACCGAAACGCGGATAGACACGACTGAGCTTGTGCATATAGAGCCGCGCGCGGGCAAGGGCAGCATACTTGTTATGGCTCTGCTGGACGACGTGGTGACGGGGGCATACAGGCTGGATTCATAACCCGACGGGCGGCGGCATATCCATATAGCATCATTACATGCTATGGAGAGTGGATATGGGCTACACGCGGGATGAAAACGGACTGTTTATGCGGGGCAGACTTATAGAGCCGCTTACGGCGGAGCATGATGCCTACGGCGAAACGCTGTATCTTGGCAAAATAGAGATAATGCGCCTGAGCGGCACGGCGGACACGCTGCCCATAACCGTGCCGGGCAGGCTGATGAAAGGCTTCCGCATCGGGGACACGATTGAGTTTAACGGTGAGCTGCGCTCCTACAACCGCCATGTGGATGGCGCGAACAGGCTGCTGCTGAGGCCGTTTGCGCGGCGCATAGAATGCTGCCGGGCGGACTGCGGCCATGTGAACAGCGTTACGCTCACCGGCTGCATATGCCGCGAGACCGTGTTCCGCACAACCCCCTTCGGGCGGGAGATAACGGATATGCTCATCGCCGTGAACCGCGACTATAAAAAGGCGGACTACATACCCTGCATAGCGTGGGGCGGCGCGGCGCACGCAGCGAAGGAGCTTTGCATAGGCGCGCGGGTGCGCATAGAGGGCAGGCTGCAAAGCCGCCAATACACAAAGAACGAAAACGGCATAATGCTCGAAAAAACCGCGTATGAGCTATCCATTGCAAGGCTTGAGCGGCGATAGCGCGCATATGCCGCACGAACGGAGATGATACCAAATGTCCATGGACGGACTGAGCCTGTACAGTGCTATGAACGAACTGAACAAGCGCCTTGCGGGCGGAAAGATAGACAAAATTCAGCAAACCGATAAAGAGGAGCTGCTTTTGATGGTGCGCAGCCTTGGGCAGACATATAGGCTGCTTATAAACGCATCGGCTGCGGACAACCGCGTGCAGCTTACGGAGCTTAAAAAGCAGGCCCCGAGCGAAGCGCCAATGTTCTGCATGCTGCTTAGGAAGCGCATTGCCGGCGGCAAAATAGTGCGCTTTGAGCAGGAGCGGCTGGATAGGGTGCTTAAAATAAGCATAGAAACATACAACGACCTTGGCGACCTGAGCGTATTTGCCCTTTACTGCGAGCTGATGGGCAAGCATTCAAACATTATACTGGTGAATGAAAAGGGCGTTATAGTGGACGCGATAAAGCACGTTGGCCTTGGAATGAGCAGCGTGCGCTTCGTTATGCCCGGGCTTGAGTATTCCGCGCCCCCCGCGCAGGACAAGCAGGACCCGTCAAAGGCCTCTGCCGATGACTTTTCCATGGCTATGTGCATGGTTGGCATGAGCATTGCAAAGGCGCTGAGCAATGCGTTTTTCGGCCTCTCCCCCGCCATTGCGGCGCAGCTTGTTGCCCGATATACCGATAAAACCGAATGCACTCAGCTAAGCGAAGTGGAGCGGGAGGAGCTTGCGGAAAGGCTTACCGCCTTCTATGCGGACATGGCGCAAGGTAAGGAGAAGGCAAGCGCCGTGCTCAACGCCCTTGGCGAGACGGAGGCGGTGTATCCCTTCGCAATAGCGGGCAGCGGAATTAAGCTGTACGACAGCATTGGCGAGGCTTTGGACAGCCTGTATATAAACAGCGACAGGCGCGAATGGGCCAAGCGGCACGGCGCAAGCGCAAGAAAGGTGCTGCAAAACAACATTGAGCGCTGCGAAAAGAAGCTTGCCCTTTACGCGGACGCGCTCAACAGCGGGGAGCAGATGGAAAAATGCCGCCTTTACGGCGAGCTGCTCACGGCAAATCTGCATTCGCTCAAAAGCGGAACGGACACCGCGGCGGTGGATAACTATTATGCGGACCCAGTGGAGCGCATAGCCATTCCGCTGGACAGGCAGCTTACGCCCGGGGAAAACGCGCAGCGGTATTATAAAAAATATCAAAAGCTGAAGGCCGCGCGGGACATGGCGATTGTTCAGCGGGAGCAGACGCTCAATGAGCTTGACTACCTTGAAGGCCAGCTTGACAATTTGACCAAATGCACCGCGGAAAACGAGCTGAGCGAGCTTATAGAGGAGCTGAAGGACCAGGGCTACATAAAGCGGGACAAGGGCGGCAAAAAGAAAATGAAGCTTGCCGCATCAAAGCCCATGCACTTCGTATCCTCCACGGGTGCGGACATATACGTTGGCAAAAACAACCGCCAGAACGACGAGCTGACGCTGCGCTTCGCCTCGCCAAACGACATATGGATGCACACCAAGAACATACCCGGCAGCCATGTTATAGTCAAGGGCGCGAGCGAGCAGGACACCGCCACCATGACAGAAGCGGCGCTGCTTGCGGCGTATTACAGCCGCGCAAGGGGCAGCGAGAACGTTGCCGTTGACTACACGCCGCGAAAATACGTTAAAAAGCCCGCCGGTGCAAAGCCCGGCATGGTGATATACACAACCAACAAAACCGCCTACGTCACCCCGAGCGAGGAAGCCGTGGCAGGGCTGAAGGAACGGTAATGGGTTAAGCCGTCACAGCGCAACTATGCTTGCCATGGCGCTGCCGTTTTCTATTTCAAGCTTGGCGAAGCTTTTGCGCCTGCCGCGGCGCGGCACGCTGGGGCTGCCGGGGCAGACTATCTGCACCCCGCCCGCGTACTCTATTTCCGAAACATGCGTATGCCCGTACAGGGCAACGGCGCAGTCCAGCTCCTGCGCACGGAGCATCAGGCGGTAGCTGTTCAGCGCGATGGCATAGGCGTGGCCGTGCGTCATGAATATGCGCACCCCGCCGAGCGTTATCACCTGCTCCTCTGCAATGTCCCCCGCGTCGCAGTTGCCCTTAACGGTGTATACCGGCTTTCCGCTCATTTCTTCAAGCAGGTTCGCTTCGCGCTGCCCGTCGCCAAGGAACGCCCATGCATCGGCATTGGGCAGCGCTGCATACACGCGCTTCACCGCGTCCGTATCGCCGTGCGTGTCGCTCAATATTCCCAGTATCATGCCTGCTTCTCCGCCTCAAGCGCGGCCTTGAGCGCCTCCAGCGCCCTTTTGCGGTGACTTATGGCGTTTTTGTTCTCCGCGCTCATCTGCGCAAAGGAAAGCCCCGCGGGAGCATAGAAGAACAGCGGGTCGTATCCGAAGCCGTTCTCCCCCTGCGGAGCGTAAAGTATGCTGCCCTCCACCGCGCCGCGGCAAACCATCGGTTCCTTGCCGCGCCGTGCCAACGCAACCGCGCTCACGAAGCGCGCCGTGCGCTTTTCTTCAGGAACTAAGCGCATCATGTCCATAAGCTTTGCGTTGTTGGCTGCGTCGTCGTGGCCTTCCCCGGCGAAGCGCGCGCTGTATACGCCCGGCGCACCGTCAAGCGCATCAACCATAAGCCCGCTGTCGTCGCTCAGCGCCGCGTCGGCATCGGCAATTTTAAGCACCTCCTGCGCCTTTTTTAGCGCGTTCTGCTCAAATGTTTCGCCGTCCTCCTCAACGTCTATGGCAATGCCCGCCTCCTTAAGCGAAAGTATCTCGCTGAAATAATCGCCCAGAATCTCCTTTATTTCGCGTACCTTGTGCGCATTGTTCGATGCTATTATCAGCCGCATCCGTATTTCTCCTTTGTACAGTAATATTTATTGAAACGTGTTTGCGTAAACAGGCGCTGTGCATTCGCGCGTAAGCTCGCACTCCTTGCCCTCCACAAGCACCTTCAGTTCGCTTATATTCTCAATGGCGTTGGCGGTAAGGAAAAGCGTATCGAACGCCGTTTCCGCCATGCCCTCTGTATACTGGGCGGAAAGGAACTCCCCGCTCAGGTTAACCGTTGCTGTCCCGCCGTATATATCCGCGCTTATAAGGCGCGTACCTTCGGGAAAGCTGTTCATCAGCGCCGCATCCTCCGGCCCCGCAATAAGCTGCTCCACCGCCGCCGCAAGCCCATGCCCCGCGCAGTACCGCGTGACGGGCACGTTCAGGCTTGCCGCGTTGTTGGCAAAATACAGCGTCATAGGCTCCATCCCGTCTGCCGATGCGCTCACGTCCCCATCCTCCGCGTTCAGCATAAAGGGAGTCATGGCCTCGCTCAGCTTTGTTCCGCAGGGAAGCTTAGTCACCTTTTCGCCGTTGAGGGTTATCGTCACCGCGTCTATCGTGGGGAACTCGGCAAGGCTGTTCACAATGCTTGTGACCATCGCCCGCTCGCTTGCCTCGTCCGCAAATGCGCTCAGCGAGCTTATGTCTATCGTAGCCACCCCGTCGCGTATCCTTAACGTATATTCAACCCCATCCGGTATGGTCGCGTTCAGCCCGCGGGAGCGCGCCTCTGCGCGGTTTTCCGCCGTGTCCACCAAATTGCCTATCGCCGCGCGGCCTATGCCTTCCTCCCACGGGATAAGCTTCATAACGGGCACTATGAACCCATCGTCATCCTTATAATAAAGCACCGTGCGCCGCATTCCGGCCTCGCCTGCGGGTTCATCATACATGCCCGCGTCCGTAGCCACGTCCTTTGCGCAGCCGCACATTGTCAAAGCCATGCCGCATATTATCATGGCCGCGGCCACAGCTATGCGTAATTTCATATTCTCCGCCCTCCGTTCGCGTTTTTACCTAATACTATTCGCGATGGCGGAGGAGTATGCGGGCGATACCCGTATTGCTTCCGCCAAAAGGCGCCCCGAACGGGGACAGCTTTTGGCTGGAGTTACCACTCCCATAATACCACAGTTTTGCCCCACTGTCATTGCCAAGCCGCACTTTCCCCTGCCGCGTATGCATGGTATAATGCAATAAGGGATGAGAAACGGACAGCCGGAGCCATTGCGCGTCCGGCGGAAAGAGGAGGAAAAAGCATGAAACTATGGAGAAACCTTTTGTGCATGGCAATGGCTATTGCGCTGTGCATCAGCCTTTCCGCCTGCGGCAATACGGATGATGTAACCGGCGATGACTGGCGCGCAAGCGGGGACGTTGCAGGCAGCGGCACAATAACCCACGACGGGGAAAGCGACGTGCTTGTAAGCTTTATACACGAAAATTGGGACGAGACCGAGCTTATATGGGACCCCCTGCACACTATCGTCCCTTGCGTCCCTATCGTCCCTAAGCCGCTATTTGCCTAGGTTTTTTCAGGGACGATGAAATCTTGCGTCCCTGAGCGGAGGGGCTTACGCATGCCTACTGCCAACTAAAAGCTGTCCCCGTTTACGGGGAAAGTGTCGCGGCGTAAGCCGTGACGAAAGGGGAATAACTCGGAGCGGGCGAGTGCCGCGAGGTGTTCCCCCCTCAGTCTGTTTCGCTATCGCTCACAGACAACTCCCCCCCCGCAAGCGGTGACGCCTTTTGGCCGATGTCCAAACTCTTACGTTAAGCCTCCCTCACCGAGGAAGGTGGATTTTGCGAAGCAAAAGACGGAGGGAGTCAGCCTACCCTGAAAGCAGGCAATATAAATTTAAAATCTTCAGCTAACGCAAATAAGCCAACCTTTCGATTGGCTTTTGCATAACCCTAATAAGGGGTAATTACTTAGTTAATTAGTTAGCCTTCGCAGCCAGCTTGAGGGCAAGCTGAGCCTTCTTGCGGTTGGCATTATTCTTATGCAGCACGCCCTTTGCGGCAGCCTTATCAACGGTGCTTACGGCGTTGACATAGGCGGCGGTGATAGCGGCCTGGTCGCCAGCCTCAAGGGACTTGTCAAAGCTCTTGATAGCGGTCTTGACCCTGGAGGTAATTACACGGTTGTTAAGGTTTTTCTTAGCGGTGACTGCCACACGCTTTAAAGCGGACTTATGGTTTGCCAAAACGGTTTCCCCCTTGTTATTTTTACTCGAACATCGTGTATTATAGCACGGCTCTTTGCATAAAGCAAGCATAATTCGTGCGTAAATCGGTTTTTTTATTTGTAAAGCGGCGCATAATAGCCCTGTGCACCATTTTTTATTCAAGGAGGACAATTATGAAGGCCGATATTCGCACAGACCTTGCCATGGAGGCGCGGGAGCTGCACGCCGCAGGCACCGGCGTAAGCGAGCAGAACGAGCAGCGCGAGGGCTACGCCATATCCCGCATACGCATAGAAACGGACGAAGCGGCAAAAGCGCTCGGCAAGGCGAAAGGGCTATACGTTACGATAGACGCGCCTGAGCTTACCTACGGCGGAGCGGAGCTGACAGCCGCCGTTACAGAGGCCGCAGCCAATGAGCTCAGCGCAATGATAGCAGGGCTTGACGGCACGGCGCTCGTTGCAGGGCTTGGCAACCGGGCCGTTACACCCGATGCATTAGGCCCGCGCACAGCGGAAAAGATACTTGTCACGCGGCACATAAAGCAATACATGGCGGACGCCATACCGCACCATGTGCGGAGCGTCTGCGCCGTATCCCCCGGGGTATTGGGCGTTACGGGAATAGAAACAATGGAGATGATAAAGGGCGCGGCGTCAAGCAGCAAACCCGCCGTAATAATAGCAATAGACTCCCTTGCCTCCCGCAGGACGGAGCGCATAGGCTGCACCATTCAGCTTTGCGATGCGGGGCTTCAGCCCGGCGCGGGCGTGGGCAACGCAAGGAGCGGACTTGACAGGCAAAGTATGGGCGTGCCGGTGATAGCAATAGGCGTGCCGCTCGTGGTATACGCCAGCACCATCTCCCGCGACACGGTTGGGCTTATCGCGGGCGAGCTTGGCCTTATGAATAACGAAGAAAGCGTTAAGGAGCTTGCCGCCAAGGCCATAAGCGAAAAAACGGGCGAGCTGATAGTCACGCCCAAGGAGATAGACGCGCTTATAGGCAGCATGAGCGCAATACTGTCAAATGCAATCAACATGGCGCTGTTCGGCACGGATCATGCCGAGCTTAAAAGCCTTATAGCATAAGCCGCGCCCTCCCTTCATACCAATATGGAAGGAGGATAAGCCATGAACAAACGAATGCGCGGCCGCACGCGCGCCGCTGACCACCGCAAAACGCACTTAGGCGCAATGCTTCTTTTTATGTTTACGCTTGCCGCGCTCATAGCCGCCGCGCTCATACGCCCCGCCATGCGCACGGATAAGCCGGATGGGGACGAGCTTACAAACATAGAGATAGTGCTTGACCATGTTGATGCAGATGAAGGCGTAAGCCGCAGGGTGCTGCTGGAGCTTATGAAGGCGGACACAGATAAAAGCACGGGTATAGGTCTATCAACCGAAGGGCCTACCGTGCTTATTTACCATACGCATACTACGGAAGCATACTTCCCAACAAAGCGCTATACCTACGCCGCCTCCTCCCCATGGCGCACGAAGGACAACGGCATGAACGTTGTTGCCGTGGGCGAAAAGCTATGCACTTTGCTCAACGAACGCTACGGCATTTATGCTATACATGATATTACAGACCATGAACCGCCCAAGCTTTCCAGCGCCTATTCACGCTCGCTTGAGACAATGCTTGAATACAAAAAGAAATACCCCACGATAGAATTGTTTATAGATCTGCACCGCGATGCATACGGAAACGACCCCAAGGCCCCCGCGGATTATTTGGTGATAGACGGCAAGGAGTGCGCCCGCATAATGTTCGTCGTAGGTACGGGCGAAGGCGCAACCGGGGCCGGATTCGATGAAATGCCGGACTTTCAATCCAACTACGCCCTTGCCAAGGGCATAAGCGAATACCTTGGCACGATACACCATAGCCTTGCCCGCAATATCCGCGTTAAGGTGGGGCGATATAATCAGCATGTGTCCTCCCATTGCCTGCTGGCAGAGATTGGGCACAATGCAAACACGTTTGAGCAGGCCATGAACTCCGTTGAGTTCCTGGCCGAGGCAATAGCCAACGCCGCCTCGGCTCCCGCATCCGCACAGGTTGAGGAGGAAGAAGCCATGCCCACAATGCTCCAACTCACTCCGTAGGCAATGTTATTATGAACAGCGTGCCGCGGTTAAGCTCGCTCGTTATGTTTATCTCCCCGCCGCACAGTTCAACTATGCGCTTTGCAATGCTCAGCCCCAGCCCGTTTCCGGCGGTGGCGCGGCTGCCTGCGCCCTGATAGAACCGCTCAAAGGCATGCTGCCGCGTTTCTTCGCTCATGCCCACGCCGTAGTCCTCTATCTCCACGCGCACGCTGCTGCCGTGCTTGGCGCAGTATATGCGCACCTCTCCGCCATCCTTGCTGAACTTTATTGCGTTGCCCAGTATGTTCAGCCAAACCTGGGAAAGCATCTCCTCGTTGGATGTATACTCAACCTCGTCCAAATCTATATCAAGGCTTATGTTCCTGGCTTCCCATTCCTTTTCAAGCAGCAGTATGCATGTGCGCAGCTGCTCATCCAGGCGGAACGTGGTCTTGTCCGTAACTATCTGCTGGTTTTCAACCCGCGTCAGCGTAAGTATGTTGGACGCCATGTTGGTCAGCCTGTCGGCCTCGCTTATTATTATGTCCGCATATTCCTGCCGCTGGGCTTCTGTAATGTCGCTCTTTTTAAGCTGCCGCGCAAAGCCGCGTATGGATACCATGGGCGTTCTGAACTCATGCGAGAACGAATTGATGAAGTCCCTGCGGAAAAGCTCCGTGCTGCCCAGCTCCTCCGCCATCATGTTAAAGCTTTTCGTAAGCTCCTCAAGCTCGTTCCTTACGCCCTTTATCTCCTCTACGCGGACGGAGAAATCCCCCTTTGCAACGCGGCGCACGGCCCCTATGATCTGCTTCATGGGCCTGAAGTACCACCGCGTGAGCAGCGCGTTTATGCCCGTGCCCACCGCAACGCATATGCCAAGTGCAATTACGGGCCACACCACCGCAGGATATTTCACCTCTGGCAGCGCGCCAAGGAACTCCAGCAGCAGCATGACCGTGACCGTAAGCGCCGCGGTTGAAAGCATCACAAGAAACGTTGCAAAAACCATCTGTGCGCCGAGCTTTTTCATTGCTTCTTCACCGCCTTGTAGCCAAGTCCGCGTACCGTTGCAAGCTCAATATCCGCGTTGCCCTTCAGCCTTTCGCGCAGGCGGTTTATGTGCACGTCAACGGTTCGCTCGTCCGTGTCGCTCTCCATGTCCCATATTTCGTCCATAAGCTGCCTGCGGGTAAATATATGGTTTGGGTAGGATAAAAGCTTATACAGCAGCATAAATTCCTTGTTCGGCAGCTCATGCTCCCCCGCCGCGTCTATCAGCGTATGCGCGTCGTAATCAAGCGTGGTGCTGCCAATCGTCAGCCGCCGTTCGCTCACTATTCGGCTGCGTCTTAACAACGCCGCAATGCGCAGCATCATCTCCTCCTCGTCCACGGGCTTTACCATGTAATCGTCAGTCCCCGCAAGGAAGCCTTCCTTCTTATCCTTGGCGCTCTGCCGCGCCGTAACCATCAATATGGGCACGTTATTGCCCGCGCTCCTAAGCTCCCGCGCGAGCGTATAGCCGTCCATATGGGGCATCATCACGTCCAGCACAATAAGATCAACGTGCTTTTTATCCATCAGTGCAAGCGCCTCCGCCCCATCGGACGCGGGAATAGCCTCATAGCCGTTCTGCTCTATCACGGCCTGCATAAGCCGCCGCGCGTTTATGTCGTCCTCTACCACCATTATCTGAAACATCGCTTTTCCTCCGGTGCGGTCTGCTTTCATGTGAATTATATCATCAGGTTAACAAAAAAGCGAGCCTTCGCCCGCTTTGATGTCGCCTTGTTTGCTTGGCCTTATTTGATGCCGCTCACGCGGTCATAATACTTCTCTATCTTTATTTCTTCCTTCCACTTGGCAAGGCAGTCGTTGTAAATGGCAACCTTTTCGTCCTCGGTCAGCTTGTCTGTTATGGCCTGCTTAACGTCCTCAAACGGGGTGTCCTTAACTTCCGCATCGGAGGTGTACTGTATGAAGTGGTAGCCCGCCTCGGTCTCAACGGGGTTGCTCACGTCGCCTATGTTCTTGAGCGATATGGCGGCTATGCCGAAGCCGTCGTAATACTTATCAAGGGTGTTTTCGCTTATAAGATAGCCCTCGGTCTTGTAAGGCTCCTCCTTCATGCCGGGATCCTCGCCGTATTCTTCAACGAGCTTATCGAAATCCACGCCGTCCGCCAGCTTGGCCTTCACATCTTCAACTATCTGGTTGACGTTCTTAGTGGTGTCGCCCTCCTCGGCCTTCTTTATAAGTATATGCTTGCAGAAGCGGTATCCTTCGGGCACGGTAAGCACGCCTACGGTGTCGCTGCCGCTGATGGCGTTGGAATAATCGGTATAGAACTGGGCGGGGGTTTCGGCGTATTCGGCCTTCTTGGCGGCAAGCTGCTCGTCATAGTAGGCCTTGGCGTCCTCCTCGGTCACGTTCACGCCGGAATAGAGCGATTCCATATACTTGTTGCCTATGGCTGCGCCGCGGACGTCGTCCTCTATCATCTTCAGATAGGTGTTGTAGTTCCAGCCGCTGCTCTTAAGCGCCGCCTTGAACAGCTTTTCCTCTTCGGCATACTTGGCGTCCTCATCGGTTATGGATTCGTCCACCTGGGAGGCATACTGGGCTATCATCTGGTCTATCTGCTCTTTGAAGTCCGCCTGAACCTGAGCCTCTTCCTCCTCGGTCAGTGTAACGCCGTTCTGCTTGGCCACTACCACCGGCAGGGCATTGTTGATAAGGTTATCGAACACCTGGTCCTGCATACGCTTGAAGGCTTCGGGCGTTGAAACATTGTAAAGGCCATACATGGAATAGACCTGTGCAAGGTAGTTGTAATTATTATAGTAGGCGTTTACGCCTATGTTCATGTCGCCTACTTTAAGCACGGTGTAATTCGGGTTGTTTACCGAACAGGCGCTCAGCGCCGCCGCGAGCATTATAGCGGCCAGTACAAGGGCAATGGTCTTTGTTGTGCGCATTTTTCAAAAATCTCCTTTGTAATAAGCGCGAGGATACCCCCGCGCGCGGATAAACTGCCCTACTATTTTATCGCCCAAGGGGCTGCATGTCAACGAAAAAGGCGATTGTACACAGAATTAACACTATCTTATCCTATTTTCATCTTACATTTAGCTTACTTTTCACAATAAAATATGGAAAATATTTTATCCATCGGTTATAATGGTCTGCATAGGAGAGTGTAATTTATGCGGCATATACCAAACGTGCTTTCGGCCATACGCCTTATATTGGTCGGCGTGTTCATATTTCTTTTCGCGCGGGCAAAATATCTTGCCTGCCTTATTGTGTTCCTCACGGCGTTTTTCACGGATCTGCTCGATGGCTACCTTGCCCGCAGGAACAACTGGATAAGCGACCTTGGCAAGGTTCTCGATCCCCTTGCGGACAAGCTTATGGTAATAGCGGCGCTTTCGTGCTTCTATTCCGCTGGCTGGCTGCCGCTTTGGATACTGCTTGCGGTGCTTATAAAGGAAGGCATAATGATAATAGGCGGCCTGCTGCTTTTCCGCAAGGAGGTGGTTGTGTACGCCGATTGGTACGGCAAGTTTGCCGCGGGCTTCTTCAACGCAGGCGTTGCGCTTACGCTTTTGAAAAACTTCTGGCCATGGATAGGCATGCTGAACATAATAGTGTTCTGCATTGCGATAGTGCTTGCGGTGATAGCCCTTTGTCACTATGCAAAGGTGCAGGTATTCAACCGCGAAAAGAAGGAATCATAACAGAGCATATCAAAAGAGCCGCCTTGCACGGCTCTTTTTTTCTTGCCCCTGCCCGCGCTCTATTCGCGCATTGCCTTGTGCGGCGGCGGTTTTTGGGGTATAATATGCGTTGGCACCCCCATGCGAGCCTGCATGAGGGCGTGATTGCGTGCAACAAACTTTTTACGGAGGTTTTTATGTATATAATAGTAGGCCTTGGAAACCCCGGGCGCGAATATGCCGACACGCGGCACAACATGGGCTTTATGGCGCTGGACATATTGGCGGCAAGGCACAATATAGATATAAGGAAGGAAAAGTTCCGCAGCGTTTACGGCGAAGGCCGCATAGGTACGGAGCGGGTTATACTTGCTAAGCCCTTAACCTTCATGAACAATTCCGGCTGGGCGGTAAGGGATTTGGTCAACTGGTTCAAGATCGAGCACGATCAGCTTATAGTTATATATGACGATATAGACCTTGACCCCGGCGATCTTCGCATACGCGAAAAAGGCTCCTCCGGCAGCCACAACGGCATGAAAAGCGTTATATACCAGCTTGGGTTCGATGATTTTCCCCGCATACGGGTTGGCGTTGGCGCGCCTGAAGGCGGGCGCGATTTGATAGCGCACGTTATGTCCATGCCCATGGGAGAGGCGCTGGACAAGGTTAAGTCCGCGCTGAACGATGCTGCGGACGCGGCGGAGCTTATGGTATCGGGCCGGATAGCAGACGCGCAGATGCGCTTCAACAAAAAGCCCAAGCGCAAAAAGAAGGAAGAAGCCAAGAAGGCCGAAGCCGAAAATGCTGAACAGAAAGGCGAAACGAAGGATGAATGAGCATCCGCTGATAAAAATACTTAATAAGCACCCGGAGTATACGCGCCTTGTTGATGCGCTGAAAAAGGGCGAGGGCAGCGCAGCCGTGTTCGGCCTTTGCGAGGCCGTGCGGGCGCACATTGCGGCGGGCCTGTTTTGCCATACGGGCAAAACCGTGCTGATAATAACCGCCAATGAATCAAGCGCTGCAAGGATACAGCAGGACATGGCCGCGTTTACGGACAGGGCGTATCATCTGCCCGCGCGGGAGCTGCCGCTGGGCGCAAAGGGCATTGCCGCCTCCGCCGGACTTACCGCAAGGCGGCTTGAGCCGCTGTGCGCGCTGCTTAACGGGGAAAACATTGCCGTTGCGGTATCTGCAGAGGCGCTTATTCAGCGCATGACCCCGCCCACAGCCATCGCCCAATGCATGCGCACCGTTTCCGCAGGGGACAGGACTGAGCCGCGCGAGCTTTTGGCCGCGCTTATAAACGCGGGGTACGAGCGGGTTGATATGTGCGAAGGCAAGGGGCAGGTGTGCCTGAGGGGCGGTTACTTGGACGTGTTCCCCATAAGCATGGCGAACCCAGTAAGGATAGAGTTCTTTGATGACGAGATAGACACCATGCGCACATACGACGCAGTATCTCAGCGCTCGATAGAGAACATAGACCGCTGCGTCATCCCCCCGGCAACGGAGATGCCCCTTACAAAGGAAGCACGCACGCGCGGCATGCGTGCGCTGCGCAAAACCGAGGGCATGAAGGAAGAATACGACCGGCTTTCCGAAGGCGGCATACCCCTTGGGCTTGAAATGCTGATGCCCCTTTTTTACCCGGAGGCGTTCATTACCGATTATCTGCCCGAAGGCGCAATAATATTGATAGACGAGCCGCAGCGCGTTGAGGAAAGCGCAAAGCTTGCCTTCACAACGCATCTTGACAGGGTTGGGTCATATATCCATGAAGGCACGGCGCTGCCCGAGCAGGCGGAGCTTATATGCCAGCCCTCGCACATATTGCAGAGCCTTGACACGCCATATACGGCCATGCTTTTCGCCCTTACGCGGACATACGGGCTGATAAAGCCCAAATGCCTTTTCCGCTTTGAAACGCGGCCAATGGCGAAATACATAGGCAACACGCCCGCCCTTGCCGCGGACATTGAAGGCTGGAAACGCGGCGGCAGCACCGTTATGATATACGCGGGCGCGCACGCAAAGCGCATAGGCGATATGCTGGGCGATGAAGGCGTTACTATAGGCATTGCCGAAGCCCTTACGCGGGACATCATAAGTGGGGAGCAGCTTATTGTGGGCCAGAGCATAGCGCGCGGCTTTGAATACCCTGAGCTCAGGCTTGCGGTGATAAGCGAATGCGAGCTATACGGCACGGAATCGCGCCGCAGTGCGTCAGCCTCCAAAAAGAAGCCCAAATTGGCCTTCAGCGAGCTCAGCGTGGGCGATTTGGTCGTGCATGAGCTGCACGGCATAGGCCGCTTCGTGGGCGTTGTAACGCTTCAGGTGGCGGGAGTATCGCGGGACTATCTGCATCTTGTTTACGCGGGCGGGGATAAGCTTTACGTGCCTACGGATCAGCTTGATCGCGTGCAGAAATACATTGGCGGGGACGAAACCACCGCCCATCTTTCCCACCTTGGCACGGGGGAATGGCAGCGCACGGTAAACAAAACGCGGGAAAGCGTTAAAAAGCTGGCGTTCGATTTGGTAAAGCTTTACGGCGACAGGCTGCACAGGAAGGGCCATGCCTTCCCGCCTGACACGGCGTGGCAGAAGCGGCTGGAGGAAAGCTTCCCCTATCAGGAAACGCCGGACCAGCTTACGAGCATTGCAGAAATAAAGAAGGACATGGAAAGCGACCGCGTTATGGATAGGCTGCTTTGCGGGGACGTGGGCTACGGAAAGACGGAGGTCGCCCTCCGCGCCGCGTTCAAGGCCGTGACGGACAGCAAGCAGGTTGCCTTCCTTGTGCCAACGACAATACTTGCGCAGCAGCATTATAACACCCTTGCCGCCCGCTTTTCGGGCTTCCCCGTCAACGTTGCGCTGCTTTCGCGGTTCAATACCCCTTCGGAGGAGGCGCGGGTGATAGACGGGCTTAAAAAAGGCACGATAGACGTTGTTGTCGGCACGCACAAGCTGCTTTCAAAATCCGTGCAATTCAAGGACCTTGGCCTTCTTATAATAGACGAGGAGCAGCGCTTCGGCGTGGGCCACAAGGAGCAGATAAAGGAAATGCGCAAGGATATAGACGCGCTCACCCTTTCCGCAACGCCTATACCGAGAACGCTTCATATGTCCATGACGGGCATACGCGATATGTCAGTCATCGAAACCCCGCCGGAGCAGCGCTACCCCGTGCAGACATACGTTATGGAATACAGCGAGGCTGTTGCGCGGGAGGCCATAATGAAAGAGCTTGGCCGCGGGGGGCAGGTGTTCTTCGTTTACAATAACGTGCGCGGCATGGAAACGTTTGCGGAAAAGCTGAAGCAGCTTGTACCGGAGGCGCGCATAGCCTATGCCCACGGGCAGATGGGCGAACGGCAGCTTGAGCGCACAATGCTCGACTTTATGGAGCAGCAATACGACGTTCTGCTTTGCTCCACAATAATAGAAAGCGGGCTTGATATACCCAACGTAAACACCATTATAATATACGATGCGGACAAAATGGGCCTTGCCCAGCTTTATCAGCTGCGCGGCAGGGTAGGCCGGGGCGCGCGGCTTGGCTACGCATACCTAACGTTTATGCGGGACAAGGTTTTGAGCGACATTGCCGAAAAACGCCTGAGCGCCATACGCGAATTTACCCAATTCGGCGCTGGCTTCAAAATAGCAATGCGGGATCTTGAAATACGCGGCGCGGGCAACCTGCTGGGGCCGGAGCAGCACGGGCATATGGCAGCCGTGGGCTACGACCTTTACTGCAAAATTGTTGAAGGCGCGGTGAAGGAAGCCAAGGGCGAAAAGGAGCCGGTAAAGATAGACACGGTGGTGGATATCCCCGTCCCCGCCAGCATATCCACGCATTATATTCCGCGCGAATCGGAGCGGCTTTCCATGTACAAGCGCATAGCGCTGATAGAAACGCGGGACGATCTTTACGACGTGCAGGATGAGCTTATAGACCGCTACGGCGACATTCCGGAGGACACGGCGAATTTGCTCAACATTGCCCTTATAAAGGCGGACTGCTCCCGCGCGGGCGTTACGCAGCTGAGGATACGGGATAAGGAGGTGCGCTTCGTGTTCGATAAGCAGGCGCCCATAGACGGGGCAAAGCTTATTGCCGCCGCGGGCAACATAGCGGGCGCGCGCATGACCTTCGGCGATACGCCGAGCATGGTTATAAGCCGCCCCAAGAGCGACGCCGCCGCGCTCTACGCCATGCTGCCACAGTTTGTTTACATGCTTGCCGATTGCCTAAGCGCAAATTGATGCTATAATACATAATACTGACTTGCGCAGCCATTGCTGCACATGATATGGAAGGAGAAAACGATTTGAATACCAAGAAGCTTATTGCCCTGCTGCTGTGCGCCGCTATGGCCGCAAGCATACTGTGCGCATGCCAGCTGAGCGACACCGATACCCCCAGCGGCACCGCTGAGCCCACAGACCCCGCCGCTCCCGCATCCACCGCAGAGCCCACGGATACCGACAACAGCGCGGAGCTTGACCTGACTGCCGCGGTAGCCAAAATAAACGGCGAAACCGTGCTTACGCTTGGCGATGTTAAGACCATGTTCGATATGTACGTTGAGTATTTTGCCAACTATGGTTACGACGTGATAAGCGATCAGGCCACGCTTGAGGAGTTTCAGGACGACCTTATCAACCTTATGGTTCAGGACAAGGTTATAGAGGCCAAGGCGCGCGAGCTGGGCTACGCCAACTTTACCGATGAGCAGAAGGCGGAGCTTGAAAGCCGCATTGCCGAAAAGATAGACGGGCTCAATTCCTATTACCGCGACATAGCCGAACAGGAAGCCGAAACGGACGAAAGCGTGAACGTGGACGAAAGGATGAACGAGCTTATACTCGAAGAAGCCATTGCCAACATGGGCGACGAAAACGCCACCTATGAATCCTACTGCGCAAAGCTGAGCGAGGACGTTGAGGTTGAATACCTTGTCGAGCTTATGCGGAACGACCTGACCAAGGACGCCGCTGCGGACGAGGCGGACATTGAGGAGCAGTTCAACACCAACTCCATGACCGATATGGACACATATAATAACAATCCCGAGTACTACAAGGACGATGAGGACGCCTACGAAGCAAGCCAGGAAGGCGTTCCCCCGCTCTATGTTCCTAAGGATTACCACAGGATATATGATATCTACGTTGCCTACGAAGGCGACATTCCGCAGGAATGCACCGATGCAAAGACCGCAATGAACAATCTCAAGACCGAGTATTGCACCCTTGCCTTTGACGACGCAATAAACGGCACAAGCGCCAACGCCGCGCGCATAGCGGAAATAATAAGCGAATACAAGGCCAAGCAGGCCGAATACGACAAGTATTACGCCGAATACACCGCCAGCGCCTATGAAAAGATAAACGCTGCCTACGCGCGCCTTGAAGCGGGCGAGGATTTCAAGGCCGTTATGGCCGACGTGACGGAGAATACCGACTTTACGGAGATTGATGCTTACGCGGACGGTATGCTCATATCCAATTCCTACACTTCCTCTTCCGATTGGTCATCGGCCGTTAAGGATGCCTTCGCCAAGCTTTCCCTTGGCCAGTACAGCCAGGTGTTCGAGGACACCAACGGGCTGCACATAATCTATTACGTCAGCGATGAAAAGGCCGGCTCCAAGACCCTTGACGAGGTACACGACGCCATAGCCGCCACCCTCACCGCCGACAAGAAGGACGAGGTTTGGAACGCGCTTATCGAAGAATGGCTCAACGACGGCTCCGTAGAGCTGATGACCGAGGTTTACCGCCAGCTCGGCAAATAAATAAACACAGCATGTATTATGCGGGGACGGATTACCGTCCCCCTTTTGTGTTGTTTTTACTGCCGCTGTACCAAAAGGCTCCCCTTTACGGAGAGATGGCAAACCAAGGTTTGGCTGAGGGGTTGAGGATACCAAGCGAGGCGACTTTCTTTTTCAACCCCTCCGTCCATTCGCTGTCGCTCATGTCCACCTCCCCTTTCAGGGCAGGCTTAATATGTAAGCTTATAAGGCGCTCCAAAAGGCTCCACCGCACGCGGGGGAGCTGTCGGCGTTAGCCGACTGAGGGGGAATAGTAAAATAGCTTGGCAGCTCTGAGCCGTTCCCCTTTCGTTATGGCTTCGCCATGCCACTTTCCCCGCACGCGGGGACAGCTTTTGGTTAGCAGTAGCACCAAACAATAACAACACAAAGGGGGCGCATAGCGTCCCCATATCCTTACAATTTCTCATGCTCACACGCCATTAGGCGTATTTCACATGGCGGAAGCAATATTTCACTGCGCCTAAGCGCAATTTCACTGCTCACGTAAGCCCGTCACCGTGGGTATATGCCAAATCTCCTCAGCGTATTCCTTCAGCGCGCGGTCGGAAGAGAACTTGCCCGCGCCTGCGGTGTTCATAAGGCACTTGCGGCCGAAGGCCGTGCGGTCGCGGTAGTCGCGGTTGGCGCGCAGCTTCGCCTCCATGTAGGAGGGCATATCCAGCAGCAGATAGTATTGGTCTGGCGTATGCCATGCCGCGCCGTACAGCAGCGAATCATAAAGCTCCTTGAAGCCGCCCATGCCGCCGTCCGTAAATGTGCCGTTCACCAGCGTGTCCAGCGCGCGCTTTATGCGGGGATTGGCTTCATAAATGCCCTTGGGGTCGTAGGAGGAGCGTATTTTTGCAATGTCCTCAACCGTTGCGCCGAATATATAGTTGTTCTCAAGCCCTGCCTGCTCTGCAATTTCTATGTTCGCCCCGTCGTATGTGCCAAGCGTTACCGCGCCGTTGAGCATCAGCTTCATGTTGCCCGTGCCGCTGGCCTCCGTTCCGGCGGGGGATATCTGCTCCGATATATCCGCCGCGGGTATTATCATTTCCGCATAGGAGCAGTTGTAGTTCTGCACGAACACAACGCGCATAACGTCCTTCATGGCGGGATCCGAATTGACCATGTTGGCAATTTCGTTTATGAACTTTATAATGTTCTTCGCCCGTATGTAGCCCGGCGCGGCCTTTGCGCCGAATATGAACGCCGTAGGGGTGAAATCCGTAAGTGTGCCATCCTTTATGGAATAATATATATCCAGTATGGAGAATGCGTTCATAAGCTGCCGCTTGTATTCATGCAGCCGCTTCACCTGCACGTCGTAAACAAAGTCCGTTGGCAGCAGCACGCCTTCCTTTTCGCTTATAACGGAAGAAAGCCTGCGCTTATTCTTGGCCTTTATTTCGTTGAAGTGGGCTATAGTGTCGTCATCTATATGCTCCTTCAGCTTGCTTATCTGGCTAAGGTCGGCAATGAAGTCGTAAGACCCCGTCTTTTCGGCAATCAGCGCCGCGTATTCGGGATTGCACAGGCCAAGGAAACGCCGCGGGGTTATGCCGTTGGTCTTGTTCTGGAAGCGTTCGGGATAGAGTGCGTACCAGTCGCGGAACAAATCGTTTTTCAGTATGTCCGTATGTATCTTGGCAACGCCGTTCACCGCGCTTGAAACATAAACCGCCAAGCGGGCCATGTGTATGGTGCCGTTGTCTATTATCTGCATACGGCTGCGCATTTCGTCGCTTGCGCCGCGGGCGCGCAGTTCATCGTTAAGCCGGTCGTTTATGCGGTAAATTATGCCCGTCAGCTCCGGCACAACGCTCGAAAACAGCCCCTCGTCCCAGCGCTCCAGCGCCTCGCTCATAACGGTATGGTTGGTGTAGTTAAAGGTTTTGCGCGCGGTCTCAAACGCCGCGTTGAAGTCCATTCCTTCAAGCATCATAAGCCTTATCAGCTCCGGTATGCTCACCACGGGGTGCGTATCGTTAAGCTGAATGGAGCAATGCGAGGCAAACATGCTCATGTCCGTGCCGCGTGTGCGCTTATAGCGGCGCACAATGTCCTGCAGGCTGGCGCTTGAAAGGAAATACTGCTGCTTTAGCCTAAGCCGCTTGCCCGCGTATGTGCTGTCGTTCGGATAAAGCACGCGGGTAATATCCTCCACCATGTTCTTTTCCCGCACGGCAAGGGCATATTCCTGCTCGTTGAACAGATTGAAGTCGAATTCCTCTATCGGTTCGCTCTGCCACAGGCGCAGCGTGCCGCTGTGCGCCGTGTTATAGCCGAAAACGGGCATATCGTACGGCACGGCAAGCACCTTTTGATCCGCAAATTCAACGGTAACGGTTTTGTCGTCCCTGCGCTTGCTCCATGGGTCGCCGTATTTAAGCCAGTCGTCCGCCTTCTCCACCTGGAACCCGTCAACAAAAGTCTGCTTGAACAGGCCGAATTTATATCTCAGCCCGTAGCCTTCAAGCGGTATGCCCAGCGTGGCCGCGCTGTCCAAATAGCAGGCCGCAAGCCTGCCCAGTCCGCCGTTGCCGAGCGCCGCATCGTCAATTTCCTCCATTGCGGAAATGTCCGCTCCCCTTTCGCGGAGGAGTGTGCGCATTTCGTCCAGTATCCCCAAGTTGTACAGGTTTGAAAATACCGACCTGCCCATCAAATATTCCGCGCTGAAATAATATGCCCTGCGCACGCGCTCATGCGCGCGGCGGCTTTCGCGGCAGTCCTTCGCGGTAACGGCCATAACGGCCTCCGCCAGCGCGTTATGCAGCTGCACCGTTGAAGCTTCGTGCAGCTCTATCTGATAATCCGCACTGAGGCGCTCCTCCATGCGTTTTACAATCTCGTTGCAATCAATACGGCTCATAGGCCCTCCGTTTTGATAAAAAATTATATCAGCGTATATCATACCACAAAGCGACATATGCCGCAAATGTTTTCGCATGGCCTTGACTAAGGGGCGGGTTTACAGGATAATAATGCTAAGTATTTTTCCCGGAGGATACATGCCCATGAACGCGCCCACAGCAGCCGTAAGCGAAGTGTTTTGCGAACTTATGCGCACATATAATGCCTGCATGCAGAAAACGCTGAGCAAATACGGGCTTTACCCCGGCCAGCCGCAGGTGCTTTTTGCCATAAACCGGCTGGGCGCGCCCACGCAGATCGAGCTTGCTTCCCAGCTTGGCGTTACAAAGGCCAGCGCGGGCGTGTCGCTGCGCAGGCTTGAGGCGGCGGGCTTCGTTAAGCGCGTGCGGGATAAGCTTGATACCCGCCGCGTAAGAATCCGGCTTACCCAGAAGGGCGCGGATTACGCCCGCTGGTGCGATATTGACTTCGAAATGATATACACCACCATGATGGAAACATTCTCCGCAGAGGAGCGGGACGAGGCGCTGAGCATACTGAACGAAATGAACAAAAGCCTTACCGGATTGAAGGAAAGGCTGGACGGATAGGCATAAGCGGGCAATTTTGCCCGTTTTTCGCAATTTTTACATATCATATTTAATAGCGGTGTTGACAAAACTGAACAAAGGTAGTATATTATATGCGAAATCATACTGCATTGGTAGGAATTGAGGTGACGCGGTAATGTTCTTCTCCACAAAAGGGCGCTATGGATTAAAGGCCATGGTAGATCTTGCCATTGAATACGGCAACGGCCCGGTAAGCGCGCTGAGCCTTGCGCAGAGGCAGGACATAAGTACGTCCTATCTTGAGCAAATGATAAGCCAGCTTAAAAAAGCGGGGCTTATAATCGGCTCCCGCGGGGCATACGGCGGTTATGAGCTTAGCCGCGCGCCGGAGGATATATACGTAGGCACGGTGCTAAGGGTGCTTGAAGGGGACACGGATTTGGTAAGCTGTGTAGGCACGGAAAACGCCGCCTGCATCAATGCGTGCAGCTGCTCCGCCCGCCCGCTTTGGCTCAAGCTTCAGGGTCGCATAAACGAGGTGCTGTTTTCCACCACCCTTGCGGACATGGCGGAGGATTATAAAAGCCAGCTTGAACGCTGCGGCAAGGGCGACGAATACCATATTCCAATGGTGCGCAGGCCCGCGCCGAAAGGCTCCTACACCAAGCGCAGAACAATAAATATGGATAAATTTTATGCAGATCAGGAGACAGAGGACAAATGAGAAAGGTTTATCTTGACAATGCGGCCACAACGGCCCTTTCCCCAAAGGTGCTTGAAAAGATGATGCCGTACCTTACGGACATATACGGCAACGCATCAAGCCCGCACTCCTTCGGCCAGACCGCCCGCATAGGCGTCGAGCATGCGCGCGAGCAGGTGGCCCGCGCCATAAATGCCGACCCGAGCGAAATAGTATTCACCGGCTGCGGCACCGAAAGCGACAATACCGTGCTTTTCGGCGTTGCGGAAAGATATGCCAAGAAGGGCGACCATATAATCACCACCAATGTGGAGCATCACGCAATACTGCATAGCTGCGCCGCGCTTGAGAAAAAGGGCATAAAGGTGACCTACCTGCCCGTTGATAAGGACGGCCTTGTCACCCCAGAGCAGGTGCGCGACGCCATCACAGATAAAACCATTCTTGTAAGCGTAATGTTCGCCAATAACGAAGTGGGTACCATAATGCCCATTCCGGAAATTGCCGCCGTGTGCCATGAAAAGGGCGTGCTGTTCCATACGGACGCCGTGCAGGCAGCGGGTCATATCCCCATTGACGTTAAGGCAATGGGCATAGATATGCTATCCATCTCCGGCCATAAGTTCCACGGCCCCAAGGGCGTTGGCGTGCTGTATGAGCGCAAGGGAATACGCCTGCCCAGCTACATAATAGGCGGAGAGCAGGAAAAAGGCCGCCGCGCCGGTACCGAGAACGTTGCCGGTATAGTTGGCCTTGGCGAGGCGCTTGAGCTTGCCGTTACCAACATGAGCGAAACCTCCGCCCGCATGACAAGGATGCGCGACAGGCTGATAGATGGCATAGAGGCCACCATTCCCGAAGTTAAGCTGAACGGGCACAGGACAAAGCGCCTGCCCAACAACGTGAACTTCTCCATTAAATATATCGAAGGCGAAAGCATACTGCTTATGCTGGACATGGCCGGCATAGCGGCCTCCAGCGGCTCCGCCTGCACCAGCGGCAGCCTTGACCCGTCCCATGTGCTGCTGGCGCTGGGTCTTACGCATGAGGTTGCGCACGGCTCCGTCCGCATGACGTTGGGCGACGACACCACCGATGAAGATATCGATTACGTGCTTGAAACGCTGCCCAAGGTGGCGCACAGGCTCAGGGCGATGAGTCCCATCAGCCCCATAGACTAAAATAAGCTAAAACGGAAGGAGAAAATATAGATATGTATACCGAAAAGGTTCTGGACCATTTTGAGCATCCCCGCAACGTGGGCGCATTGGATGATGCAAACGGCGTAGGCATGGTTGGCAACGCCAAGTGCGGCGACATAATGCAGATGTTCCTCAAGGTAAATGACGACGGCATCATCGAGGACGTGGGCTTCAAAACCTTCGGCTGCGGCGCGGCCATAGCCACCAGCTCCATGGCTACGGAGCTGATAAAGGGCAAAAGCATAGAAGAAGCGCTCCAGCTTTCAAATTCCGCCGTTGTGGAGGCGCTGGAAGGTCTGCCCCCGCAGAAGATACACTGTTCCGTGCTTGCCGAAGAAGCCGTCCGCGCGGCCATAGCGGACTACTACCGCAAGAAGGGCATGGAGGACAAGGCCAAGGAAGTTGAAAACACCAAATGCTCCTGCGAGCATGAAGAGCCGCACGAGCACTGAAAGCCATAAGTACCGAAAACTCCCCCTGTGGGGAGTTTTTTTGTGCTACCACCGTCCCAAAGCTATCCCCGTTTACGTGGAAAGTGGACACGAACGAAGTGAGTGGCCGAAAGGGGAACGGCTCGAAGATGCCAAGCTATCTTGCTGTTCCCCCTCAGACAATCCGCCTTACGGCGTATTGCCATCTCCCCCGCATGCGGTGGCGTCTTTTGAGGTTGGCCATAAAAAATCTTAACCTCGCTCCCCCATCTCCTTCGCCAAATTTTCCCTTGAAAATTTCCGTCCAAATTACAAAAGCTAAATAAAAAGTGCGAAAGGAGATAAGGGGCATGAAAGCTGTAGCTTTTGCGGCGGGCTTGGCCGCCGGCATGGCCGTAGCGGCCGCGGCCGTGTGCGCAATGTATCCGGACGTATCCAGGCGAGCCGTCCGCGATTCAAAAAGGATGATAAAAACCGGCAAGCGCGCCATTGACCGCATGTGCAACTGGTAAGCCGAACGCAAACGGGACGCATGGATAACCCCTGCGCCCCGCTTTTTATTCAATCTCAAGGTTTGGTGGAATATCAAATTCCTTTGGTGTGCTTGCTCCGCTCTTCTTCCGCTGGCGCACGCACTCGCTTAAAAGATACTCTATCTGGCCGTTTACCGATCTGAAATCATCTTCCGCCCATTGTGCTATCGCGGCATATAGCTTGGGTGATAATCTAAGCGGTATCTGTTTTTTTGCGTTATCTGCCGCCATATGTCAATACAAGCTGCCGCTGTTTACAACGGGCTGCGCATCGCGGTTGCCGCAAAGAACAACAAGCAGGTTTGATACCATTGCCGCCTTGCGTTCGTCATCAAGCCGCACAACATTGTTTTCGCTCAGCCGCTCAAGCGCCATCTCAACCATTCCCACCGCGCCGTCAACTATCATTTTGCGCGCGTCTATTATTGCCGACGCCTGCTGGCGCTGCAACATCACCGCCGCAATTTCCGGAGCATAGGCAAGATATGTTATGCGCGCTTCTATTATTTCAAGCCCGGCTTCCGCCACTTTTTGCTGTATTTCATCGCGTATGCGGTTGGCTACAACCTCGCTTGAGCCGCGCAGACTGCCCTCGTCTGCTATGCCGTCGCCGGTTGTGTCCACGTTGGGAGCAACGTCGTAAGGATATATGCGCACTATGTTTCTCAATGCGCTGTCACATTGAAGCGACAGGTATTCCTTATAATTATCAACATTGAAAACAGCCTTTGCCGTGTCAACCACGCGCCACATTACCGCTATGCCTATTTCAACAGGATTGCCAAGGCAGTCATTTATTTTCTGACGGTTATTGTTAAGCGTCATAATCTTGAGTGATATCCGCTTGCTCGGTATTTCGGCGTTTGCCGTCGCCATCTCCGCCGTGTTTATAAGCACCTGCTTGCTCCCGGCTCCGTTAACGTCCCCGCTCTGGCTCAGCTTTGTTTTTGCGGCAGGATTTACCGCAGTGCAGAATGGGTTAACAAAGTAAAACCCTGCCTCTCTTATCGTTCCTATATATTTACCGAAAAGCGTAAGCACAAGCGCTTCCTGCGGTTTAAGCACCTTCAGCCCTAAAAACAGCATCCAACCCAAGCATACCCAAAGTATGCCTATAACGTAAAGCAGCGTTATATCGTATATCGCGCCGAATACAATAAGCGCTATTGATGCAAAATACAGCAATACGCTTACAAGAAGCATAAGCATACCGTTTTTCTTGTTTGATAGAATCTTTTCCTGCATAATAAAACGCCTCCTTTATGATATTATTATGATATCATTTTGGAAGCATTTGTCAATGGCATTTTTACAGCCTTATTATTTCGTATACCGTAAGCGTGTCCCCGTTCACCTTAAAGCGTACATCAAATCCGGCGTATTCAAAGCCGAACGGCGTATCCGTCTCCGTAATGTATGCCGGGCGCGGGTCCTGCGAAAGGGACTCCGTCAGCGCGTCGCGTTTACTTTGGGGTATCATGGCCATAAGCTCGTCCGGAATTTCAACCTTCAGCGCATAGCTCAACCGCTCCCCGGCGAAGCCGTTCTTCGCATCGGGATGGCTGTCCGTAAATGAAAGATATGGCTTGATATCGTATATAGGCGTGCCGTCCATAAGATCCGCACCCGATACTATAAGCACCGTGCCAAGATTCTGCCGCTTCTCTATCCTTTCAAGCTTTACAGAGGAAAGCCCTATCGGGTTCGGCCTGTACGGCGAGCGCGTGGCAAACACTCCCATGCGCCTGTTCCCGCCAAGGCGCGGCGGCTTTACCATTGGCGACCAGCGCTCCGCCTTTACCTCGCTGAAGCCCCATATGAGCCATATATGTGAATAGCCGTCCAGCCCGCGCAGGGCGTTTTCGTCGCGGTATTCGCTTTCGAATACTATTGTTGAAAGCTGCGCCGCCGCAAGCCCGCTTTGGCGCGGTATGCCGAACTTTGTTGTAAAATCGCTCCTGATGGTGGCAATCGTCTTTAATGCGTCCATAATTTAACATAAAAGGACTCCTCTTGCGTGGAGGAATCCTTACGTCCCGTGTTTATCTGTTCTCTATTGCTTCGCGCGCCTTGTCCGGATAGTTGGTTATAACGGCCTCTATGCCCGCGGACGCCAAATCGCACACCACCTGCTCGTCGTTGCAGGTCCACGGATGTATCTCGACTCCCGCCTTTTTGCAGCCTTCTATCAGCCCCGGGCAGCCCAGCGCCGCCAAATAATGCGGATGTATCGCGTCCGCATGCAGATAGTTTGCGTATACCCACGGGTCTACCATGGCTTCGGAATAAAGCAGGCCTATCTTCGCCTTGGGGTCAACCTCCCTCAGCTTCATCAAAACGTAATGGTTGAAGGAGGAATAGATTATCCTGCCCTGCATGCCCATTTCGCGCTCAAGCTCTATAACCTTATCCCAAATGCCGTAGTATATAACCACGTCGCACTTTATTTCAACGTTTATGGTAAGGTTCGTGTTCTTCAGCAATCCGTACACCTCTTTAAGCGTAGGGATGCGCACGTCCTTATAACCCGGCATGCCGTTTGAAAAGTCCAGCTTTTTAAGCTCCTGGCAGGTCATGTCCACCACGCGGCCCGTGCCGTTTGACGTGCGGTCAACGGTTTCGTCGTGAATAACCATCAGCTTGCCGTCGCTGCTCAGATGCACGTCCAGCTCAACGCCGTCCGCCTTCTGCTCCACGGCCAGCTTAAACGCAGGAATCGTGTTTTCCGGCGCATAGCCGCTGGCGCCCCTGTGCGCCCAGACTTTGGTTGCCATATATTCATACCCTCCTTGTTTTGTTTATGCGTTTATAAGTGATGCAAACGTGCTTACGGCGTATTCAACATCCTTTGTTGAAACATCGTTATTGGTAACGAAGCGGAATTCGCCAAGCTCTTCGGGGTTTATAAGTATGCCCTTCTCCTTCATAAGCTCTGGCAGCCTGTCCTTTAGCGCGGCGTCCTTATCCACCTTAAAGAATACCATATTTATCTGCACCGCGTCCATATCAACGCTTACGCCGTCTATCTTGTTAAGCAGGTTCGCCATAAGCTTGGCGTTGCGGTGGTCCTCATCAAGCCGCTTTGTCATGTCCTTTAGCGCTATTATGCCCGCCGCGCCCAGTATGCCGCACTGCCGCATGCCGCCGCCGAGCATTTTTCTGCATTTCCTTGCGCGCTCTATTGTGGCCTTAGGCCCCGCCAACACCGCGCCAACGGGTGCGCACAGGCCCTTGGACAGGCAGCAGGACACCGTGTCTGCATATTTGGTTATTTCCTTCACGTCAACGCCCAGCGCCGTTGCGGCGTTGAATACGCGCGCCCCGTCAAGATGAATGGGCAGGGAATGCGCATCCGCAATCTTTCGTATTTCCGCCATTGTTTCAAGCGGTACCACGCGGCCGTTCGCCAGCGCGTTTTCAAGGCATATAAGCGCCGTGGGCGGTTCGTGTATATCGTCCGGCCTTATGCGCGCGGCTATCATCTCCGGCACGGGTATGCAGTTCGGGTAGTCAATCTGCCTTATGCTCACGCCGCCGAGCACCGCCGCCGCGCCCACTTCGTGCATAACTATATGGCTTTCCGCCCCGGCGATTATTTCATCCCCGCGCCGCGTTTGGCTCATTATGCCTATTTGGTTGCCCATTGTTCCGCTCGTTGCGAACATGGCCGCCTCCTTGCCCAGCATCTGGGCCGCAAGGGCTTCAAGCTCGTTCATGGTGGGGTCGTCGCCGTATACGTCGTCGCCAACCTCCGCTGCGGCCATTGCAGCACGCATGGCAAGGGTGGGCTGGGTAACGGTGTCGCTTCTAAGGTCGATGTAGTGCATATTATCCTCCCTGAATTTGTTTATTTTCAGCGTATTTCAAGCATAACCGGGCAATGGTCGCTGCCCGTCACCTCGGGCAGTATGCTGCTTTCCTCTATCCTGTGCTTAAACCGCTCGCTCACAACAAAGTAGTCTATGCGCCAACCTATGTTGCGCGCGCGGGAATTTGCCATGTAGCTCCACCAGGAGTAGCAATCCCGCTTGTCCGGATAAAGATAGCGGAAGCTGTCCACAAAGCCGCTTTGCATAAGCTCGCTGAACTTTGCGCGCTCCTTATCGGTAAAGCCGGCGTTGTTATGGTTTGTTTTGGGGTTCTTCAGGTCAATCTCCTCGTGCGCAACGTTAAGGTCGCCGCACATTATTACGGGCTTTTTCTTATCAAGCTCCGTAAGGTATTTCCTGAATTCGTCCTCCCAATCCATGCGGAATTCAAGCCGCGTAAGCTCCCGCTGGGAATTGGGCGTATAGCAGTTGACAAAATAAAATTCGTCAAATTCAAGCGTTATCACCCTGCCCTCGTTCGGGAAGCCGAGGTTTTCCATGTCCGGCAGGTCATAGCTTACGGAGAGGGGCTTTTGCTTAGTGAATACCGCCGTGCCGCTGTATCCTTTTTTCTCCGCGCTGTGCCAATATTGTTCGTAGCCGTCAAGCTCAAGCTCTATCTGGTGCGGCTGAAGCTTGGTCTCCTGCAGCGCCACAATGTCCGCGTTCACGGTATGGAAAAACTCCATGAAGCCTTTGCCCATGCAGGCGCGCAGCCCGTTCACGTTCCATGATACAAGCCGCATATTCATCAATCCTTTCTGTAAAACGTGCAGCCGCCTATAAATTCGCGCAGTATGCTCGTGGGCGGTATTTCGTCCTCTATCCCGTCCGCATCAAGGAAGTAGTTCAGCACTTTTGTTATGTCCCGCGCGGCGGCGTAGCAGGGGCTTTCCTTGGGTACCTCCTGAAGCAGCGGATAAACGTATTTCTTCAGCACGGAAACCTCGTAAACAAGGGTTGTATTGAAAAGCGCGTCCGCATTTTCCTGGTACGGGAATATCCATTTTTCCTCGCCCCGCCTTACGCTCGGCCACATGGAAAGCGTATGCTCCATGCTTGCGCCGCGGGTTTCATAATCGCGCACAAGGCGGCGCAGAAGCCGCGCATCGGTTGTGTGTATCCTGTTGTGGTCGTCTATATTCAGCGTTGTAAGCGCGCTTACATACACGCGGAAAAGCTTATCGCGGTCTATATCGTCGTTCAGCAGCATCGGGTTTAACGCATGTATGCCCTCTATTATAAGCGGCTCGTCGGGATGCAGCTGCATCACTATGCCTTCCTTGGCGCGCTTGCCGGTAAGGAAATCGAACACGGGAACCTCCACCTGCTCCCCGCGCATAAGGGCGGCAAGGTCGCTTGAAAAGCGGGGTATATCCAGCGTGTTTATGTGCTCCAGATCCTTCTGCCCGTTTTTGTCGGCAGGGATTGCGTCGCGGTCAAGATAGTAATTATCGAGCGAAAGCATCTTGGGATCCTGCCCCAGCACCCTAAGCTGAGTTGCAAGGCGGTTTGCGCTGGTGGTCTTTCCCGATGAGCTTGGCCCCGCAACAAGCACCGCCCGCGCCGAATGAGCCACTATTTTATCCGCAATGTTGGCGTAGCTTTTTTCATGCAGCGCCTCGTTCACGCGCACAAGCTCGCGTATCCTGCCGGTGGATACGAGCGTATTCAGCTCGCCCACGGTTGAACAATGCATCAGCTTGCCCCAATCGTCGCTCTGCTTAAACACTATGCCGAGCTTCGGCAGGGGTTCATAGTCGCTTGGAACATCGGGCTCATCGCTTCTTGGCATGAGCAATATGACCGCGCCTTCAACGAATTTAAGGCGGAATACGTCCGCATAATCGGTAGACGGCGCCATTTCGCCATAGAAATAATCCATGTAGCCGCCTATCGTATATACGTCAAAATAGCTGAATTTGCGCCATTTCAAAAGCTTGGCCTTATCCGTTTGCCCGTCGCGCTCGTAAAAGTCTATCGCGTCCTTTATATCCAACCGCTTTCTTTCAAGCGGTATTGCCGCGCGCACAATGTTTCGCATTTCGGCTTCCAGCTTCAATACGTCCTGCTCGCCGAGCGCGGGCTCCTTATCTATTGTTATATACAGCCCCGGCCCGAGCGTATACCTTACGCATACCCGCGCCGCAGGGAACAGCCGCCTTACCGCCGCAATAAATATGAATTGCAGCGTGCGTTCGTATACCCTTCTGCCTGCTTCTTCCTTATAGTTAAGCAGATGTATGTCCACGTCCTTGAACGGCGTATATCTAAGGCTGAATACCTCGCCGCCTATCTGCGCCGCCAGCGGGCGCGACGCAAGCGACATCATGTCAAGATCCAGCTTTTTCACCGCGTCAAGCAGGCTCTCCCCGTGCTTTATTTCGCACACCATTGAGTCCGCAGTTATCTTCATATCATAACCTCCGTTTTATATGTTAATCATTATACAACAAAACCGCCCAATATAAAGCCGAAAGCCAACAAATTTTGAAAAGTTGGCGAATTATTCATACTTTCCCTTATTTTAGCCTTATACTATGATATAATAACAGTCGGCTGCGGAAAACCTATGCCGCGGCCAAAGGTGGAGAAAACATGGAAAAGAAGCAAAAGTCATTTGTTCAGGGCGCGGCGCTGCTGGGCGCGGCGGGCCTGATAGTAAAAATAATAGGCGCAATATTCCGCATACCGTTTGCAAACGCAGTTGGGCCCGAGGGCGCCTGCTATTACGACGCGGCATACCCGTATTATTCATTTCTGCTGGTAATATCCTCTTCCGGCCTGCCCACGGCAATATCAAAGCAGGTTAGCGAGCGCGTGGCGCTGGGCGACCATGCGGTGGCAAAGGAAGTACTCAGCGTTTCCGTAAAGCTTTTGAGCATAATAGGCATAATAACAAGCGTTGCAATGTTCCTTGGCGCGAATGTGTTCGCCGCCATAACATCCTATCCCGAAACCGTATTGAGCTTCCGCGCGCTTGCGCCGGCGCTGCTGTTCGTATCCGTAATGTGCGCATACCGCGGCTATCTTCAGGGCATGCAGCAGATGGCGGGCACCGCCCTTTCGCAGATTGCGGAGCAGCTGGGCAAGCTTGTTATAGGCCTTACGCTTGCAATAAAGCTGCTTCCCAAGGGCCCCGAATACGCCGCCATGGGCGCGCTGATAGGCGTTAGCGCAAGCGAGCTGATGGGGCTAATAGTTGTGTATCTTTTCTACCGCAGGCGCAAAGGGAATCTTGACAGGCTTGCCAAGCATTCCGCATCAAAGCCGCGCGGCTTCGGCACGGTATCAAAGGCGCTGCTTGCAATAGCCATTCCAATAACCATAGGCGCATCCATAAGCCCGCTCACAGGCATGGTGGACAGCGCACTTATAGGCAGAATGCTTACGAAATTGGGGTACAGCGAGGAGGTCACAAAAACCGCCTACTCACTCCTTAGAACATACGTTACCACGCTTATAAACATGCCGGGCGTGCTTACAATGGCGCTTGCAATGAGCCTTGTGCCCGCAATATCGGCCAAGAATGCCACGCACGACCGCGAGGGCGTAAAGGCCACGGCAAGGCTTGGGCTTAAGCTTGCGCTTATAATAGGCATACCGTGCGCGGTGGGGCTTTTCGTGCTGGCGCAGCCGATTATACACATGCTCTATCCCAAACTTACGGAGGCCGAATTGGCACTTGCCACGGACCTTATGCACACGGCGAGCATGGGCGTTATATTCCTTTCCATGGTGCAGTCCATGACCGGCGTTGTTCAGGGACTGGGCAAGCCGCAGATTCCGGTTTTCAATCTGTTCATAGGCTTTGTGCTCAAGGTCATAACAATGCTTATACTCATGAACATACCGTCCGTAAACATTCAGGGCGCGGCGATATCCACCGTGGTATGCTATGCATACGCGGGCGTTGCTGACACGATTTATATGATGCGCCGCACCAAATGCCCCGTTAAGCTTTACGATACTTTCATAAAGCCCGTCGCCGCATCCGTAGCCATGGGCCTTACGGTGCACTTTACTTACACATTGCTTGCAAACGCAGGCCACGGCACGCTTGCCACCCTTGCATCGGTAATAGCGGGCGTTGCGGTATACGGCATACTGGTAATATTGCTGAAGATGCTTTCCGCAAACGAGCTCAGCTTTATCCCCGGCGGAAGCAAGCTGAGGCGCATAATGTACAGAAACGCAAGCAAACGCTAAGGAGATATTATAATGAAGCTTACGATAGCCCCGCTTTCAACTCCCCTGTCCATAACCGCCGCCGCGCAGCAGGCAATAATTGCGGCAGACAGGCTGTTTATCCAAACCGAGCAGCACCCCAGCGCATACTGGCTTAAGGACAGCGGCATAGAATACGGCAGCATGGATGATTTATACGAAAGCTGCTATGACTTTGACGAATTGAACGCCGCCATTGCACAAAGGCTGCTTGAGGGCGATACGGACACGGTATACGCCCCCGTGGGCCGCGGGGTTGGCAGCGCGCTGCTTGAGGCCATACGCTCCCGCGCGGATAAAACGGGCGCAGGGCTGAGCATACTGAGCGCAAGCGGCTATGCGGAGGCCGCCCTGTGCGCCGCGGGACAGCCAACGGGCAGCGTGCGCATACTGAGCGCGAACGAGCTGCCCTGCCGCATAGATACGAGCGTGCCGCTGTGCATAGAGGAAGTGGACACGCCCATTCGCGCGGGCGAGGTTAAGCTGGCGCTTGGCGAATACTATCCCGATGAGCATGGCGTTACGCTTGCCTACATGGACGAGCGCGGCGCATACCATTGCAGCGACATAAAGCTATATGAGCTGGACAGGCAGAGGAACAGCTTCTTCGCGGCGACTGTGCTTATAGTGCCGCCCGCGGCGCTTGAACAGCTGGACAGGCACGGCATGGACAGCCTTGTTGACGTATTGAAGCGCCTGCGCGGTGAAAACGGTTGCCCCTGGGACAGGGAGCAGACGCACATGAGCCTGAGAAACACAATGATAGAAGAAGCTTACGAGGCCGTGGACGCCATAGAGCGGGACGATACGGACGCGCTGTGCGAGGAACTGGGCGACGTGCTGCTGCAAATAGTTTTCCATGCGCAGATAGAAACGGAAGCGAGCGACTTTACAATACGCGACGTTACGACCGGCATAGTTAAAAAGCTTATGTACCGCCATCCGCACGTTTTCAGCGCGCTTAAAGTATCCGGCACGGAAGAGGTGCTGAAAAACTGGGAAGAGCTGAAAAAGAAGGAAAAGCATATCCATTCCGCAACGGAGGCCATGCAGGCCGTTCCGCAATGCTTCCCAAGCCTTATGCGCGCGGGCAAGCTGCAAAAGCGCGCCGCCGCCACGGGGTTCGATATGGATGCATCCGCCGCGCTTTGCGCCGTTAGCAAAGCGGCAGAGCGTATAAAGGCGGGCTATGCCAATGGTGCTGACGGCGAAGCGCTGTATCCATTGGCGGAGGAACTGCTGTTTGCGGCGGTATACGTTACGCGTGCGCTGGGGCTTGACGCGGAGCTTACGCTGAGGGATGCGGGCAGCGCCTTCCTTAACGCATTCGCCGAAAAAGAGCGGGAATCCCGCCAAAACGGCACGGAAATGGGGCCGCTTACGCCGGAAGTGCTGCACGCGCTGCTGCAAGGAGCAAAATAGGCGAAATTCAAGGCTTTTTTAACGCAAAAAAAGCAAAAAAGTGCTTGTACTCAAGCTGAAAAGCTGATACAATATCCCATGCGCAAAATTGTTGCCAATTATTTTTAGGAGGATAGAAGTAATGAACAAAACCGAGCTTATAGCCGCAGTAGCCGAGAAAAGCGGTCTCACCAGGAAGGATTCCGAAAAGGCAGTGCTTGCCGCGCTTGAAACCATCACCGAAACCCTAAAGGCCGGTGAAAAGGTACAGCTGGTCGGCTTTGGCGTATTCGAGACCCGCGTTCGTCCCGCTCATAAGGGCCACAACCCCATGACCGGCGCCGAAATCCAGATTGCGGAAAGCAAGGCTGCCACCTTCAAGGCTGGCAAGGCTCTCAAGGAAGCGCTCAACTAATAAGGTATCATTACGCGATAAAAGCGGCGTAGCCACAAAAGGCCATGCCGCTTTGTTTTTTACCCTTCTTTTATAAATTCCCGCATGAACGCGCCGAACGCCGCAAGGGCGGGGCTGTGGTAATTGGCGTTCATGGCAAGGCCAATCTCCCTTTCGCTGTGCTCAAGCGGCACGGTGCGCACGTTGCCCAAGTGCATTGCGCCGAGCATAAGCTCCGGCAGTATTGTAAACCCCAGCGCGCGTTCCACCATTGCGGCGGCGGCATAATCATCGCCCATGTTCAGCACGGCCTTGGGCCGTATACCCGCCCTTGAGAAAAAGCGGCCCACGTCGTGGCTTGTCCCCTCCGCGGGAACTATAAACGTTTCGTTTGCAACATCCTCCGCCGAAAGGCTGCGCTTTGCCGCAAGGGCGCTATCCGGATGCACAACCGCAAGCAGCCTGTCCCGCGCAAGGGGTACGGTTTCAAACTCCGCGCGTGAAGGCAGCGCAACGAATGCGCAATCGAGCAGGGAGTTGCTCAGCATATCCTCAATGGGCGAATATGTGCCGTTTTCTATTGTTATGGCAATGCCCGGGTAGCGCGCATTGAACCTTGCCATAACGCTTGGCAGCCACGCTATCGCCACGCTTGAAAACGTGCCTATCCTGAGCGTTCCGCGCTCAACGCCCCTCAGTTCCTCCGCAGCGCTCAGCACGGCGTTCTCCGCCGCTATAAGCCGCCGTATATGCCCTATTAGCGCCTTCCCCTCCGGCGAAAGCTCCACGCCCGCCTTTGAGCGGATAAGCAGCTGCACGCCCAATTCCTGCTCCAGCGTATGCACAAGGTGGCTCACGCCCGATTGGGTGTAGCCCAGCTTCTGCGCGGCGGCGGTCATGTTCCCCTCCTCCGCTGCGGCTATGAATGCGGCGTATTTGCTGTTTGCCACGGCAATGCCCTCCAGTTTCGCTTCGTTATGCTTTATTATAATAATTACAGCATTGCCATGTCAATGCATCGCGGCATATTCAATTAGTTGCAAGGTATCAGTTTTACTCATGCATAACACAAAGCATATTCATTTTACTTGCGCAGCATATGGTTATATAATCACATTCGGGTTGTATTACGTTCGTTTTTCCCTAAGAAATACCCATTATTTCCAAGAAAGGGCTACCGTAACAGAAATGAGCATGAATTCTACCGCTGCGGCTGAGATAAAGGCTGCGGCAAAGGCTAAATCCGGCTTCAAAGCATGGAAGGCGGTTGTATTCCTTATATGCTTCGTGGCGTTTTTTGCGCTGTTCGCCGTGCCGATGGGGCTATCCAACATGATGGATACAATGATGAACACAGCGTACAGGCTGCTGATGGACACAACGCTTTACCTTATGGCAATAGCCGTAATAGTTGGCGCGCTTTCCGCCGTGCTTACGGAATTCGGCGTAGTTGAGCTGATAAACCACGTGCTATCCCCGCTGATGCGGCCGCTGTACGGTATGCCGGGAGCCGCGGCGCTGGGCATAGTTACAACATACATGAGCGACAATCCCGCAATACTCACCCTTGCGGACGACCCCAAGTACCGCCGCTATTTTAAGGCATATCAGATACCTGCGCTGACAAACCTGGGCACCAGCTTCGGCATGGGCCTGATAGTTACAACGTTCATAATCGGCCTTGGCACGGCGGGCGGTGAGCACGTTTGGCTGGCGGCGCTGTGCGGCAATCTGGGCGCGATATGCGGCAGCATACTGGCAACGCGCCTTATGCTCCGCCATACGGCAAAGGCAATGAGCCGCGAGGCAGAGGCGGAGCCTATTGATCCTGCGGAGCAGACCAGCGAACCCACGGAGGGCAAGGGCAACGGCCTTATGCGCTTCCTCAATGCGGTTATGGACGGCGGCAAGAAGGGCGTGGACATGGGGCTTGGCATAATACCGGGCGTGCTGGTTATATGCACAATAGTAATGATGCTTACCAACGGCCCATCGGAAACCGGCGCATACACCGGCGCGGCTTACGAGGGCATACCCGTTCTTCCGTGGATAGCGGAAAAGCTTGATTTTATACTGCATCCGCTGTTCGGCTTCTCCTCAAGCGCAGGACTGAGCGTGCCGGTAACGGCGCTTGGCTCGGCAGGGGCGGCGCTGGGGCTTATACCCGGGCTTCTGCAAAGCGGCATGGCAAACACCAACGATATAGCCGTTTTCACGGCAATGTGCATGTGCTGGAGCGGCTACCTGAGCACGCATGTATCCATGATGGAGCTGCTGCACAGCACGCGCTTCACCGCCAAGGCCATACTGTACCACACGATAAGCGGCCTGTTCGCGGGCGTTGTGGCAAACTGGCTGTTTAAGCTTTTGATGCTGATAGTGTAGAAGAATATTGCAGTTATGCGGGGGGACGGAGTGCCGTCTCCCTGTTTGTTTATGTCAGATTCAACCCCTCCGGCTTTTGCTTCGCAAAATCCACCTCCCCTTTCAGGGCAGGCTGACTCCCTCAGTCTATTCGCTAACGCTCATAGCCAGCTCCCTCTAAGAGGGAGCCTTTTTAACTCCCTCAGTCTCGCCTTCGGCTCGCCAGCTCCCTCTAAGAGGGAGCCTTTTGGCAGAGTGCGTATAGCCATTAGAGCAACTTAACCAACCTCACTGCGCAGGCAGGCGACTGCCCTTGCGCTTATGCATTCGCCGCGGCCTTCGGCATTCATGCCCTCGGTAGTGGTGGCCTTCACGCTCACGGCGGCTGTGCTTACGCCGAGCGCGGCGGCAATGTTGGCACGCATGGCGTCTATGTAGGGGGCGAGCTTGGGGCGCTGGGCTATTATCGTTGCGTCTATGTTGCCCACGGCGTAGCCCGCGGAGCGTATCTTTTCATATGCGGCGCTCAGCAGCGTAAGGCTGCTTATGCCGCGGTAGCGTTCATCCGTATCGGGGAAGTGGCGGCCTATGTCCCCCAGCGCAGCCGCGCCCAGCAGCGCGTCCGTCACGGCGTGCAGCAGCACGTCCGCATCGCTGTGGCCAAGCAGGCCCTTTTCGTAGGGAATATCCACCCCGCCAAGTATCAGTTTACGGTTTTCGGTAAGTATATGCGTGTCCTCTCCGCAGCCTATGCGCATCGTGCACCCCCTTGCGGCAGTGAAAAACGGTATGTCCGCCGCGTATGTAAGCTTTTGATTCATTATGCTGCCCTCGCTGTAATGCGGCGCGCCAATGCAGCGCATGTATACGGCGCAGTCGTCCGTGTCCGGATAGCCATCGGCGCAGCTTTTGTCATACGCAGCGGCAATGGAGTCCAAATCAAAGCATTGCGGCGTTTGCATTACGAGAAGCCCGTCCCGCTCCACGCTTTGCCCGTCCGCACGCCTTAGCGTATCCCGTGCGGGAATGGCGGCTATGCCGCTGCCGTGCGCAAATGCGGCTTCCACCGCGCGGCATATCGTGCCGCTGTCCACAAGGCAGCGCGCGGCGTCATGTATCGCAATAACGGCCTTTCTGCCCGCGCTCAGGCGCAGCGCTTCCCTAACGCAGTTGTGCGCGCTTTCCCCGCGGCTTGCACCCCCGGCTATAACATGTACCTTTTCATAACGGCTGCATAATGCCTTCACGGCCTCCGTATTTGCCGCAGAAGTGGCAACAATAATGCCCTCTATATTTATGGGGCATGCCGAAAAAGCCTCTATGGAAAGCTCCACGGGGCTTTTACCGCCGAAAGACAGGCTTAGCTTGTCCCTGCCCATGCGGCAGGATGAGCCCGCGGCAAGTATCGCCGCGAACACGGGCGCGCTATCGTGCATCATTCGCCGAGTATTTCATACATCGCGGCAGCCTCGCCCTTGGGAGCGAATTCGCGCACGCTTATTACCTTAACGCGCATATGCTTGCCGCCCATCAAAATGTCCAGCTCGTCGCCTTCCTTAACCTCGGTAGAGGGCTTGGCGACCTTGCCGTTTATCTGTATGCGGCCCAAATCCGCCGCCTGCGCGGCAACGGTGCGCCGCTTGATTATGCGCGATACCTTAAGGTATTTGTCCAGTCTCATGTTGTGTCTCCTTTGAAAATAGTTAACTCCATTTGTATGGGCGGCTATTGGCCTCCCGCCGTGGCTATGCTTTTTACCTCAACCCCTCAGTCACGGCTTGCGCCGTGCCAGCTCCCCGTTCGGGGAGCCTTTAACTCCCTCAGTCTATTCGCTAACGCTCATAGCCAGCTCCCTCGGTGAGGGAGCCTTTTGGGCGGTATCTAAACTCTTGCGTTAAGCCTCCATCCTTGAGGAAGGTGGATTTTGCGAAGCAAAAGACGGAGGGAGTCAAACGTGGCTTGCGTTTTTTACCGTTCCCCCTCAGACAATCCTCCTACCTTCTCGGGCTTATGGCGGGGCGGATACGCTCGTCATAGAACCGCTGGCACATCCAATACAGCTTGTCGTATGCGAAAAACACCGCCTGCATTATGAGCACTATTGCCCATATGGGCAGCGCAACGCTGAGCGTAGTCATATCAAACCCAAAAAGCTTTATCGCCGCGAACACGCCCAGCACCGTGAATACATCGCAGTAAAGCACCTTTACCGCGCTCTGCACCACCTTATCGAGCATAACTGAATCGAACCACGTTTTGAATATGCCGAAATGCCCAAGCAGCACTATGTACGGCACGGCAGCGGCACGGCTGGGCAGTATCAAAAGCGAAAGCACGCCCGTTGCCAAATAAACGCCAACCGCGCCCAAATACGCGCTTTCGGCCGCAGGGACATACACAAACAGCGATGCTAAGAAATACAGCGCCACGCGACCCGTTGGCAGCACAGCCGCCGCATACAGGCACAGCACGCCCAGCGCCGTGCACATTGCGCCTATGGATATAAGTTTTGCTCCGCTAAGCTTTCTCATTTTGCGTCACCTCAGCAGCAGCGTATCAAATCGCCGCCCATGCATTCGCAGCAGCAGTCCGCGCACATAAGGCCGGAGCATATGTCGCACGCGGAGCAATTGCCGTAGCTTGTGCTCTGCCGCGGGCGGGAATACGGGTTGCCCGTGTAGCGCAGGGTATTGTAGGCTTGGGCATATTCCGCGTTGCCCGGCTCCGTGCGGTACGCCCGGCCCAGGAACTCCCGCGCCTTGTCGTACCAGCCCTGCCTAAGATATATTATGCCGTACAGGTAATACCATTCCGCGTTGCGGGTCTGTATGCTGTCAAGTATTGTCTTTGCCCCGTCCAGATTGCCCGCGTTGATAAGGCTGCGCGCGCGCACGAACCTGTCCGCTTCGGGGCCGGAATAGCTCCCGCCGTGGCCGCCCGCGCCGTATGCTGCGCCGGAATATCCGCTGGACGCGGTTTTGCCGGGGTTTTTGGTAAGCTGGTCGTAGGCTTCGTTTATCTCCTTCAGCTTTTCGTTGGCAAGCTGCTTCATGTCCGGGTCGGTATACTTATCCGGATGGTATTTTTTCACCAGCGAAAGATACGCCGCGCGTATCTCCTCGTTCGTTGCGCCCTCGTTCACGCCCAATACCTTATACGGATTCGTCATCGTTCCCTCCAATTAAGCGGCGCGTTTTCAGCCCGCATCCTTCTTTCAGTATATTTTCCATTATTGCCCCGTCCTCAAGAGGCCTAAGCAGCATATATGCTTCCTCCGCTTCCCTGAGCGAATTGAAAAGCATTATCTCCGCCCGCTCGCGAAGCTCTGCCTCGTTTGCGTCTTTAGCGGCAATGTTGAACGCGTTGTATGCGCCGCTTTCCCTGTCCCGCGCGCGGTCGTCCCATGCATCCATTATATATACCCAGCGGCCCAGCGCGGCGCACAGCGCGGCAAAGGCCTTCCTTATGGGCATGCTCTCTATCGGTGCGCAAAGCGCTGCGGAGTGCATCAGCCCCGCAAACGCGGCGGCGGGGGCGTCTATGCTGCCGTCCATGCTTTTTTCTATGGCGTTCAGCTCCGCCATGCTGCGCTCTATTGCGCCGCACAGGGCTTTGTTATATCGCCTTGCCTTGGCATAGTCCCGCTTCAGCGCGGCGCGGCCCACCTTGGCGCGTATGCGCTTCTGCCCGCGCTCGTCCGCAATGTCATCGCAAAGCTTGTTGTACGCAAGGGCAACGTTTACGTCTGCGGCAAAGTCTATGCCCGCGCTTTGCTCTATTATGGGCATGGGCTTCTTCAGCGGCTTATAGCCGCAGCGCATGGGGATGCACCTGCCCGGCCCCAGCGTATTGCATAGCGCAAGGGCGAAAAATGCGCAGTCGTAATTGAGCGTCAATCGGGCGGTTTGGGAATACCGCGCGCCTATGCTTTTGCACAGGGCGCAGTAAAACGCGCGGTAGCGCGTAAGCTCCTTCATCTTCAGTTCGCCCTTATCAGGCTCAATATATCCAAACATAGCCGTATTGTAGCATATTTTAAGGCGTTAGCCAATAGTGGGGGGAGAATATGGGCATATATATGTGTAAATTATAACATATATGTGACAGTTCATATCAATTTGACCCGATAATAACATTCTTTTACCCATAAGCGGAGGCAATGCCCCCATAAATGCGCAGGATAGCATAAAAATCTTGCATAGGCCGCAAAAGTCAAGAGTAAAAGCAGAAAAAACTAAAATTTTTTTGTAGCGCGTGTTTTTGGCCTTCAAGCGACCGCCGCAAGGTGCTTTCCGAATAGGTCTGCGGCACTCTGGAAGCCCAAGATTTCACGCGGGTAATTGTTGATCCAGTTTTCCACGCGGCGAATGTATGCGGCGGTGATCTTCCGAAAGTCAGTCCCTTTCGGCAAGAACCGCCGTATCATTTTGTTTATGTTTTCATTCGTCCCGCGTTCGTATGCGCTGTATGGATGGCAATAATAAATCCGCGTGCGCTTCTGTCCAGCCTTCAATACTGAACGTTCCATGCCCTCACAATCCGCGAATTCCGATCCATTGTCAAACGTTATGCTTTTGAACACCTTTGCAAACCGCTTCCCGTATCGGCGTTCCAGCTTGTCAAGGGCGCGGACGACGCTTGCGGCGGTCTGATCGGGCATTTTGATTATGATTTCCTGCCGCGTCAGCCGCTCCGAAAGCACGAACAAGGCTTCTTTCGTTCGTTTCTTCCCGCATACGCAATCGCCTTCCCAATGGCCGAAGGTTGCCCGCTCGTTTATTTCCTTCGGGCGTTCCTCTATGCTTTCGCCCTTCGGCGCGCGGGCGGCCTTCTTGCGCTCCACTTTGTCATACTTCCGCTTGCGCTTCCCCCGCTCCGGAAGGTCTTTTCTTGTCAGCCGAAGGAACACGCCCTTGTCTATGTAGTTGTAAATCGTCTTTTCGCATATCTCCGTCCGGAAGGAAAGCCCGCTTTTCTTTATCTCTCCGACGACGGCGGCGGGGGAATATCCTTCTTCAACGATCTTTCTTTCAATGAATTCGGCTAACTCCCTGTCATTGCCGATTTTCAGCGAACCGCCTTTTGCCGCCAGATTGTCCCTATACCTTTGTTCGGCAATCTCCGGCGAATATCTTTCTTCGGTGGTAAGATCGGAATTCAAATGCGTATATGTGCCGCGCTTGATTTCTCTATATATCGTCGTGTTATGGACGTGAAGGCGCGCGGCGATTGCCAGCGGCTTCAACCCTTCCTTCAATCCCTTTTCGATTTTAAGGCGGTCAGTCCAAGTCAAGTGTTTGTGCATGGTAATTCCTCCCGAAAGCAAAAAATCGGGGGCGGTTTCCCGCCCCCTGCGCCTGCTGTTATTTGTTCCTCTCTTCGTATGCGGCCAGCAAATCCAGCGTTTCCGGATCGGCCAGAATATCCCGCAAGCCGCAATGAAGGGCGTTACATAGTTTTAGCAACGTTGCCAGCTTTGCCCCGCACACGTCGCGCGCGCCGCGTTCGTAGTCTTGTAGGACGCGCACGGAAATTCCCGCCGCGTTCGCAAGCTGGGATTGCGACATGCCCGCCTTCTGCCGTGCGGCCTGCAACTTCTCGTTCCTGTATGATATTTTAACGCTGATCTCCATGCGCAAGCCCTCCTTGACATTTTCGCGTTTTATCGGTTATAATAAGGGCGACGGGCGGGGAAACCCGCCGCCGAATTCGTTAGGGCTGTTTGGGCTTCTGTTTAGGCTTAATGCTGATCGTGATACGCTCCACCGTTTCACTTTCTAAAGCCTTTTTCAGAAGTTCAAGCAGTTCTTTTATCTGCTCTTCATTCACCCTTGCACCCCCTTTCCCGTGGTTTTTTCTCCTTTCTTTGTTACTCGGCTTCCCCTTGCCTGTATTCTTATTATACGTCATTTGTCGTATAAAGTCAATAGGCTACACAAAAAAATTTCAAAAAAATAAAAGGCGGCGGGGAAATTCCCGCCGCCTTCATTCGTCTATGCCTACAAGCCATTGCATGGATACGTCCAGCACTTTAGAAAGCACCATCAATTCATAATCCGTCACGAAGCGCGTTCCGATCTCAATTCTTGAAACGCTGTCCCGCTCCATTATCACGCCTGCAATTTGTAGCTTCGCGGCTAAATCCTCTTGCGTAAGCCGTTGTTTTTGCCGCGCGTCCCGCACGCGATCGCCGCATACGTTCTTCTTCCCGTGGTAGTCGTATATCTTCAATCATATCACCGCCGCCCCGCCGTGTGTTAATCATCAGCAATTTTCTTTACTTTAGCGCAAATCACGGCTATAATTGTGTTAAAGGTCAGAACGCAAAAAAGTATTCTGCCCTTGTTGCCAACACCATTATACGAAAGGGGCTATTCAAACTATGAAGAAAGCAACATTGATCCTTTGGATCGTCGGCGCGCTGTTTCTTGTTTCCTCCGTGCCGCTATTCACACAAGGAAACGCGGCGGCGGGGGCGTGCGGCGTAGTGATCGCCGCCGTTCTATTTTTTATCGGCCTTCGGAAGAAGAACGCCGCGCCCGCTCCGAAGCAGGAAGCCGCGCCGCCCGCGGCGGCTACCAGCGCGGCCAGCTCCGCGCCTCCGAAGGCGGGGGAAGGCAAGCCCGCGCACTATTCGCAAGAAGGCTTTGATTTCCTCCGGACGAAGGTTGCGGGCGTGACATTCAAAAACGGGCGGCGTTCGCGGCAAACGATCCTTCGTAGAATTTACTGGAAGGAAGAACCCTACGACAAGGGCGACATGGAATTGACGGTAGAGCGTGGCGAATGGGAAGGCAAGCCCGCCTTCGGTGTCTTCGTCAACGGTGAACAAATCGGAAGCATACCCGCCGAACACTCGCAATTCGTGGCCGACAACTTTTCCCGCCTCGACGGTATCACGAACATTGACGTGTACGGCGGCGGGGAAGGCCGGAATTATGGCGCGGAAATAATCTTGCGCTTCCGGAAGCAGTAACCCCCATAAACGACAAAAAGCCCCCGTGCCAGCCATAAGGCCAGCGCGGGGGCTTCTCTCTGTATTCCATTAAACCCGCTCGGCGGTTATCCCTTCCACGCGCCGCCCAGCGCGGCGACGGTGTAGCGTCCGGCCTTGCCGTCCACAACCAGCCCTTTAGCAGACTGGAAACACCGAACGGCGTATGCGGTATTCTTCCCGTATATGCCATCAATGCCCGTTACGCCGCAATGGTAGTTGTTAGCGATAAGGGCGGCTTGCAGGGCTTTCACGTCGTCGCCCTTCATAAGCGGCTTTGCCACTTTCAGCACGCGGGCAACCTCCCAGCCGCCAGCCGCGCCGCCGTTGGTGTTCTTCTCCGGATCGTTGCCGCCCGCGGCCTTGATCTCCGCGGCGTAGTATTCCGGCCTGCCGTAAGCGTTCCATTTGCCTTCGGAAAGCGGGGCTTTGACAACGCCGTGATCGCGCCCTTTTGCCTCAATGACGTTCAAAGCGTCGTCCACCACATAGCCGATATGATAGGCTTGCCCCTTCTTGTCGCCGGAAGTGTACTTTTTGAAAACCCAATCCCCGCGGCGCACTTCCGTTTTCTTGATGGTTTCGCACTTCCCCATAAGGGAATTTGCGGACATGTCGGAAGATACGATCCCCGCGACGTTCTGCAAATAGTACATTGCCAGCCCCGAACAATCGAAGGCGCGCAACACGTCGCCGTAGCCGTCCGCGCACGCTTTCTTCCACGTGGCAATAGCGCGGGCGGCGTTCTTGTCGTCTGTTTCCCGCTCCTTGATCCACTCTTCCGAAATGGTGTCCTTGTCCTGCCCCTGCGCGCCCCAAACATAAATAGAATGGTTTGCCGCCTGCTCTTCAAGGTATTTAATAAAGCTGTCCAAAGTCTTCATGTTCTTTACCTCCGTTCATAAAGTAAAAGCCCCGCCGCCGCGGTGAAGCGGAAGCGGGGCTTTGTCGTCAAAAGGCGGGCGGCGCGTGGCCGCCCGCTCCATAAAGCCGCCAGCGTAAAGGAGTAAACCGCCCGCGGCTGAATGGCGGTGTTACTCCGTTTCTGCGGCCTCTCCAATCGTTACGCCGCCGAAGGTCTGCGAAATTTCATATACTGCGGCTTCGATCATGTTGTCAATGCTGTTAAAGTCGATCTTGAAGCCCTTTGCCTCCAAAAACTCAACAACATATTTCTTCTTCTCTTCGCCGCGGCCTGTTCCGGTGTAAATCTGTTCTGCGGCCTTCACCGCGATTGTCACCCACTCTTTGTATTGCGCCAGCTTGCCCGCCTCTACCTTGCTTTTCAGCCACGGGATCAGAAACGCGGACACCAGCGCGGCGATCAGCGCGATAATTGCATTGATGATCGGTGTGATATCAACCATTTTATAAACCCTCGCTTTCATTTTCTGTTGTGTTAAGTCCCTCTTTTTTCTTTACGCGCGCGGTGATAACTTCGGCAATCCGTTTCAGCATGAGCGCGCCGCATTCGATCACCACCGCGTCAAAATACTTTTCAATCAGCGTTGTTTGTTCCGTCCCCGTAATAAGGAACGAAACATACTGCGCGGCAATGAAGATCGCCGTTGTGATCCCGATTACCACGACAACACGCGTTGCAAAGCGTTCATTCAGTTTTGCGGTTTTCTTCCTGCGCCGCTTCTTCCTGCTAAATAGCTTCATGCCGCCGCCTCCCCGCTACTCCTTTACAAGTGTAAGATCGGCCAGCTTCACGGCGGCCACGACCACGCCGCCGTAGGTGATAACGGCGCGATCTCCCGAAACTTGCTTTACAGTATGATCTCGGTTATATACAAAAGCGGCCAGCCCGCCGCCCGTATAGGTCTTCGCGCCCTTGTTCACGCGCACGGTGCTTCCGGCCTTGATCGTGCCGCCGCCCGCGGCCTGCTGAATGTCTGCCGTGTCAACCCAGCCGTAAACGGTAGAACCGCCGCCAGCCACTTTGACAAGGTGGTAAGGATGTTTGCCGCCCTTGTAAATCTGCGTGATCTTTGCCGTGCCTCCCTTGCAGGCTTTACCGCTTGTTGCGTTGGCCGAAGTATAATGCTTCGTCCCCGTGAAGGTCACAACGTCGCCCACGGCCAGCCCCGCCGCCGCGGTTTCATTGCCGCCAGCCGAAGCGTTGCCGCCGCTCCCGCTCTCCGTTGCGCCGTCATATTCGATATAGGGAAGTTTGCCGTGCTTCGTCCACGTGCGGGCGTTGTACCCGCTCTTTTTGCCGATATTTGCAACGGCGGTGATCTGCACGTCATTTTCCCAACGCGGCGTACACTCGACGGCCAGCCCGTCCCCAACGTAAACGCCGATATGCCCCGAACACCAAACGGCCTCGCCTACTTCGATTTTTGAAAAGTCCGTTGTAACGCCGGAACACTTTGTAATCATGGTATCTGCGCCAATGTCCGGAACGCCGTTCACGGCATAGGACGCTCCGCCGTAGGTTTTCGACGCGTTGCCGTTCCAGCCCCAAAGAACGCCTTTGATAAGGCAAACGCAATCGAAGCCGAACACGGGCGGGCTTTGATTTGCGGCGGCCTTAATCATGGCCGTTCGCGTTGCGTCCTTGTTGTAGCTATGGTTCGTGCAATACCTTGTGACGTTCGATCCGTTCAGCGGCGCGCCGAAGCACCCCATGACATAAAGTGTTTTGTAATTCTGCGCAACATCTTTCAGCTTCTTCACGAATTCGCTTGCTTTCATAACTGCCATTGTCTTTCGCTCCCTTCGTTATTCCCGCGTTGTGTGTCCTTCCAGCGTGTCAATACGCTTGTGCGCCTGCTTCGCGGACGCTTCAACCGCCGTCAGCCGCGACACAAATTCGGTATTTGTCTTTCGCTGTTCGCGCTGTTCTGCCTTAATATCATCAACGCCGCTTTTGATATAGCCGATTTCAGACAAAACCGTTGTGTCCCGCTTCACTTCGTCTTCGGTGTCCTTTGTTCGGTTGCGGGAAAATGCGGCGTAGCCGAAGACGATTGCGCAAATTGTACTAACGACGGAAATTGCCGTTAAAATCTGTTCCATGCTTTCACCGCCTTTACACTTGTTCCCATTGCCACATACCCGCCGTGTCGGGCGGGTATACGCAATTCGGCATATCCAGCTTCGCCAGATAAACCGCGCCTTTATAGCTGTAATACAACCCGTTCTTCACGTTTACCAGCACGCCCGCGGTTTCCGGATATGGGATCGGATCATCAAGCGTCCCCGTGTGCGTCAGCTCCACAAGGCGGTAATACGCGAACGTTGTTGCTACCGGATAAGCGGCGGCGTTGGACGTGTGCGGCGCGACGATCTCAAAATACAGCCCGTCCGATTTGATGATTTCGCCCACGGTGTTATAGGCGTGGTTGTCCTTGAAGTCGTCGTATTCAACGACCGCCGTTGAAGCAAGGATCATTTCATCAGAAATTGCGTTCGTTCCCGCCGCGCGATCCTGTACGATCTGCGCTTTGAAGGAAAGGGAAAGCAAAGCGGCGGTGCTTTCGCCCGCCGCCTTTACGCTCTCAACTTCCTTTGTCAGCTCTTCCGTTTTGTCCGGTCTGTCCGGCCTATGTGTTACGCTCATTCAAAATTACCCCCAATCGAAGACACCCAGCATTCGGAAATAGCGTCGCCGCGCTCCACCGTCACGCGGGCGTTCAAGCCGAATTGCACCGCGGCGTTTTCCGTGTTCTCGAAGACGTGCGCCACGCCCTGCACAACCGCGTTCGTGCAATCCTCCCAAACGGGCGTAGGATCAAACGGATTGTTCGTCGCCTCAACCTTGAACGTGCCGCCCGCGGGAATGCCGCGCGTTACAACAATGTTCGCCCGCTTCGGCTGCGCCTCCGCTTCAAGCGGCGTTTCAAGGTAGATTACAAAACCGCTGATTGCCTTTGTAAAAGTCAGCGTGCGAACCGCCGAATTGCCCGCGCTGTCCGTCGCCGTAATGGTGATCGTGTGCGCCTCGTTTGAAAGGGCGGTGAAGTCGTTTCCTGCCAGCGTCAAATTATTTGACTGTCCAAGCGTAGGCGTGTAGCTCCGCAAGGTCTTTCCATCCACCGCTTCAACCACCGTCACCGCGTCGCCGTCCGGATCGGTCACGGTGTACGCATGGGAAAAGCCTTCGCGCTTCGTGCCAAGATCGGCGTTCTGTCCGGAAATGGCGGGCGGCTGATTGTGGATCACCGCCGCTTCGCTGGAAGTAATATACGCGCTTTCATTGCCGAAGCTGTCACGCGCCTTTACGCGGTAACGAACCGTATTCCAGCTTGTGGACACCACTTCCGTAAACGACCGCCCCGCGGTTGCCGCCACTTGCGCATAGCTTCCGTTGTTGTACGACCGTTCCAGAACATAGGTGATCGCGTCGCCGTCCGGATCGGTGGAAGCTCCC